>Ga0233383_1000430_pt1 | contig 16541 bp, 25 predicted proteins | sample ElkDunMinimDraft_14_FD_191542 | JGI IMG/M metagenome (GOLD analysis project Ga0233383, IMG submission 191542) | Fecal eukaryotic communites from dung pellets of Tule Elk in California, USA - Elk Dung G16 | ecosystem: Host-associated > Mammals > Digestive system > Large intestine > Fecal | place...
AACCACTAAAGCGACTGGGTTTGAAACGTTACAACGCTATCTATTCATCACCAAAGTTTTTATTGAAATAGATACAAGGGAAGAACTCAACAATATCTGTTGCAGTATCACCAAACAGCGTTTTCGGGAACGACTGAATTGTAATCGTACCATCCGTATTAACGGTAATATCACGAGGTCGAACTGAGTCACTACCATCAGTTAATTCACGAATCTCAAGCCCTGCAGCACTGATGTTGTAAGCAGTATCAGGGTTAAGACCAGTCGAGCTAATAGAAACTGATAGTGTTCCAGAAACACCACCAAGGTTATTTATCTCAACACGTCCATAAAGTTTAAACACTGAATTAGACGAATCTTTAGCAATATAAAGATGGGTAAGCGAACCAACCGTTCCAACGTTTGAAGTAACCGTCAATTCAGAAATATTGGTCAAATTAAACTTCGCAATATTCGTATTAGCAATATTTGCGTTAGAAGCTGCAGCATTGGCAGTACTCTGAGCAGTATCAGCGTTTGAATCAACTTCATTAATTGCATTAACTAAATCCGTCTTTGCAGTTGTCGTTAAATTAGCTAACGTACCAATTGCTGTAGTATTAGCAGATGAAGCACCACTAGCAGCAGTAACACCATCAGCGTTTGCTTTCATTTGTGTGTCAATTTTGTTCATGTCACCATTGTAATCAGACAACCATGCTGGTTTATCTGTACCTAGGAACTGTGACAATTCATAATTCGTAGTTTTGTTTGTACTAGCCATAATTAAAATCCTTTCTATTTAATTATATCATTAAACTAAGAGTGTTTTACCAGATTGGTCATATTCACTGGCTGTTAGCTCATACGCATCGTACGCTGTTGCAGTTAAATCTAACGCATCATACTCAGAAGCAGTCAACGCATTTTCACGAGAAGCGTTGTAAAGATTATCAATCACTGTCTGAAGAGGACTCTTAACACCAGTAGTCGGGTCAAACACTTCAATCTGTCCAATACTAATCTCTTGAATCTCTTGCTCTAAACCACTAGCAACTGAATCAGTATAGGCATTAGCTTGAATCAAGGTTGCAGCAATCATTCCTTGCAGCTCTAACTGAATCTGCGTAAACCTGTTAGCAATATCGTTGGTAATTCTCGTCTCAAAATTGCCTAACTCTTCTTGAAGTGCCAACATCTCGCCTTCAAGCTGTTCAATCTTGCCACTATACTCATTAATAAACGAAGTGTTAGAATTAACTTGAGCAATAATTTGGTTCAACTTCTTCAAAATCCCTAGCAGATACTCAACATCTGTCATCATATCTTTCGGGTCAACACTGATTGGGTCGAAGAATCCAATCGGAGGAACCTTTGGTCTTGGCTGGAATGGTATATACATTTGTTTTCCTTTCTTTTCCTTAATATAATCCCATAAACAATGGTTCTAACTCATAGACAATCTCTGTGTTGATAGCTCGGATAATATCACGATACTGTCGAATCATAGCCTGAGCAGTTGCACTAACACCCGAATTACCTTTAATTCGTTTCACATATTGTTGAGCCGATGTGCCTTTGGCATTATCTTGTGCAGTGTTTTGTACTTCATTTGCACTGGTGTTTGATGCGTAACTACCATCCAAGATATTAGCTTTATTTATCTGTCCTGACGGAGTATCGGAATTAACTGTTAGACCTGTGCCATTACTGTTAGAACTGGCTGTGTTCGTGGTGTTTCCTGTGCCTTCATAAGTCTCAGAATAATCGACGTTGACTAAAGGGTCATACTTAATGGAAGCCGAATAAATCAAAGGGGCATAAGTTTCCATAATCTCGTTCATACGGTCTTTAATAAACAGCATGAACTGACCAATCGCATCTGTGCCTATTTCTCTCGTAAAGTAGTGGGTAATAATCCTTTCAGCCAATTTATCTTTAGTCCACGTTCCTCTTTCTTCAATCACTGCAATTTCTTCAGGAGTGAGAAAATCCGACAATTCGTAATCAGAGAACCAGCCTTTAACTTCTTCTTTACCAAAAGTTGAGACAATCTCTCTTAACTCCATCGTGTATTTACTCATCTTCTAATCCCTCCTCGATTAATAGTTCGTCTCTTTTGCTATCCTTGTAATCTTCAGTTACAGACTCAAATTGTTTAACTAGATTATACAAATCAGAACGTACTTTTACATCAATTGCATTATCACCAGCCAAACCATATTTCTCGTTAAATTGTTTGCAGGCTTCTTTACGAGGAATAAGGAGAGCTTGTAGGTTAAGGTTGACTAGCTCATTGTTAGAATCAACCTCATTAGAAATCATCCTCTCTCGTTTCTCAGACAAGTTAGAAATACCCATGAAGGTCAAAAACTCATTCCAAATTTCTCTCTTATAGTCCATAATATGTTCAGCAATAAATGGGGCATCGGTTTTAATAGCCTTAAGAGCATCTGGAGTAATCAAGTTTTTATCAGCAAAGATAGCAGGCGAATTACCATCGAACTCTTCATACATCTTTTTCAAGGTGTAGTATTGTTTCTGGTCGGTAGTAATCAAAACTGGAGTGCGTTGGGCTTTGATATTAACATCGGCAGTTCTTTGGGCTTCAGCCAATCTATAAGCAAACAAAGAAATAGTAGCAGCAGTTGGTACACGTTCATAATTGTTCATCACCAAAATACATTCTTTGTCTTTTTCCTCGCCAACATCAACTGTGTATAAACTTCGTCTTTGGTTGAACCGATAGGAATAACATTGTACTTCAGTTGGCAAACCATACAGATTAATATAACCACCATCACAAGCCATAGAGTTAATATAGCCATACTCTGAATCATAAAACATGGCAGCTTGTCCTTGATAGTAAAGACACATCTCTAAGAACCTTGCATTCATAGAATCAGGCAATCGCCATTCAAACATTGAAAGGCAAATCTTTTTCATACGGTCAAGATAATCGTTATACGTCTGGCTGTTCATCAATACAGCATCCCTAAACGCATCTTTTGGTGGTACTTTTCTTATTTTTCTCATACCGTTTTTCCTATATTATATCATTATTAGCATTATAGTTTCCAAAATTATCAGGATTGTGCCAGAATGTGACACCGTTATTGAACATATCCTTAATTTGTTGCAAATCTTCCTGAGGGATATCAGCATCGATGTAACAACCATGGGTTTTTACATAGTTCCAATTCCTTCTGCCTGTGATATTAGGCAATTTGACTCTGTTTATCTGATAACCAAAGACCGAGAAGAATTTATCGATAATCCTCGCATATTCAGGACGAATGCTCATTTTATAAAGACTCATTGAGTTCCTTTTGTAACAATATAGGAAATCACCTGTATTAACGTCACCTTGAGCTTGGGGTGGAATAACCTCTGCAGCGTGTTTCTGTCCAATTTGTGACATGATGGTAGATGCTAAACTTGTCACACCACCAATAGCACCAGCAGCTGCACCTGTTGCACCTGAAGTGATGCCACCACTAATCGTACCAGTAACAGCACTAAGAGCAGTGGAAGCAATTTGCATCTGCATATTCACACCATTTTGAGTCAACCAGTTGGTATAGTAATCTGTAGTCCATGCACAAACAGGTACTTTACCAAAGTTAATACCGTAGTTATACATTTTTGTTCCATAGTCAGCAGTGCTAGTGTAAGTCTTGTAACTCGGAAAATACAACTTAGCCGACAAGGAAGTAGATGGCACAATAGAACGTACGAAAGTAATGGTTCTAGCTTTATTGCCACTAACTGTTTCTTCAGGGAAATCCTCATAACGGAAGGTTACTTCTTCGCCTGAGTTGTTACTGATATAAAAGTAAGAATAAGGAAATGTGAACAGTTTGTGATTAACTGGGGTGTAATTCTCAGCCAGTTTGTTTGGCTCTTGGGTCTTTTCTTCAGTAACATCGTAGTAATTATAAATCGGATAAAGAGAATATCCGTTAATAGTAGAAGCACCTGACGAAAGAACATTAACACAACAACTTGGAATCATATAAATATTGATAATCGCATCAGATGTCACTGTAGTATCAGCATCATACGCATCAATAATCGCTTGAGCAGCAGTTTGGGTTCCTACAGCAAAGAACTTGAGAGAAGAAAACACACCACCGATAGAACCTGAATCACTGGCAACTCTTCCATTGACAAGACCTGAAGCTGAAGAAGGGAACTTAGTCACACAAAAACAAGGCAACCAATCCGTACTAGGAGAATTTGTCTCCCAAAGTGGAATGTTCCTTAAATCTACAATTTCGTACTCACCTGTTTCTAGACTTTCTGGTACGGTGTGGAGACCTATTGTATCATCATTAACGTGTTCTCGTTCAATGAACATTGGCTTGAAGTTTAAATCAAATTGCCATGACTGCCAAGTGTCGGTGGAAATATATACAGCAGTTACTTGGTCATTAAGGTATTCCATTCTATCGATGTAAGCATAGAACCATTTATCAGTGTAAGCATCGTTGCGATACATGACGTAGTTGTAATTAATAATATCATCGATAAGAGCAGGAATCCTAATCACATTGTCTTTTCTTTGATATGTAAAATTATCAAAACCAAGTTTAGGGAGTCCGTCGAAATAACTGTGCTGGGTTGAAGCATTAGCAAAAGTCAACTGATTAATATTATCAATTTCCAAAGGAACTTTGAGAAGATAAACGTCTGTTTGTGGGGCAATTACAGTCATTTATTTATCCTTAAAAGGGAAAGGTTGTTACACCTCTCCCTTGTTTTATTTTAATATTAAGCAGCAGCTTGAACGGTGACAGAAATGGTATCACTATGACCGTTGGCAGCAACCGTAAGAGTTGCAGAACCTTCAGCTTTACCTTCAACCACGATATTACGTCCAGAGACAGAACCAGTAGCATAGGTAGAAGCACTGGATGTAACAGAAATTGTGGAGGTTGCATTGGCTGGAGTAATTTCAAACGGAACTTTGACAGTTTCACCAGCTTTGAGAGTGACAGATGCAGTTTCGATGTCAAGGTCAGTTGCATCAACGGATGGGGCAGCAGTGGCAAAGACGAGGGCTGGGGCAAATAAGGAGAAGTTGACCATGCGAACATCATTAAGTCCATATTGCCAAGTCCTGTTGTTCATATTGTAAAACTCATCCATAGCAAAGTCTTGAGTCTTAATCTTGAACCAGCTTCTATCAGCAATCATAGCTTTAATGGCAGAACCATCAACAGCAAGAGTACCGTCATCATTGTATTGGTTGAAATCATCAACTACGATAACACGACCAAGGAAATCAGCCTTGCTCATGTTGAAGGCAACAGCTAAGACTTCAACGTCAACGAGAGCTTCGATATCGGCAGAGATAAGAACAACGATATCTTCAGGATTACACCAAGTTTTAAGGGCAAGCCTATCGCCTTTAACTTTCTCCCAAGCATTGTATTTGGTGGAAGGAATTTGCATTTTGGAGAAAGCTGCACGAAGTTGACGTATAAGAGCTTTGCCTGATTGCTCATCCGTTACATCAGAAATAACTTGATATTGAACATTGTTGCCTTTGTAAGCAGCAGTGACAAGTCCTTTGGTTTGATTGTAACGAGTGATGTAAGCACCGTTGTAAAGGGAGTTGATATAACCAGTAATAAGGGCTTCAAGGTTATCCCAAGAAGTGAAAGCGTTGCGAATCTTCTCACGAGTGAGAGTAACCATGTATTGTAAGTCAGAATTGACATTCAAATACTGAACAGCAACTTCAGCTTCGTATTTTTGAAGAAGTCCAGCAAAATCATTAACGTTAAACCCACGAGCTTTAGCAGGATTGACATAGGCATCTTCAATGAAGTTACCGAGAGGCATCCTTTCGCCTTCAAGTTGTGCTAGAGGGTTGTTAAAGGTTTTGTTATAAACAGCAGTATAAACAACTTTCTTAAGTAAAGAAACAAAGTCGTTCATAACATTGAGATTTTGTGAATCAAGAATTGGAACACCAAATTCACCGATGGTTGTGGAGTCAGTGACTACTGGAACGTATTGATGATAAATACTACCAGAATCAACAGACATTTCACGCATCTTATTCAAAGCAGTTTGCAAACCACTAGATGGATACATAGATTGTCCTTTCTTTATTAGTGAATAAAGTTGCCGTTTTTATCAAAGGCATCTTTAAGATTGATTTTCTTGGGAGCTTTCTTTTCTTCAGAGTCAACGCTAGTCTCTGCTTTCTCCATAGGAATTTTCTGAAGCAAAGCCCCATTAGCAGCGACTAACTTTTCGTTACGGTCTTGAAGTTGCTTAATTGTAGCATCTCGCTCAGAAATAGCTTTCATGTTCTCTGAATTACCTGTAAGAATTTCTCCCAAGGTATCAGAAATCATGGCAGCATTTTCTTTGCCAATTGTTTCTTCAATCTTTCCTGTTAGCTCTAAAATTCTTTGGTCATCCATGAGTTAATATTAGCACATTATGGTAATAAAGTCTATCAATCACATTCCTCTTCGCTTATCACGCAACTTTTTAGCGTATAAAGCCCACTTAAAGTGACGAATATCAGAGACGGTTGGAGTTGGTGGTTCTGGTGGAGTTGGTGGTGGAGTTGGTGGTGTAGAGTTCCATGCTTTAAACCTAAACCCACCAACAAAAGAATTAACGTTTAAAAGTTTTAAGGTCACAATATCGCCAACAGTATAACTCACATCTTCTTGATTTTGTCCTAAAATAAAGGCTGTGCTAGTTCCTGCGTTCCAATTATTATCGGCAAACCCTAAATGACCTTTACTAAACCCAACTAAGGTTTCTAGAATGATAATGTCACCACGTTGTACATCATCCTTGTTATAAACTAGAGCAAAATAATCGGCTACGTTATAAGCCTTATTACTATCAACTGACCAAGAGAAGTAAGGGTTGGTGTCACCACCATCGCTGCATAACCAATAAGGCGAAGTTCTCCCAGCGTTGCCAGCTAAAAGCATAGCCAAATCTTCAGCCTGATAACCGTTAAGACCGTCAACATTATATCCATTATCAATGGTAGCAGATTTAAAAGCATTATAAGAAGTAATATCAACATTGACTAAACTCATAATCTAATTATAGCATAAGAAAACCCCGACTTAAGTATCGGGGTTGTACCATTTGATGAGAGCTAATTGTTGCTTGAGACTCATAGCAGTCTCAGAATCACCAGTGTCTAAAATGTAAATCAAAAGTTCAAGACGAGTAAGCAAAGAGTCCTCCTTGTGTAAAACCCCATGTTTGTCTAAGAGTTTCAGCTGGTAAAGAGCAGCTTCACAGAGAGGTTCATTACACCGAGGAATACCAACCATATGAAGATGGATGTATCGGTGTAAATCCTCTGGAATCGCTATTCTCAAATACCAATAGCTGCGTAGTTTACCAGCATACCCCTTTCGCCAATTCCGTTTTGTCCACAGAATATGGTGACAGTTCAACCTCTCCAATCATGTTCACCACCTTTCTAGTAACCACACGCTGTTTCGGGAAGCTCATCGGGTTCTGGCTCAGGCTCAGGGCTAGGCTCTGGTTCAATATATGCTTTTGGTCTGAAAGCCCCTGCAAAGTTTTTCAAGGAGATGTTAATAATATTTGTCGAGCTTCCACCACCTTCACAAAAGTTGCCACCTTGGTTTTGACCGAGTAGAGATATATAACCGTTGGTCGAACTTCCAAGAGCCATACCAATATGACCCCAAGTTCCGTTGTTGAATACTACCCAGTCACCTGCCTGCAACTCTTCTTTATTATACACCAAATCAAACTCATCACCTGCATTTATAAATTTGCAAACACCTTCCCATGTACCTTTGGCTGCACCAGTGCCACAGGTTGAGAGCCTACGTCCAGCATAATTTTGGAAGAATAAATCCCCCAAATCCCAACATTGTGACCCTGCGAAATCGTCTGTGTTCCAGCAACCACCGAAAGTGTAATCTTTGAAAGCTTGTGGTGAATCTGTTGGGGCATAAATATATTTGCCAAGTCCACATTCTTCTTCGTTTTCTTCACATTCGAGAAGTCCTGTGATGTTAGCCGAATCAACTGCTTCTACTGTCGGCAGTTCCACTTCTATCTCTCCTTCATCAGTTTCTATGGTCGCTGGAATCTGGGTTTCTGATAGTTCAATGGAAGCAGAAATCTCTATGGTTTTATTGATAATCTCTTCGGCTGGTTTAACTCCAAGGGTCACTGCCATACCACTGCCAAAGAAAATGACAAACAAACCTAAATATTTAATAATGGGGTTTAGTTTCATAAATGTTTCTCCCTTTTAGTGTCAATGGTTTTCATCCATTCAATATCCTTTTGAATATTAATTACAGCCGTTGTCATGGCTGCAAACTTTTCTGCATAGGCATTATGGGAAGTAACTTTAGCATCTAACTCTTTTATCTGGTCATCTAGTTTCTGGTCTCGGATGGCTCTTTCTACTGCTTCCTTTTTGCGAGCAGACCAGTTAGCTAACAGATTTACTGTTAGCGTAACTGAGCCTGTAATTAATGCTACTATAATTGTGTCGCTCATATTAATAACTCTGATAATTTACACGTTCATCGTTGTCCATTTTAGAGTCGAGCTGCTAGTTCGTTAATAGCTGCAATTAGGGAAGTTTTGTCGGTTGTGGCAAGGTTGGAAAGGTCGCCGCCTATTTTATCGTTTAAGACTTTTCCTTGGTTGGCAGAGAGAACGTGTTTAGTACTCGTTGAAGTTAGCCAGTCATCAACCGAGTTAATAATGAGAGGAGATGAGTTAGCAGTCATTTCGTCAATAGTACCGTTTGTAGCATTAACACAACAACTATATAAAGCTCTGCCTTCGCCTAACATCACCACAGGTACAATGTTATTTGAGGCTTTTTTGCCGACCATTACTAAACCGTTATTGCTGTAAGAGCTTGAGTTGGCATAAACTCTGATGTTGTCAATCTTATAATAACCAGCTTCGAGTAACCATGCAGCAATCATAGTTGGATTATCAACTGGATAGTTAGCGTCGCTACTAGTTAGAGTTTTAACATCTCCACCACCAGCAGAAATAGCTGCCCATGAACCATCAGATTTAAGATATTTATCTGCATCGGTTGTTGCTGGGGCTGGCACTAAACCATGCGTTCCAGCAGTTTCACCATCAGTGCCTACAAAATCTTCATAGGTTGTACCTCCTCCACCTGTGGCTTCTTTTTCATACCATTGGTCTTTGTAATAGACATAGAGTTTAGAGTTGTCAGAACAGTAGAAAGTTGAACCATCTACTACTTTTTCTGACGTGGCTGGGGTTGGTTTCTCATCAGTAGAAAGCCCAATAAAATCCCATCGATAATGTTGTGCTACCATTTTAGTTTCCTTTCAATATTTGTTAAGACATTGGATGTCTTTTCGTACCATTGGTCTTTAGTCCAGAAGAAGAGTTTAGAAGTATCAGCTTCATAAAAAGTCGAACCATCCGTTACTTTCTTGGAAGTAGTCGGAGTTGGCTTAGAATCCGTTGATAGTCCTATGAAATCCCATCTGGTATAATTTTCTGTTGTTTCCATAGCGTTATCCTTTCCAATTTAATTATAGCATAAAAAAGAATGACTGTCGGCGAACAGTCATCCTTATAAGGAATGTTACTTTTGGGTGGTAACATTGGTCAGTAATTTGAATTGAGGTTGAACACTAAAACTAGCATTCCATCTGATTGTATATCGATAAGAACTATAGGAGGAACCTATCTGCTTTTATTATAGACTAAATTATACATTTGTTCAAGATAGAAATAGCTGCAGATTTGATTTTCTGGTTTTCAAAACGAAGCCAGCCTTGCTTGTAACCACGTATTGCCATGTGCATATACATATTTTCTCTCACGTTGGTGAAAATAGTCTGTTCAGTATGGTCATTATAATCAAAGACAAATTTAGAGGTGGTGTTAGGGTCATACTTTTCTGACAGATACATATAACCATCCCTACCATTCCACAGACCCATCGGCATCGAGTTGATAATCAGAACACCATAGAACTCTGAGTTCGGTGGACGTTTAGCAATAAAGAGGTTGTTTTCGTGCAAGACCTGATTATCGATGGCATAATTTCCGTATTCCGTTCCGTCAATGAGCTTTCCGAAACGACTCTGTTTCTTGGCTTTTCTGTATTCGAGATTTTTTATATAATTTACAACGATTAATCCGTCGTGGAAAGTTCTAAACTCACTATTGTAAGGCAATTCTAAATTCCAATACGCAAAATAGGGTGAGGAATGCACGTTGATAGCATTACCCAGTAAAATGACTTTGATGTTGTCTCGAAGTCTGCCCACTGTTTCAATTACGTCGAGGAAAAGTTCGGGTTCTCGTTTTAAGTAACGATGACTTCTGCCCTCTTCTACTAAGAACTCGTCATAAATAATTAAAGAGACTTTAGGAAAGGCTGTTGATTTGAGAATGTTTGAAGTTGATAAAGGCAAAGCATAGCCACAGACTTTATTATCGCAAAGAAATTTTGTTAACATCTTATTCTTTTTGACTTTGAGGTTTAAGTCATCAAAATAACCGTTGCTTTGTAAATCATCCCAGAAGTTAGAAAGCGAAGTGTCAAGTTCTGTTTTATAACGTCTGAGATAAATGAACTCTTCGCCTGTTCTTAAGAAACGTTTTAAAGCTGCCACCTTCGCATTAAAAGACTTTCCAACACCCCTCTCCCCGATTACGAAGGCGATTAAAAAGTCATAAGAAAATAATTTATCGTAATTATAATATATACTCATAGTCTAAGGTTGCCACCAGACAGCTAGAGTTTGTTATCACTACATTCCATATAGACTAGTTGCATGGTTGACTCTTCGTCAAGGATGACCCATACATCCTTAATAACAATTACAGATAGTGCCTAGTGGCTAATTAAAATAGTCATCAGCGATAAACTCGCTATCGACTGCTTTTATTATAACATTTTATTTGATAGTGAAACCAGTGTCTTTAAGAATGACCCCACCGTTGACATATTTATAGGTTAGCTTATGATGGATGTTTTCTATTTCTTCCTCGGTTGCACCGTTGGCTCTGGCTAGTTTAATCATATCATCTAAGCTCATTCCTTCGGTAGTAAAACCTTTCTTAAAGTTCTCGAAGTTGACAAGACAGCCAAGATATTTAGGGAGGCCAGCGACTGTGACGTTGATTTTGTCATCTACTTGTTCGCAGTAACACTTTTGTCTGATAAAGATAGCCTGTTCCCAGCTACATTCGTGACTCCAACAGCCCAATTTAAAATCATCAATATCAATGATGTCTTTTAATTCTGCTAAATCTTCCTTGGAAAGTTTTGCATGGATTGAATCTGTGTCAGAGTAATAGTATCTATCTTCACCATATTTATTCAGAGTGTAATCTCTAATTGCTTGGGACGTACGAATGGTACGAGAACGACCAAGTGATGTAATCCATGTAGCGACTGGAAGATAGATTGTTTCTCTTGTTTCTTCATCGAGTAAAGCAAAGTGAATTACACCATCTTTCATATAAGGAAACTTTTGCCTAGCATAGCTGTTTAGAGCAAACCGACCATATAAAGAGTTAAGCATCAGTTTAGAAATTTGACGTAAAGGTTTATTCCCTTCTTTACCAGCTTTTATTTTCTGTTCTGTCCAATAGTTCACATAGTCATCGAAAAACCCTGCAGCCCCTTTAAATTTCCAACCACCAGTGTATTTAGGCTTATATACATTATATTGTTCTACAAACAATTCGTAATCGGGTTTTGTGAGAGTAAGTTCAATTCGTTCACCTTCTGAAGATTTTAGATATACATTGTCTATAAATGATGGTGAATGTTTAATCTGGATGGAAGGGATTTTGCCTTTCTTAAGTTCAAAACTACAAATTAAATTTTGAACATACAAAGGGTAGGTTTTATCTTCTTGATATTCACCTTCAAAATATTCTGGCCTCCCATAAGGAAGGACGTTTGGAGATGCCATACAAGATGGATAGAGGGAATTAACATCTAAAGTAATCCCATTTCCTACCATTTTACCTTGCCAAACATCATTGACATAGGTAAATCCACCTTTATAAGATTTTCTGATGTCTTTATCAATTTCTGGTGGAAGTAAAGGAAACTTTATTCTAAACTTATCAAAATTATCCTTGAAATTGTTAAACGCATCACTAGCGATAGTCATTTTAGTAAGACCTCGCTTAAACATTTCTTTTAAAGCCCTTGCAACTATTTCCACATCGTTTCTAATATAGGCAACTTCCTCAACAGTAAGTTGATGACCAACTGGGCGATAAGCCTTATAATCGATTTTAAGTTTTTTGATGGGAAGATTAAAACCTTCAGCTATGCGTTCAACAGAAAAGTTAGGAAAGACCTTTAAAGAGTCATAAAATTCGACTTTATTAACATGAGATTTGGTTATTTTAAACCATATTGTTAAAGAATAAACTTGTCCTCGGTCAGTTATTAAAGTAGAAAAAGTTTTATCTCCTCTTTCCTTTTTATCTTTAATATAAGTATAACCATGCTGGTACAAATATACTAGTAAATAAACAATGTCAAACTTGAGATTGTGAAACCATATTTTATAATTTTCCCTTCCGTTCATGCAAAACTTAAAAAAGTCATCAATATTGTTTCCGTATCTAAAATCAGTGTAATCGTCAATATTACAGATTGAGTAAGCCCATACTCGGCAATCGTCCTCATCTGTGGTGGTCTCAAAATCTGCTGTAAAGCATCTTTTGAGGTTCATGATTTACCACTCTTTGTACTTATCTACTAGACCACCTACTTGTTCAAGTAAAGCATCAATAATTTCTTTTGCGTTTTCTTCAGTAGTGTTTAACTCAAAATCATCATTTGTCGGGCTTCCACCTAAATCATATACACGCTCAATAATGCTGTTGTCATCATACATAGCATAAAACTGGTCGGCATCTAATTCACTGAGTTTTTTAAACACACCATCTCTAGTCTCTTTAGAGTATTGCAAACGTTCCATCACTAAATCAACTTCCTTCAAAAACCCTCTATAACCACTTCTTCTCTGAGATGGATAAGCATAGAATTCTCGCATTGTTGCGTTATATGCACCTAAATCTGCACCAGTAAGTTTAGAAGGGTCTTGTCTTAGAATATTATATTTATCCCTTAGAAGTTCAACTCTAGTACGGTCTGCTGGCATATTGCCAAGTTTACGGTTGAGTTTATCAAAGCGAGCTTTAAAATAACTTTGGGCTGCTTCTACATCTTTTCCATAATATTGAGAACGCCAGCTTGTCAACTTTTTAGGATTTAATCCTTGTTTGACAGTAAGTTTGTTTAAGAGGTTTAATTCTTTATCCATCGCTTGTTTGGTGGTGTAACGTTTCTTTAAGTCTCTGACTTTGATAGGACGATTGAATAATTTTATACCTCGTTTTTCTAGTCGTTTTGCTCTAGCGTTAGCATAACGGACAGTATCATGTATCTTTTTGTTGTAATCTTTGTCAAACCTATTTGGCATATTACCTCCTGAAGATAGCTGCACTTGTAGCGACATTTAACTTATCTGCAAAACCATGTGTTCTGATAAGCACTAGTTAATGTTAGTTAGGCTGTGTATTCATCATCGTATTCAACTTCAAAGATTTTGACGTTGAACCCAGTTTTCTTCGATGGTTGTTCGCCTTTGTAAGTGATACGAACAAACGAACCAGTCGGGATTTTAGCGAATTGACGTTTAAGGCTGGCTGTAGAATAGACATCAACGTGTTCTTTTGTGCCACTGGCTTCAATGGTGTATTTGATTGACGGACCGAAATTACCTTCAAATTCTTCAGATTGGATATATACACCTTCAAGAACAGCACCTACTGTGAGTTCCTTGTTCCAGTTGCGATTGCGTTCAATGTTGTTAGCGTTTGGTTCGTTAGCTTTCTTAAGCATCATATTTCTCCTATTGATTGTTGTTATTTTGTTTGCTGGTTTTTATTTTAAGTATCAAAAATTATAAGAGAAAACCTCCTTTCTTGGTTACTGAATTGTGATTCTATTATAACGAACTTTTGTTCTCGTGACAATAGTTTTTATAAAATTTCGACAAGAAAAAGAACAGAGTAACGAGCAACTCTGTTCTTTACATCGGAGTTTGTACTGTTATGTACAGGATGATTATAGCACGTTAGCTATCTTCTTGACAAGTTCGTCTTGCAGACTGTTCTAGTTCATCCATTGTTATTCTTCACCTCCGAAAAGCAACATTAAATCATCAAAAAACTCTTTTTCACTTTCACTACTAACATATTCATCAAAACCAACGTGGTTGTATGGTTCAGGTATATCAAAGTCTATTACTTTGCCAATACCTCGAACTCCTATGAACTTAAACCCTTTGTCTTTCAGCCGTTTCCAAGCCTTGAGCTTTTCCACCGCCTTCTCGGCTTCTTCTTTGGTTCCAAAGTAGTTGCCGATTTGCTTATAATCCTCAGGGTTAGCAACATTATTTAAACCTTCATATTCGTTAAGTGAAAAAACTCCACCATATTCAGTTATAAAATAATGTTCTTTCGGGTATTCGTAATCTTCCCACTCCTCGTTGAGTTCGGCGAGAGAATTAAAGCAATCTTTCGTGCCGATTTGACCGTCTTTTTCTTCGTAATATATAGAAATACATCCACCCGTATTGTTACAACTTTCTGCTTCAATTATCTCCCCAGTTTTCTTATTCCTTAGTTTCATTTTCAACTCCTAAATACTCCAAAACCTTAGGGTCAACCTTGACTCTTTGAAGTACAGTTCCAGCGAGTTTAATTTCGTAATAATAGCCGTCGGGTTGGGCAATAATTTTCCACAGTTTTTGGTTACTTAAATATTTTTGTCGCATGATTTGAGTTTCTTTTCTATGGTTTTAAGTTTGCGTTCTAGTTTGAGATAGTCAGCGTTTAGTTCGTCGTAGAGTTCTTGTAAGTCGTTGATGCGTAGTTTGAGTTCATGTTTAGTTATCATTTTCTTCTAACCTTTCGTTTAATTCTTCAAGTGCGTTAGCAATACGTTTAAGTTGATAAGCGATGCCAGCTGTTACTCCGATGTTGTCCATATGTTAGAGTCCTTTCATTATTTCATTAAGTTTTTCGTTAATCTTTTTCATTCTCTCGGTTTGGTCGAGAATGTGTTCGGTTTCTTTGTAGATTTTTTGAATTGAGTCTTTGTTCATTGTTGCATTCCTTTCTTATATTATTTTCTATGTAAACTTTCTATGATACTATCTAATTTTCTCATACTTTCATCAAAATATCTATTCAGCTCGGGAGTGGTCTGGTGAATTTCAATGTATACTTTGAATAGGTCATCTTCAACTTGTTCCATAGAAAATGTAAAATTACAAAAGTTTTCACTTAATGCTGCCATTAAATGGCCAGCACAATCACCACAGATAGGTTCAATAAAGGTATAACCAACACTTTCTAAGGTTTCTACCATTTTATTAATATCTAGTTTATTTTCCTTCATAATGATTAATGTATCCTTTTAAGATGTCTTTCAATTGGTCGATAGTTAAATTCTCAACCTTAAACGATTTATTGCCTACTGTAATTGTGAGCGTAATAGGTTTAGCGACTTTCTCTTCTTTGACTATTGGTTTGTTAGTTACAAGTCTCGTAGTATCACCAACTTTTGCAAACTCTGGTTTTCGTCCACTTCTATATGACAACGGTGTACCTAGATGATACTCGTATTGAGCAACTCCATTTTCAAAACCTCTAATTGTTTCCACAAGAGCGTTTTTAGTTACCAATCCTCTCACCCATCTATAACCTTTCATATAATCAGTGTAGCCGACCATTCTTGCAACAGCTGCTCTGGTGGTAGCCTTCTGAAGGTCACCACTTTTATCAAGCTCTACAAGTCTGTTCCAGAGAAGTTCACCACGCTTCTGACCACCGATAGGTTGATTAAGTTTTTTCTTAAAATCATTTGATAAAAACATTTTTGATACTTCCATATTTAATTCCTTATTTTCTTTAAGAGCAGTTTATTGACTTGCTCAGGTCGATTAGTTATTTAAAATAAGTTTTCTTTAGCTGTGATGTTTCCTTTTTCAAGTAAAGATTCAACAGCTGCTTTAGCTTTTTCTATGACAATGTTTTCTGGTAAATAATCATCTTTCATTTCTAAAAGAATGGTTGATTTGTTTGTTCTAACCAAGTTAATAAGTTGGATAGACACGTGATTAATATGTAGTGAGATACTTTCGTGTGTGATTAAGATATCGTTATTTGTATCGTCACGAACCCAACAATTTGATATTTTACCAGTCCAAGCATCGTTAGCTATTTCTGATTTATTCATTAGGGTTGTTAAAGTTTCTAATAATATTAACTTCAATTCTTTCATTGTAACATTCCTTTCTTTTATAAGTTACATTTACCATTATACACGACATTGTCGTTTTTGTCAACCCCAATTTTAGAAAATTTTATTAAAATCTGTGATATAATATAATTGGTATCCCAGACCTTTTATAGTAGGGATTCCTGATTCCATATTTCCCAGTCGCTTTAGTGGTTAGTGGCTGGGTTTTTAA
>Ga0233383_1000437_pt1 | contig 16331 bp, 16 predicted proteins | sample ElkDunMinimDraft_14_FD_191542 | JGI IMG/M metagenome (GOLD analysis project Ga0233383, IMG submission 191542) | Fecal eukaryotic communites from dung pellets of Tule Elk in California, USA - Elk Dung G16 | ecosystem: Host-associated > Mammals > Digestive system > Large intestine > Fecal | place...
GTCCCAGAACCAGCGCGCACCCTCGCGCCAATGGACCCGCATGTGCTTGCACAGCCAGCTGCCGACGATCATGCGCACGCGGTTGTGCATCCAGCCCGTGTGCCACATCTCGCGCATGCCCGCATCGACGATCGGTACGCCGGTACGGCCCTGGCGCCATGCCTCGATCAGTGCAGGCGCGTCGCGCGACCACGGGAAGCGCGCGAAGCGCGGGTTGAAGTCCTGTTCGGGCGTATGCGGGAAGTGGTGCAGCAGGTGATGGCCGAACTCGCGCCAGCCCAGTTCGCGGATGTAGGCGTCGATATCCGCAGCGGTGGCGGCGGTGCGCCCGGCCTCCAGCGCGGCCACGACGCGCCACGGCGCGATCTCGCCGAAGTGCAGATGCGGCGACAGGCGCGACGTGCCGACCCGGTCGGGCCGGTCACGGCCCACGCTGTAGCCACGCAGCGCGCCATCGATGAAGATTTCGAGCGCCTCCGACGCGCCCGCCTCGCCCGGCTTCCACAGCGGCCAGAAGCCCGCATCCCATGGGTGCGCGGGTGCAAGTCCCAGCGCGTCCAGCGCGACGCCTTCCGGCCCGGCCTCGCTCGGCGGCAGTGTTCGCGGCGCCTCCCACGACGTCTGCAGCCGCCACTCGGACAGCGCCTTGCGCCAGAACGGGGTGAACACCTTGTAGGGGCCGCCCTGCCCGGTCTGCAGCGCCCACGGCTCGAACAGCAGCGCGCCATTGTGGCTCTCGGCGCGCACGCCCGATCCACGCAGCGCCGACTTGATCAGCGCGTCGCGCGTCTCGATCCGCGGGTCATAGCGCCGGTTCCAGAACACCGCCTGCGCCTCGCAGGTGTCCACCAGCGATTGCAGCGTCGCCAGGGTCGGACCGTGGAACAGCCGCAGGCGGTTGCCACGACGCCGCAGCTCCGCGTCTAGCGCGGCCAGCGATCGATGGCGCCAGGCATTGGAGGCCGCGCCGGGCGCCCAGGTGCCTTCCTCGTCCGGCGCGTGGATGTAGACGCACACCGGCGCGAGGCCCGCGTCCAGCGCGGCGCGCAGCGCCGGGTTGTCGTCGAGCCGCAGATCATTGCGGAACCACACGATCGCCTGTGCCATGCGCGCTCCTGTTGGCCCCTGCGGGGCCGCTGTGATCGGACCGCGCCGGGCCATGCGCGAGACGGCGGCAGGCGCGACGCAGTGCCGGCATGCCTCCGACCATGACGGAAGCTGCCCGCCGGATCGGTCACAATAACGGCCCGGCCCTCGGGCCGCGTCAGAGAACCCATTGCCGCCGTGACTGCTTCCCCCTTCCCGCTCGAACCCACGCCGGCCGAGGCGCAACGCGCGATCGCCGAGGAATTCGCGTTCTTCAGCGACTGGTCGGAACGCTACCAGTACCTGATCGACCTGGGTCGCAAGCTGCCGCCCTTTCCCGATGAGCTCAAGACCGAGGCCAACCGCCTGCAGGGTTGCCAGTCGATGGTCTGGATCGTGCCGTCCGGTGATGCCGGGCGCCTGGACTTTGCGGCTGCCAGCGATTCGGCGATCGTCTCGGGGCTGATCTATCTTGCGTTGCGGGTGTATTCGGGACGCAGTGCGCGCGAGATCGTCGACACCGACGCGGACTACATCGCCGACATCGGCCTGGCCAAGCATCTGTCGCCGACACGCAGCAACGGGCTGGCGGCATTGCTCGCGGTCATCCGCGAACGGGCGCAGACCGAACTGGCGTGAGCAGACGCTCCAACGCCGCGCCTGCCGACAGCCGCGCGGCGCCGCTGCGCAACCCCGGCTTCCGGCGCCTGCTCGGCTATCGGATCTTCACCATCCTGTCCTACCAGATCGTCGCGGTCACGGTGGGCTGGGAAATCTACACGCGCACCGGCGACCCGTGGATGCTCGGGCTCGTGGGCCTGGCGGAAGTGCTGCCCTACTTCTGCGTGGCGCCTTTTGCCGGGTATCTGGTCGACCAGTTGCCGCGTCGCAAACTCGGCATGGCCGCCGCGGGCGCGCTTTCCATCACGCCGCTGCTGCTGGCAATGCTCGCGCTGGGCATCTTCGAAGGCAGCGTCTGGCTGATCTATCTGCCGATCATGCTGACCGGCATGGTCCGGGCATTTCTCGGACCGGTCTACAACGCGCTGTTCGCGCGGGTGTTGCCGCGCGATCAGTTCGTGCGCGGCGCGAGTCTCGGCAGCATCGCCTTCCAGGGCGCGATCGTGGTCGGCCCGGCGATCGGCGGCTTCGTCGTGGGCTGGGCGGGCACCGCCGCGGCGTACCTGCTGGCCTCGGCGCTGGCCCTCGTCGTGATCGCATTCCTCGCCCGCATGCAGGTCACCGAACCCGCACCGCAGCTGCAGCGCGCGCCGATCTTCGCCAGCATCGCCGAGGGCGGGCGTTTCGTGTTCGGGCACCAGATCCTGCTGGCGGCGCTGGCGCTCGACATGTTCGCAGTGCTGTTCGGCGGTGCGATCTCGCTCGCGCCCGCCTTCATCCACGACGTCCTGCGCTACGGTCCCGAAGGCCTGGGCATCCTGCGCGGCGCGCCCGCCCTGGGTTCGGTCGCGATGGGCATCTGGCTGGCGCGCCACCCCATCCAGCGGAACGCGGGGCGCATCCTGCTGTTCGCGGTTGCGGGCTTCGGGCTGTGCATGATCGGCTTCGGCCTGTCGACGGCGTTCTGGCTGTCGGCCTTTTTCCTGCTGCTGTCGGGCATGTGCGACGGCATCTCGGTGGTCATGCGCTCGACGATCATGCAGTTGGCGACGCCGGATCACATGCGCGGACGCGTCTCGTCGATCAACGGTCTGTTCGTCGGCTCCTCGAACGAGATCGGCGCCTTCTACATGGGCTCGATGGCACGCCTGCTCGGGCTGGTGCCGGCGGTGGTGCTCGGTGGCTTCGTGACGATGGGGGTGGTCGCGACGACCGCCTGGCGGGCGCCCAGCCTGCGGCGGCTCGACCTGCGCGATCTGCAATGAGCGCCCGTCGATCGGACAGCCAAGAAAAAAGCCCGCTTGCGCGGGCTTCTTCCGTCAGCGCCGAGGCGCAGTGATCACTCGCCCATCTGCTTCTGCAGATGCTCCCAGCGCTCCTGCTCATCGATGGTGCGCTCGGCGGTCAGGCGTGCCTCGAGGCGATCGAGACCGATCTCCTCGCCCGAGTCCACGCTGTAACCGTATTCGCCCGAATCGACGCGCTTGAGCGTGCTGTCGATCTTGCCGATCAGCTTGCGATAGCGATCGCGGGTACGCAGTTCGAGCGAGTTCTCGGTTTCACGGGTTGCACGCTCGGCTTCATCGCCGACGTCACGGACCTCGTCCTTGAGGTTTTCGATCGTCTGCTTCGATTCCTCCACCAGGTCCGCGCGCCAGTTGAGCAGGCGCTGGCGGAAATACTCGAGCTGCAACGGGCTCATGTACTCCTCGTCGGCGCTGGGCTTGTAGCCCTGCGGAAGAATGGGACGACCTGTTTCTGCATCGGTCTTGTACTGCACGACCTTCACCTTTGTTCTTGGCGCCGGAACCTGCTGGCGCGCAACGCCCGCGACGGCGACCTTGCCGGCCGGACGTGGACGCTTTGTGGGAGTGGATGCCGGCGCCGGTTTCGGCGCGGCGGTTTTCGCCGGGGCGGAAGCCGTCTTCGGGGCCCCCGCCTTCGGTGCGGCAACCGGCTTGTCGCTGATCGACTTCGCCGGTGCCGTCTTCTTTGCGACGGGCGTCTTCGCAACCGCGGGAGCGGCAGCGGGGTTCGGCTTCGTCGCCGGCTTGGCGGCCGCGGCCTTTGCCGGAGCCGCTCTCGCCGTCTTCTTCGCAGGCGCCTTTGCGGGCGCGGTCTTCGCCGAGCCCGCCTTTGCCGTATTCTTCGCGGGTGCCTTGGCAGGCGCAGTCTTCGCCGCGGCCTTGGCAACCTTCTTCGCAGGCGCCTTGGCCGGTGCCTTGCTCGCGGCCTTGGCGGGCGCCTTCTTCGCCGTGGTCTTGACGGCGGGGGCAGCCTTCTTCCCGGCAGGGGCTTTCGCTGCGGGCTTTGCGGCCTTCTTCAAGGCCTTCTTTGCGGGTTTCTTGACTGCCACGAGCTGCTTTCCTTGTCATTCCCTTGGGCGGGGAAGCGGCGTGTTATACCCTGCCTAACCCTGCAGCGGCAACCGCCCCCACCCCTGTGTTCATCGCCCTCGCCGACCTGTCGTGATCGCGCGCCTGCTTATCCTCGTGCTGCGCGGCTACAAGCGCTTTGTCAGCCCCCTGCTCGGCCAGCGCTGCCGCTTCCATCCCAGCTGCTCGAGCTACGCGATGGTTGCCATCGCCCGTTTCGGCGTGCTGCGGGGCGGCTGGCTTGCGCTGCGCAGGCTTCTCCGCTGCCATCCCCTGCATCCGGGCGGACACGATCCCGTGCCGATGCCGAAACTGGACCCCTGAGCATGACTTCGACCCTGATCCGCAACGCGCGCCTTGTCAACGAAGGCCGTATTTTCGATGGTGACCTGCGTATCGGCGCCGACGGCCGCATCGCCGCGATCGGCAGCGCACTGGACGCGCGCAACGGCGACACCGTGGTCGACGCGGCCGGCCGCTGGCTGCTGCCGGGCATGATCGATGATCAGGTGCACTTCCGTGAGCCGGGCCTGGAACACAAGGCCGACATGGCGACCGAGTCGGCCGCCGCCGTCGCCGGCGGCCTGACCAGCTTCATGGACATGCCCAATACCAGCCCGCCGACGCTGAGCGCCGACGTGCTGCAGGACAAGTACGACCGCGCCGCCGGCCGCGCCCGGGCCAACTACGGCTTCTACATGGGCGCGAGCAACGACAACCTCGACCACGTGCGTCGCATCGATCCACTGACCACGCCGGGCGTCAAGGTGTTCATGGGTGCGTCGACCGGCAACATGCTGGTCGATGATCCCGACACGCTCGACGGCATCTTCCGCGAAACGCCGGTCCCGATCATCACGCACTGCGAGGACACGCCGACGATCGACGCGATCCAGCGCGAGTACGTGGCGAAGTACGGCGAGGACATTCCCGCCGAATGCCATCCGGACATCCGTTCGCGCGAGGCCTGCATGAAGTCGACGCAGCTGGCGCTTTCGCTGGCCCGTCGCCACGACACCCGCCTGCACGTGCTGCACATCTCGACCGCAGACGAACTGGCGCTGTTCGAGCGTGGCCCGCTGGTCGATGCCGCGGGCCGCCTGCGCAAGCGCATCACCGCCGAGACCTGCATCCACTTCCTGCGCTTCGACCGTGCCGATTACGCGCGCCTGGGTCATCTGATCAAGTGCAATCCCGCGATCAAGGATGCATCGGACCGGGCAGCGCTGCTGCGCGCGCTGGCCGACGATGTCATCGACGTCCTTGCCACTGACCATGCGCCGCACCTGCTGAGCGAGAAGGAAAACCCGTACACGCGCGCGCCGAGTGGCCTGCCACTGGTGCAGTTCGCCCTGGTCGCCGCGCTCGAGTGCGTGCACGAAGGCCATTTCGACATCACCCGGGTCGTGCAGAAGTTCGCGCATGCGCCCGCGCAGCTGTTCGATGTCGCCGAGCGCGGCTTCCTGCGCGAGGGTTATTTCGCCGACCTGGTCATGGTTGAGGACGTTCCCTTCACCGTGCAGCGCGAGCAGGTGCTCTCGAGGTGCGGCTGGTCGCCGTTCGAGGGTACGACCTTCCGCTCGCGCATCGCCTCGACCTGGGTCAACGGCCGCCTCGCATGGGATGGCAGCCAGCTCGTCGGCGAGCCGGCCGGGCAGCGTCTCGCCTTCGCCCGGTGAAGCCCGCGCGCTGCACCGCCTTCATCGGCTGACGTGTAGCGTGCGCGCCCCGCCATCCGACGCCCACCCGGACCACGCATGACCCTGCTTCGCCGTTCCCAGCTCGCGCTGGCGCTGATCGTCCTTTCGCTCCTGCTCGCAGCGCCGCTGGTCGCGCAGGACACGAGCGATGTCCGCTTTCCGGCGCAGGTGCAGCAGGGGAGCCTCGTCGTCGGCAAGGTGCCGGCAGGCAGCCGGGTCCGGTTCCGCGATCGCGACCTGCGGGTCAGCGGTTACGGCACCGTGGTCCTGGGCATCGGCCGCGACGAAACCGGCCCGGTGCAACTGGACGTGACACGCCCGGACGGCAGCTCCCAATCGACCGCGATCGCGATCACGCCACGCGACTGGCCGGTCGAGCGCGTCAACGGTGTGCCGCCGGCCACGGTTAACCCGCCCCCGGCGATCGCCGAGCGCATCCGGCGCGAACAGGCGCAGGTCACCGAGGCCCGCCGCCGCGACGACGACCGCGTCGATTTCGGCAACGGCTTCATCCGTCCGGTCGAGGGCCGCATCAGCGGGCGCTTCGGCCGGGCCCGTTCCTACAACGGACAGCCGGGCTCGCCGCATTCGGGCATGGACATCGCGGCGCCGACCGGCACTCCGGTCAAGGCACCGGCCGCCGGTATCGTCACCTTCGCCGCGCCCGACCTCTATCTGACCGGCGGCACCCTGCTGCTCGACCACGGCCATGGCGTGAGTTCGAACTTCCTGCATCTGTCGCGCATCGATGCCAAGGTGGGCGATCGGATCGAACAGGGCCAGGTCATCGGTGCGGTCGGCGCGACCGGACGCGCCACCGGGCCGCACCTGCATTGGGGGATGAACTGGCTCGATGTGCGGGTCGATCCGCAGCTTGCACTGGAGCGGCCCTGACGAGGATGGGCCAGCGCTTCTTGCGCGCTGAGCGTATCCAGATCAGCTGATGGGCACATCGTTCCCCCTGCAGTGACGCCGCAGGCAAGTCCGGGCCAGCGCGGCGGAAGGTCCGCGCCCGCCGCACAAGCAGCCGATCATTGACGCACCGTGGACCGGATGCGCTGGCGGAGGGTCGGCGATTCGCCAGCCCGGATGGGGCCTTCCGGGCCGGTCGATCCAGCCAGCACCCGCTGGCGGGAACCTCAGGGACCGCTGACCCGCGCGACCGCGTCGTGCGCGTGCAGGCTCTCGAAATGCGAGACCGTCGCCTCGAAACGGGCAATGCGCGGATCCGTCGACAGGGCCGCCGACACGCGGCGGGCGGCGTCCTCGCAGAACATCAGGTTTTCGGCGTTGAGGCTGGCGAAGGCCTGCTCGTCCTCGCGCTTGACCGCGGTCTGCACCGGCGTGCCGAGCGCATGCTCCAGGGCATCGACGATCGCGAGGACCGGAAACACATCGACGTCGTTGGCCAGTCGCAGGCGCACATCGGCCCGACTGCGCTGGGCATGCGGGGTCGCGGCCAGACCGCGCGGCGATTCCAGCCATTCGCGGACCGCGTCGAAACCGCTGGTGGACGGGGTGAAGTCACCGGCGAACCGGGCGGCATTGAGCTGGCGCGAGAGCGCAGCGGACGCCGGGCAGGTGCTGGAGTATTCGACCGACAGCGCGAGTGTCAACGCCAGCCCGTCCGGTGACAGCACCGCGTCGATTTCGACCGGATATGTCTTCCAGCCACTGTGCGCGCTGGCCAGTGCGGGCCGCCGTAGCAGCTGTCCATAGCGCAGGGTCAGCTGGACTCGGTCGGCAAGCCCGCGCTGTGAGTCGATGCAGGCGCGCAGAACCCGCGCGATGGAGCCGCGGTCGAGCGTCTGGCTCGCGAATGCATCCTGCAGATGCAGGTACAGCCGCGACATATGGATGCCGCGCGCATCCGGATCGATCAGGTTCACACCGATATCTGCGGAGGCCGGGACCGTGACCATTCCGCCATCGGCATCCTCGATGCGCAGCGGGATGGCGATATTGCCCATGCCGACCCAGTCCAGCAGGCGTGCGGCCTGGGCCTGGTCGCCGGCAACGTCGGGGAGGCGGTCGGTGATCGATGCGGTGTTCAATACGGGCTCGCGGCGGAATGCGGGAAATGAAGCGTCGGGCGGCGCGCGCACCGACATGAAGCGAAGACGCGCAGTCTACCGGCTTGCCCAACACGGCCCCCGCAACGCTGCGTTTCCAGCGACCCCATTGGAACGGGATTCAGCGCGCCAGGGCGGCGCGCCAGCTCGACCACAGCACGCGCAACGCAGGCACTGGCCGCGCCTCGCCCGTACGCGCCAGGATCGCCAGCCGTGCGCCACTGATGGCGTTGGCGATGCGGCGCGGGCGCGTGCCACCGTCGCGCGACGGCCACTGCTCGATCAACTCCGCGGCCAGCGCGCGATCGGTGCGCGCAAGGGCCTGCTGGGCAAGCAGCGGGACCGCCGTGATGCGGCCATCGCCGCTGTCGCGGCTGCCGTCTCCGAACAGCCGCGCCTCGCACGCGGCGATCGCGAGGGCGAGATCCTGCGTCTGCGCCAGGTTCCCGGCGAGCTGGTGCGGATGCTCGCGGGTCGCCGGAAGCAGCCGCAGGGCGAGCGCCAGCGTCTGCCACGGCGCATCCACGCGCTGCAGGTGCGTGCCCAGCGGATGGCGTCGCGCGCCCTTGCCCCAGCCCTGCAGCTCCTCCTGCCACCACGCCAGCTTGGCCAGGCCCGGGGTCGCCTCGGCCCCTGCCCATGCGGCGTCGCCGAACTCCTCGAGCAGCGAGAACCATGCGGCCGCACGCTCGCGCATGGCTGGTTCGACGAACGCCATGCCGATGCGCCATTCGGGCCAGCGCGCCTGCCACTTGGCGACGAAATCCTCGTCGGCCGGTCGCATTGACGCGCTCATGGCGCGGGCCAGCCGCGCGGCACCGCGAGCGCGTCCGGTGCGTCGTGCATCACGTCGCCCTGCCAGGCGATCGGGTCGTCCTCCTCCAGGCGGTAGCCCCACAGCGCGACGACCGACGGCATGCCTGCGGCCCGCGCGGCGGCGATGTCGCGCGCGTCGTCGCCGACGTAGACGCAGTCGCCGGGCGCCAACCCGATCGCCTCGGCGGCGTGCAGCAAGGGCAACGGATGCGGCTTGCGCTGGGCCAGCGTGTCGCCGCCGACCAGCACCGCGCAGCGGTCCTGCCAGCCCAGCTGCGGCAGGAGGCGCGCGGCCAGGTATTCGGGCTTGTTGGTCACGATGCCCCAGCGGGTACCGGCCGCTTCCAGCGCGGCCAGCATCGGCTCGATCCCCTCGAAGGGCGCTCCGTGGCGACCCAGCTCCTCGGCGTAGACCGCCAGGAACTCGGGCACCAGCGCGGCGATGGCTTCGGCATCGAGTTCGGGAAACGCCACCGACGCCATCGCCCGCGCGCCGCGCGAGACGACCGGGCGGATATCGGCGAGCGTGCGCGGCGCACGGCCGCGGGCGGCGAGCATGCGGTTGACGGTCGCGAGCATGTCCGGCGCACTGTCGAGCAGCGTGCCGTCGAGATCGAACAGTGCGCCGGCAGGGAACGCCGCGCGGGAAGCGGACGGACTCACTCGGGTTTCCGTGCCCAGGCCAGGTAGTTCACGTCGGTGCGCGAGATCAATCGCGCGCCGTTGCGCCAGGGCTCGTACATCAGCCCGGTGACCTCTTCGAGCTGCAGGCCTGCCGCGCGCAGCCACGCCGCCAGTTCCGACGGCTTGATGAAGGACGCGTACTGATGGGTGCCGCGCGGCAGCAACCGGGCCACGTATTCCGCGCCGATGATCGCCAGCGCGAACGCGGCCGGCGTGCGGTTGAGGGTCGAGACGAACAGCGTTCCGCCGGGCTTGAGCAGCGTGGCGCAGGCCTGCAGGATCGCGGCAGGGTCCGGTACGTGTTCCAGCATTTCCATGCAGGTCACCACGTCGAAGCTGCCCGGCTGCTCGGCGGCGAGCGCCTCGACCGATTGCACGCGGTAATCCACGTCCACTCCGCTCTCGAGCCCGTGCAGCCTGGCCACCTTGACCAGATCGTCGGCCAGGTCGATCGCCGTGACCCGGGCATTGCGCCGTGCCATCGCTTCGCTGAGCAGGCCACCGCCGCAGCCGACATCGAGCACCCGTGCGTCGTCGAGCCGCGCGCGGCCGATGATGTAGTCGAGGCGTACCGGATTGAGCGCATGCAGCGGCTTCTGCGGGCCGTCGACATCCCACCAGCGATTGGCGAGCGCGCCGAACTTGTCCAGTTCTGCCTGATGGAAGTTGTCGCGTGGTGCGTTCATGCTGCCCTCGTCTTGCCTAGGTGCTTCGGACGTGATGCCGTCATGCGCCGGGGCGCAATGTGGCGATGCGCTCGCGCCATTGGCGCGCATTCGCGGTGATGGCGTCGAGATCGAACCCGACCAGTGTGCGCGACTGCAGCTTCGGCTGCCCGGCGATCCAGACATCGCTCACCTGGTGGCGCCCGGTCGCGTAGACCAGCTGCGAGACCACGTGGTGCAGCGGCTGGGTTTCGACCGGCGACAGGTCCACGCAGATCAGGTCCGCCTGCTTGCCCGGCTCGATCGAGCCCGTCAGGTGACCGAATCCGACCGCCTTCGCTCCGCCCAGGGTGGCGGCGCGCAGCGCGGTGAATGCATCGAAGCCGGCAGCGTCGTTCGCGACCGCCTTGGCCAGGATCGCCGCTGTGCGGGTCTCGCCGAACATGTCGAGATCGTTGTTGCTGGCGGCGCCATCGGTGCCGATCGCGAGGTTCACGCCCGCCCGCTCCAGGGCGCAGGCCGGGCAGAAGCCCGACGCCAGCTTGAGATTGGATTCCGGGCAATGCACGACGCTGACGCCGCGCTCGGCGCACAGGTGGATCTCGCTCTCGGTCAGCTGGGTCATGTGCACCGCGATCAGCCGGTCGTTGACGAGCCCCAACCGATCGAGCCGGGCGAGCGGACGCTGGCCATACTCGTCGAGCGACTGCTGCACCTCCTGCGCGGTCTCGTGCAGGTGCAGATGCACCGGCAGGTCGAGCTGGTCGGCGAGCATGCGGATGCGCTCGAAATTCGCGTCGCCGACCGTGTAGGGCGCGTGCGGCGCAAAGGACATGGCGATCAGCGGATCGTCGCGCCACTGGTCGTGCACCTCGCGAGCGCGCTCGAAATACGCGTCGTCGCTCGAGGCCCAGGCGGTCGGGAAATCGATCACCGGCAGACCGACGCGCGCACGGAAGCCATGCTGCTTGTAGACAGCGGCCTGCACGTCGGGGAAAAAGTAGTTCTCGTTGACGCAGGTGGTGCCGCCCCGGAGCATTTCGGCCAGCGCCAGGGTCACGCCGTCGGCGACGAATTCCGGGCCGATCACCGCGCCTTCGATGGGCCAGATGTGCTGCTGCAGCCAGACCTTCAGTGGCAGGTCGTCGGCGATCCCGCGCAGCAGCGTCATCGGATTATGGGTATGCGCATTGACCAGCCCGGGCAGCAGCGCCGATTGCGGGCGCGCCACCGTTTCGGCCGGCGCATAACGCTGCCGGGCCTCGGCGATCGGCAACACGGCGAGGATCTCGCCGCGATGCACCGCAACCGCGTGGTCGTCGAGGACCACCGCGTGCGGCTCCACCGGCACCACGTGCGCCGCTTCGATCAGCAGGTCGATGGCCTGCGGGTTTTCGTCATGCATGCTCAGTCGTCCTCGGCGTGGATCCAGTAGAAGGCCGATTCGAGTGCGTCCACGTCATGGCGGGCGCCGGCATAGCGCGGGACCCGGCTCGGGCGACGCAGGAACCTGCCCTCTTCGCTGCCGGGCGCGCTTTCGATGCGCGCCGCATCGGCTGCGGCGCGCAGATCGGCGAAGCCGTGTTGCAAACCCGGATCTCCCCCGATGGGGATGCGGCCGCGCCGGTCACCAGGCGCAGGCCCCGCAGCCGGCTGCAGGGCTCGCCTTCGATCCATGGCCGGAAGTCCGTCACGGAAGCGAAGATCGGCCGATGCGCCGGACATCGTCTATCGCCGGCCGCACAGACGCCCGGGGCGATACATGCACGCTCCGCAGTGGACATGCGCCGCCGGCGAACGCGGCGCCGGACTTGATCGCAAGCAGCCGCGCGCAGGCACCGGCCCGGACACCTCGCGTCATCACTTGACCCGGCTGACGTACTCGCCCGAACGGGTATCGACCTTGATGACCTCTTCCTGGCCGACGAACAGCGGCACGCGCACCACGGCGCCGGTCTCGAGCGTCGCCGGCTTGCCGCCGCCGCCCGAGGTGTCGCCACGCACGCCCGGATCGGTCTCGGTGATCTGCAGCTCGACGAAGTTGGGCGGCTGCACCGCGATCGGGGTGCCGTTCCACAGCGTCACCACGCACTCTTCCTCGCCCTTGAGCCACTTCTCCGCGCCGCCCATGCCGGCCTTGTCGGCCTGCACCTGCTCGAAGGTCTCGGGGTTCATGAAATGCCAGTACTCGCCGTCGCTGTAGAGATACTGCATGTCGGTGTCCATGACGTCGGCCACTTCCACCGAGTCGGTCGCCTTCATCGTCAGCTCGACGACGCGGCCGGACTTGATGTTCCGGTACTTCATGCGAGTGAACGCCTGGCCCTTGCCCGGCTTCACGTACTCGGTGTCGATGATGACGCACGGCTCGCTGTTGACCAGGATCTTCTGGCCGTTCTTGACGTCATTCATGCCATAACTGGCCATCATCTGCTCCTGCTGGGCCGGGCGCGCCGGCGGCTACACTACGGGGTTTACCGCCCGCGACACGCGCGGGTGGCTCTGTCTGTTGGATCCAATCGCACATGATACCTGCAGCCCTTCTTCCGATGCAGCCGCGCCGCTGGCAGCAGGCCTGGCGCGAGGCTGTCCGCGACCCGCGCGAGCTGCTCGCCCTGCTCGGCCTCCAGGATCTGGCGCTCGGCGTCTCGTCCGAAGCCGCCGCGCAGTTCCCGCTGCGCGTACCACGCGGTTTCGTAGCCCGCATGCGCCATGGAGACCCGCACGACCCGTTGCTGCGCCAGGTCCTGCCACTGGACGCGGAGATGCGTCCCGTGCCCGGCTTCACGCTCGACGCGGTCGGCGATGGCGCGGCAAAAGCCGGGCCAGGCGTGATCCACAAGTACGCCGGGCGTGCGTTGCTGGTCGCGACCGGCAGCTGCGCGGTGCATTGCCGCTACTGTTTCCGCCGTCATTTCCCCTATGCCGAGGAGACCGCGGCGGCGGGCGGCTGGCGCGAGGCCATCGTCGCGATCGCGGCCGATCCGAGCATCGAGGAGGTCCTGCTGTCGGGTGGCGACCCCCTGTCGCTGGCCACCGCGAAGCTGGCCGAGCTCACCGACGCGCTGCGCGAGCTGCCGCACGTGCGCCGCCTGCGGCTGCATACGCGCCTGCCGATCGTGCTGCCCGAACGCGTGGACGCCGAGCTGACCGGATGGCTCGCGTCCCTGCCCTGGCCCGTCGCCATCGTCGTGCATGCCAACCACGCCAACGAGTTCGATGCCTCGGTGGACGCCGCGATGCGCGACCTGCGCGCGACCGGCGCCACCCTGCTCAACCAGGCCGTGCTGCTGCGCGGGGTCAACGACGATGTGGACGCGCTTGCCGCCCTGGCCGAGCGCAGCTTCGATGCCGGTGTGCTGCCCTATTACCTGCATCAGCTCGACCGGGTGGCGGGCGCCGCGCATTTCGAAGTCGACGACGGGACCGCGCTCGCCCTGCACGCGGCGCTCGTGGCGCGCCAGTCCGGATATCTCGTGCCCCGTCTTGTGCGCGAGGTCGCAGGCGATGCATCCAAGCGCGCGATCAACGCCACTGTTGATGGACGGATTGCGCCCCCCATGGCATAAGGCGGTCTGTCATGGAGACCCAAATGTCGACCCGAGCCGACACTGCCCTGCGCCTGCTGATCGTCGACGACCTCGTCGAGAATGCGGAAGCGATCGCCAGCGGACTGCGCAACGCCGGCATCGCCGTGCGTCCACTGCGGCCCGAATCCGACGACGAGCTCGGCCGCATGATCGGCAGCCAGTCTCCGGACGTGGTCATCGCCGCGCGTGGATCCAGCATGCTGCCGTTCCCGCAGGTCATGCAGCGGGTCGCCGACAGCGGTCGCGACCTGCCGGTGATCGCCCTGGTCGATGCGCTGGAGGAGGCCGACTATGTCGACGCGATCCAGTCGGGCGCCCGCGCCGTCGCGCTCCGGCACACGCCCCAGCAGGTGCTTGCCTGCGTGCGCGAGGCCTGGGCCGATCGCGATGCGCGCCGCAGCCTGCGCAGGCTTGAAGCGCGAGTGCGCGAGACCGAACGCCGCTGCGATGCACTGATCGATTCGTCGCGCGATGCGATTGCCTACATCCACGAGGGCATGCATATCCGCGCGAACACTGCCTATCTGGAAGTGTTCGGCTACGAGAGTTTCGAGGACATGGAGGGGGTCTCGCTGCTCGACATGGTCGCGCCGCAGCACGTCGACTCCTTCAAGACTTTGCTCAAATCCCTGAGCAAGGGCGAGCCGCCTCCGCCGCGACACGAGATCGAGGCGCGCGGCCTGGACGGCAAAGCGTTCCCGGCCGCGATGGAATTCACCGCGGCGCAGTACGAGGGCGAGCCCTGCCTGCAGGTGATCCTGCGCCGGCGCGAAGAGATCGGTGCCGACCTGGTGCTGGAGCTCGAGGAACTGCGCCACCGCGACCAGGTCACCGGGCTGCTGAACCGGCCCACGTTCCTGCGCGCGATCGAGGATGCGGTCGATGACGCGGCGCAGTCCGACGTGCAGTACGGCTTCCTGATGCTCGAGCCGGACCACCACCAGCAGTTGCTCGCCGACATCGGTCTCGACCATGCCGACGATCTGCTGGCGGCGGTCGCCGCGCGCCTGCGCTCCCTGCTCGGGGACGACGCGACCCTCGCCCGCTATGGCGGCCATACCCTCGCGGTCCTGCTGCGCGCCAGCGACTACCACGCCACGGTGACGACCGCCGAGCGCCTGCGCGCGGGGTTTGCCGACCATGTGGTCGAGATCGCCGAACGCTCGAGCACCGTCACCATCAGCATCGGCGGCGTCCAGGTCGGCGAGAAGATCGCCAATGTCGCCCAGGTCCTTGCGCGCGCCAGCAACGCGTTGGAGTCCGCATCGGGCACCGGTGGCAATCGCTGCGAAGTGTTCGACCCCAGCGCGGTCGACCGCGTCGAGGAAGAGCGCGTCCAGGCCTGGGTGGCCCGCCTGCGCGGCGCACTCGATGCAGACGGGTTCGTGCTGCATTACCAGCCGATCATCAACCTGCAGGGCGACAACGCCGCGGTCTACGAGATCCTTCTGCGACTCGACGGCGGCGACGGCGAACTGATCCCTCCGAGCACCTTCCTGCAGATCGCAGAAGACAACGGCATGCTCCCCGAGATCGACCGGTACGTGGCCTCGCGGGCGATCGCGGCGATCGCGCAACGCCTCCGCGCCGGCCAGCCCACCACCCTGCTGGTCAAGGTCAGCCAGGCCTCGCTGGACGGCGATGCCTTCGCCGACTTCGTCGGGGCACAGCTCGCCGAACAGCAGGTGCCGGGTGAGTACCTGGTGCTGCAGCTACCCGAATCGAAGGTGTTCACCCATCTCAAGGCGGCCCAGGCCTTCGCGGCGCGCATTGGTCGTTTCGACGGTCGTTTCGCCCTCGAGCAGTTCGGTGTCGGCCTCGACTCGTTCCAGCTGCTCAGCCACCTGCAACCGCATCTGCTCAAGCTCGATCGCAGCTTCACCGACGATCTGCCCGGCAATTCCGAGAACCAGCAGCGGATCGGCGAGATCGCCCGGCGTGCACGCGAGTTCGGTATCCGCACCATCGCCGAGTTCGTGCAGGACGCAGCGAGCATGTCGATCCTGTTCGGCGCCCAGATCGACTACGTGCAGGGCAACTTCCTGGCCGCAGCAGCGCCCGGCATGCAGTACGACTTCGACTAGCGTCGCCGCTGGCCGGCCCTATTGCAGGGCCGGCGTCCAGGTCAGGCTGGTGATACGCCATGTGCCTGCGCGCAACCGCCATCCGCTTTCGATCCGCCAGGCCTGCGCGCTGTCGGGCAGAAGTGCGCTCCCCTCGCCGCCCGTGAGCGCGGCGCGCGTTCGCACGAGCGCGCGATCCTCGCCCTGCAGCTGCACGTCCAGCGGGCCGGTGATCACCCCGATACGCTGATGGCGCAGCATCAGAGCTGCAGCCATCTGCCGCGCCGCGCGGCGGTCCATGTTCTGCGGCCCGATGAAATCCTCGTCGAGCAGTTCGGCCACGGCGGATGCGCTGCGCGCCTCGATCGCCGACTGCAGCGCCGCGACCTGCGAACGAACCGCTTCTTCGGGGGACGACGCGCCGCCGCAGGCGACCAGCGTCGTGGCAAGCAGCACCAGTACCGCGGCGGGAACGGCAATCCTCCAGCGGGACACAGTGGGATACGGCAATGGCATGGAGGCTCCAGGTTGTGGCAAACGTCGGCATTTTCGCAGCGACCATGCACCGAACGCCTGCATTTACGCCGCGACGCGCCTTGCCTCCCCCCGGTGCCTATGCTCCAATCTGGCGCATTGCGCAGGCACGTTCACCAGTCCGA
>Ga0233383_1000438_pt1 | contig 16316 bp, 18 predicted proteins | sample ElkDunMinimDraft_14_FD_191542 | JGI IMG/M metagenome (GOLD analysis project Ga0233383, IMG submission 191542) | Fecal eukaryotic communites from dung pellets of Tule Elk in California, USA - Elk Dung G16 | ecosystem: Host-associated > Mammals > Digestive system > Large intestine > Fecal | place...
GGTCGTGGATCCCGATCGTGCTCGGCCTGATCGCGCTCGAGATCGTGTTCACCCTCTGGGTACACGTCAAGGGCTGGACCTGGACCGCGGCCGGCGTCAACGCGGCGCTCGGCGTGGCCTTCGCCGCGGTGACGGTGCCCGTCCTGAAGAGCGGAGACTTCCTCAACCCCGAGCTGATCGAGCGTCTGGGATGGGATGCCTCGACACTCGAGCAGGTGACGCAGGGGATCCTCGTCGGCGTGCTCGTCGTCACCGCGTGGGACGTCATCGACGGCATCCTCAAGGCGCGGCGTGCCAGTCGCTGAGCCGAGTTGGCAGAACGCCTGAACATCTCGCCGCCGCTGATTAGGGTCGTAGGACCGCCCATTCTCGGGAGTGTCCTCGGGTACGACTAGGAGATGCAGTGATTCCTCACGCGAACACCACCGGGCGCACGTTGACGCGCCGTGCCACCGCGCTTGCCGTCGCCGCCACCGCAGCATTTGGTCTGGTGGCCACCACGGTTGTCCCGGCCGAAGCAGCTCCTCGACCTGTGGTCAAGGTCAAGAAGATCAAGACGAAGACCGCGCCGTACGGCGGCAAAGCCACAGTCAGGCCTGTGGTGCGCGTACGTGGCCCGGTCACCGTCGCCTCGAAGACGCTGACCGTCAAGAAGAAGGGCAAGGTCGTCGCGAAGAACCGTGCGAAGGTGCGGCTCAAGCCAGGGAAGTACCGCGTGAGGACCCGGGTCACGTTCCGGACCTTCACGGTTGTAGACGGCAAGCGCAGGTACTCGGCCGTCAAGAAGCGCGCTCGGTCGCAGAAGCTGACGATCAAGCGCGGCCAGCGACCCAACCGTGCCGACCCCATCTCGGAATGGAACTGCCCCGCTTGGGCGCCGATCAAGGGCAACGGAAGCAGCATGATCTACCACCTCCCGCACCAGTCGTTCTACGACCGGACGAAGCCGGAGGACTGCTTCCGGACCGAGGCTGCGGCCCGGGCTGCCGGCTACCGCAAGGCAAAGGTCTGACGCTCAGCCCTTCCCGAGCAGCTCGGCGACGTGGTCGGGAACGTACGTCGCCCGCTCGCGCGGCGGTCGTTCGTACGAGCCGGTGGCGGCCGGGCGGTCGGGGATCTCGATGCCGGGGGGCTCGACGTCGGTGTACGGGACGGTCGACAGGAAGTGGGCGATCATGTTGAGCCGTGCGCGCTTCTTGCTGTCGGACTCGACGACGAACCACGGGCTCGTCACGGTGTCCGTGTACGCCATCATCTCGTCCTTGGCGCGGGAGTAGTCCTCCCAGCGGTTCACCGACTCGATGTCGGTCGGGCTCAGCTTCCAGCGGCGGATGGGGTCCGCCGCCCGTGACTGGAACCGCCGGAGCTGCTCCTCGTCCGACACCGAGAACCAGTACTTGCGGAGCAGGATGCCTTCCTCGATCAGCATCTGCTCGAACGTCGGCGCCTGACGCATGAACAGCGCGTACTGCTCGTCGGTGCAGTACCCCATCACGTGCTCGACGCCCGCCCGGTTGTACCAAGAGCGGTCGAACAGCACCATCTCCCCGCCTGCGGGCAGGTGCGGGACGTACCGCTGGAAGTACCACTGCGTCTTCTCGCGCTCGGTCGGCGCCGGGAGCGCGGCGATGCGGGCGACGCGTGGGTTGAGGTTCTCGACGACGCGCTTGATGGTGCCGCCCTTGCCGGCGGCGTCGCGGCCCTCGAAGAGGATCACGATGCGCGCCCCGCTGTGGCGTACCCACTCCTGGAGCTTCACCAGCTCGACCTGCAGCCGTGCGAGCTCGGCGTCGTACGCCTTCTTGCTGAGCTTGGGCTGCTTCTTCGCTGCGGCACTCATGAACGGGACACTAGCGCCGCGGGCGAGATCTGGCCGGGGCTCGCTCAACGCACGAGCAGGTACGTGCCGGTGAACGCCGCGAGGAACAGGACGACGCAGAGCACCAGCACGAGGGCGGTGGGGACCTCGCGCCTCACCCGGGTCGGCTCGCTGTCGCCCTCGATGCGCTCGAGCGCATCGGCGAGATCGGCGGCGGTGGCGGGTCGCTTGTTCGGGTCCCAGCTCAGCGCGCGTGACAGCAACCGGTCGAGCTCGGCAGGCAGCTCCACCGACGCCGCGAGCGGTGCCGGCCTCGCGTCGGCGCGTCGGGCCAGGACGGCTCCTGGCGTGGCGTCGCCGAACGGAGGCCGCCCGCTGAGCAGGTGATACGTCACGGCCGCGACGGCGTACACGTCGACCCGGGCGTCGAACCCGTCGCTCTGGTGCGCCTGCTCGGGGGCCATGTAGAGGGGGGTGCCGGTGGTCACGGTGAGTCCGGAGGCCTCGGCGAGCACCTTGGCGCTCCCGAGGTCGGAGACCAGGAGGCGCGGCGGCGTCGTCCGGTCGTCGACGAGCAGGTTGCTCGGCTTCACGTCGCGGTGCACGACTCCCGCCTCGTGGACGACGTGGAGCGCCCGCGCCGCCCCGATCCCGTACGCGAGAGCATCGGCGGTGCTCAGCCCGTCCATCCGGTCGGCGAGCGTGCCACCGGGGACGTACTCCATGACGATGTACGGCCGGTCGTCGTCGCTCACGCCGAGATCGAACACCCGCACGACGCGCGGGTCGTCCACCCGCCGCAGCAGCCGCGCCTCGGCGAGGAACCGTTCGCGCACATCAGCGTTGTGCACCCAGTTGTCCGCGAGGACCTTGACGGCGACCTCGGCCTCGAGGTCGGGATCCTCCCCGAGCCACACGGTCGCGAAGGCACCGGAGCCGAGGACACGCGCCAGGCGATACCGCCCGAGCTGCTTCATGGCGACAAGATAGTGGCCCATGAGCTCCCATTCCCCCAGCGGTGTGCCGGACGACCTCGTCGTACGGGCGCGGGCGGGCGACGCAGGCGCGCTCGAGGAGGTGCTGAGGCTCGTCCGGCCGATGGTCGTACGGCGCTGCTCGCGCTTCCTCCCCCACACCGAGGACGCCGAGGACGCGGCGCAGGACGCGCTCGTCGCGATCGCGCAGAACATCGGGCGCTATACGGGTGAGGGATCGTTCGCAGGCTGGGTGACCGTCATCGCGTCGAACAGCGCGCGGATGACGTACCGGCGGATGCGACAGGGCGCGAACGACCGCGGCGTCCCCGAGCTGCCGGAGACGGCAGACCCTCGGACGACGAGCGTGATCGCCGGTACGCGGCTCGACCTCATGGAGGCGCTCGACCGGCTGGAGCAGAGCAAGCCTCAGGTGGTGGAGCCGTTCGTCCTGCGTGACCTCGGCGCGCTCCCGTACGCCGAGATCGCCGCCCTGACCGGGACGTCGGTCGGCACGGTGCGTGACCGCATCCATGCGGCGCGGACATTCATGCGCGCGGCGCTTCGGGGCACGTGGTGACCGCTCTTCGAAGAAAGTCGGCGGCACCTGCCAACAAAAGCAGCGGCGCCTGCATCAGAGGGAGTGAGAGGGCGCACGAGGCGTCCCCACCGCAGGAGGAGCCATCATGAGGATCGACTACGCCGTCATCGCCGCCGCCGCGGCAGTCCTGACCGGTGTCGGTGGCGCGGCCGCCGTCGTACAGGTGAGCAACGACTCCGACCCGAGCACGCAGCTGCCCGCGTCGTCGAAGGCGCCGTCGAGCGGGCCGACGACCGGGGCCACGGCGACCACCCCGCCGACGAGCGCCACCCCTCCCGCGGTCGCGACCGTGCCGCCCGTCGCGAGTGAGCCGACCACGGCAGCAGCGGAGCCGGCCACGACCGAGGGGCTCAGCGAGGAGAACCTCATCCGTGAGCGTCTCTACTACGACGTGACCCGGCACTCGTTCACCCGGAAGAAGGCCTCCTTCCTGCCGCTCGGTCCGTGTACGGGCGACCTCCAGATGGGCGACGTCACCGGCGACGACGTGACACGCCTCGACACGGTGCTCGCCGGGAGCGGCGGGCGCGAGGTCGTCGAACAGCTCGCAGAGACCAACACCCCGAACCTCGCGGCTCAGGCCGCGGACACGATCGTGACGCTGGTCGAGGAGTGCGAGGCGATCGAGGGCGGCGACTTCGGGTACGGCGACCCGGTCCTCGTGTCGTCCGAGCCGCACCACATGGTCTGGTACTTCCCGGCCTTCGACTCCGACTCGGCGGCCGGCGGCTACGCGGTGTTCAACGTCGGCACGCGTGTCGGCGTGCTCGAGGTCAACGACACGGTCGGTCAGAAGAAGGTCGCACTGCTCGCCAAGGAAGCCGCGCGCCTCGCGGGAGAGTGACTCCGCCAGGGCGTTTGCACCACTCCGCCTGTGGATGACGCGAACCCTCAGCCCGTCGTTCGCGCCAAGGTGAGACCCGGCGACACGGATCGAGAGGCGGCATACACATGAAGGTGTACGCTCCACGAATGGGCAGGACCAATATCGAGATCGATGACGCGCTCATCGCCCGGGTGATGAGCATGTACGGTCTGCGGACCAAGCGCGAAGCGGTGCACCGCGGCCTGCTGAAGCTCGCCGGTGATCCGATGTCGCTCGACGAGGCGCGTGCGATGGAGGGCTCGGGCTTTGAGCTGACGAACGACGAGCTCGAAGACGAGACCGGCGAGTGACTCGCATCTCTGGCCCGGTGATCGTGGATTCATCCGTGTGGATCGAGTTTCTCCGTGCGACCGGCTCGCCCAGCCACCTTGCTCTCCGAGATCTGATCATCACAGAGTCTGACGTCCACATCCCAGAGGTCGTCATGATGGAGCTGCTCAGCGGCCCGACGTCAGAGGACGTCGCCGCGCGTCGCCATCGATTCCTGCTGCGGTTCACCGTTCAACCGCTCCTCACGATCGACGACACCCTCACCGCGGCCGCTATCCAGCGACGGTGCCGCCGAAGCGGGGTGACTGTGCGCAGCATGATCGACTGCCTCGTCGCAGCAGTCGCGATGCGCCTCGACCTCCCGGTCCTTCACCAGGACATCGACTTCGACCGCATCGCGTCCGTGGCCCCACTACGGGCCCTGACGGCGTAGAGCCCGCTGCGCGTCGGACGCACCGTGGAGAACTGGTGGCTGGTGGGTCCTCGCCGGCAGCAGCGATGACAGCGTCCAGAGGCCGGCGATCGCGAGGAGGCTCCACAGGGACGATGCATAGCTGATGTCGTCCAGCAGGTCGGTCGTTCGAGGGGTCTCCTCGTACCGGTCTGCGTAGTCGAACGCCAGGTTCCATGCGGCGAGGTAGGCGAACGAAGCGCCCACACAGACGACGCCACGGCGACGCCCGCTGAGCGCAGGAGCCGGCGTGGGAGAACGGGATGCGTCGCCGTGCGGACCACGATGCCCACGACTCCCACGATGCTCGGCGCCGCGGCGCCGAGTGTCATCACGGCGAGCACACCGACCGGCGTGATCGCGCGAAGGAGCGCAACCCCGACCGGGCCAAACGCCCACACCCCAGGGCGGTAATGGAACGGAACACGAGGTGGACCAAGCGGTCGGAGGTCACCGACAGCCGGCCGTCCGCGACCGCGACCTCGCCGCCGGCCCGACCGACCGGCAGCACGTCCCAGCCGGCGAGGTCGGTGGAGAACAACTCGTCGAGCTCGGTGTGCGGGTACGCCCGCGGCGACGGAGGCGGTGCGAGAACGTCCACGTCGCGGTCTACACGATGTTTCGGGCCGTTTGGGTTTCGGTCCAGCCTTTCGGGACGGCTGCGTTCGGCGTGTCGTCGACATCGACGCGGTCGGGCTTGGCCCCACAGAAACGATCGTTACCGGTCCGTCTCTTCGACGTTGCTGCGATTGAACATGATCGCCGTCGTCGCGGCCGAGGCCACTCCGACAGTGACTCCGCCGATGAGCATGAGCCATCGTGGCGCTCCGGCAGGTCCGACAGTTAGGCCACGGGGAAAAACGCGATGGCCGCCGTACTTCGCCGCCGTCGCGCTTGAGACGATGCTTGCGCCTGGACGAGGGTGACACCCTCCAGCACCGCGCCATGGCCGGTACCGCAGGGGTTCCACTCGATCAGCTCACGTAGACCGGAACATGCAGTGCGTCAACGCGTACTTGTCCGCGCAACAGAAATGAGGGCAGGTTCGTTGACTCCGACCATCCGGGCGGCATCGGCCACAACCTCGATCAGCCAGGCGGCGAGGTCCATCGACCACGTTCGTGCACGCCCTGTGATGAGCTCGTCCGAAACTATGCCCTGCACCATACGCCGAGCATGACCTGTACGGATCTCTGCCGCGGCGCCCTCTGCGACGGCTCGATCGGTACTCACAATTCCGCTTCCAGCGGCGACACGGGTGATCTCGCGAAAGGCATCGGTCAGGTCCCGGGTTTGTCGTTCCTCACTCGCCACGGTGAGTGAAGCGACGAACGAGCACCTTGAGCCCGGATCATCTGCTTCGAACCAGACACCTACAGCCGCCAGGTCGGGAAGCCTCGGTGGGCCGAGCTGAAGCGGGACCACCGCATGCATGGCGACGAACTCATGCGTTCCAGCACGGTCGAGGACATCGTTGAGGATGAGCGCTGCCGCCAGCACCGGCGGCCTCACATCTTCTTCGTCGGGCGCCCAGCCATGGATCCAAGCCAGCTCGCGAACCTCACCGTCCTGCACCCAATCGCCCCCACTCTCGGCATAGAACGACCGGGCGTAGCTCCCTGGCACACAGCCGAGCGACTCCAGCCTCGTCTCGATGAAGCCTTCGGCGTCGATCTCGGCTGCATCGGGTTGGGAGTGCGGATCCAGCCATGAATGCAGCCGTAGGGTCCCATGCATCCCGACGAGGAAATCGTGCTCCGGAGTGGCGGCCGAACGGCGGCGCGAGTCACTCATCATGGCTGGCACGGGAGCATCATGTCGTTTCGTGTGTAAGTCCAACCTGGCGAGTCTGAGAGACCGATGATGTCCACGTCCACTCGTGCACGCCACCAAGAAGTACTTTCTTTCGAACACTGCTCGCGCGCAATAACCTTCTCCTTCTTCGCCCCTCGGTAGTCGCGTCTCACCCCGGTTTTGATTTCGACGGTCTTCCACTTGCCACCGACTGCCGACTGGATCTCGACGCGGACATACGCACGGAATGTTTTCAGATATTCGTCCGATGTGGTCCAGTACCCCTTTGCATGGACCGTCGGGGTAGCCGACGTGTAGGACATGTGCGCGTCGTCGATCCTTTGTTTGAAAGGGTGCACGGCGAAAGTCGTTGGGAGATCGACCTGCGGCGGCTGCGCGGCAAGTTTCTCGTCATACTGCTCTCCGACCTCGTCCTCACTCTCGTCACCTTCCTCCTCGGGCGCGTCGGCCACAGTCCGGAAGCCAGTGGGGATGATGCTGAACTCGACCACGCCACCGGATGTGTTAGTCACTGTCAATTCGCGAGAAATACTGAGGTCCAAAGTAGCCTGTGCGAACACGCCGACAAGAGGATCGTCGCCGGCCGCGGTTGAGAATGGCACAGCCTCGCCCGTCGGTTCCGAGGTGTCAGGGGTCAGGAAACTGAGTGACCCGGCGTCCTCCCAACCGCGTACCCGCACGTCCGCCTGGATTGTGTCGATCGAGGGATCATCGGGGATAAGCCCCTGCTCGCCGAGATGGATCGTGCGCGTCTCCCCTGCTGCGAGAGGTTCCTGAACGGTCCAATCTGGGCTGTAGCCGACCGCTGCCGGAAGAGTCACGTCAGTCTGCCCAAGCACATGGTCGACACTAAAGCTTCGTGAGTCGGACCAAGCGCCGGCCGGTCCGAGCAGGCCGCGGGGCTGCACCTTTACGCTGTAGGTGCCACCAACAAGCCCTGGAAGTATGTAGGTAATCTCACTCGTACTCCCAGGCACAGTTGCTTCTTGCAAGGGTGACTGTCCTTCGAACGCGATGAGCCCATCCTGCTCAACGACTACTTGAACCCCGAGCTGTGCGTTCGTTCCGTGCTCGAGCGTTGTTGTGATCGTGGCCGGGTTCTCTCCGACATTCACGTCCGGCGTAGTCGCTGAGCCGTCGACTGGAGCAGGAGAGGTTCCCCACAACACGCGTTTCCAGCTCGAATAGTTTCCTGCCTTGTCTTTCGCTCGCGCGTCGACCCGTATCTCCCCCGCTGCCGGAACTGCGATCGTTCCGGTCGACGACCCCGTCATGAGGTTGCCATCGTTCAACCGCCACTCGAAGGCTGCTGTATCCGCCGATGAGCTGAATGAGCACACTGTTGTGTCCAACGGGGTTGTCGGCCGCGGCGCGTACCAACCGCCGTCCACGTACCCGTTCGTGCAGGTGATCGTTGGAGTTGCCGGGATCGTGGTATCGACGACGAACGTGGTGGCAGCCGAGTATGCCTGCGAAATGAGTCCGGCGGGGTCTTGGGCGCGGGCGGTGGTGGTGTAGGTGCCGTCGGTGTTGAGCGTGTAAGAGCGTACGGAGGTTCCGCCTGAGTTGACCGTGGTTCCGATGAGGTTCGACCAGCTGCCTGCCGGACCTGAAACGTTGAACAGGCCCTTGACCGAGTCGCCGTCGGGGTCCTTGATGACGGAGGTGACGTTGAATGTCTTCTTATTGACGTACTTGACCCCACCATGCGTAACAGCGCCAGCCGGGGCCGGCGCGCTCGCTGTTCCCGGGTAGGAGTTGTAGGTGACGGCCATCCGGGGTCGGGTGTCAGGGTTGCCGTGCTGGCTGGAGCGGTACTTACGCCAGGTGTAGTTGCTCGCTTCGTTGTCGGCGGCGACCCGGATGCCCCAGTTGGTTGACCCGTTGGCCCACGCCTGCACGATCGCGGTTGCATCCCACGCCGCCTGGTATCCGTCCGCATCACAGGACGCCGAGTAGCCGTAGGCGGGCGAGAAGGTACTTGAGCCGGTTGAGGTGACCGTCGGTTGGTTCGCCCAGGTCAGGTCTCCGACAGACCAGGTTTCGGTGATGCGGCTGATCCGGATGGCCGAAGCTGTGCACGAGCCGGAGTACCAGTTCCGCATCTTGAACGTCGCCGAGACGATGTCCTGACCGGACCCGCCGTTGTCTGCCAGCATGCCGATGAACTTCACGAACGAGCGCGCCTTGTGTCCGCCGGCGTCGTACGTGCCCGCCCGAAGCTCGCTCGAGCCGCCCTGGCTGGTGGTGTAGTCGGCGTTCTGGACCCAGGAGTCGCCGTTGGCGTAGCTGGTGTAAGACGGGTCCACCGTGACCGGGTACTGGGTCGACGGGTCCGACAGCCACGCCTCGTCGGGCGACAGCACCAGCGTCTGCTTCTCCTTGGCCCCGCTGCCGCTGGTCTCAACGGCGGTCTCGACCGGCTCGACATTCGCCGGGAGCCCGTCGTGGCCTTCAGCGGCATCCCACATCAGCGGCTGCGGGGCGGTGACCACCTTCTTGCCGTCCGCCTCCAGCACAAGCGAGCCAGTGTCCTTGACCGTCAGCTCACCATCGGGGATCCGCAGCGGGATCGGGAGCTTCAACGGACCCGTCGGCGCCTCACGCAGCACCACCGAGTGCGAGAAACCGGTCGGCAACGCCTGCACCACCAAGTCACCGTTGTCCACCGCATCGGGATAGGTGACGGTGTTGGCTTCGACTACCGGCTCAGGAAGCACGCTCGGCCACCCAAAGCCCGACCTGTTGCCCTGATCGTCAGTCACCGTCGCGAACGTCTTGTCCCCGCCAGCCGAGAACACCACGTCAGCAGACGCGTACCTCGCCGCCAACCCCTCGCCACCCTCCACGGGAACAACCGTGGTGTCGACGTCGTGCCACACCCCCGCATCATCGACCACCCGCACAGGCCCAGATGCGGTCTCCTGGGTCCACGTCCCATTCGGATTCGCAAACAACTGCGCCGACTCCGTCCGGGAGGACAGGTCCTCCACCGGCTCATCCAGGAACACTGCCGCCGAGGCAGCATCAACGGCGGTTGGCCGATCCTCCACACCGTCGCCATCGGAATCGATCGACCCCACTGCAGGAAGCGCAGGCGGTTGTGGTTCGTCGCCCAGGGCCGGGCCCGTGGTGGTGAGGCCGATCAGAGCAACAGAAATGGCCAGTACAACTCCCGTGAGGCCGGGGCGAACCTTCAAAGCACAGCCTGTTCGTCGTAGGACCCCGACGGGTATCACGTCGGCACTATTAACTCGGTTGAGCCGCAATTATGTTGATGACTTTTGTCCCGCGTCAAGGAGTTGGCAGGATTTCGGTGGTTTGAAATGTCGGGACTGTGGGGTCGGCCAGGCCCAGGTGCACCTCCCGCGGCCGGTTCCGGGCGATGGCCTCGTGCGGGCGCACGGTGTTGTACTCGCTGACCTTCTCCCGGCGCGCAGCCTCAGCGACCGACCGCTCGCCCGCGATCACCGACATCACGATCCGGGTCTTCTTCTCAACAGAAATAGATGGGGGTCTTTCCCATATGTCTGACTCTCCTTCAGGACTGACTCAATCGTCCTGCCACAAAGTCTGACGCGCGACAGTGATGCCGGTCCGCGCCGGGTAGAGCCCGGTGATGAGGGCGGCGCGCATCGGCGAGCACAGCGGCGCGGCCGCGTACGCGTCGGTGAACTGCAGGCCCTCGCGGGCGAGGCGATCGATGTGCGGGGTCTCGTTGAACGTGTTGCCGTAGCAGCCGAACTCGTCCCACCCGAGGTCGTCGATGGAGACGAAGACGACGTTCGGGCGGCGCCGGCGTTCCGGTCGCACGCCGGCTTCCGCCCGTTGCGCGGCCGTCGGGGCGATCGTGAACGTCAGCGCGGACGCGGCCGCCGCGCGCAGGACCGTACGACGCGAGGTGCCGGCGGCGGGAGGTGCCGGGGGCGGGCAGCTCGGGAGCATCGGCGGGACGCAAGGGGCGGCCTCTCGTTCGCGGGGCACAGACCGTTCGCCGCGACGCTAGTGAGGCCACGGGGTGATGTCACGCCTTTCCCTCACCGCGCGATGAAATGCGCGGCCGATACGCTCGCCGCGTGCTGAATTGGCGATCCGGCGGCGTCGGCCGCGTACTCCTTCCGATCGCGGCCCTGCCGCTCCTCCTCACCGGATGCGGCGGCGAGTCCGACGCGACCTCGACGCTGACCGAGGAGCAGCTCGAGTCCGTGCTGGTGACGCTGGACGATCTGCCTGAAGGGTTCACACCCGTGTCGACCGGCAGCGACGGCGGGGCCACCGGCGGCAGTGACGCCCGCGCCAGCCTCAACGACGCCGAGTGCCTCGCCGGGCTCGACCTCGCCAACGACGAGGACGCACCGAAGGCCGAGGCCGGATTCAACCGCGCGAACGTCCTCACGATCACCAGCACCGCGACCTCGTACCCGAACGACGACGTCGCGACCTCGTTCGACGAGACGGCCGACGCACTCGCGTCGTGCGCGGACTTCGAGGTCACCGCCGACAACGGATCCGGCGTCAAGGGCACGCTCACCTCCGACGACACGCCGGCCTCGAAGGATGTCGACGCGCAGATCACCGTCCACCTCACCGGGACGCAGCAGCCCACCAACCTGCCGGTGGAGATCACGTTCGGGTTCGCGCGGATCGGCAACGACGTCGTCTCCGTCAGCGCCGAAGGACTCGGCGGGCCGTCCGCGGAGTCGTTCCAGGACCTGATGCGCGCCACGACCGACCGGCTCGTCGCCGCGCGCGAAGGCTGACGCTGCTCATCCCTCCGAGCGCAGGTCGCGGCGTACGAGGACGCGGGGGAAGCCGTTGAGGACCGAGTCGGTGTCCGCGACCTTCGTGAACCCCGCGCGCTCGAACATCGCGAGCGTCCCCACGTACGCCATCGTGAGGTCGACCCTCGCGTCGCCGTTGTCGACCGGGTAGGCCTCGACCACCGGCGCTCCCTGGGCTCGCGCGAACTCGACGGCGCCGTCGATCAACGGGCGCACGATGCCCTGCCCGCGATGGCCGGGGCGCACACGGACGCACCACAGCGACCAGACGTCGAGGTCGTCGACGTGCGGGATCCTGCGGTTGCCCGCGAAGCTCGTGTCCGCGCGCGGGTGCACCGCCGCCCACCCGACGACCTCGTCACCGTCGTACGCGAGGACGCCCGGCGGCGGGTCCTGCTTCACCAGCGCGCGGACCCGCTCGCCCCGCGTAGGTCCGACGAGCTCGCGGTTCTCCTTGGACGTCGTCAAGCGATAGCTGAGGCACCAGCACACGTTGGCGTCCGGGCGCTTCGGCCCCACCAAGGTCGCGACGTCATCGAACGACGTCGCCGGTCGCACTTCGATGCTCATGACCGACGAGCGTAGAACGGCGCGGTGTCAGTTCTCGCCGAGGCGGTGTCGCCGCTCGTACGATCGATCCATGAGTGAGGGCATACGAAACCTGCAGGCGGCACTGGCGACGATCACCCAGCCGTGGCAGCCGCACCGGCTCGCGAGCATCAACGACTACGACGTGAAGGTCGTCAAGCTCCAGGGCGAGTTCGTGTGGCACACCCACCCCGACACCGACGAGCTGTTCCTCGTGCTCAGCGGCGACCTGACGATCCAGCTCCGCGACGGTGACGTGACCCTCGGCCCCGGTGACGTCTACGTCGTCCCGAAGGGCGTCGAGCACTGCCCGGTCGCCGCCGCCGAGGTGGAAGCGGTGCTCATCGAGCCGACGGGCACCGTCAACACGGGCGACGCCGGCGGCGAGATGACGTCGGAGCTGCGCGAGCTGGAGTAGCGGCTAGGCCACGTCGCTGGGGATGAGCGCCCAGACCTCCTGGTCGCAACGGCATGCGGCGGCGATCCGGGCGGCCCAGGCGTGCGCCTCTTCGCGCGACGCGACGTCGACGATGGAGAAGCCACCCACCGGAGGAGTGCGAGCTGGATCGGACGCGACGATGGTGCCGTCGGTCGCCGCCAGCGCTCCTGTGACCTGACCGCTGTCGATCCCGCCGCCAAAGATCCACACCCCCGCCCGCTTCGCCTCCTCGACCACGGCATGGGACTCGATGCTGGCGAGCTCAAACTCCTCGTCGGAGAGTTTCATCGCGCCGTCGGGGAACGAGATCAGGTAACGCGGCATTGCGGGACTCCTTCATGCTTCATCGGACGTCAGGCAGAAGGAGGACTGGCTGGAGTGGGGAAAGTCATCGGTGTCGACAGCCGTGACGACGGTGGCTCACTGTGCCCGCAGCAGCACGGCCTCCCCCGCGTCCAGCGACAGCGCACCGTTACGCTCGCGCACCCAGCGGTCACGGCGTGGGGCGTACGACTCCGTCGCCGTGGGTAGCGTGAGCTGTACGTGGGCGCTCTCGTGCCTCGAGTAGTTCGCGACCAGCGTGTGCAGCCGGTCGTCGGTGTCGACGAAGCGCCCGAGCACGACGGGGTCCCCACTGACAGCCGAGACGAGGTCGTCCGCCGCGAACGGGGCGAGGCCGGCGGGCGGGTTGGCGAGGCCGGCGATCTGCACGGCCGTCGAGGTCAGGCCGAGCATCTGCTTGCCGAGCGGCGCGAGGTAGTTGGCGTTGACGTCCTTCGTGTAGCGGTAGAGCCGGGTGCGCTTGCCGTCGACCGTGATCAGACCGGTCGTGAACGCCTCGCCGCGCGCCGGGTCGGGCGTCCAGTAGGTGAAGTACTGGATGCCCTTGCACCCGTACGCGAGGCTGATCGAGATCTGCCAGAGCAGGTCCGCCTTCGTGGGGATCGCGTGGTTCGCGTAGCCGACGCTCTGGATGTAGATCCAGGAGTCGCGACCGTGCTTCAGCGCGGCGGCCCGCACCTGCGCCCAGTTCTCGAAGTAGCCGAGGTCCTCCCCGCTCGCCAGGATCGGGTAGCGGTCGAACGAGAGCACCGGCGTGTCCACGTCACGGGCGGCCTGCTCGTAGCCGGCGCCGAAGCCCGGGAAGTGGTTCACGTACGAGAGCGCGTCCGGGTACGCGTCGTTGGCCATCGCGACCGCCTTCGCCACCAGCGGGAGCTGGCCGACGCTCGGCTCGTCGTACAGGTGCAGGCCGGCGAACGCGCCGTACCCGGCCCCCGCCGGCAGCCGCCACGCACCGAGCCCGTCGTCGAAGCCGTCGCTGAACAGCTCCGCTCCGCCGGCGCCGGTGATGACGACGTTGTCGAAGTACGCCGACTCCGGCCCGGCCTCGCGGAATCCCGCCGAGCCCGCGGCGTACGTGGAGTCGGTCGTCGTGTCCACGACGACCCCGTCGATCCGCGTGGTGATCGTCGAGCCGCTCAGTGTCGTCTCGACGTGGTAGCTGCGGCCCTCCTCGAGCTGGTACGGGAGCCCGACCTGCGTGACGGTCGGCCCGCCGTTGACGAACACCGCCTTCTTGAGCACCGCCTTGCCGTTGCTGCCCTGGGTCGAGAGCAGCCACACGTACGCGTTGCGCTCGTCCTGGATCCGGAACGCCCAGCCGGCCTGCGCGTACCCGCCCGCGCCTGTGCGCAGCGGCTCGGTGTCGAATGCGACCGTGTAGTCCGACCACGCCATGCCGTCGGCGACCCAGCCGATCGACCCGTCGCCGCTGCCGCTCGAGATGTGCAGACGTCCGCCGACCGCGCGCCACGACGGGGCGTACCGGTTGACCGCGGTGGTGATCCGCTGACGCAGCTCGTCCTCGCTGATCGTGTTCGGCTGTGCGGGGTCGCCGATGCTCATGTTCTTCAGGACCCACTTGACGTCCGGGTCCTCGACGAGGACACCGACACCGGCTTCGTCGGCGACGCGGAGCATGTGCGTGGTGATCTGGACGTCGGAGTTGGAGTAGTTGCCTCCGTGGACGTACGTGAACCCGGCGTCGGCGATCTCGCGGTAGCGCTCGACGGTGGTCTCGGTCGGGGGCGGCGGCCAGAAGATGCCGATCGGGAAGCGCGGGTCGTTCATGATCGGGCCGCCGGTCGAGGCTGCGGCGACGCGGGCTGCGGTGGTGGCGACCGCGCCGGTGGTCGCGGCCGTTCCGGTGGCTGCGGTGCCGCGCGCGGCGGCGCTCGCCGTACCGGCGGCGAGCGGAGGCGCGAGCCCTGCGGCGACGACGGCGCCGCCGATCTGGAGGACGGACCTGCGGCTGAGGCCGTTGCGGGGCTGATCATCGGGCGCGGGCATGGGTCCTCCTGGAGTCAGCGTGGATGCGAACGGGTGGTGCGGGTACGGCGTTCGGGGCGCCGCGGGCGTACGGCGCGCTCGGTCTCGGCCAGCAGCTGGACGGTGCGGTCGTAGTCGTGCTGCCCGACCGCGAGGTAGAGCATCTCGACGACAGCGAGCTCGGAGTGCCGTGAGGCGAGCGGACCGTCCTGGAAGGTGGTCTCCTCAGCGACGGTGACGAGCACGTGGTCGGCGAGCTTCGCGAGGCGGGAGCGCGGCCCGGCCGTGATCGCGACGGTGCCCGCGCCGTGGTCGCGGGCGGTCGCGAGCATGTCGAGGGTCTCGTCGGTCTCGCCCGAGTACGAGATGGCGATCGCGACGTCGGGCGCGCTCAGCTGGGCGGCAGCGACCAAGCCGTCGTGGACGTCGGCGTACGTCCAACAGGCGACGCCGATGCGACTCAGGCGCAGCTCGAGCTCGCGCGCCATCACGCCGCTCCCGCTGACGGCGTAGACGTGGACGCGTGTCGCCGTGGCGATCGCTGCGGCCGCGGCGGCGACGGCATCGAGGTCGAGTCCGGCCAGGGTGGTGTGGACGGCCCGGGCCTGGACCCCCTCGAGGGTGCGCGCCACGTCCGCGAGGGTGTCGTTCGGTCCGATCTCGCGGCTGATGTCGGCGTTCCAGCTCCCGTACGCCGTCGCGGCCGCCTCGGTGATGACGCTGACGCGGAGTGCCGGGTAGCCGTCGAGGCCGAGCGCTCTGCACAGCCGCGACACGGCGCCCGTGGAGGTGCCGGCGCTGCGGGCGAGGTCGTTGATCGTGCCACCGACGGCGCTGCGCGGGTCGTCGAGGATCCGCTGGGCGGTGCGCCGCGTCGACTCGGGCAGGTCCGGCAGGAGCAGGCGCATCCGGGTGAGCACACCGTCGGGAGCGGGAGTCTCTGTGGCGCCGGTCACAGCCATGACAAGAACTATCGCTCGAGCGTGGCCCTGTGCGCAAGAGCGACACGTCATATCGGTCGCTAATCTTCGGCCATGCACGACGCCGCCCCCGCGGGCTCCTGGACGCCGGCCCACGGGCCGCTGCACCGCTACCTCTCCCCCAGTCGCCGCGCAGGGCTGGCCGTCGGCGGCGGGATGCTTGCCGTGGCCGTCGCGCTCGCCGTCCTGGGCGTCGCCCAGCGAAACACGCTGGCCGAGGAGCCGGTCACCTTCGTCGTGCTGACCGTCCTGGTCGTGTTCCTCGGCGGGCTGGGGTCGGCGGCGGTCGCGGGTGTCCTGCGTGCTGGACGTTCCTCGATCGTGGTCAGTCCTGACGGCGTCACGAGCAACCGTCTCTCGCCCGCGTCCTGGTCGTGGAGC
>Ga0233383_1000439_pt1 | contig 16260 bp, 11 predicted proteins | sample ElkDunMinimDraft_14_FD_191542 | JGI IMG/M metagenome (GOLD analysis project Ga0233383, IMG submission 191542) | Fecal eukaryotic communites from dung pellets of Tule Elk in California, USA - Elk Dung G16 | ecosystem: Host-associated > Mammals > Digestive system > Large intestine > Fecal | place...
ACCGCCCGTGAGGTCGCCCGAGCCAGTCACTTCCACATTGGCATAGCAGTTGGTGATGTGGCTCTCGTCGGCAATGTTACCGAACATGCCACCGCAATAGCCGTTTGCAGTTACCTTGCCTGTTACCCAAACGTTCTCGATGTAGCACGGCTGTCCATACGAGGAGTGACCAAGATAGCCGGCCAGAATGCCTGTGCCGCCTGCACATTCTACGGTAGCATTCTCTACACCCAGGTTCCGTACGTTGCCGCAAAGTACACCGAAGACACCGCAATAGTCGTAAGCACCTGTCGTGTTGGAGGTCAAGTTGCGGATGACATGGTTCTGGCCGTTGAAGTCGATATATGGATAACCGTTCGATTGGTCATCAATGTCGAAGAGAGGCGTCCAGTCACTTACCTCTGCCATATCCACATCGTCTTCCATCACTACATAGTTCATGCGGCCAGAGATGAGCAACTTAATCAGGTTGGAGAGGTCGGCAGCAGATTTCACCACGAACGGGTCGTCTTGTGTGCCAGCGTGCGCCTTTTCATTGGTGTAGGAACCATCGGCATTCACATAGACCGTCTTATGTGTGTCGTCAAGCACAGGGAACTCATCTGTGCCGATGGTCTGGTACCAGCTGATGACGCTCTGATTGCCGTTGAGTTTGTAGCAAACCTCACCGTTTTGGAACTGCTCAAGGCTCCTCTGTGTGCCCTGCTTGGTTCCTATGGCATTAAGGTAGTAGCAGTTGTTGAGTTTCATGTCGCCTCGGCAGAACGTGAAGCAGTAGTCGGTTCCCGTGCCTTCGGTCAGGGTGCAGGCGGTATAGCAGTTGTTCAGGGTGGAGGTGACACCGCTGGTGGCGAATGCCGTGAAGCCGCAGTACATCGAGCTGCCCTCATAGCCCATCGTGCCAAGCGTTGCACAGTTGTTGAAAGTGATGTTGCCGTAGAGGGCGCCAATCATACCGCCGTTGCCGGTCACACCGCTGTGTTCTCCCGTGATGTTGACGTTCGTTATTACATTCTCCACGAGCATTGTTCCGTCGCCATAGCCAATGAGTGCGCCGAAGTGGATGCCTCTTGTCACCACGTCGCCTTCCACGCGGAGGTTGCGGATGGTGGCGCCACTCACGTAGCTGAAGAGACCGCAATAGTTGTCGGTGAAGTCATAGCTGTAGGTGATGGTGTGTCCCTGTCCGTCGAACGTGCCAGCGAAGGATGCACCGCTATTGCCTATCATCGTGTTGGCGTAGTCACCCTCACGCAGGTCAATGTCTGCCATGAGTTTGGCGTTGATGTTGGTGTAACCGCCATTCACCATGCTTGCGAAGACGAAGAAGTCCCTGTCGTTGTGGAGGAGGTAGTAGCCATCCTCTTCCTCAGGGAAGAAGGTGATTTCCTTATTGAGGTCGATGGCCAACACTTCTTCCGTTGAGAGAGTGCCGTCGATGTAGCCGTTGGTCAAATCGGAATAGAGGTCTTCCAGCCTGATGAATTCGTCCTCGCTGAGGAGGCTGGAGAATGCCGACAGCAGGCCGTTCAGCTCCTCGGCCTTGTCCATGAGGGTGACGTATGCCTGCTTGCACTCGTAGATTTGCAGGAAGAGGCTGGAGAACTTCTCGATGAGTTGGAACTTGGCTTCTGGTTCGGAAGCGGTGGCGACAGCGTCGAGTGTCTGCTGCAACTCGTCCTTCAGGGCTTGGCTGAAGTTGGGGTATACGGCATAGTTGTCGGTGTAGTCGAACTCATAAACATTGAGGATGGTAGATGCGCGGTCTGACATTGATGCCAGCACACGGTCCAGGCTCTCGGCAGCATCGTCCAACTGACCATAGTAGAACACCTTGATGTTGCCGAACCCGAGCCAGTCGCGTGTAAGTCCTGTGCCAGGCTGACGGACACCGATGGTCAACGTGCCGTCGGTCACCTTGCAGAGCACGCTGTTGGGATAGCGTCCTGCCTGGAAAGCATTGCAGCAGCTCACGACACCCTGCATCGTGTAGCCAATCACCTCGCCATCCTCATCCTCGATGGCGAAGTCGGCCACAGGTCCATTGATGTTGCAGTTCACGCCGTCTATGGCATCTTCAACGTCAATCATGTCCTCGATGTTAGTCATGAAGTAATTGTGTACACCATTGGCATAGAGCGTGGCGGCATAGTTGACATTGTAGAAGTCGTTGTAGGGAGTGGGACGGAAAGCGCCATTCACCCGCAGTTCGTAGATGCCGTTGGGCAGTCCAGAGAGCGTCTGGTACATGTCCATCTTCGCAGCAAGACATTCGGCAGCATACAGCGGACTGCTCTCCGAGCTGCCCCAGCCAGTGGGCAGCTGTCCTTCCCATCCTTCGAACCCGTTGCCCAGGTCTGCATTGGTGAAGAGCATGGTAATCTCAGTCCCGACAGCAGGAGTGGAAGTGATGGCCTCCACCAGTTTCTCGTCGATGCGGGCTGTCTCTGCGATGATTTCCTCTTCGCTGAGCAGGCAGTTCTCGATGATGTATTCAGCGGAGCCGTTGGGATAGTCCTCGGTGGGCTCTTCAAACTCGGTGAGGTAGTTCTTCAGCAGCTGTGCCTTCTCATTGTCCAGTTCGGGGTGCTCGTCCATGTACAGTGTTGTTTCCTCCACCTTCGCCATATAGGCGGCGTATGCGGCGGCACAGCTCCTGATGGCCTCACGCTGACTGGCCAGTTCGTTGTAGGCAGCCATGAAAGCGTCGATGTTGGGGAGCTCACCCAGACCTTCGAGGGCTTCGAGGTAGGTCTGGGTAAGGCTCTTCTGGGCGATGACTTCCTGGTAGTATTCCTTCTCTCCTTCGATGACGAGGGAAGTGAACTCCCTGTAGCTTGCATCGTTCGTGATGTTCATGAATGCATTGCCTGCGCCATAGACACGGAGGTGTGTCTCGTCGGGCACGGGCATCTCGTCGCCGCCAAGGTCCTGATACCAGCCAATCTGGCTTTGGTCGCCGTTGAGCAAGTAGCAGAGCTCGCCGCTTTCCATCTGTCCCTCTTCAAAGGCTTTACCCTGCACTCTGCCCACAGTGTAAAGGTAGTAGCAGTTGTTGAGGGTGACGTGGCCACTGCTGTGCGTCATGGTGAAACAGTTGCCAGTGCCTGTACCTTCGGTGAGCTGGCAGGTGGTGAAGCAATTGTTCAGGGTAGTGTAGCTGTCGCCGTGGGACCATCCAGAGAAGCTGCTGTACATCGAGCTGCCGGGATTGCCGAACTGACCCAAGGTGGCACAGTTGTTGAAGGTGATGTTTGCATAGTTGGCACCCAACATGCCTGCGTCGCCCGTCACGCCGTCCCTTGCACCGGTGATGTCCACGTTCGTCACAACGTTCTCAACAAGCACATCGCCGTAAGCTACACCGATGAGGGCGCCGTAGTGGATGTTCGTTACATAGACGCTACCCTCAACGCGGAGGTTGCGGATGGTGGCACCATTGACGGCACGGAACAGGCCGCGCCATTTTTCGGTGACGTTCTGGTATAGGTAGGTGATGGTGTGACCGCCACCGTCGAAAGTACCCTCGTACTGGTTCTGCTCCGTGGCGAGCATCAGGTCGGGATAGTCGCTGTCGCTCAGGTCGATGTCGGCAGTGAGGAGCACATCGATGTTCTTGTCTCCCTGCTCTATCTTTGTTGCAAGCCAGTTGAGTTGCTTGGCATTGCCAATCATGTAGAAGCCGTCCGGGGTCTGCTGCACGGCATCGGGGTCTGCCATGCCGCAAACGATGCAGAGGCCGTCGCTGCCGAACTGGTGGTCAGGTATCGTGGGGTAGCACTCGGTATTGCCGTAGGAGAGTGGGTTGTTGGGGTCTTCGGTGCCGTCGCAGCGCAGAGTGCCGTCAGCATATACCCGTAGGCTTCCTGTGCCGGGCACGGGAGCCGCGTCCGTGCCGATGGTCTGTGTCCAGCCAATGATGCTCTGGTCGCCGTTGAGCTTGTAGCAGAGCGAACCGCTCCGAATCTGCTCCTCGGTAATGGGAGTGCCCTGTGCCGTGCCAATCACGTTGAGGTAATAGCAGTTGTTGGCGTTGTATGTGCCGCGGCAGAAGGTGTAGCAATAGTCCGTACCAGTACCCTCGGTGAGCTTGCAGGCGGTGAAGCAGTTGTTCAGGATGGAAGTGGCTTTGTCGGCAGCCCAAGCGGTGAAGCCGCAGTACATCGAGCTGCCTGGATTGCCCATCTCGCCAAGTGTGGCGCAGTTGTTGAAAGTGACATTGCCATAGTTGGCAGGGGGAAGCACGTTTCCTTCGCAAAAAAGACCCTAAAATAACAAATAACAAAAATAACATTTTTTCATAACCTGCTGAAAATGAAATAAAGCCACGTCCTCACGACGTAGCTTTATCATAATGAAAAACACATTTCACCTTTCAAACTAATGACTCAAGTTTTGGGATTACTCTCTTCCAAAAAGCGCTTAGATAGCTTGAAAACATAGTAGTTCAAGCCGAATATAGACCCTGCCAATAGGAATGCTTGGGCAATGTACATTAGCGTACCATTGGCAACGTCACTCATTGTGACCACCTGATAAGCCGCCATCCCTATACTGGTGGCTATCAATGCCACAGCACAGATGTATTGTATTTGCTTATCTGCGGACATGGTTTATAACATTGTGGCTGCCCCTGCCCCGCCAAGGATTGCCGTTACGATATACGATATGATGCGGAGAATCGTTTTCCAAGTATTGTTCATAATGATTGCAATTTATGTGGTTGTTGAAATGGTAAAAGTTAGCAGGGGTGTGCCCTGCTAACTTATAATCTCAGGCTGTACTACAACCTTAGTCATCGAGGTTGCCAGTGCCGCCGCCGCCGCCTGCCTGCACGGTTACGGTGAACCATGCTGCACCACTTTCAGCCTTATAGAAGGTGAAGGTGTCATTGGCTGCACCATTCAGGCCGCTGAAGGTTGCGGTGGTCGCAGTCTTTGTGGGAGCGATGTGCTCTGTGGTGCCACCCTTCACAGCATAGATGCCAGACTCGGTGAGGTTAGTACCACTGACAACAACGGTGTTGAGGGGAGCGGTTACCGTCACGCTGCCACCTGCCACATTCTGGCCTGCTCCATTGAAGCTAACCGTGTTGCTGTAGGTGGGGGCGTCTGTTGGGGGAGTCACTGGAGTGGTACTCGAACTGCTGCCCTCTGCACCGCCAGTACCTGCATTGTTCAGATACTGCTCATTCTCCAAGTCAATCTCAGAAGCCTGATAACTCTGCTCCACTGCATCCCAGAGGCTTACCAAGTCAGAACCGATGGCGGCCTCACTGATGACGAGAACGGAGTTAGAACGCAACCACTGGTCACCATCCTTGCGGCTGACGATGATGGCAGATGCCACGCACACAGCACCATTCACGGGATTGGCGATGAAATCGAGGTGGTCGGTGTCGAAGTCAAGGTAGATGCTACCCTTGTTCTTCCAACTGGGATTCTGGATGACACCCTCAGCATCAACGAATGCAGTTGAGAGGGGTGCTGCACCATCACCGTTGCGGGGGTCGAGGATGACACGCGCATAACTCGGCACGTACTCACCATTGACCTTGCTGACGGTCACAAACGTCAACTGGTCACCACGCTTTAACCCCAATGAATTGATTACACCTGCATAGGTGTTTTCGGAGATAGCCACACGGCCACAATAAAGGCCAAGCTCGCTCTGCGCCATTTCGGTTGCAACGCGAGGAAGTTGACCCTGAGAGAGGATGACAGAACCAGGAACCCAACCAGTTGCCCCAACGGGCTGGAAGTTGTAGAACTGAGCGAGGCTCTGACCTGCTTGATTGATTTCAGAAGCACGAGCACGGAGGTTCCTCATGTTGAGCTTCTTGAACTGATTTGCACACTGCGCACCCATGGAGTAGCCCTCAAACGCATGGTCACAGATAGCTTTGAACTTTTGGTAAGTCTTAGTTACCTGAGAGGCAATCACGCGCTGAATGGTCTGCGCATTAGTTTTGGGATTCTTCGGTGTCACGGCTTCCCTTGCAACCGTTTTTCCGTTTGAACGGTAGTAAACCTTGTTACCTACCTTTCCAGATGCACCGTACATCTCTTGTGTCATTTGTGCCATAAAGCAATAAAAATAAGATAGTTAAACATGTACCGCGATACCCTGCGATTCCCATTTCCACTAAACCTCTGCAAAACAGCATCTTAGGCTCTGCTTCGACCTTAATGCTAACCTATAGGTTAGACTGACATCGGAGCGGCTTCGGAGTGGCTTCGGAGCGGCTTCGGAGTGGCTTCGGAGTGGCTATTACGTAGTAATAGAGGTTGACACTTCAATCTGTCCGAATGTCCTCGCATTTGTCGTTTCCGAGGGCAAAGTACTGGTATTTTTTCCAATCTACAAAATTTTACAGCAATTTTAACATATTTTTAACATTTCGGGCTGTCGTTATGGATTTTTCAGAATGACAGCCGAAAATGTTATTTTTGTTATTTGTTATTTGACCGTCGGTTTGCGGACGGCACGGGGGTTATTATATGGTATAGGGGTTTATATTTTTAAATTTTAATACATTATTAATTTTTAAAAATATATAACGTCAATTATAATGGGGGGCTGACAGACCCCAAAATCACAATTCACAAAAATAACATTTTGGCTCCAAAAATGGCTTTTGAAGCTAAATGTTAAGTTAACGAATGTTAAAAATAAACGTTTTCCGTTAATAAATATTAACGAAATTTTTTATTTTGTTAACATTTTGTACATTTGCACAAGATTTCTGATAATTAACGTGTTACACAACCTAAATTTTTCAAACTATGAGTCAAAATTTCTCAATCAAGCAGTTTTTCACAAAATTGGCGGGCATTTTGATGAGCGTCGTCTATGTGGTTCTTATGGCTACGGCCATCGTCTATATTGCTATTGGTATATGGATAGCATGAAAAACAACAATCAAGACTTTAAAGGTTGGCTCGCACACATCGTGTGGTGTTGTACACTGGTGTGGTGTGTGTGTGCAGCCTTATTTTATTTATTCACTTACTTAATTCATTAACTATGCAGTTCTATCTGTTTTTAGAGAGTGTCAGCCCAGCGAGGGAGTTCACTGGTTCTGACGGACAAGTAGTCAAGGCCGTTGATGTAGTTCTCACCGACCGCCTGAGCAAATTTGCTGCCACCGCTTATGACAAGCAGGCACAGCATCTTATTGACCATCCTATCAAACCTAACTCATTGTTGAATGTTGACCTTACATTCAATGCTAAGGCTGTCAGGTCTGAGAAGGGCGAGTTTATGTCGAACAACATTCGACTGAATAGCTATGCTATAATGTATGGCTCATGACACATTTAAAGTCTCCCCCCTTGCGGGGGAGTCTTTAGGTAATTGAAAACACACTAAATTTTACGACTATGGCAATTTTGAAGAAAGGCGCAATGATACCAGGGCAAAGGTATCGCGGTTATGGTTTCGTCAATGAGTTTCAGGAGTTCTGCTTTGAGCCTGAAAACACTGGGGCACATGCAGGCAGAGTTAAGGCCATCTTCACAAGAGAGGGCATCAGCGTGTCTGAAACCAAAAATCTGCTTATGATTAAATTCAACATAGAGAAGAAAGTTTCTAAGTTGGAGTATCTTCAAGAGTTAACAAGAGTTTATAACAACATTTTCAAATTTTTACAAGATTATGACATTTGACATCTATTTTCCACACAAAAACAAAGAGGGTAAACTTGTACCTGGCTTTCGTCCCAAGCCCATGACATCAGAGGAAATCTTGTTTCTGACAAAGGATAAGGTTCTTCATGAATGGATAAAGCAATATCGGGACACTGGCGACAAAGATTTCAAAGAAAAGCTCCCTGCAATCTGCTTTGTAGGCAAGTGCCAAACAAACTATCGCCTCTCAAAAAACATGCTGCCCACACAATTCGTCATGATTGATATTGACCATTGTGACGAGCCACTACTTGCCTACAGACAGATGGCAGAGTATCGAGGTGAGGAGTGGCTTAATGAAAACGTGCTCTGCGCGTTCATTACTCCGTCAGGCAAGGGGTTGCGATGGGTGTTTATAGCCCGCGAGAGTTTCAAGACACTGGAAGAAAACATGACATGGTTTAGGGATGAGTTTCATTGCAATCTCTTTGGAGATTTCGATGCCGTCACCAAAGACTATGCGCGTGTTTCTTTCCTGCCACAATTTGAGGACATCTTATTCTGGAACAAGGAGATTTTCAGTCGCGAGGTGATTGAAACAGAATATCTCGTCAATGAGTTCTTTGACCCCCAAGATGAGGAATCCAAGAAATCTGAGGGTGCAGACAAGAAGACTGCACCCAAGCCCTCAGGCAATGACATCCCCACCTATACAGATGAGGAAATTGAGAAATACAAGGCATTGGAATACAAAGGTACTCCAGTTCCAGTCATCATTGACAAGTATGTAGAAGTAAAGGGAACACCAGGGAGCGGAGAGATACACAACTACTACAATGAAATGGTAAAGAACTTCCGCAATCTATTGAACAATGACAAGCGGGCTGTGTTTGCTCTGCTTCCGAGGTTTGGCCATACGGACTCTGAATGTTGGTCAAGCGTGGTTTCAATCTGCAAGTTTAACACCGTTTCCAAATTGGAGAGAGAGTTTTATTTCTTCCTGAAAGATAACGGCTTTTATAGAATAAAGGCCGCAGGCTCATTGGCTGAATACATGTTAAGCGATGAGGAAAAGAGGGATGATGACAAACTGCCGTGGCTGCCCCCCGTATTCCGTGAGTTCATCAGGATAGCCCCGAAAGACTTTCGGGCTTCGATGGTCAATGCCCTGCTGCCCGTCATGGGCACCCTCACAAGTTATCTACAAGCACCCTACTACTATGATGGCAGAATGCACACAACATCGTTCTTTTCTATCATCTATGCCCCTGCGGGCACTGGCAAGGGCTTTGTGGAGAGGATTGTTAACATGCTCTTTGAGCAACTGAAAATTCGTGACTATGTGCAGCAGGCGCGTGAAAACATCTTCCTCAATACTCTACAGAGAAAAGGTGCAAATGAGAAAGCCCCCAAAGACCCCCATGTCACAATGCGCATTATCCCTCCCAAGAATTCCGAAGCGGAATTTCTTCAAAAGATGAAAGATAATTGCGGATACCACATGTTCACCTATGCAGCAGAAATGGACTCATGGGCTAAAGGTGTCAGGGCTGCAAACGGCAACAAAGATGACATGATTCGTGTCGCTTGGGATAATGGCGAATATGGTCAGCAGTTCAAGAGTGCCAATACTTTCAAAGGGGTTGTGCAGCTCTATTGGAATGTGCTCATCACGGGTACTATGCAGCAGTTGATGTCGTATTTCAAGAACGTAGAGAACGGCCTTATCACTCGTTGTTCCTTCACGTCCATAGATAACCAAGAGTTTGCAGAAGCCCCGATCTGGAAAACCCTCAATCAAAGAGAAAATGAGGTAATCAAGAAATTCATGAATCGTTGCGATGAGAATACGTACGAAGAACCATGCGACCTGCTGCCCGATGATGTGGATAGTGTCAGCGATGAGAAGTTTGACGAGGAAATCAAATGGCGCTTCACGTACAAAAAACGCAAGACAGTGGATATGGAGTGGTTACGTTCCGTCATCGATGAATTTCTGGAATCCCAAAGGAAAAAGGCGGCCATTGACTATGATAAGGCACGTGACGTTTTCCGTCGTCGTGTGGCTGTGCGTGGCTTCCGTCTTGGGTTGATGTGCTATGCCCTTTGGGATAAACCAAGGTACTCAGATTTAATGAAGTGTATCCCCTTCATCAAATGGTGGATGAATGAGGATTTAGAGCGTTCCCTGCAATTATGGGGTGCAAGGTATAACTCGGAAACGGAAACCGCTCCCACAATGCCACAGCGTTCTCTCTATAATGAACTGCCGCAGAATTTCACCAAGAGCGAAGTTTTCGCTATGTGTATGAGATTGGGCATCAAGACACCAGTACGAAACATCATACATGGGTGGTTTAAACTCGGCACACTAAAGAAAGTAGGTAAACAAGAATATGAAAAAATCAAGCCAAATGAAAAAGAAAAGTGATAATGGCCAATTAGATTTCAAGAAACTCATTAGCGGGTTGGCTCTGATGGAGCAATACAATGATAGTCACGTAAATGATCTTAAATCTTACTTTAAGGCTTTGAACAAAGTTTCAAAGGGAATGAAGATGAAGGAAATAGAGGCATGTTCGAGTATTGCTCTGAAACTTGTGGCGGCTTTGGAAGAAACAACAAAGCAAATAAATGAAGAAATCAAATTAATGCACAAACTTGTTCTAACAGATGAAGAAAATGGAAAGTAAAGAGATTAGCAGGAATCTGAAAAAAATGATTCTGAAGCAACAATGGAATAATAGTTATATCTACAACGTTAAAACGAACCTAAAGTCTGTGGCAAAAACATCATTAGACATTTTGAAAGAAATGCCTAATAATATAGAAATGCTAGAGATTGCGGCAAGTGCTGACTTTGCTCTGTTGCTCATGGAGTCTTTAGAGGATGCAACGAGTCACATCAATGAAAAACTGAGATTGATTCATCTAAAAAGGATGAACGAACAAACTAAAACTGAAAGATATGGCAACAATGACAGTACAACAGAAGGCGCAGGCGAAAATTAATCCTAAGCATGAAGGCTGGGATGACCCCAACAGAAAACCCACACGGACACTCGAAGTGTTCCGTGTGGAGGCAAAGAAGTATGCGTACATGTATTCAGATTCCACACCTGCGTTTATTGCGGACGCTCTGAACAATGGCAGTACATCTTATGTGCATGTCATCGCAGACACCCCCAATGCCCTAATATTTGAGTGGGTCATCGTGTCGGATGCGCCTGATTATGGCTACCTCTGGGACTATCTTGAGAAGAGATTAAAGAACTATAATGTACAACGAATTCAATACACATAATATGGAACAAAAAAAGAAACCGAGGGGCATAAGGAATAACAACCCCCTCAACATAAGAAGGTCAAGGTTAAAGTGGGAACATGAGGTTTTCAAAGAACCAATAGACTATAGTTTCTGTCAGTTTGACGATATGAAATATGGGTGGCGCGCTGCGTTCTGCCTATTCCGTAGATACATCTTCACCTATGGGGTGGATACCATAGAAAAGATAATCAGCAGGTGGGCACCATCTACAGAGAACAATACCAAGGTGTATATCAACCAAGTTGCAACCGTATCGGGGATAAAAAGAAATGAAACCATAGATTTCCGTACTATCCGCATGCTGCAAATTGCGGCGGCAATGTGTTGGGTTGAAAATGGCTTTGACTACTACCCTATGAATGGAGAAAATGGAAAAATCCTGAGGTCGATGTGTGACGGGTGGATGCTTGCCACATCAGAACAAGAGTTTTCAGATGACCCCGTAGTGAGCGCAACAATGGCCGTTTTAAACGAAATGTACCCCGAAAATGATCCTGAAACAACGGGAGATGAGCAAGGCAATGACGAAACTAAATGATACGACTATGGCACAAACAACTATGATACAGAAGAAAGATGAATGCCAAACTATTATTAGTAATATTGCTGATGACATGTTGGATGTTTTGGAACATGCCATTGAGGTGAGAGATAAGTCAGAAGGTGAATATAATTCAATAGACTCAATAGTAGAAAGGTTGGATATGAAAATCGTGACACTATTGGGGCGAGGCGAAACGGTAATCCGTAAAGTGCGGAAAGGCATTTCACTATCACCATTTGATGTGGATTATATCACCATGAATCTAAAGATCATTCCCTATACTATGGAAGATGAACCGATTCCATAGTATTTTATGCATTTTTCATTTTTGTTTTAAGTGTTTTTGAGTGGTAGTGCTGCGTTGTGATAACGCGGCACTACTCATTTTCAGCACATTAAGCAAAAATGTTATTTTTGTTATTTGTTATTTTAGGGTCTTTTTTCCGAAAACCGCCGCAAATAGCCCCAGGAAAACGGCCAGCGTGTGAAGGAAATGGAGAAGACATCCGACGCCAACGTGGGAGGACTGCTTTAATAATTGACAATTGATAATTGACAATTGATAATTATGGAACTTGATTTTTCCAAATGGGGACTGAGCAACCGCAAGCTCGTGTCCTTCTTCGTGGCAATCCTGGTGGCAGGAGGCATCATCAGCTACGACATCATGCCAAAGCTGGAAGACCCTGCCATCAAGGTGAAACAAGCTATGGTCGTCACCACCTATCCGGGCGCCTCGGCACATGAAGTGGAGCTTGAGGTGACAGACAAACTCGAAAAAGCCATCCGCGAGATGTCCGGCATAGACAATGTACAGAGCCAGTCGATGAACGACCTGAGCCTCATCACCGTCGAACTGGAGACAACCGTAAAGGACGCGGACGTGGAGCAACACTGGGACATCCTGCGCCGCAAGGTTAGCAACATTGCATCGTCACTCCCGTCCACGGCATCCACTCCAATGGTGCGCGACGACTTCGGCGACGTATATGGCATGTTCTACGCCCTCACTGCCGATGGGCTTTCCGACCAGGAGATGTCCGATTACGCCGAGCTGGTGAAGCGCAACGTGGCAGACATCGATGGCGTGTCGAGAGTTGAGATATACGGACAGCGCCATGAGTGCATCTACATTGAGATGCATCAGGACAAGATGGCGAACCTTGGCGTAATGCCCGTCGAGGTCATCCAGACGCTCAACAACCAGAACAAGACCACCTATTCCGGCTACTACGACAACGGCACACACCGTGTTCGCGTCACCGTGAACGACCGCTTCAAGCGTGTGGAGGACATCGCGGGCATGATTATACAGGGACACGACGATGAGCAGCTCCGCGTCAGCGACGTGGCACGAGTCTATACGGGCTATGCAGACCCGACGCTTGGCGAAATGAAGCGCGACGGACAGCGTGCCCTCGGCATCTCAATTGCCGGCGTGGCAGACAAGGACATCGTGAAGGTCGGCAAGGAGGTGGAGAAGACCATTGCAGAACTCAGCAAGACCATACCCTTGGGCGTAAAGTTCGAAAAGGTATTCAACCAACCTGAGCGTGTGGAGACGGCTCTCAACACGTTCCTCGTGAACCTGCTGGAATCGGTGCTCATCGTCGCCCTCGTGCTCATCTTCACGATGGGCTTCAAGTCCGGCCTTATCATCGGCCTCAGCCTGCTCACCATCGTGCTTGGCTCGCTGCTTGTGCTCAAAGGCTTCGACGGCACCCTACAGCGCGTGAGTCTCGGCGCATTCATCTTGGCGATGGGTATGCTGGTGGATAACGCTATCGTCATCGTGGATGGCATCCTCGTTGACCTGAAGCAGGGACGTCCACACATGGACGCACTTACGACGATAGGACGCCGCACGGCAATGCCGCTGCTCGGCGCTACGCTCATTGCCATCCTGGCCTTCTGGCCCATCTTCCTCAGCCCCGACACGGCAGGCGTCTATGTGCGCGACCTCTTCATCGTCATTGCCGTCTCGCTCATGCTGTCCTGGATTCTCGCCCTCGTGCATGTACCCATCATGGCAGACCGCTTGCTCAAGGCTCCGAAGAAGACTGACGATGGTGACGAACTATACAAGGGATGGAGCTATGCCATATTAGAAAAGATTATGGACTTCGGACTCCGCTTCCGCATCGTCATGATTGGCGTTGCCGTCGGTTTGGTGGTGCTTAGTGTATGGAGCTACAGGTTCCTCAACCAGGCCTTCTTCCCCGACATGGAATACGACCAGCTCTACATGGAATACAAGTTGCCCGAGGGCACCAACCACACGCAGGTGGCACAGGACTTGGAAGGCATCAATGAATACCTGAAGACGCGGAAGGAGATAACGCACATCACGACCTCCATAGGCGGCACACCCAGCCGCTACAACCTGGTCAGGAGCATCGCCACACCGTCACTCTCATACGGTGAACTCATCATCGACTTCGAGAGTCCCAAGGCTTTGGTGAGCAACATAGACAACATCCAGGAGGAACTGCGCAAACGCTATCCCGATGCCTACATCAAACTGAAGCGCTACAACCTGATGTTCAAGAAATACCCCATCGAGGTATGCTTCAGCGGCCCCGACCCCTCTGTCCTGCACAGACTCTCGGATTCGGCAATGGCCATCATCGCAGCTTCCGACAAGGTGTATCTGCCCACGTCGGACTGGGAGCCGCAAGTGCCGGTGCTCTCCATCGACTACGACCAACCCGCTGCCCGCACTACTGGCCTGAGCCGCAGCGACGTGGCGACTTCAGTCCTGGCATACACCAGCGGCATACCCATTGCCACCTTCTACGACGGCATACACCAGGAGAGCATTATGCTCAAGTGTACCGATGCCGAAGGAGGCGACCTGGACCGCATCGACAACGTGCCGGTATTCGGCATGATGCCCAACATCAACAACCTGCTCACCCATGCCACCCTCCAGAAGATTCTCACCGGCCTCATTCACAGAGACGACGTCATCAGGATGGTCACGCAGACCACTCCGCTCAAGCAGGTGGCAAAGTGTGTGGAACTGAAGTGGGAAGAGCCCGTTGTGATGCGCTACAATGGCCAGCGCCAGCAGCGCGTGCAGTGCTCGCCGCGTCCTGGTGTCGGCACCGAAGCCGCCCGCCAGGCCATAGCCGAGAAGATTGAGCAGATAAAACTGCCCGCAGGCTACTCCCTCTCCTGGCAGGGAGAGAAGATGGCCAGCGACAAGTCCATGAAGTACCTTTTCAACGGCTTCCCCCTTGCCATCATCCTCATCATCATGATTCTCATCATGCTCTTCAAGGACTATAAGAAGCCTGCCGTCATCTTCTGCTGCATACCGCTCATCTTCGTGGGTGTGATACCCGCCGTCCTGATTACCGGCAAGCCCTTCGGCTTCGTGGCAATCGTGGGCGTGCTCGGTCTCATTGGCATGATGATTAAGAACGGCATCGTACTCATGGACGAAATCAACCTCCAGATAAGCGAAGGCGTAGTACCGCGTGAAGCTCTAATCAACAGTTCGAAGAGCCGCCTGCGTCCTGTCATGATGGCATCGCTCACCACCATCCTCGGCATGATACCCCTCATCCCGGATGCCATGTTCGGCAGCCTTGCCGTCACCATCATGGGAGGTCTGTTCGTCGGAACGCTCATCACGCTCATCTTCATCCCCATCTTCTACGCCATGTTCTTCAAGATAAAATAAACACGATTTAAGTTTCGGGAGTTATAAAATGGAGTTAAATAGGGAGTTAAGCCAGCGTTGCTGGCTGGGAGTAAAGCACTACGTGCTGGCCGATAGCTTTGGATGCTGTCAGCGGCGTTACTATTGTCCTTTTTAACTTCCATGAGCGTAGCAAATTAACTTCCATTTTAACTTCCATTTTTACTTCCATTTTTACTTCCACTTTTACTTCCATTTTAACTTCAGAAACTTCAGTAAACACGATTGTTATGAAAGCTCATATATATATATATAATGTAATAGCACTGACATATTTGTCACTCGTTCCTTTTGTTGGCATCCAGGCGCAGGAGGCGGCACGCAACATCACCCTTGAACAGGCTCGCGAGCTAGCCCTGCAGCACAACAAGGAAATTGCCAAGTCGAAGCTGACACTCGAACAGACCAAGAATGATGCCAAGGCGTACAAGACGAACTACTTCCCGCGCATCAACCTGATGGCTGCCGACCTCTACTCCAGTAACAAGGGCGGCTTCACCATTGCCGGAGGCCATCTGCCCATCTACATGCTGAATCCCGCCACTGGCACCTACGTCCCCAATGTCACACCGAATGCAGACGGGAGCTACACGCTGAACCAGTATGCCGACTTCCCCTCGCAGAAGGTTGACTACAAGATTGGCAACATCTTCTTGGCCAGTGCCTTGCTCACGCAGCCCCTGTACATGGGTGGCAAGATAACGGCTGCCTACAACATGGCCAAGCGCGGCACTGAGATGGCAGAGGAGAACATACGCCTCACGGAGAGCCAGGTCATCGTGCAGACAGACGAAGCCTACATGCAGGCCGTGCTCGCACGGGAGCTGGCAGACGTAGCACGCTCGTACAAGCAACTGCTCGACGAACTGCAAAAGAATGTGGAAAGTGCAGTGAACCACGGTTTGAAGACGCGCAACGACCTGCTGAAGGTGCAGGTGAAGGTGGGCGAGGCAGACCTTGCCATCCAGCGTGCCGAAAACGGAATACGCCTCAGCACAATGAACCTCTGCCACATCATGGGACTGCCCCTCGATACGCAATTGACAATGGACAA
>Ga0233383_1000445_pt1 | contig 16149 bp, 9 predicted proteins | sample ElkDunMinimDraft_14_FD_191542 | JGI IMG/M metagenome (GOLD analysis project Ga0233383, IMG submission 191542) | Fecal eukaryotic communites from dung pellets of Tule Elk in California, USA - Elk Dung G16 | ecosystem: Host-associated > Mammals > Digestive system > Large intestine > Fecal | place...
CTCGGGTCGAGCAGGGCCGCGCCATCGACCGTCAGGCTGCCCGCCTCCTGGCCAGCGACCAGCACCTCGGGCAGGAGGTCGGCGAGCGCCAGGCCCGGGCGGCGCTCGGCGACGAGCGCGTCGAACTGCGCGAGCATGCGCTCGTCGTACCGGTGCGTGGCCGGGTCGATCGGGAACATGCCCGAGGCGTCCCCGACGCCGAGCACGTGCCGCCCGGTCAGCCGCCGGTGCACGTAGCCCGCGAGGGTCGTGAACGAGGCGATCTGCGGGACGTGCGGCTCGTCGTCGAGGATCGCCTGGTACAGGTGGGCGATCGACCACCGTAGCGGGATGTTGTAGCCGAACAGCTCGGACAGCTCGGCCGCGGCCGGGCCGGTGCTGGTGTTGCGCCAGGTGCGGAACGGGACGAGCAGCTCGTCGTCGGCGTCGAACGGCAGGTAGCCGTGCATCATCGCCGAGACGCCGACCGCGCCGAACGTCGTCGGCCGCACGCCGTACCTCTGCTCGACGTCGGCGACGAGCTGGGCGTAGCAGTCCTGCAGCCCGGCCCACACGGCGTCGAGCGAGTAGGTCCAGAGCCGGTCGACGAGCTGGTTCTCCCACTCGTGGCTACCGCTCGCGACCGGTGCGTGGTCCGGACCGATGAGGCAGGCCTTGATGCGGGTCGAGCCGAGCTCGATGCCGAGCGCCGTGCGGCCCTCGGTGATCGCCGCCCGGATGTCGCTCGCCGCGTCCTGATCCACCATCGTCGCTCCGTCCTCGCCCGGCACCGTTGCGGGCGTCCCATGTCCTGAGACGAATGTTAGCGCTCACATCGCGAGAGCCCAAGTAGCGCGCCGACGCAGTCGAGATGCAGGTCCGGATGCAGGTCGAGGTCACGCGCCGCGGCCACCGCGGGCAGGCAGGGTCACGGTGAGCCGTGCCGGGTCGGACGTCACGCTGCCGTGCGCGTTCTCGACCAGGGCACGCACGAGCCGCCCGTCCGCACCACGCCCCGTGCCCCGGACCACGTGGCTCGCGGTGCCGTCCCGCACGATGCGCGCGCGCCCGGCGTCGTACCAGGTCGCACCGCTGTCGTCGGAGTGCTGCCACGTGACGACCGGCCGCGGAGTGCCGACGACGTCGACCGAGAACCGGGCCTCGCGCCCGACCCGTACGGTCACGTCCGCCGGCTGCGTGGCGATCGCCGCCGGCACGACGGTCTGGTCGACGACGGGCCACCCGTCCGCGGTCCACGCCAGGCGGTGCAGGCCCAGGCGGGGGAAGTACGGGATGTCGGCGTTGAGCGCGTCGTAGTAGTGGAACGCCAGGACGTCGTCGTGCACCGACTGGCCGCCCGGGCCGACGATCGCCCCGTGCGTCTGCAGCAGGATCGTGCCGCCGCCACCGACCAGGTCGCGCCCGTCCCGGTCGAGGTACGGGCCGGTGACCGAGCGCGAGCGGCCGACCGCGACCTTGTACGTGCTGTCACCGCCCTGGCAGCAGGCGTCGAAGGAGACGAAGAGGTAGTACCAGCCGTCGCGCTGGTAGATGTAGGGAGCCTCGACCCGGTTGCCCGGGGCGAACCGGTCGACCAGGTGCACCGCGTTCTCGAGGGCACCGTCGACGAGCTTGCCGCTCGGCCACTCGAGCTCGACGAGGAAGATGCCGTACCAGTGCGAGCCGATCGCCATGTAGGGCGTGCCGTCGGCGTCCTCGACGATGCCGGCGTCGATCGCGTTGAACGTCTTGCCGTCCTCGATGGGCTGCGGCGACTCGATCACGGGGCCCTGGTCGACCCACTCGTAGTCCGGGTCGTCCGGGTCGAGCGTTGTGTTGGTGGCCAGGGCGGTCACGGACGTGCTGGTCCCGAACCGCGACGCCGAGTAGTAGAGGTAGAACGTCCCGTCGTGCTCGAAGATCTCGGGCGCCCAGAGGTTGTCCGGCAGCGCGCCGTCGGAGAACCGCTCGTCGATCCATGCTGGGATCCGGTCCCACACGGTGCCCTCGTAGGCCCAGGTCACTCCCTCGTCCTGGGACGACCACACCTGGACAGTGCCGCCGTTCTCCCGGTTGACCAGGCCGGTCGAGTAGACGTACCAGGTGCCGTCGGAGTCGTCGACGATCAGCGCGGGGTCGTGGACCGGCGCGGTCTCGCCCGTCACCGAGATGCCGCCTGGTGCGGGGTCGGCGGCGCCTGGCCCCTGGCTCGGCCCCGCAGCGGCGGGGCCGCTCACCAGCGCGGCGACCGTGGCCAGGGCGGCGACGCCGGCGGCCGCACGCCGGGCCGTTCGGCTGACGTTCATGGCGACTCCTCTACAACGTTGTAGACCTGGCAGGCACGACGGTAATCGGTGCCGACCCGGCAGGTCAACAGGTCACGACGGAGCGTTGGGCTCCGGTGAGGACGCCCCGGACGTGCGGGGCCGGCCCTAGCCGGCGGGGGCCGAACCGGCGGCCGGCGGCCCGGTGCTCGAGCGCACCACGAGCTCGGGCGCGATGCGCTCGGTCGGGACGGCGGCACCCGCGAGCGCCCCGTGCACCATCGCGACGGCGCGCGCGCCCAGCACGTCGAACGGCTGGCGGACCGTGGTCAGCGGGGGCACGAAGTAGGCCGCGCCCTCCACGTCGTCGAACCCGACCACGGAGACGTCGCCCGGCACGTCGAGCCCGCGCTCCCACAGCGCGCGCAGGAGGCCGAGCGCGAGCTGGTCGTTGCCCGCGAGCACCGCCGTCGGGCCCTCGCCCGCCGCGACGGCCTCGGCCAGGTCACGGCCCGCGGCGTATCCGTCCCCGGCCGACCACGAGCACACCCGCGGCCGGGTCGGCGCGACCCCACGGCTCTCGAGCGCAGCGCGCCAGCCCGCGGCCCGCTCGCGCGCGTCGAACCAGTCCTGCGGCCCCGCGACGTGCACGACGTCGCGGTGGCCCAGGTCGAGCAGGTGCTCGGTCGCGATCCGCGCGCCGAGGCGCTGGTCGACCGCGAGCGAGAGGGTCCCCGGGCCGGCGGGCGTGGTGCGGTCGTCGTCCGACGCCGCGACGACGACCACGGGCACCGGGGCGCGGAACGACTCGACGGCCGCCGCGACGTCGTCCTGCGGTGCGATGACCACGATGCCCTCGACGCCCTGCGCCATGAAGTGCTCGAGGGCCGCGAGCATCGCCGAGGAGTCGTGGGTGCGCAGCGTCGCGACCGAGACGAAGTAGCCGCGGTCGCGCGCGGCGCCCTCGACCGCGACGAGCGTGCTCGTCGGGCCGAACAGCACCGAGCCGGTGGTCACGACCCCGAGCGTGTCCGAACGCGCGGTCGCGAGCGCCCGGGCGGCGCTGTTGCGCCGGTAGCCGAGCGTCTCGATCGCGGCCAGCACGCGCTCGCGCGTCTGGCCCCGCACGCTCGGGTGCCCGTTGAGCACCCGCGAGACGGTCTGGTGCGAGACTCCCGCCACGGCCGCGACGTCCGACATCGACGGACGACGGGCACCAGGGCTGCCGACCGCACGCCGGGCGTCGGGCACCGTGGTCATTCGGTGCGCTGCGAGGCCTCGCCCGCCCCGACCTCGTCGGCGTTGCGGGCGTCAAACTGGCCGAGCACGCGCCGCAGGTAGGTGTACGTCAGCTCGCCCGCGGCCTGGTCGTACTGCTCCTCGTAGCCGTGCTTGGTGTACATGGCGAGGTTCTGCTTGGAGTCCTTGCCGGTGAACACCCAGATCTCCGTGACCTCTTCGGGCAGGAAGGGCAGGACGGCGAACAGCAGCGACGTGCCGATGCCGCGGCCCTGCTTGTCCGGAGCGACCGCGAGACGGCCCAGGTTGGCGCGCTGCTCCTCGATCTCCACGCGGATCGAGCCGACGAGCCGCGTCCCCTCCCACGCACCGATCGTCACGACGTCGTCGCGCGCCATGTCCGCCCGGAGCTCGGCGAGCGTCTGCGTCAGGGGCGGGATGTTCGGGTCGTCGTAGAGCTGCGCCTCGCTGACGAAGGCGGCACGCCGGAGCGTGAGCAGCTCGCCTGCGTGGCTGTCGTCCACGAGGGCGATGCGGGTGGCGTCGGCGTCCGTGCCGGCGTCAGGAGTCGGGGCGTCGCTCATGGAACCATCGTTGCAGACGCTCGGGGACAATGGGGCCGTGACCACGACCACCGGCCCGTCGCCCCAGCCCACCGAATGGGTCCTCGCGCTGTCCTGCCCCGACCGTCCCGGCATCGTCCACGCCGTCGCTGGGATGCTCGCGGACCACTCGGGCAACATCACCGAGTCGCAGCAGTTCGGGGACCCGGCGTCGGGACTGTTCTTCATGCGGGTCCAGGTCGAGACGACGGCCGGCCGGGACGAGCTCGAGGCGGCGCTCGCGCCGGTCGCGGAGCGCTTCGCCATGACGTGGTCCCTCGACGCCGTCGGGCGTCCGGTGCGCACGCTGGTCCTGGTCAGCAAGGCCCCGCACTGCCTGGTCGACCTGCTCTACCGCGAGCGGTACCAGCGGATGCCCGTCGACGTCGTCGGCGTCGTGGGCAACCACCGCGACCTCGAGGACATCGCCCACTTCTACGGCAAGCCGTTCCACCACGTGCCCGTGTCGGCCGACACCAAGCAGCAGGCCGAGGACCGCCTGCGCTCGCTCGTCGCCGAGCTCGACGTCGAGCTCGTCGTGCTGGCCCGGTACATGCAGATCCTGTCGGACGAGCTGTGCCGCGACCTGTCCGGGCGCGTCATCAACATCCACCACTCGTTCCTGCCGAGCTTCAAGGGCGCGCGGCCGTACGCGCAGGCGCACGACCGGGGTGTGAAGCTCATCGGCGCGACGTCGCACTACGTCACGGGCGACCTGGACGAGGGACCGATCATCGAGCAGGACGTCGAGCGCGTCGACCACTCGCGCGCGGTCGCCGACCTCGTGGCGATCGGTGAGGACGTCGAGCGGCGCACGCTCGCCCGCGCGGTGCGCTGGCACGCCGAGCACCGGGTGCTGCTCGACGGTCGCCGCACCGTCGTGTTCCGCTGACCGTTCCGCCGGCATGTCCGGCACCGGGGCACGTGCGGCGGCGCTCCCCGCGACGCCTACAGCAGCCCCGAGCCCGCCCCGGTGATCGCCGCGAGGATCGACTCGTGGCTCGCGGTGGCCGGGAACGACCCGTTGTTGCGGCCGTGCCGCAGCACCTCGATGCGGTCGGACACCGCGCGCACGTCGTTGAGGTTGTGGCTGATGAGGATGACGCCCAGCCCGAGGTCGCGCAGGCGCTCGATGTGCGTGAGGACCTCGGCGGTCTGCGCCACGGACAGCGCCGCCGTCGGCTCGTCCAGGACGACGATGCGCGGGTTGCCGATGAGCGTGCGGGCGATCGCGACGGCCTGCCGCTGACCGCCCGACAGGTGGCGCAGCGGCGTCCGGACCGACGGGATGCGCACCGTGAGGTGGCGCAGGAGCCGGCGCGTCTCGGACTCCATGCGGCCGTCGGCGAGCATCCCCGCCGTCGTCCGCAGCTCCTGGCCGAGGAAGACGTTGGCCGTGACGTCGAGGTTCTCGCAGACCGCGAGATCCTGGAACACGCTCGCGATGCCGAGCCGGTTGGCCGCCGACGGCGAGGAGATGCTCACCGGCTGGCCGTCGATCTCGATCAGCCCCGAGTCGGGCGTGAGCGCCCCCGCGACGACCTTCGCCAACGTCGACTTGCCCGCCGCGTTGTCCCCGACGAGCGCGACGACCTCGTGAGCGTGCACCTCGAGGTCCACGCCCACGAGCGCCTCGACGGCGCCGAAGTACTTGCTGATCTGCCGCAGCGCCAGCAGCGGCGTGCGTCCGGTCACGGGGTTCCCTTCTGCATCGCGGCCGGCAGCTCCGGCATCGGCCCGAGCCCGTCGTCCGCGGTCTCGAACACGTCGGTGGACTGCAGGGCGAGCACGATCGCGCCGACGAGCTCGGCCTGCTGACCGAGCGCGGCCGGGACGATCTCGAGCGGTGTGAGCTGGTTGAGCAGGGAACGACGGCGCAAGGCGTCCCGGATGGGCCCGAGCAGGATGTCACCCGTCTCGGCGAGCTCGCCACCCACGACGACGCACTCCGGGTTCAGCGCCGTCGCCAGACCGGCGACGACCGAGCCGATCGCCGCGCCCGCGTCCGCGACGATCTGACGGCAGCCCGGGTCGCCGTCGGCCGCGAGCGCCACGACGTCGCGCAGCGTGACGTTGCCGTGGCTGGTGCGCAAGGGCTCGAGCAGCGCGGCACCGCCGACGACGGTGTCGAGGCACCCACGGCTGCCGCACACGCAGATGCGACCGGCCGGGTCGACCTGCACGTGCCCGATCTCACCCGCCGTCCCGCCGAGCCCCCGGTGGACGCGCCCGCTCAGGACGATGCCGCTGCCGACCCCGTGCGACGCGCGCACGTAGATCGCGTGGTGGTAGGGACGCGCCGCGCCGACGGTGCTCTCGGCCAGAGCACCGAGGTTGGCGTCGTTGTCGACGAAGACGGGGCGCGCCAGGCGCTTCTCGAGCACCTGCGCCACCGGCACGCCGTCCCAGCCGCGCAGGATCCCCCGCACCGAGACCTGACCCGTGGACGAGTCGACCGGGGCCGGCAGCCCGATCCCGATGGCGAGCAGCTCGTCCATGCCGACGCCGACGCGCTCGAGCAGGTCGACCACCAGCAGGGCAGCCCGGTCGAGGCTCGTGTCCGACCGGTGGTCGGCCGGCAGCGGCAGGGTCTGCTCGGCGATGACCTCGTGGGTCACGTCGGCGACGGCGACCCGCAGGTGCCGGTGGCCGACCACGACACCCGCGACCAGGCCGACCCGGTGCGCGAGCGTGACGAGCTGGGCGCGCCGACCGGAGCGCACGGTGTTGCGGACCTCGACGAACCCGGCGCCCACGAGCTCCTTGACGATGGTCGAGACGGTCGCCGGGGACAGCCCCGTGGCACCGGTGAGCTCGACCTGGGTGAGGCCGCCGTGCTCCTTGACGGCGTCGACGATCTTCGCGCGGTTCGCCTCGCGCAACGAGGACTGGGAGCCGGCCACAGGCATCCGTCCTCTCACGCCGCGAGCCTAGCCGCAGGGCGCAGATGTGCGCCCTGGGTGCGACGCAGGCGGGCGACCGGTCCGGTCGCCCGCCTGCGTCGGAGGGGATCAGCGCAGCGCGGCGGCGCGGCGCTTGTTCCAGATGTCGAACGCGACGGCCAGCAGCAGCACGAGGCCCTTGACCACCTGCTGCGTCGCCTGACCGACGCCCATGAGCTGCATGCCGTTCGACATGACGGCCATGATCAGGCCACCGATCATCGCGCCCTGGACGCGGCCGACACCACCGGTGGTGGAGGCACCGCCGATGAAGCACGCCGCGATGGCGTCGAGCTCGAACATGTTGCCCGCCGCCGGCTGGGCGGCGTTCATGCGCGACGAGTAGACGATGCCGGCGATCGCCGCCAGGAAGCCCATGTTGACGAAGATCCAGAAGTTGACCTTCCGGACCTTGACCCCGGAGAGCTCGGCCGCGTGCAGGTTCCCGCCGATCGCGTACACGTGGCGACCGAACACCGACTTCTGCGTGACCAGCGTGTAGACGATGATCAGCACCGCCAGGATGATCAGCACCACCGGCAGGCCACGGCTGTTGGCGAGCTGCCAGGCGAACCACATGACGACGGCTGCCACGGCGGCGATCTTGAGCACGAACAGCGGCATGGACTCGACGGCCTGCTGGTAGTCCATCCGGCCGCGCCGGCTGCGCCAGGCGGAGACCGCGTACCCGACGACGGCGATCGCGAAGATCACGAGCGTGAAGACGTCGAAGCCGTACCCGCCGAGCAGGCCGTTGAGGAAGCCGTTCGCGATGTCGGAGTACGGCTTGCCGAACGGCGAGAGCGACACGTTGTCGAGCACCAGGTACGTGAGCCCGCGGAAGAGCAGCATGCCCGCGAGCGTCACGATGAAGCCTGGGATCCCGACGAACGCGACCCAGAAGCCCTGCCACGCCCCGACGAGCAGGCCGACGCCGATCGCGGCGAGGACGCCGACCCACCACGGCATGTCGTGGCGGATGACGAGCACCGCCGACACCGCCCCGGTCAGCGCCACGACCGACCCCACCGACAGGTCGATCTGCCCGGCGACGATGATCATGATCATGCCGATCGCCAGGATCAGGATGTAGGAGTACTGCAGGACGATGTTGGTGAGGTTGCCCGGGCTCAGGAAGTTCTCGTTGAGCACGGAGAACAGGGCGACGATCGCGACGAACGCGACGACGATCCCGCTCGAGCGCAGGTTCCTCGTCACGAGATCGCGGACTCCGGCGATGGCGGTCATGACAGCGATTCCTTCGTGGTGTTCTGCAGGCTGGCGGGGGCGGCCGTGGCGGCGGCGGTCGGCTCGGTCTCGGTGACGCCGGTCGGCCCGACGCCGGGCGGCCCGTCACGTTCGACCGTCATGAGCTCCATGAGGCGCTCCTGCGTGGCCTCCGCGGCGTCGACCTGGCCCGTGATGCGCCCGGACGCCAGGGTGTAGATGCGGTCGCAGGTGCCCAGCAGCTCGGGCAGCTCGGACGAGATGACGACGACGGCCTTACCGGCCGCGACCATGCGGTTGATGATCGTGTAGATCTCGAACTTGGCGCCCACGTCGATGCCGCGCGTCGGCTCGTCGAGGATGAGCACGTCCGGGTCGGTGTACAGCCACTTGGACAGCACGACCTTCTGCTGGTTGCCGCCCGAGAGCTTGCCCACGACCGACAGGACGGTGGGCGTCTTGATGTTGAGGTTCGCCCGGTACTCGTCCGCGACCTTGAGCTCCTCGTTCGCGTTGACCCACCCTCGGGGGGCGAGCTTGCGGAGGCCCGCGATCGAGATGTTGCGGCGCACGTCCTCGATGAGGTTGAGGCCGTAGCGCTTGCGGTCCTCTGTGGCGTACGCGATCCCGTGCTCGATGGCTTCGGCGACCGAGTTCAGGCGGATCTCCTTGCCGTCCTTGACGAGGCGTCCGCTGATGCCGCGGCCGTACGAGCGGCCGAACAGGCTCATCGCGAGCTCGGTCCGGCCCGCGCCCATCAGCCCTGCGATGCCGACGACCTCGCCTGCGCGCACCGTGAACGATGCGCGGTCGATGACGACGCGGTCGGCCTGCGTGGGATGGTGCACCGTCCAGTCCTCGACGCTCAGCACGACGTCGCCGATGTCCGAGGAGCGCTCGGGGAACCGGTGCTCGAGGTCGCGACCGACCATGCCGCGGATGATGCGGTCCTGGGTCGACGTCGGGTCGCTCATGTCGATCGTCTCGATCGTCCGGCCGTCCCGGATGATCGTGGTCCGGTCGGCGATCTCGGCGATCTCGTTGAGCTTGTGCGAGATGATGATCGACGTGATGCCCTGCGCCTTGAGCTGGCGCAGCAGGTCGAGCAGGTGCTCGGAGTCGTTGTCGTTGAGCGCCGCGGTGGGCTCGTCGAGGATGAGCAGGCGCACCTCCTTCGAGAGCGCCTTGGCGATCTCGATGAGCTGCTGCTTGCCGACGCCGAGCTGGGCGATCGGGACCGTCGGGTTCTCGCGGAGGCCCACGCGCTCGAGGAGCTTGGCTGCCTCGTGGTTGGCCTTGTTCCAGTCGATCAGCCCGCCGAAGCCCGAGGTCTCGTTGCCGAGGAAGATGTTCTCGGCGACCGACAGGTACGGCACCAGGGCAAGCTCCTGGTGGATGATGACGATGCCCTCGCGCTCGGAGTCGTTGATCGAGCCGAACTGCACGGGCTTGCCGTCGTAGATGATCTCGCCGTCGTAGGTGCCGTGCGGGTACACACCCGACAGGACCTTCATGAGCGTCGACTTGCCGGCACCGTTCTCGCCGCAGATCGCGTGGATCTCGCCCTGCTCGACGTCGAGGTTGACGTCGGAGAGCGCCTTGACGCCGGGGAACTCCTTGGTGATGGAGCGCATCTCCAGGATGGTGGTCATGTGCGCGCTCGCCCTCCTTCGGGGTACGGGACGGCGCCCGGGTCGCACCCGTGCGCCATCCCGGGCGGGCCGGCCGGTGCCTTCGATGGCTCCGGCCGGCCCGTCCACGGTGCGGACCAGGTCAGCCGGCGTTGCCGGCGTCGACCTCCTCCTGCGTCCAGTAGCCGCTGTCGACCAGCTCGGACTTGATGTTGTCCTGGTAGATGGTCACGACGGGGAGCAGGAACGACGGGACGACCTTCACGCCGTTGTCGTACGTCTCGGTGTCGTTGGCCTCGGGCTCCTCGCCGTCCAGGAAGGCCTGGGCCGCGACGACGGCCTGGTCGGCCAGCAGACGCGTGTCCTTGAAGATCGTGGACTGCTGCACGCCCTCCTGGATGAGGTTGACGGAACCGATCTCGGCGTCCTGACCGGTGACGACCGGCAGGCCCTCGTCGATCGTGGGGCCCATGCCCGCGTTCTGCAGGGCCGTGATGATGCCGCGCGAGATGCCGTCGTACGGCGACAGGACACCGTCAAGCTTGGTGTCGCCGGAGTACGTGGAGGTCAGGAGGTCCTCCATGCGCTTCTGGGCGGTCTCCTGGAGCCAGCGCAGCGTCGCGGCCTGCTCGATGTCGGTCTGGCCCGAGGGCACCACGAGCGAGCCGTCGTCGAGGAACGGCTTGAGGGTGTCCATCGCGCCCTTCCAGAAGAAGTGCGCGTTGTTGTCGTCGAGCGAGCCGGCGAAGAGCTCGACGTTGAACGGGCCCTTCTCGCCCGTGGGCTTGCCGTCGGCGTCCGTGAGGCCGAGGCCCGTCAGGAGCGCCGTGGCCTGAGCCACGCCGACCTCGTAGTTGTCGAACGTGACGTAGAAGTCGACGTTCTCGCTGTCGCGGATCAGGCGGTCGTAGGAGATGACCGGGATGTTCTCCGCGGCAGCGGCCTCGAGCTGGCTCGTCAGGGCGGTGCCGTCGATCGCCGCGAGGATGAGCACGTCGGCGCCGCCGGTGATCATGCCGTCGACCTGGTTGACCTGGGTCGGGATGTCGTCGCCCGCGTACTGCAGGTCGACCTGGTACCCGGCCTTCTCGAGGCCCTCCTTGACCGCGTTGCCGTCGGCGATCCACCGCTCGGAGGTCTCCGTCGGCATGGCGACACCGACCTTGACGTCGTCGCCACCATCTCCCGCAGCGGGGCTCTCGCCGCTACCGCTGCCGGCACCCTCACCGCCGCAAGCGGTCAGGGTGAGCGCCAGCGCCGCACCCGCGGCGACCACGCCCATCTTCTTACCGAGTCGCATCGTCGCGCTCCTTCTCGTCGTCGAGGGTCCCCGAAGACGGCTTTCGCCCCCGGTGCCCTTGCGGGCCGGACCAGGCTGTTCCGGCCCTCAGCGGCCGGTCCGCGTCCCAGACTGCTGTGTTCGAGAGTCGAAGTCAAAGCGGGATCCGGCTCAGGAGTGTCACGATCTCATCACGATCCCGTGCCCACCCTCCGGGCTGGCGTCCCCGGGTCCTCGCGAATGCTGTGTTTCCGCAGTTTGTCGCGGGGTTCCGGCCGGACGTGCGGCCTGCGTGCGGACGAGCGCACCTCGCGTTCACCCGTTCGGAGCGCGAACACAAGCGTCCACATCTCAGCGTCAACGTCCCCTGCCAGGGACGACGCCGGGGGCGGTCCGCACTCGGACCACCCCCGGCTGCTGACCTGCCCGCGGTGCTACTGGCGGTCGACCAGGACGGCGACCGTCCGCGCGGGCACGGTCACGGTTCCCGTCGCCCGGTCCCAGGTGGTCCGGCGCACGACGTCGTCGCTCCCCGACCGCTGCACGGGCGAGAGCCGGTAGTCGCGCCCGGCGAGCTCCGAGACCTCGATCGTCGCCGCCTCGGGCGAGGCGTTGAACACGGCCAGGACGCCGTCGAGCCGCCGGTCGACGTCCCGCCCGCCGGCCGTGTCGTCGATCGACATCGTCACGACGCCCGGTGTCGCGTCGGGCCCCGCGTCGGGGAACGACACCTTCTGCTCGATCAGGTCGGCCGAGCCGAGCCGGAACAGGTCGGTCGAGAACCGCAGCTCGAGCAGCTCACGGGCCGCGTCGGACGCCGTCTCGATGTCGCCGGGCGCCGGCTTGAGCTCCGGGTTCGCGAGCAGCGGCCGCATGACCGGCCACTTCTCCTCGTTGTCCGCGGCGGGCGGCAGGCCACGTCCGAAGCCGTTGTCCTGGCCCGACCAGTCGATCTCGTTGAACCAGTCGCCCGAGTCGTACGAGTTCCGGTCGAGCGACTTCGAGCGCAGCAGGTCCGTGCCCGCGTGCCAGAACGACGGCGTCTGCGCGAGCGCGGTCGTGGCGAGCGAGACGGTGTTCATCCGGACGCGCTCGTCCATGGTCGTGGAGACCGGCAGCTTGAGCGTGAGCAGGTCGAAGAGGGTCTCGTTGTCGTGGGCGTCGACGTAGGTGACGACCTCCTCGGGCGAGTCCGCATAGCCGGCCGGCGCACCCCGGTAGTCCAGCTCCTCGCCCTTCTTGACCGTGCCGTCCGAGGTGAGCAGCGTGAAGTCGCGCAGGTTGCCGGCCAGCCCCAGGCGGACCAGGTCGGTCTGGTGGCGCAGGTCGGCGAGCTCGTCGTCGGACCCGTCGTTGACCGTTCCCGGCTCCCCGGTGCGCGCCTCGTTCCCGTTGGGGTCGGTGAACAGGCCCGTACCGAAGCCCTGGGTGAACGTCGACGCACCGTCGACCGGCGACCCGCCGTGCACTGCGTCGCGCAGCCGGTCGCTGAACGTGCCGATGCCGGTACCGCCGAGCTGGCCCTGCGTGGCCTGCTCGAACAGCGCGTTGTCCGCGACCTCGCCGAAGTTCCAGCCCTCGCCGTAGAGATAGACCTTCGACCCGTCGACGCCGTCGCGCCGCAGCGTCAGCTCGTCGAGCGCCGTGCGCACGGCCTCCATGTTCTCGCGCGAGTGGTGGCCCATGAGGTCGAACCGGAACCCGTCCACGCGGTAGTCGCGTGCCCAGGTGACGACCGAGTCGACCATGAGCTTGCCCGCCATGGCGTGCTCGGTCGCGACGTTCTGGCAGCAGGTGCTGGTCTCGACCGCGCCCGTGGTCGGGTTGAGGCGGTGGTAGTAGCCCGGCACCACCTTGTCGAGCACCGAACGCTCTGCCTGGCCGCTCGCGGCCGTGTGGTTGAACACCTGGTCGAGCACGACCTGCAGCCCTGCGCCGTGGAGCGACCCCACCATGGTGCGGAACTCGGCCACGCGGGCGCCGCCGTCGGGGTTCGTCGCGTACGAGCCCTCCGGGACCGAGAAGTGGTACGGGTCGTAGCCCCAGTTGAAGCCGTCGCGCTCCTTGACGGCCGTCACGGCGGCCTGCTGCTCGGTGGAGTCTGGCGCGAACCCGGACAGGTCGCCCGCGGTCTCCTGCGCGGACCGGTCCTCGGGGATCGTGGCGATGTCGAACGTCGGCAGCAGGTGCACGGTCGTCATGCCCGCGTCCGCGAGCTCGCGCAGGTGGCGCATGCCGTCCGAGCGCCACTGCGCGAACGCGAGGTACGTGCCCCGCACGCGCTCGGGCACCGTCTCGTCCGAGATGGAGAAGTCGCGCACGTGCAGCTCGTAGATGGTCTGGTCCACGGAGCGCTCGACCTCGGGGGTCGGCGTCCGGCGCCAGACCGACGGCTGCCAGCGCCGGTCGTCGAGGTCGACCACGACCGCGTGGGTCGAGTCCTGCGTGAGCCCGACGGCGTACGGGTCGGTGACCACGTTCGTCTCGACCGTGCCCGTGCCCGGCACGAACACGCGCACCTCGTAGCGGTAGCGGGCGCCGTCCCAGTCGAGGCGCTTGTCCGCGTGCTTGCCGTCGACGGTCCATGCGCCGTCGGCCTGCCGCTGCGCGGCGTACCGACGCGGCTCCGCGTCGAGCGACGTCCCGGCCGGCCACACGAGCAGGTCGACCGACTTCGCGGTCGGGGCCCACAGCGCGAACGACGCCCACCGGCCGTTGGGGTGCATGACCATGCCGAGCGTGCGGTCCGCGGCGGCGTCGGCGTACAGGTCGTCGAGCACGCCCGGGACCTGCACGCCCGTCGCCGCGGTGAGCGCGCCGTCGTCCGTCCGCGTGAGCAGCAGCTGGCCCGTGAGCAGGGCCTCGACCTCGCCGCGCGCGAGCGGTTCGCCGTCCTCGTCGACCAGCGCCAGGGGCACGTGGTCCGCGAGCGCCGGGAAGTCCTCGGCGACGTCGGCCGGGATCTCGTCCGCGGGCACGAGCCGGTACGACGTCGCACCCTCGGGCAGGTCGCCACCCTCGCGGCCGCCGACCTCGCCGCCGGACACCTCGAGCCCACCCTCGGGCGCGGCCCAGAGCGTCCAGGTGTCGCCGGACCCGAGCGAGTCCGGCGCCAGGACCAGGCCGGCGCGCACCCAGTGCGCCGCCTGCTGACCCACGCCGGGCAGCGGCGGGTTGGCGGTCTCGATGGTCAGCACGTGCGACTCGAGGTCGTAACGGAACTCGACGACCTCGCCGTCGCCCACGCTGAACTGGTAGTTCGAGCCGTCACGCGCGCCGCCGACGCCGTAGTTCTCGGCCCAGCCCAGGCCGTGCGCCGCCTTGACCTCGTAGGCGCCCGCCGCCAGCTTGTCGGTCGACCAGGTGTACACGCCGTCGCCGTCGGGGTCCTTGGCCCACGTCGCCAGGCAGTCGGGCGCCCACGATCCCGGGCAGCCGACCTGGTCCTGGTAGGAGCCGGGCAGCGTCACGATCGGCCCCTGGGCCGTGGACGAGAAGTCGTGGCTGACCGGGTCCCAGTAGAACGTGACCGGCCCGCCGTCGTGCGTGTACGTCGCGTTCGCGCCGCCGGGCTCCCCTCCGACGCCGTAGTTGACGGCCCACGAGCCGTTGATCGCGACCTTGTACTCGTACTCGCCCGCGGGCAGGTCGAACGTGCCCTCCCACACACCGTCGGCGCGGCGGGTGAGGCCTGCGGCCGAGCAGTCGGGCGTCCAGTCGCCCGCGCAGCCCATCTCGCTGTTGTGGCTGCCGGGCACGGTGACCATGTCGATCTGGGGCTCGGGCTCCTCGTCCGGGACGGTGCCGCTCACGTCGATCCCGACGGACGCGAACGTCGACGCCGCCGCGCGGTCGCCGTCGGCGTCGGCGGTCACCGCGCGGTACTCGACGAGCGTGCCCTCGGCCAGGCCGGCGACGTCGTGGAAGACGCGCGGGGTGGTGTCCTCCGCCGTGCCCAGGTGGTGCCACTCGGACGTGCCGACCTCGCGCCACGCGAAGGACGTCTCGGCCCACGCGTCGTCGTCGACGTCGGCGCGCACGGGCGCGGTGCCGGCCATGGCGGCGCCCGCGGCGGGCACGGTGACGGCGGTGTCGCCCGTCGAGTCGCCCGTGACCTGACGGTCCGCGCGGAGCACGACGGCGGACGTCGCCGGGACGGTCAGCGTGACCTCGCCCTGCGCGTCGGCCGTGACCGGCTCGGCGCCGTCGCCGTAGAGCACCTCGTAGGTGGCACCCGGAGTCAGGGTCGTGAACGTCGCGTCGCGCGCCTGGTCCGCGTTGTTGAGCGCCACCAGGTGCTCGACCTTCTCCGTGCGGTCCACGCGCGAGAACGCGTACACGCCCTCGCCGTTCTCGGCGTACCGCTCGAGCTGGGCGCCCGTGGCGAGCGCGGTGTGGTCCTCCCGCAGCTGCGCGAGCGCGGCGACGTGCTCGTAGAGCGGCGCGTCGCTGCCGTAGCGGTCGACGCTGCCCGCCTGCTCACCCGTGACCAGCGGCTGGTTCGCATACTCGTCCACCTGCGTGGCGAAGAGCGTCTGGCGCGCGTCCTTGTCGCCGCCGGTGCCCGCGAAGCCCTGCTCGTCGCCGTAGTAGACGACCGGCTGCCCGCGCGTGAGGTAGAGCAGCTCGTGCGCGAGCTCGTCGCGCGCCAGCGGGTCGTCGGTGCCCGCGAGCATGTAGCCCACGCGGCCCATGTCGTGGTTGCCCAGGAACGTCGGCAGCGCGGCCGCGGACTTGGTGGGCGTCGTGTAGCGGTCGTCGCTCGCGAAGAGGGCCGCCAGGCCCCGCGCGCTGTTCCCGCTCGCGAAGCTCGTCGCGCCGGCCTGGAAGGAGAAGTCGAGCACCGAGCTCATGTCGGTGTCGCGGACATACGGCGAGGTCTTGGCGGCGTCGGCGTCGAACACCTCGCCGAACATGAAGAACTCGTCCTTGCCCTGCGCGTGCGCGTAGTCGAGGACGTCGGCCGACCACGTCTCCCAGAACTCG
>Ga0233383_1000446_pt1 | contig 16142 bp, 12 predicted proteins | sample ElkDunMinimDraft_14_FD_191542 | JGI IMG/M metagenome (GOLD analysis project Ga0233383, IMG submission 191542) | Fecal eukaryotic communites from dung pellets of Tule Elk in California, USA - Elk Dung G16 | ecosystem: Host-associated > Mammals > Digestive system > Large intestine > Fecal | place...
GGCATGGATTTCCACGAGCAGGGGCGCAATCTCCCCGGGATCTACGCACTCGCGGAGTGATCCGCATGCGCGCTGCCGTGTCGCTGGGCGAGTGCGGCGCCGAACCGGCGTAGCCGCAGGCCGCATCCCTGGCGTGCGAGCGTTCCCCGGGTGCTGCGCGCGGCCTCGAGCCGTCCCAGAACCGTTTTCGTTCACACCGCGTCAGCGGACAATGTCCGCTTCCGCTTCCGTCCCACATCGCGAGAACTCCATGGATCTTGGCATCGATCTTGCCGTCATCGGCGGCACCGGCCTCTACCAGCTGGCCGAACTGGAGGATGTCGAACCGCATCAGCCGGTCACGCGCTATGGCGCGCTGTCGGGCCCGGTCCGGGTCGGCACCCTGGACGGCCGCCGCGTGGCATTCCTTGCCCGCCACGGCGAAGGGCACTCGGTGCCGCCGCACCGGGTGAACTACCGCGCCAATCTCGCCGCGCTGCAGGCGCTGGGGGCCAGGCAGGTGCTGGCGCTCAATACCGTCGGCGGCATCACCGAACGCTTCGGTCCGCGCGTGCTGGCGTGCCCGGACCAGCTGATCGACTACACATGGGGCCGGGTGTCGACGTTCTCCGAGGAGGAGGGCAGCGACTTGCTGCACGTCGATTTCGGCGATCCCTATACGCCGGCGCTGCGCCGGCGCGTACTCGATGCAGCGGCGGCCGCGGGCGTGACGCTGGTCGACGGCGGCTGCTATGGCGCCACGCAGGGCCCGCGGCTGGAGACGCGCGCGGAAATCGTGCGCCTGCGTCGCGACGGCTGCGATCTGGTCGGCATGACCGGGATGCCGGAGGCAGGCCTGGCCCGCGAACTCGGACTCGATTACGCATGCCTGGCGATCGTCGCCAACTGGGCGGCGGGCGCAGGCCCGCAGGTCGATGAGGTGATCACGTTCCAGCACGTGCTCGACAACGTCGCTGCCGCGTCGTCGGGCATCCCGCCGCTGCTCCGGGCACTGCTGGCCAGCTGACCGGTGGCCTGCGCGGGCCTGCCCACCGGGTGCCGGAAGCGCATGCGGATGCGGCGTCAGTTTGCGCATCCGCACGTGTCACGCCACGCCCTGCAGGAATGAAAGCCCCGCATTGCGGGGCTTCTTCGCTTCAGCGCGCAACCGGTGCCCAGCGCAGCGCCAGCCCGTACTCGCGGCCCGGCTGGTTGTACCAGGCGATGGTTTCGTAGGCCTTGTCCAGGAGATTGGTCGCGCGTGCTTCCAGCGTCCAGTCGGGGTCGAACGCCCAGGCCACACGCAGGTCCAGCGTGCCGTAACCGGCCACGCGCACGGTGTTCGCCAGGTTGTCGAACCGGCCGCTGGCAGCGCGCAATGTGCTGCCGATGCGCAGCTCGCCGAAGTCCCGGTCGATGTCCAGACGCGCCGTGTGGCGCGCACGGCGTGCCAGCAGGTTGTCGTGGTTCACGCCTTCGCTGCGGTCGCGGGGATCCACATGACCCAGCTCGCCCGTGAGGTCCCAGCCAGCGGCAGCGACCGCAAAGGTCAGTTCCGCGCCGCGGATGCGCGCCTGTTCGATGTTCAGGCCGGTGCCGAGGTAGTCCGGCGGCGGGTACACCAGCACGATCAGGTCCTCGATGCGGCTCTCGAACACGTCGAACGTCCAGTTCCAGCCTTCGCCGTACTGCGAGACGCCGAGATTCACGCTCCGGGAGCGCTCGGGCCTGAGCTCGGGGCTTTCCGAGCCGGGGTAGTACAGGTCGTTGAACGTCGGGGCCTTGAAGCCGGTGCCGGCGGTCGCGCGAAGACGGACGCCGCGGGACAGGTCCATGCCCCAGCCGAGGCTGCCGGTGCCGTGGCCGCCGAACTGTTCGTTGTCGTCATGGCGCGCGCTTGCCTGCAGGCGATGTGCGCCGAAACGGGCCTGGTATTCGGCGAAGGTGGCAAAGGTGTCGCGCCGGGTGACCGCGTAGGCGGTCATGCTTTCGACGTTGTCGGACTGCCAGTCGAACCCCAGGCTCAAGGCCTGCGTCGGCGCGAGGTCGAAGCCCGCCTGCAGTGCCGCGGTATCGCGGCGGGTGTCGAACCGGCCGACATCGCTGCGCGTGCCGTTGCCTTCGTCGTAGAAATAGGTCGTCGACTTGTCGTACGCGCGGCCGGCCTGCGCCGTGAGGCGCACGACCTCCGATGGTGCATAGCCCAGTGTGGCCCCCGCGACCTGCTGCACGTTGTCGGACTCGTTGCCACCGAAGATGCTGCCGTCGTACTCGTTGAAGGCATCGGCATGCAGGGCGTGGGCTTCGAGGGTGAGCCCGCCCGCCAGGTCCAGGCCACCGCGCAGATTGAGCGAACGGTTGCGGTAACCGTCGCGGTCGGGCTCGTCGACGAAGCAGCCCTGCAGCAGCGTGCCCGAACCCCGACAGGCGTCGATGCCGTCGGTGCGCTGGAACGCGGCGTCGACGCCGAACCAGGCGTGTCCGCTGCGGCCTCCGATGCCGGCGCTGGCTTCGCGCAGCGAGTGACTGCCGACGCCGAACCGCGCGCGTGGCGTGATCGCGCCATCGCTGCGGCGGGTGAAGATCTGGATCACGCCGCCGATGGCTTCCGAGCCGTACAGGCTCGATCGCGGACCGCGCACGATCTCGATGCGTTCGATCTGGTCCACCGGGATGTCCTGGATGGCGGCAAAGCCGGCGGTGGCGGTGCCGATGCGGATGCCGTCGAGCAGTACCAGGACGTGATCGGACTCGGCGCCGCGCATGAAGATGGTGCTGACCTTGCCGGGCCCCCCCTGGTTGCTGATCTGGATGCCGGCGCGGCCTTGCAGCAGCCCGGGCAGGTCGCGGGCCTGGCTGCGCTCGATCTCGGCGCGGTCGATGACCTGGGCGGGTACCAGCGTCTCGCGCAGGCTGCTGTCCGTGCGCGAGGCGGTGACGAAGACAGTGTCCAGATCGCTGGCGCCGGCAGCGGGCGCTGCCTGGGCAAAGGGCGAGGCGAGGGCGGTGACGATCGCCACACTCAGGGTACGGAACGGCATTGCGGTCTCCTTGCGGCCCGCGCACCCGCGCACGAACCGCGTTTCGGTCATGAGAATCGCAAGGTGACGGACAGGCTGCCGGTCGGACACGCATGCGCGCCCGGAACGCCGCCGCGATGCCCGCCGCATCGCAATCGAAGAGACTTCGTGGCCGGTCTCCGGACTCGCGCGTGGGAGTGGACTCCCGGGCGTCGCGCCTTCCCGTGCTCGGGCACAGTGGCGGATGCGACACCTTGGACACGCTTACCGTTGCGGGGGCAGTGCCGGACTGGCGCTCGAGGCGCGTCACCGGCTTCCCGTTTCAACCCGGTCGGCAGAACGCCGGCGGGTCACCATGAAGCTGCGCGGATTGTACGTGAGCGGGAACCACTCGCGCGGTGCGCGATCAGTCGCCGCGATCCAGACCCGGTGATTCCGCGGACGCGGTTTCGTTGACGGTCGTCGTGACCGGACCGGCGGCCATGCGGGCGCGCGGATCGGGCAGTTGTGCGGTCGCAGCCTCGGCCGCCTGGACGAGCTGCTGGCGGCGCGGCTCGGGCAGGTCCTGCCAATGGCAGTCGAGCAGCGCGCCTTCGAGCGAATACAGCAGGTTGAGACTCGGTTTGAAGCCCGCGCGTCGCACCCGAACGAAGGCCTCGACCGCGCCCGCGGCCTCGAGATCCTCACGCGTGCGCAGGCCCACCTGGCGCAGCCACGCCGCGGACTTGGGGCCGATGTTGCGCAGCTTCGGCGCGGTCACCCGGCGCTGCCCTCGCGTGCGCTGTCCACGAAGATCGCCGCCAGCGCTTCCAGGCCGGCCTGGTCCTCGGCATCGAAGCGCGCCGGCAGCGGACTGTCGAGATCGAACACCCCGATCAGGCGCTCGCCGTCATGAAGCGGCACGACCAGTTCGGAACGCGAGGCGCTGTCGCAGGCGATGTGCCCGGGAAAAGCGTGTACGTCGTCGACGCGCTGGGTCGTGCGCGTGCGCGCCGCGGCCCCGCAGACCCCCTTGTCCAGCGGGATGCGTACGCAGGCGGGAAGTCCCTGGAACGGACCGACCACGAGTTCCTTGCCGTCGAACAGATAGAAGCCGACCCAGTTGAGATCGGGCAGGGCGTGGTAGACCAGGGCCGAGAGATTCGCTGCGTTGGCGATCGAATCGCGTTCTCCGTGCAGGAGCGCCCGGGCCTGCGCTGCAAGCGCGGCATACTGCTCGGCCTTGGAGCCGGTGAGGGGTGAAGTTGTGAACATGTCGCGCAGTGTAGCAGCGGCCATGCAGGCGCCAGGCACGCGCGATGCGCCGTTGCGCCACGCGTTTGGCGAGCGCTGCAGCCTTCCCCGCGTCTCCGGTTTCGCGTCGCCACGGGTGTGCCGGACACGCGGTCTGTCGCTGCACCGGCCAGCGCGATGACTCCCCGCAGCCTGCTGGTCACCGGTACCGATACCGGCATCGGCAAGACCCACAGCAGCGTCGCCCTGTTGCATGCCTTGCGCGCCACCGGGATGCGTGCGGTCGGCATGAAGCCGGTCGCGAGCGGCTGCGACTGGCGCGATGGTGGCTGGCGCAACGAGGACGCACTGGCCTTGCAGGCTGCAGGCGATCCGCGGCCGGACTACGCCGACGTCAATCCTTTCGCCTTGCCCGAGCCCACCGCGCCGACGCTGGCTGCCCGCGCGGCGGGCGTGCGCATCGATGTCGCCGTGCTCCACGCCGCGCACGCGCGGCTCGCGGCCAGTGCCGATCTGGTCATCGTCGAAGGCGCCGGTGGCTGGGATGCGCCGCTGGCGGAGGGACTGGAGCATCGCGACCTCGCCCGCCACCTGGGAGGCGCGGTGGTGATGGTGGTCGGGCTCCGGCTTGGCTGTCTGAGCCACGCAAGGCTGACCGCGCGTGCAATCGCCGCCGACGGCTGTCGCCTCGTGGGATGGATCGGCAACCGCATCGACCCGGATTTCTCGCGCGCGGACGATTACGTGGAACTGCTGGGTCAGGCGCTTCCTGCGCCATGCCTGGGAATACTTCCGTTCGGACTGGACCCGGCCCGCGCCGCCGAGCGCCTCGACGCGGAAGCCATGCTGGCCGCACTTCCGCTCTCGCCGTAGACGGGCCACCTGCGCCGACGGATCGTCGCTGATCCGACGCGCGGGTGGGGGTGTCTGTTCGGGCTACGAGTGAGGCGCGAAGCCCGGTGGCGCCGCCTGCCGGTCGGCTCGGCTGCGGGCCCATCGAGCGCGTAGCGGACGTGAACGCGGTCACCGCATCCGCACACGGAACTGACTCCCGGCATAGGATCATCACATGTCAATCGAAGGGCGTGCACATGGCAGGTCGGCCATTTGCGCGGCAAGTGACTTGATGCACGGTGCGATCTGCGATTCGAATTAGCTATACTGGCCGGTATAGTAAATCCCGTTCACCTTCCCCAGGTCCCCCTCATGCGCCGAATCCTCTCCATCGCCATGCTCGCCGCGGCGCTTTCCGCCTGCGGCAATAAACAGGATCCGGCCGCGCCCCCGCCGCCGCCCGAAGTGGGCGTGTTGACGGTCCAGCCGACAACGGTCCCGCTGCAGGAGGATCTGGTAGGCCGTCTTGCGCCATACCGGAGCGCCGATGTGCGCGCCCGAGTGCCGGGTGTGCTCGAGCGCCGGGTCTACCAGGAGGGCAGCGACGTCAAGGAAGGCGATGTGCTGTTCCGCATCGACCCGGCCCAGCTGCAGGCCGCGCTCGGTACGGCGCAGGGCGCCGAGGCCCAGGCGCGTGCGAACGCAAGCAACGCCAAGGCCGCCGCCGACCGGGCGCGCCGCCTGGCGCCGACCAATTTCATTTCCAAGTCCGATCTCGACAACGCGCTGGCCGCCGAACGCAGCGCCGAAGCTGCGCTGGAGGCAGCGCGTGCGTCCACGCGGTCCGCGCAGATCAACCTGGGGTACGCAACGGTGCGGTCGCCGATTTCCGGCCGCGCCGGCAAGGCGCAGGTCACCGAAGGTGCGCTGGTCGGGCAGGGTGATGCGACGCTGCTGACGACCGTCGACCAGATCGATCCGCTGTACATCAACTTCTCGATGAGTGCGGGCGAGTTCGAACGCATCCGCAGCATGCAGCTCGATCGCTCGGCCGGCGGTGGCGAGGTCGAGATTCTGCTGGCCGACGGCAACGTCCATGACCAGAAGGCGACGCTGGACTTTTCCGGCGACGTGGTGGATCCGGCCTCGGGCGCGCTCCAGCTGCGCGCGGTCGTGCCCAATCCCGACCGCAGCCTGCTGCCGGGTGTCTACGTGACGCTGCGCGCCAACATGGGCCTGCAGAGCGGCGTGTTCCTGGTGCCGCAGGCAGCGGTGCTGCGCGACGCCAACACCGCCTACGTTCTCGTGGCCGGTGAGGGGGACAAGGTGGTCCGCAAGCCGGTGCGCACCGAGCGCGCGCAGGGTGGCCAGTGGGTCATCAGTGAGGGTCTGGCGGCCGGTGACCGTGTGATCGTCAGCGGCGTGCCGAAGGCGCGTCCGGACGCGGTGGTCAACCCGGTTCCGTGGACCCCCGAGCAGGCCCAGTCTGCGCCCGCAGCCGGCGCAGGCGCGCCTCCCGCAGGCCAGCCCGCAGCCGAGGCGAGCGGTGCGGCGACGTCCGAAGACGCATCCGCGGCGCCGGCGGACGCGGCCGCTCAGGCGCCCGCAGCGAACGACGCGCAGGACTGATCCCCCATGCCCAAGTTCTTCATCAACCACCCGGTCTTTGCCTGGGTCGTCTCCATTCTGATCTCGCTCGCGGGCGTGATCTCGCTGCTGAACATGGGCGTGGAGTCGTACCCGAGCGTTGCACCGCCGCAGGTCACCGTCTCGGCGACCTATCCCGGCGCCAGCGCCGACACCACCGAACGCGCGGTCACGCAGGTCATCGAGCAGCAGCTCACCGGTATCGACAACCTGCTGTATTTCAGCTCGACGTCGAGCGCTTCCGGCCGGGCCTCCGTCACCCTGACCTTCGAGACCGGCACCGACGCGGACATCGCGCAGGTGCAGGTGCAGAACAAGGTCTCACTGGCGACACCGCGTCTGCCCACCGAGGTCGTGCAGCAGGGCGTCGTGGTCGCGAAGGCCAACGCCGGCTTCCTGATGGTCGTGGGCCTGCGCGCCTCGGACCCGACGGTGACCCGCAACCAGCTCAACGACATCATCGGCTCGCGCGTGCTCGACCAGATCGCACGCGTGCCCGGTGTCGGCAGCACCCAGCAGTTCGGCTCCGAGTACGCCATGAACATCTGGCTCAATCCGGAGAAGCTGCAGGGCTACGGCATGTCCGCGTCCGAAGTTCTGGCCGCGGTGCGCGGCCAGAACGTCCAGTTCGCCGCCGGTTCGATCGGTTCCGATCCCGCGCCGCCCGGCCAGGGCTTCACCGCCACGGTGTCGGCGGAAGGGCGTTTCAGCACGCCCGAGCAGTTCGAGAACATCATCCTGCGCGCCGACAACGAAGGCGCTACGGTGCGCCTGAAAGATGTCGCCCGCGTGGCTATCGGTGCGTCGGGTTACGGCTTCGACACCAAGTACAACGGCCAGGCGACGGGCGCATTCGCGATCCAGCTGCTGCCGGGTGCGAACGCGCTGACGGTGGCTGAAGCCGTGTCGGCGCGCATGGACGAACTGGCGCCCTCGTTCCCGCCGGGCATCGAGTGGTTCAAGCCCTACGACACCACGACGTTCGTGACGCTGTCGATCAAGGAAGTCGTCATGACCCTGATCGAGGCGTTGGTACTGGTGTTCCTGGTGATGCTGCTGTTCCTGCAGAACCTGCGTGCGACGATCATCCCGACGCTGGTCATCCCGATCGCACTGCTCGGCACGTTCCTCGGCCTGAGCCTGCTGGGCTTCACGGTCAACCAGCTCACCCTGTTCGCGATGGTGCTGGCGATCGGCATCGTGGTCGACGATGCGATCGTGGTGATCGAGAACGTCGAACGCATCATGTCGGAGGAGCACCTGCCCCCTCGCGAAGCGACCATCAAGGCGATGGAGCAGATCACCGGCGCCGTGGTCGCGATCACTGTTGTGCTGGCCGCGGTGTTCATTCCCAGCGCCCTGCAGGGCGGCGCCTCGGGCGAGATCTACAAGCAGTTCGCGATCACGATCGCGGTGGCGATGGGATTCTCGGCGTTTCTCGCATTGGGATTCACGCCGGCGCTTTGCGCGAGCTTCCTCAAGCAGCACGCCCCGCCGGGCGAGCGCAGGGACAATGCCTTCGTTCGGACCTTCAACAAGTACTACGACCGCGTGAACCGCACGTATGTCGGCCACGTCGGCAGCGCAATCCGTCATGCGCCGCGCTGGATGATGGTGTTCGTCGCGTTGTCGGTGGTGTGCGGCTTCCTCTACATGAAACTGCCCAGCAGCTTCCTGCCTGAAGAGGACCAGGGCTATGCGCTGGCGATCGTGCAGCTGCCGCCGGGTGCGACCCTGCAGCGGACCAACGCGGTGTTCGAGGATGTGCGCGCGCGACTGGAGCAGAACCCTTCCTACGAGAGCATGCTGCAGGTCGCGGGCTTCAGCTTCGTCGGCCAGGGTGAGAACGTCGGCATGGGCTTCATCAAGCTCAAGGACTGGAGCGAGCGCGACGTCGACATCAACGGGTTCCTCGGCCAGGTCAATGGTGCATTGCAGGGCGTACAGGACGCGACGATCTTCGTGGTGAACCTGCCGACCGTGCAGGGCCTGGGCCAGTTCGGCGGGTTCGACATGTACCTGCAGGACCGCAGCGGCGCTGGCAGGGAAGCCCTGCAGCAGGCGCTCAACCAGCTGATCGGCGCAGCGGCGCAGGAGACGGACCTGCTGCAGGGCGTCCGTCCGAACACGCTGGAGGCCGCGCCGCAGCTGCAGCTGGACGTCGATCGCGTGCAGGCCGGGTCGATGGGGCTGTCGATCAACGACATCTACAGTGCGATCCAGCTGATGCTGGCGCCTGTCTACGTCAACGACTACATCTCGGACGGTCGCATCAAGCGCGTAACCATGCAGGCCGACGCGCAGTTCCGGGACGCGCCGGGTTCGATCAACCGTTTCTATACGCCGAGCGCCATCGCGACCAATCCAAACGGGACGCCGACGATGATCCCGCTCGACACCGTGGTCAGGCCCAAGTGGGGGGTCAGCTCGCCTTCGCTGACGCGGTACAACGGCTACTCGGCGATCAACGTCGTCGGTTCGCAGGCACCCGGGCGCAGTTCGGGCGAAGCGATGACCGCGATGGAGCAGATCGTCGAGAACGATCTGCCGGCGGGCTTCGGTTACGACTGGGCGGGCCTGTCCTACCAGGAGATCATTGCCGGCAACACGGCGACCCTGCTGTTGCTGCTGTCGGTGATCGTGGTGTTCCTGTGCCTGGCGGCGCTGTACGAGAGCTGGTCGATCCCGGTCGCGGTGCTGCTGGTGGTGCCGCTTGGCATCCTCGGCGCGGTGGTCTTCACGATGCTGCGTCCTGGCCTGTCGAACGACATCTTCTTCAAGATCGGCATGGTCACGGTGATCGGCCTGGCCGCGAAGAACGCGATCCTGATCGTCGAGTTCGCAGTGCTGCAGTACAAGGAAGGCAAGACCCTGTTCGAGGCGACGGTGGAAGGCGCGGAACTGCGCTTCCGCCCGATCATGATGACGTCGTTCGCCTTCATCATGGGGGTGACCCCCATGGCGCTGTCGACCGGCGCCGGCGCCAACGCCCGCCACGCGCTTGCGACGGGCGTCATCGGCGGCATGCTGTTCGCGACCTTCCTGGGCCTGCTGCTGATCCCGGTGTTTTTCGTGACGGTGCGCCGCGTGCTGGGCGACAAACTCGACAAGCCCGATCCGCGCCTCGTGGACTCGAGCGACGCGCGTCCGCTTGATCCCGACGGCGTGGATCGCCCGGCGCACTGACGCCCAGGCGTTTGAACGCAAAGGCCGTCCCGGCAACGGGGCGGCCTTTTGCGTTGGCGCGTCGGGGCCGTAGGCCGACCGGTATGCTGGCACCCCGCCCGGAGTTCCCATGCCAGCACTGCGTATCGCAATCGTGGGGTACGGCACTGCGGGCCAGGCAGCAGCAGTCCTGCTGGCGCGCGATGGCCACCGCGTCGAGATCTTCGAGCGCGCACCCGCGCCAGGACCGGTGGGCGCCGGGTTCCTGCTTCAACCCAGCGGCCTGCAGGTGCTGTGGCGAATGGGCCTGCTCGACGGGGTGCTCGGGCATGGCGCGCGCGTCCATCGCCTGTTCGGCGAGACGCCATGCGGCCGCCCGGTGATGGACATGCAATATGCAGGGCTCGATACGCGGCTGTGCGGCGTGGGCATGCAACGTGGCGCGCTTTTCACCCTGCTGGACCATGCGCGCGGCAGCGACGCCGTCCTGCGTGCGGGCGTGACGGTGGAGGGCCCGGACCCCGACGACGATCGCTATCTGCTCGATGCCGACGGCAGTCGTCATGGCCCTTTCGATCTGGTGCTGGCCTGCGATGGCGCGGCATCGCGCCTGCGCCGGCACGTGGGCGGCGCGCGCCGCGACCAGGTCTATCCGTGGGGAGCGTTGTGGTGCCTGCTGGACGCACGCGACTGGCCGCACCGGCAGGAACTCCGCCAGCGTTATGTCGCCGCGCGCCGGATGATCGGCATGTTGCCGGTGGGCACGCGTCCGGGCGATGCGGTCCCACGGGTCAGCTTCTTCTGGAGCCTGCCGGTGGCCGCTTTCGACGGATGGCAGGCAGCCGCCCTCGACGACTGGCGCGGCGCGGTGAGCGGGATATGGCCCGAAGCCGCGCAGCTGCTCGACTCCACAACGGCGCACGCCCAGCTGGCACGCGCAACCTATCGCGACGTGACGCTGACCTGCTGGCATCGCGGCCGCTGGGTGCTGCTCGGCGATGCCGCGCATGCGATGAGCCCGCAGCTGGGGCAGGGCGTCAACATGGCCCTGCTCGATGCAGAAGCCCTGCGCGATGCCTTGCGCACCGGAGTTGCCGTGCCGGACGCGCTGGCGGCCTATGCCGGGACGCGGCGTCGCCACGTCGGCATCTACCAGTTCTGGAGCCGGTGGCTGACGCCGGTCTTCCAGTCCGACCGCGACACCATCGCGCGCGCGCGGGATCTGGCCTTTCTGCCGATGGGACGGATGCCCGGTGGCCGCGGTCATATGTTGCGCGTACTCAGCGGTACCCAGCAGGGCGCATTCGGGTCGCTGACGCTGGCGCCGGATTTTGTCGATGCACTTGCAGGCGTGGAGCCGGCGCCGGCTTTGGACTTTTCGAAAGCCTGAGATCTGCTTGCGGCAGTTGCGCGCTCAAGCACGTGTGCCAGTCAGCGTGCGCCAGGTGCAGCGGAACGGTCCGACTGACGTCGAAAGCTACGGCTGGATCCGGATGTCCAGGTCACCTCGGCGCCACGCCATGCGGCTCACTCGATGAACTGCAGTCGCGCCAGCTCCGCATACAGGCCACCCTGCGCCAGCAGCGCGGCGTGCGTGCCCTGGGCAACGATGCGGCCCCGGTCCATGACGACGATGCGGTCGGCTTTGAGGATCGTTGCCAGACGGTGCGCGATGACCACGGTGGTGCGTCCCTCCATCAGGCGCGCCAGGGCTTCCTGCACCGCGTGTTCGCTCTGCGCGTCGAGCGCCGACGTCGCCTCGTCGAGCAGCAGCACCGGGGCGTCGCGCAGCAGGGCGCGGGCGATCGCGATGCGCTGCTGCTGGCCACCGGAGAGTCGCGCACCGCGCTCGCCCAGCTGGGCATCGTAGCCATCGGGCAGTTCCCGGATGAAAGCGTCTGCTTCGGCGGCGCGGGCAGCGGCTTCGATCTCCGCATCGGTCGCGTCGAGCCGGCCGTAACGGATGTTCTCCCGTGCGCTCGCGGCGAAGATCGTCGGCGCCTGCGGGACCAGCGCGAGCTGTTCCCGCAGCACGGCCGGATCGAGGCTGCGGATGTCGACGCCATCGATCGAGATCGTCCCGCTGGCCGGATCATGGAAGCGGAGCAACAGCGCCAGCACGGTGCTCTTGCCGGCGCCCGACGGACCGACCAGGGCGACGGTCTCGCCCGGCGCGACATCGAGGCTGAAGTGTTCCAGCGCAGGCGCATCCGGGCGCGACGGATAATGGAAGACGACGTCGTCGAAACGCAGTGCACCGCGGACCTGCGGGGGCAGCGGAGCGGGCGCGTCCGGCGCGCGGATGCCCGGCCGCTCGACCAGCAGCTCGCCGATCCGGCCCATGCCGCCGGCGGCGCGCTGCAGCTCGTTCCAGACTTCGGCCAGCGCCCCGACGGAGCCGGCGCCGAACAGGGCGTAGAGCACGAACTGCCCGAGCGTGCCGGCGGTCATGCGGCCTTCGATGACATCGTGCGCGCCCGACCACAGCACCGCGGTCACCGCGCCGAAAATCAGCGTGATCGCGACCGCGGTGATGATCGACTGCAGGGCGATGCGTCGTCGTGCTGTGGCGACCGACTGCGCGACGGCGTCGCCGAAGCGGCCGCGCTCCCATGGCTCGCGCGCGTGCGCCTGCACGGTGCGGATCGCGCCGAGCGTTTCGTTGGCCAGCGCGTTCGCATCGGCCACGCGATCCTGGCTCTGCCGCGAGATCTTCTCGAGCCTGCGACCGCCCAGCACCAGGGGCAGGACGAACAGCGGAATGCCGATCAGGGTGAAGGCCGCGAGCCGCGGGCTGGTGATGACCAGCATCGCCACGCTGCCGAGCACCATCAGCGTGCTGCGCAGCGCAACCGACATCGTCGAGCCGACCACCGAGCGCAGCAGCTCGGTGTCCGCGCTCAGCCGCGAGACGAGATCTCCACTGCGGGTCTGCTCGAAGAACGCCTGGTCGAGTTCGAGCAGGTGACCGTAAAGGCGGCTGCGCAGATCGGCGACCACGCGTTCTCCAAGCAGGGAGACGAAGAAGAAGCGCGCCGCGGTGAAGAGCGCCAGAGCGATCGCGACCGCCAGGAGAAGGGCGAACGCGGCGTCGATCTGGTCACCGCCGGTGAAGCCGTGATCGATCATCTTCCGCACCGCCAAGGGCAGGCTCAGCGTTGCCGCTGACGACAGCGCCAGTGCGACCAGCCAGGCGGCGAACAGGCCGCGCTGGCGCATCACGAACGGCCACAGGGTCTTGAGCGCGCCGATGCGCGCCTTCGGTTGGCCGGCGTCAGGCGCGGCGCGGGGGGATCGGAATGCCATCAGCCATTGTCGTCGATGCGGACCCGGTTCCGGGTGGCGTCGCGCAGACGGATTCTCAAGTCGTCCACGCGGTCGGCCGGCAGCTGCAGCCGCAGGGTGACGCCATGCGCGTCGAAGCGCTCCTCGAGCTTGACCGCATGCGCACCGGGCAGCGCCGCATGCACGCTGCCGAGTGCATCGAAGGGCGCGTGCAGCTGCAGGGTCGCCAGTTCGACCAGGCGCTGGCGTGGCGCGGTGCGCAGGCACTCCGCCGCGCAGCCGCCGTAGGCGCGCACCAGACCGCCCGCACCGAGCTTGATGCCGCCGTACCAGCGCACGACGACGACCGCGACGCGATCGAAGCCCTGGCCGTCGATCGCGGCCAGGATCGGGCGACCCGCAGTGCCGGCCGGTTCGCCGTCATCGCTGGAGCGGTACTGATCGCCGACGCGCCAGGCCCAGCAGTTGTGGGTGGCATCAGCCACGTGCACGCGCTGCATGAAGGCGGCGGCGCCATCGGCATCGTCCACCGGCGCCGCGTGCGCCACGAAACGACTGTGCTTGACCTCGAACGTGTGGCTGGCCGGTGCGGCCAGGGTGTCGAGCGCCATCACTCCAGCAACGCGCGCAGGTCCGGCGGTAACTCGGACTGCGGATGGCGGCGGTGGAATTCCCCCAGGCTTGCTTTCGCCTCGGCGATGCGGCCGGCGTCGAGCAATTCGCGGACGCGGACCAGCCACGCGGCGCGGACCTCCGGCGCATCGGCGGTCGCCGGCGGATCGGTGTCTTCGGGGACGTCCTCGATCATGTCCACCCACGCGGTCGACGAGGCACGTGGGCCTGTGTCACCGGCCGGCGGCAGGATGCGCGCCGGCGCGTCCACGGACGCAGCCACAGGTGCCGCCGCCGCGGACAGGGGGGCGGCAGGGAGCGACGTCAGCGCCAGCAGCGCGGTCGCGATCGTCGCCGATGCAGGCGCCGAGGAAACGTCGGCACCCAGCGCGGTCCCATCGAGGCGCGGCGCTGCGGGAGCGCGCGCCTGCGCCGTCTGCGCGTTCGTGTCGCCGGCAGCCGGAACTCCGCCGGGGATCTCGGGTGTCCGGTGCGGTGAGGCCGGAGCGGGCGCCACGGGTGGCGCGGACGCGCGCGGGGAACGCTCGCCACGAGGCGCGGGCAACGCCTTCGACGCCGGTGCCGCCGCGGGAATCTCCGGCACGGCGCGCGGCGTCTCGGTCGCCGGTGCGGGCCACAATTGCCAGGCGATGCCGAAAGCGAGCGCCAGCGCGGCGGCGATGCCGATGGCCAGCGGCAGGCGGCGCCGTACCCGCGCGCTGGCGCCGATGGCGGTGTCGGTGGGAGACGCTTCTGCGGCCACGTGACCGTCAGCGAGGAGCGGACCGAGGCCGGGCGAGGGCGACGGCCCATGGCCATCGGCGCCCGCGCGCTCGGCCAGCAGGCGTTCCTCGTCGGTCAGCGGTTCGCGGTCGGATCGGTTCATGGGATCGGCAGGATGCGCAGCTTTTCCATCGCGTGGCGCGGGCGCGCGTTCAAGGATACGCGCCCTGCGCAGATGACCGCGCGATCTCATCGGGCGCGAATGCCGTTTGGAGCCCCAACCGCGCCAGCTCGCGCGGCTCTGGCAGCAATCCCTCCAGCGCGAATTGCAACTGTCGATGTGACCCGACTCCGAGAGCCGGCGCTCGACCGGGACGGTGACCGGCAAGGCGAGTGTGGAGAATCCGGTAGGGCCGTGCCGTGAACAGCGCCTCGGGGGGCCCGCCGGCGCGGGTGTCAGGCCGCGCTGCGGAACATCCTTGGACATCTGGACGACCAGCCTGCGGCTGCGCGGATGGCGCTTGTCACGATGGCGGCGACAGGGGTTTCGAAGGCCGACACATCGCCCTCGACATGGGCCTGCATCAGCGCATCGTCGCTGCTCGCGTCCTGCTGGCTGGCGATCCCGGGCATGGCCCGCAGGGGCAGGCGCTGCCGGCAAGGTCGGCGGGGCCGGTATCGACGCGTTACCGATGTGCGTTGTGTCACGGATGTGCCGAGTGGCAAGCGGCCAGCGATGTGCCGCAGCTACGTTGTTTGTTTATCCTGCCTCCCGCTGCAGTACTCGAGTTCATGTGTCCACTCTTCCGTATCCCGCCGACATTGGCATGCCGCCGTCCTGCGCGGCGGCGGCGCGCGCGCGGGACATCCTCGCGACCGCGCCGGCGGATATGCCGGTGGCGATCGCGTGGCGGCATCCCCATGTGGGCGAGGGCAGTGTCTGTGCAGCCGGTGCCAACGAGGATCTGCTCGCGGCGGCATGGCAGGCGCTGCGTGATGGGCCGCCGGACCGGCAGCCGGGTGCCTGCGTGCAACGCGCCATGCGCGGTGACGGCCGTATCGCGGTCGCTTCCGGCACGGGCGGCGAGCCGGCCCCGCTGCATGCCTCGTGGTCGCGCCTGGCAGCCGACAGCCTGCTGACCGCGATCGATGCCCTGGCGACCGAAGGCGATGTCTCGGCATTGCGCCGCTCCGAGCGCCTGCAGCAGGCGCTCTACGAGATTGCCGACCTGGCGGGTTCCTCGCTGGAAATGCATGAGGTGCTGGCGCGCATCCACGCCGTCGTCGGTGGGCTGACGACCGCCGAGAACTTCTACATCGTCAGCTACGACGATCTCGGCGAGACGCTGCGCTTCCTGTATTTCGCCGACGAACGCGATCCGTGGACGGCCGACCCGGAGCAGTCGCTGCATGTCAGCGATCTGCCCAACAGCCTGACGATCGCCCTGCTGCGCGCGGGTGTGCCGATGATGGGTTCGTCGGCGCAACTGAGGGCCCTGCACGACGTCAAGGAAGGCGACGTGCGGCAGGGCCCCGAAAGCGCGGACTGGCTGGGCGTGCCGTTGCGCCGGGATGGGCGGGTCTGCGGCGCGATCGTGGTGCAGAGCTACGACGTGCCGCAGCGTTACAGCCAGGAAGACCGGG
>Ga0233383_1000450_pt1 | contig 15935 bp, 15 predicted proteins | sample ElkDunMinimDraft_14_FD_191542 | JGI IMG/M metagenome (GOLD analysis project Ga0233383, IMG submission 191542) | Fecal eukaryotic communites from dung pellets of Tule Elk in California, USA - Elk Dung G16 | ecosystem: Host-associated > Mammals > Digestive system > Large intestine > Fecal | place...
CGACTTCCACGAGGGAGTCAACTTCGCCGCCGTTTTCCGCGCGCCGGTGGTCTTCTTCGTCCAGAACAACCGGTACGCCATCAGCGTGCCGCTGTCCCGGCAGACCGCCGCCCCCGCCCTGGCGTACAAGGGGATCGGTTACGGCGTGCCGAGCGAGCAGGTCGACGGCAACGACCCCCTCGCGGTGCTCGCGGTGCTGGGGCGCGCCGTCGCCCACGCCCGCGCCGGCAACGGCCCGTACCTGGTGGAAGCCCACACCTACCGGATGGAGCCGCACACCAACGCCGACGACGCGGGCCGCTACCGCGACGACGCCGAGGTCGAGGCCTGGACCGGACGCGACCCGATCGCCCGGCTGGAGACGTACCTGCGTGCCGGCGGTGTGCTCGACGACGCTGCCGTCGCCGGGATCGCCGCCGAGGCCGAGGCCCTCGCCGCGGACCTGCGGACCCGGATGCAGGCCGAGCCCCAGGTGCACCCGCTGAGCCTCTTCGACCATGTCTTCGCCGAACCCACCAGCCAGCTGCGCGAGCAGCGCGAGATGGTCCGCGCCGAGCTCGCCGCCGAGGAGGAAGCCTGATGGCGCCCACCACCATGGCCCGAGCGCTCAACGCCGCGCTCGGCGACGCGCTCGCCGCCGACGAGCGGGTGCTGGTCTTCGGTGAGGACGTCGGCAAGCTCGGCGGTGTCTTCCGCATCACCGACGGGCTGCAGGACCGCTTCGGCGACCAGCGTTGCTTCGACACCCCGCTGGCCGAGTCCGGCATCGTCGGCTTCGCGCTCGGCATGGCGATGTCCGGCCTGCGCCCGGTCGTCGAGATGCAGTTCGACGCCTTCGCCTATCCGGCCTTCGAGCAGATCGCCTCGCACGTGGCGAAGCTGCGAAACCGCACCCGCGGTGCCCTCAGCGTGCCGATGGTGATCCGGATCCCGTACGCCGGCGGCATCGGCGGCGTGGAGCACCACTGTGACTCCAGTGAGGGCTACTACGCGCACACCCCCGGTCTGAAGGTCGTCACCCCGGCCACCGTCGCCGACGCGTACTCGCTGCTGCGCACGGCTATCGACGACCCCGACCCGGTGATCTTCATGGAGCCGAAGAAGCTCTACTTCGCCGCCGAGGAGGTGACGCTGCCGACGGCGACCGAGCCGTTCGGGCGGGCCGCCGTACGCCGCCCGGGGCGGGACGCGACGCTGGTGGCGTACGGGCCGGCCGTGCCCGTCGCCCTGGCGGCCGCTCGCGCCGCCGAGGAGGCCGGCTGGGACCTCGAGGTGGTCGACTGCCGTAGCATCGTCCCCTTCGACGACGAGACGGTGACCGCCTCGGTGCGGCGGACCGGACGGTGCGTCGTCGTCAGCGAGGCGCAGGGCTTCGCCGGCGTCGGCGCGGAGATCGCCGCCCGCGTGCAGGAGCGCTGCTTCCACTGGCTGCACGCGCCGGTGCTGCGGGTCAGCGGACTGGACATTCCGTATCCGGCGCCGATGCTGGAGCACACCCACCTGCCCGGCGTGGACCGCATCCTCGACGCGGTGGAGCGGTTGCAGTGGGACGACCAGCCGGACCGGCGCTGGCTGACCCAGGGGAGCGCGGCATGAGCGCGGTGCGAACCGAGCAGGTCTTCTGCCTGCCGGACCTCGGGGAAGGGCTCGCCGAGGCGGAGATCGTGCAGTGGCGGGTGGCGGTCGGCGACCTTGTCGAGGTCGACCAGGTCGTCGTCGAGGTGGAGACCGCCAAGGCCGTCGTCGACGTGCCCTGCCCGTACGCGGGACGGGTGGTGGCCCTGCACGGCGAGCCGGGGCAGAGCCGCCCGGTCGGCCAGCCGCTGATCAGCGTGGAGCCGCCGGCCGGGGCGGTGGAGCCGGCGGCCCACACGACGTACCGGCAGGAGGAGCAGGCCGGCTCCGGCAACGTCCTCATCGGCTACGGCACCGGCCACGGCGCCGGCACCCGGCGGCGCCGCCGGGCGCGCCTGGCCGTGGTCGGCGATCCGGCCCTCGAACCCGACGGCCGACCCGCACCCGCACCCGCACCCGCACCGGCACCGGCGCGGGCACTGGCCCCGGCGCCGGTCGCCGCCGTGCCCGCGGCACCGGTCGCCGCGGCCGACGTCGCTTCGCCGCTGGGCGGCGGTCCACCCCTGGTGATCTCGCCGATCGTGCGGCGGCTGGCCCGGGAACACGGGCTGGACCTGGCGGCGCTGCGCGGCAGCGGACCCGGCGGGATGGTGCGGCGCGCCGACGTGGAGAACGCCCTCGCCGTCGCCGCCACACCGCAGCCGTCGCCGACCGCGGCGCCGGCCGACGTCGCCGCAGCCGCCCAGGACATCGTCATCCCGCTCACCGGCATCCGCCGGGCGATCGCGGAGAAGCTCTCCCGCAGCCGCCGGGAGATCCCGGAGGTGACCATCTGGGTCGATGTGGACGCCACCGCGCTGCTGGAGACCCGCGCCGCGATCAACACCGCCCGGCCCGACCGGCCGGTGAGCGTCCTGGCCCTGCTGGCCCGGATCTGCCTGCGTGGGCTGGGGCGATTCCCGCAGCTCAACGCCCACGTCGACACCGCCGGCGAGCGGATCGTGCAGTCCGCCGGGGTGCACCTGGGCATCGCCACCCAGACCGATCGCGGGCTGCTGGTGCCGGTGATCCGCGACGCGCAGCGTCTCGACGCGGGGGAGCTGGCCGAGCGGCTGCGGGAGACGACCACCGCCGCCCGCGCCGGCACGCTGACGCCCGACCGGCTCACCGGCGGCACCTTCACCCTCAACAACTACGGCGTCTTCGGGGTCGACGGTTCCACGCCGATCATCAACCATCCGGAGGCGGCACTGCTCGGCATCGGCCGGATCGTCGCCAAGCCGTGGGTCGTCGACGACCAGCTGGCCGTACGGCGGGTGGCGCAGCTGAGCCTCACCTTCGACCACCGGGTCTGTGACGGCGGTGTCGCCGGCGGGTTCCTGCGGTACATCGCCGACCGGGTGGAGCAGCCGGCGCTGTTGATCGCCGAACTCTGACCGGGGGTGCCGGCTCCGGCGCGAGCACGGAGCCGGCACCGGGGTGTTTCCCGGCCGGGAGCGGGAATGCGGCGCGCCTGCGGCCGAGTCGCCCCGCTGTGCGGATCAGGCGGGGCGGCCACCAACCTGCCGATTGGAGCTCTGCGTGTCGCCCGACGCCGTCTCCCACCTTGTCGCCACCCGGCCCCCGCGCAGCGCCGCCCAGGCCGGTCACGTCGTCTTCGACGCCCGCGAGCACGGCCTGCGCGGTGACGGCATCACCAACGACCAGCCCGCGCTGGCGGAGCTGGTCGCCCGGCTCGGCGCGGGGTACGCCGCCGACGGGATCGGCCGGGTCATCTACTGCCCACCGGGCAACTACGCCATCCGCGACGCCGGAACCGTCTGGCGCAGCGGCGTCTCGCTGATCGGCGCCGGCCGCGGCGTGACCCGGTTCCTGCTGAGCAACGTCGGCAACCGGGCGAACCCGGTGCCGCTGGCCTTCTTCACCACCGTCGAGCACGGGGCGGGCCGCGACAACCACATCGCCGACTGCACCTTCGCCAACTTCGAGATCGACGGCTCGGCGGTGGCGCTGGCCGACTACCACTACCTGGCCAAGGGGCTCGGCCTGCAGTACGTGCTGCGCGGCTGCTTCCGGGACCTCTACATCCACCACACGGTCGCGACCGGACTCGGCTGCGACTTCCTCCAGGACACCGTCATCGACGCCGTGGTGGCGATCGGCTGCGGACGTGAGGACAACGGCGTGCAGTGGGGCGGTGCCGGAATCGGGGTGGGCATCGGGGGCTGGGGTCCGGTGGAGCGGCTGACCATCACCAACTGCACCACCGTGGCCAACGGCACCAACGGCATCTTCCTGGAGCTGCAGAAGCCGTACTGGCAGCCGCCGACCGGAATCCGGATCACCGGCTGCCACTCGGAGGGCAACCGGTTCGGCATCTCGGACTGGGGAGCGGACGGGCTGGTCGTCTCCAACTGCACCCTCGTTGGCAATCTCGAGGCCGGATTCGACATCTCCGCCCAGGGCACGGTCGGGGTGGCCGGGCGCGGCGGGATTCTCGCCGACTGCCTGATCGACGGCAACGTCCACGACGGGATCCGGATCGGCAACACCCCCGGACCGTACGTGGTCCGGGGAAACCGGATCAGCCGCAACGGCCGGCACGGCTACCGGCAGGACGAGCTCGGCCGGGGATACCGGGCCGCCGCGCACGCGCTCGTGGTCGAGTCGAACGACATCTGGGGAAACGGGCTCGACGGCATTCTCATCGAACGGGCAGTGACCGACGGCGCCGTGGTGGGCAACCGTATCCGCGACAACGGTGTGCAGTGCGCGCCTGCCGCCGCCGGCTCCGGCGAGACCGTCTCGTACACCGCCACCACGGTGACCGACACCGCCGCCTACTGGGAGCCGGACGGTCATCGCGGCAAGCTGCTCGAGGTCCAGGGCCACGACATGGCGGTGGTGGTGGGCAACACCGCCACCGAACTCCGGCTCGCCCCGGTCGGCGCCGACGCGCTGGTCGCCTTCACCGGGCCGGTGCCCGCGCCCGGCACTCCGTACCGGTTGCCGCCCGCGCCGCCGGTGCGCGCCGGGCTGGCCATCACCGCGCCCGTGCACGCCGCGACGGTGCGGGACAACCGGATGTGGGACAGCCGGCAACCGAAGACGCAGACACACGGCATCTGGATCGGGGAGCGGGGCAGTTGCGTGGCGTGCCGGGTGGAGAACAACGACCTGGCCGACAACGCCGTGGCCGCCACCTGGTTCCAGACACCGCCGGTGGGTGGCAACTGGTCCGGCAACCACGACGAATCGCACCAGGGCTGAGCCGGGTCCCGGGGGATGCCGGCCGGCGGAATCCGGGCCGGCGCGTCACGGAGCGGACAACCGGCGCCAAGCCGGGCAGCGATGCCCGGTCGACGCGTTCCGGCCGGTAGTTCCGAACGCCGGATCGGCCTGTTCAGGGCTGCAAGAGTGAGGCGAAAGACACGAAATGGGGTGCGAACAGAGATGGGAATTCGCCGCCGATTCGGGTTGATGGTGACATCCGTGGCGACCGTGCCGTTGGTCCTCGCCGGGTGCACCGCACCGACGTCGAAAACCGAGGATCGCGCTGATCCGGCCGCCGCCGCGGCCCAGCGTGCGCCGGCGCCGACGCTCGCGCTCGCGCCGGCCAACGACGCCCGGGACGTGCCGATCAGCACCGAGATCTCCACCGGGGTCCGCGACGGCAAGGTGACCGGGATCAAGGTGACCGACGCGTCGGGCGCCGAGGTGGCCGGGAGTCCACGGCCCGACGATCCGGGCACCTGGGTGCCGGAGAAACCGTTGAAGAACAAGGAGACCTACCGGGTCGAGGTGACCGCGGCGAACGACGCCGGCGGCAGCACCACCGGGACCTCCAGCTTCACCACCATGGACAAGTCCAACCGGGCGCGTACGACGAGCACCCTGTACTTCGGGGAGAACCGCACCTACGGCGCGGCGATGCCAGTGACGGTTGCCTTCGACCCGCCGGTGCCGGAGGAATCCCGGGCCGACGTGCAGCGGCGCCTCTATGTGCGGACCGAACCGTCCCAGCCCGGCACCTGGAGCTGGCTGCCCGACGGTTCGCAGGTCGCCTACCGGGCGCCGGACTTCTGGCAGGAGGGCACGACGATCAGCGTCCGGTCGGCGCTGGACGGGGTGCCGATCGGCAAGAACCGCATCGGTGACACCGACCGCAGCGCCAGCTCCAAGATCGGCGAAGAGGTCACCATGGTCGTGGACAACGCGGCGAAGACGATGGCGGTCTACCGCGGCGGCAAGCTGGAGCGCGAGATGCCCGTCAGCCTCGGCAAGCCGAGCACGCCGTCGTCCAGCGGCAACATGGTGGTGATGGAGAAACACGAGCAGACCGTCTTCGACACCCGCGGCGAGCCCAACGGCGGTTACGTGGTGACGGTCCAGGACGCCCAGCGGCTGACCTGGGGCGGGGAGTTCATCCACTCGGCGCCCTGGTCGGTTTCCGACCAGGGGGTGCGCAACGTCTCGCACGGCTGCGCCAACCTCTCACCGGCCAACGCCAACTGGCTGATGGGCATCAGCAAGGTCGGTGACCTGGTCACGGTCAAGGGCACCGAGGTGCGGCTGGAGAACGGCAACGGCTGGACGGCGTGGAACCAGTCATGGGACGACTTCGCTGCCGGCAGCGCCTTGCCGGTGCCGGAGAACCTGGCACCGACCCGCTCCATCGATCCGGCGTCACCGCCGCCGCAGCAGCCCGGCACCTCGGCCTCGCCGGGCCCGCAGCCCAGCGGCGCTCCTGAAGAGGGCTCCTCCGGCGGGGACTCCGGCAGCGGCGGCTGAGCAGGCCCTTTTCCTACGGCGGCGGCGAGCCGGCGGCGGCGTGCCTGCCCCGCGCGGCGAGCCGGCGGTGGGAACACCGGAAGCGACGCGAGCGCCCCGGCCCCCGAGACGGGGCCGGGGCGCTCCGCGCGCGGTAGGTCAGCGCAGGCCGAGCAACGCGCGGTAGGTCAGCGCAGGCCGAGCAGGTCGACGACGAAGATGAGGGTCTCGCCCGGCTTGATCACGCCGGCGGCGCCCCGGTCGCCGTACCCGAGGTGGGCGGGGATCGTCAGCTTGCGCCGGCCACCCACGCGCATCCCCACCACACCCTGGTCCCAGCCCTGAATGACCTGGCCGGCGCCGAGGGTGAACTGGAGCGTCTCGCCGCGGTTCCAGGAGGCGTCGAACTCCCGGCCGGTGGAGAACGCCACACCCACGTAATGGACATCGGCCACCTGCCCCGGCTGGGCCACCGGACCGTCGCCGACGGTGATGTCGTCGATGACCAGATCCGTGGGGGGTGCGCCTTCGATCGGGCCTACCTCCGGCTTGTCCATGCCGGCCTCCTGTCGTCGGTGTTCGGTTTCCATTCCCTGCCGATCCTGCCAAATCCCGCAGGGTGGATTCCCGGCAGTACGGCAACCCGGACACGCCGAAGGGGCGCCACCGGGTGGTGGCGCCCCTTCGAGGGGAGGTCTGTGCTACTTCAGCCAGGGCATCCGCTGCACGATCGGGAGCTTCTCCCACATCCCGCCGAGGCCGATCCAGCGGCCGGCGCCGATGAGGGCGAGGCCCACCAGGACCATGGCGTTGAGCAGGTGGTCGTCGAGGAACGGGTTGGTCGTCATCGGCAGCGCCGAGGCCCACATCATCACGTAGAGGAGTGTGCCGCTGACCGCTGCCACCCGCATCCCGATGCCGAGCATCAGGGCCGCGCCGATGCCGAGCAGGCCGAGCATGAACAGCCAGTCCGCCCATGCCGAGCCGGCCAGGGAGGCGAAGAAGTCAGCGAACGGGCCCGACGAGTTGGAGAGGTAGCCGGTGGTCGGGCTGCCGCCGTTGAGCCAGGCGCGCTCCGACGGGGTGGACTTGCCGAGGCCGAAGAGCTTGTCCAGGAAAGCCCAGAGGAAGTAGAAGCCCAGCGCCAGCCGGACGGCGCCGAAGACGTACCGGGCGGCCGGCGAGACGACGTTCCGCTCCGTGGCCGGGGTGCCGGTGTGGGTGGTGCGAGCAGTCGTCGTGGTCATGGTTTCCACGTCCTTTCGGTGCCTTACCCGTGTGTTCTCGGGCTCGACTACAGACAACCATGTGTGCACGGCGAGCGCAGGGTCACTAGGTCCCGCATTGCGCAGGACCTTCGGCCCCTCCTGGGAAGAGCCCTGCTCAATGCCGGGTTCGTCGGAACCGGGCAGGATTTCCACGCATGATGGGCCGGGTGTGTCGGTGTCGCCCACGGTGATCGCCGGCGGTCAGTCGGTGACCGTGAAGCGGGCGGTGATGTCCAACCGCGCCGGTTGCCAGCCGGAGGTTTCGCTGAACCGCGCGACGGCGGCGCAGACGTGGTCGCGGACCGCGGGCAGCGGCGCGGTCTCGCTCACCCACAGGTCGATGTGGACCTGCGGGTCCGGGGGTGCGCCGAGCAGCGTCACCCGCGCGCTGCGTACCGGCGGACAGCGGATCAGGTCCCGTTCGAGTCCGTCGGTCAGTACCCCGGCGCGCAGCCGGGTCCATCCCGGGCCGGTGGGCCGGCCGCCCGGTACGGCCCGCAGCACCAGGTCCGCGTCGGCGTCGGCGGCCGGTCGGCGCCACTGGCTCTGCAGCAGCAACCATCCGACGGCGACCGCGAGCAGCGCGAGCAGCAGCACCGCCGCCGGCGCCCACCCGCCGGCGTCCTGCCAGAACCGCCGAAGTCCGGACCAGAGGAGAGCGGCCTGCGGATCCGTTCCGGCCAGCAGGCCGGTCCCGACGGCGAGGACCGTGCCGCCGAGCGCGGTGAGGATCAGCGCCAGGCATGTCCAGAGCACCCGCCGGCCCGCGTCGGTCATGCCGGTGGCCGGTGTGGCCCGAGCGTGATGTGATCGGGGGCGGTCAGCCAGCCGAGTTCGTGCCGGACGGCCGCCTCCGCAGCCGGGCGTACCTCGCGGTCGCACTCGATCCGCAGCCGCGGCCGCCAGCCCGCGGCCTCGTGGTGTAGCCGCACCCGGGCCCGCCGTACGCCGGGAACAGCGCGGGCCGCGGCGGTCAGCCGTTGCTCCAGTGCGGCGCGTTCGAGATGCCAGCCTCCGGTTCCGGGCACCGCGACCCGCCACGGTCGCCACCGGAGCAGTTCGGCGACGAGCAGGGTCAGCCCGGCGGTGGTGGCCAGCGCCGACCAGAAGAGCACCACCGGATCGGCGAAGGAGGTGCTGGTGAGCGCCGCGTGCCAGCCGGGGAGGTCCAGCAGCAGCCCAGTACCGGCAATCAGTACCGCCAGGGTCTGTGTCGCGGCGAGCAGGCCGCCGAGGATCAGGGCCACCCCGAGCAGCGTCGAGGCGATCCGGTTGAACCGGCGCATCTCAGCCGCCGGCGGTGCGGAGACCGCTGCCGGTGTGGCCGCCCTGGTGGCCCTCCGCAGGCTGGGCACCAGCGTGCGCCGCGGTGGGCTCGGCGACGACCACGTCGTCGACCGTGATCGACACGGCGGTGACGGTGAGCCCGGTCATCGCGTGCACCCGGTGCACGACGTTGTGCCGTACCGCTTCGGCGATGTCGGCGATGTTGTGCCCGTACCAGGTGGCCAGGATCAGGCCGATGCTGGCGGTGCTCTCCTGCACCGCGGCGGAGACGCCGGCGGGGGACCGGTCCGGTGCCGGATGGGTGCTCCGGTCACCGCGGCAGCCGGTCGAGTGCACGCCCGGGGTCTCGCGCGCGGCACAGGCAGCGATCTTGGCGACCAGACCGCCGGCGAGCCGCGTGGGGTGCGGCCCGCCGGCGGTGTCGAGCGGGCCGGTGAGCTGTCCCAGGCCGGTGTAGGGCGGCTCGGCGCCGCCGCCGGACGTTGTCGTGGTGGTGTCGCTCATGGCATCTCCTGGGCGGCTGTGCGGTGCCGGTGAGTGGGGCGCGTCGCCGGCCCGAGGCGGTCACGGCGAAGCGCACCGGCGGCCAGCCAGCCGGCTGCGGCGGCCAGCAGGGCGGAGAAGAGCACGCCGGCGCCGCCGAGGGCCCAGACCGCCACGATCAGGAAGCCCGCGAGCGAGCCGAACTGCTGTCTGGACATGCCAGCTCCCCGTCCACACCGGTAGGTACGGCGGCTGAATACACGGCGGCGGTCACTTCGAACCTGCCGACCGAGGAGCGAAATGTGATTTACATCACATCGTTTGGTTATGTCGGCGTCCGACCCTGTCCGCGACGGCAGGGCTGGTAATGCCTAGCATGTGGAATCATTCTCGGAATCGCCCCGGGTGGCCGGGGAATTGAGCGATGGATCGGGTGCATGGCGGACGCGAACGTAGTGTTCAACGGCGGGTCGCGCACGTCGCGTGACGGTGACGGCACGACGATGCGAGGGTTACCGCAGCGTCACGGACAGCACATTCTCACCGGTCGGCGACTGGGTGAACTCATCCGCCGCAGGCCCGTTGGCGCCACCGCGAATCAATGGAATACCGCCCTGCGAACCCGCTTCGATTTCGCCGTCTGCGCAGCCGGCGACGCGGTGCCGGTCTTTGCCGTCGAATTCGTCGCCGCCGGCGATGGCGGCCACCTGCGAACGCGCCGGATGACCGACGCGGTCTGTGCGGCGGCGGGCCTGCCCGTGCTGCGTGTGGAGACCGAAGCCCCGCTGGCGGCGCGGGGCCGCCAGATCGTCGAGTACCTCATCGACGCCCGCGCATTCGCCGCGGCGACCACCGCGGACACGGCTGACGACGCCGACGGGCCGGAGCCGGCAACGGGGTTCCGGGAGATCGTGGGCCGGCTGCCCGACGGCCGGCAGGGCTACGTCAACGACCTCGGCATCCTGACCCGGCTGGCCGTGATGGAGGCCTACGTCGCCGGGCAGGTGGCGGACCCGATCGTCCGGGGGTTGCACCTGTCCTGGGCCGACGGCACGGCCGAGGGGTGGGCCTGGGCCGAACTCGGCGCCCGACGCTGCCTCTTCGAGCGGGTCCGGCTCAGCAGTGCCGGTTTCGCCTGCGGCCTGCCGCTGGACCAGTTCGCCGAGGACCTGGCGGTGGCCGCCATCGGCGACCGGCTCCGCGCGCTGGAGACCGACCGGGCGGCGGTCAGGCCCCGCGCCGAGGTGGCGCGGCTCTTCGATGAACTGCGCGAGCGCGGCGACGAGATTCGCGACGGCGCGCGGCTGGCGCACATCCGCTTCGACTAGCGGATCACGCGCCGACGGGATCGTGGCCGTCCCGGCAGTGCCGGGACGCCTCAGGATCACCCGACGAGTCGGGCTGCCGTCATCGGGCAGCGGTTCAGCGGCTCTGGTACGCGGTCACCACCGACACCGGGATGCGCCCGCGAGCGGAGATCTGGAAGCCGTTGCGGGTAGCCCATTCCCGGATGGCGCGGTTCTGCTCACGATCAGTGGTCCCACCGCGTGCCGGGCGGCGCGAGGCACGCGCCGGCTCGACGGCGCGACGGCCGACCCTGGTCGCGACGCGCAGGTACGGGTCCAGTGCCTTGCGCAGAATCCCGGCATTCTCGTCCGACAGATCAATGGTGTAGGCGACACCGTCCAGGCTGAACTCGACGGTGCGGTCCGCCTTTCCGCCGTCGAGGTCGTCGGTGAGAACGGTGATTACTTTCCTTGCCATGCCCGGTTACTCCTCGTGTTCGCGTAGTGCTAACCAGTCTCGCCCAGTGAGGCGGATTCTGGCAACAATTCCCAAACCGATTCCGGGCGCTTTCCCGGAATCGGTCAAGGGTGTTTACCACGCTGCCTCGGAGTTCTTCGGCGACGACGCCGGGACGGCACCGGTCAACGTGACGCGGGTCACGAATGGCCGGGGCCGTGCCCGTGCCGTCGCCGAGCCGCAGGTCAGTTGTCGCGGTCGCGGCGTACCGTCGTGCGCCGTCCCTTGATGGTGCACTGGCGCAGCACCGAGATCACCTCGTCGGCCGCGGCGCGGGGCACCTCGACGAGCGAGAACCGGTCGGCGATCTCGATCGCGCCGATCTCCCGGCCGCTGAGCCGTGTCTCGCCGGTGATCGCCCCCACCAGATCCTGCGGCCGTACGCCGACGCGCCGGCCGACCCCGATGAAGATCGGCGTCATGTCCGCGGAACGGGCCCGGCCACGTTCGCCGCGCCGTCCCTGCGCTCCCGCGCCGCCACGGCCCTCGGCGGTCTCCCGCGCGGGGCGGAGCGCCACCTGCGGGATCTCCTCCTCGTCCTCGGCCGGCCCGGTGACCGTCTCGTGCGCCAGCTTCACCGCAGCCAGCGCCACCTCCATCACGTCGAACTCGTCGGCGAGCGTCTCGACGATGGTGCGCATCGAATCCAGGTCGTCGGTGAGCAGGCTCTCCCGCAGCGCCGCCTGGGTCAGTTCCATCCGGCGGGTCCGCAGATCCGCCACCGTGGGGATGCGCTCGATCGAGATGCGGCGGTTGGTGACACGTTCGATGGTCTTGAGCATCCGGTGCTCGCGCGGTTCGGCCAGGGTGATGGCCACGCCCTGCCGCCCGGCGCGCCCGACGCGGCCGACCCGGTGCACATACGACTCGGGCGCCGACGGCACGTCGTAGTTGACCACGTGGGTGAGCTGCTCGATGTCCAGGCCGCGGGCGGCGACGTCGGTGGCGACCAGCAGGTCGGCGGTGCCGGCCCGCAGCCGTCCCATCACCCGGTCGCGCTGTTCCTGGCTCATTCCGCCGTGCAGCGCCTCGGCCCGGTAGCCCCGGCCGTTCATGGTCTCGGTGAGGCGGTCGACCTCCTCACGGCTACGGCAGAAGACGATCGTGGCGGTCGGCGACTCGACGTCGAGCACCCGGCTCAGCGCCGCCGGCTTGTGCGCCCGCGCCACGATGTAGGCGCTCTGCCGCACCAGCGGGGCGGTGTCGGAGGTGGCCGCCTCCCGGCCGATCTCGATGCGGGCCGGGTCGCTCAGATGCTGCCGGGCCATCCGGTCGATACGCGAGGGCATGGTGGCGGAGAAGAGCACGGTCTGCCGGGTCTGCGGCGTGTGCTCCAGGATCGCCTCGATCTCCTCGGCGAAGCCCATGTCGAGCATCTCGTCGGCTTCGTCCAGGACCACCGTGACGAGCTCACCGAGATCGAGGGTGCCGCGAGAGATGTGGTCCAGCGCGCGACCGGGCGTGGCGACCACGACGTCCACCCCGAGCTCCAGGGCGCGCAGCTGCCGGCCGATCGGCTGGCCACCGTAGATCGGCAGGACGCGTACGCCGATGCCCTTGCCGTAGCGGTGCAGCGCCTCGGACACCTGGACCGCGAGCTCCCGGGTGGGGGTGAGGACCAGGGCGAGTGGATTGCCGCCACTGCGGGTGGCGGGCAGCCGGTGCAGCAGCGGCAGGGCGAAGGCGGCGGTCTTTCCGGTGCCGGTCGCCGCCTGGCCGAGCAGGTCGCGCCCGGCCAGCATCGACGGGATCGCCGCGCGCTGGATCGGCGTCGGCTCCTCGTACCCGAGGGCCGCCAGCGCCGCCAGCAGTTCTTCGCGCAGGCCGAGGTCGGCGAAGGAGACGGATTCGTCGGCGGGGTGATCGCCGCCGGTGGGGGTGGTCGCCGGGGGGATGCTGTCGGAACTCATGTCCTAAGCCTTCCACCACCGGCTGCGGCGCGTCTCGGCACCCACCGCTGTGGTGGCGCGCGTCCCCCGCCGGTGTCGGCGTGTCCCGGCGCCCGGCCGCCGGCCGGGGCCGTGGCCGGTGCAGAAAAGGGCCGGGCCCGGCCTCCGTTGCGGAGGCCGGGCCCGGCGTACGGGACCCGTGTCGGATCGCGAGGGTTACCAGCTCTGGTAGCTGCCCTGCGACTGGACGTTGAGCTCCTTGACCTTGACCCGCTCGGCGGACTTCGTCCGCTTGTCGGTCAGCTTCAGCACGTCCAGACCCTTCTGGATGTCGCTGGAGTAGATGTAGCCGTTGTACCAGTACGCCGACCAGGAGCCGCCCAGGATGAGGCGCTCGTCCGAGAGCGGACCGCGCTCCCAGTAGGCGATCTCCACGGGGTTGGCCGAGTCGGTGAAGTCCCAGACCGAGATGCCGCCCTGGTACCACGCCTGGACCATGATGTCCTTGCCCTTGACCGGGATCAGCGAACCGTTGTGCGCGACGCAGTTCTCGGTGTTGGCGTTGGTGCGGGGGATCTTGTAGTAGCTGGCGAAGGAGAGCTCGTAGGTCTTCTCCTTGCCCTTGCCCTTGCCCTTGCCCTTGTCCGCGCCCTTGCCCTTGCCCGGGTGGTTGATCTTCTTGGTCTCCACGTCGTAGATGGCGTTGGCGCCCCGCTTCGGACCGATGGTGTCGTTGCAGGTGGCGGCGCCGCCACCACCGAGCTCGTCGGTGAAGACGACCTTGGTGCCGGCGTTGTTGAAGGTCGCCGAGTGCCAGAAGGCGAAGTTCTCGGCGTCCTGTACCTGGTCGATGACGACCGGGTTGGCCCGGTCGGAGATGTCGAGCAGGATGCCGTCACCCATGCAGGCGCCGGCGGCCAGGTCCTTGGCCGGGTACGCGGTGATGTCGTGGCAGCCGCTGGTGTTGCGGTAGCCACCGTCCGGGAAGAGGTTCGGGGTGGAGATGACCTTCGCCGAGGTCGGCTTCTTCACCGGGACCTCGATGATCGAGATCGAGTCGTGCGGCGGCTGGCAGTCCGGGAAGTTGGCGTTCGGGCTGTAGGACGACACGTAGACGTAGACCGTCTTGCCGTTCTTCGACGGCACCAGGGTGTGGGTGTGCGAGCCGCAGTAGGTCTCGACCGACTTGATGTACTTCGGCGCCTTCTTGTTGCTGATGTCGAAGATCTTCATGCCCTCCCACGACTCCTTGAGCGCCGCGGACTGCGAGACGCTCTCACAGGAGTCGTCGCTGCGGGAGGAGTCGGTGGAGAGGAAGAGCAGGTTGCCGTAGACCGAGATGTCGTTCTGCGAACCGGCGCAGTACACCTGGGTCAGGATCTTGGGGGAGCTGGGCTTCTTGATGTCGTAGATCGTGAAGCCGTCGTAGTTGCCCGCGAAGGCGTAGTTGCCCTGGAAGGCGATGTCGGTGTTGTACGCCGACGCGGTGTCGAACGGCGCCTGCTTCGGCAGGTTGGCGATCTGCTTCAGGTTGGGGGTGCTGGCGATCTCGTCGACGCCCAGGGGTGCGTCGGAGTCGTCCATGCTGGCCAGTTCGGCGTCACAGGCCTCGGCGAAGTTGTCGCCGGCGCCGATCAGTTCGGCGCAGGCGTCGTCGATGGACGTTTGGGCATTGCTTGCGGGGGCGCTGAGGAAGCCGACCGCGAGAACCGCGGCGGCGCCCATGCCGAGCACTGTGGCCCGACGGCTAGTCCACTGCATTCGATGAACCCTTCGAACAGGGGAATTGGGGGTGCGGACACCTTACCGCTCTCCAGACATGATCAACGTGATCTCCATCACAAAACTTCGAGTTCGGGAACCGTTACGATCGCTCCCACCTTGACCCCCGGAGGTACGCGCATGACCGGCGAACGCCGACACGCAGTGATGGCTGTCATATCGATGGTGGTGCTGATCGCCATCGGCGCCGCGGTCTGGTCAGCGAATCGACCGTCCGTTAAGGACGATGCGTCGGCGCCGCAGGTGAGTCCGGCCCCCGGCGACGCGACCCCTGGACCGTCCGTGATCGTGCCCGGCCGCCCCGGCGAGGAGGCCTCCGTCCGGCCCGCCGAGGAGATCCGCCGGCCGGGCCTGCCCGCGTACAACGCGATGGATGTCGAGTATGTCCGGATGATGATTCCGCACCACACCCAGGCGCTGCGTATGTCGGCCCTCGCGCCCGAACGGGCGGCCGACGCCAAGGTGCGCGCCATGGCCGAGCGCATCCATGCCAGCCAGGCGCCGGAACTGGGTGTGCTGCGAGCCTGGCTCACCGAACGGGGCTTGGCCGAGGCGGCCGGCGATCACGATCACGGGACGATGCCCGGCATGCAGAGCGACACGGCGATGCAGCGCCTCGCCGACGCCCGCGGGGCCGAGTTCGACCGGCTCTTCGTCGAGATGATGGTCGAGCACCACGAGGGCGCCATCGAGATGTCGACGAACCTGCTCAAGGTCGGCCGCGACCTGACAATGGAGGAACTGGCCACCGGAATCGCCGCCGAGCAGGCGGTGGAGATCAACCGGTTGCGGGCCCTGCTGCCGCAGTGACCGCCGCGCGCCGTCGCCGGTCAGCCGCCGGCGGCGCCGTCGGGACCGCTGTTGCCGCCACCGGGATCCGGGGATGCGTCCGGCGCCGGTGTGGCCGAAGGGGCCGGCGTCGGCGGAAGTGCCGGAGTCGACTCCGACGGCGTCGGCTCGGTGCCGTTGCTCTCCTGCGGCTCCGGCGATGGGGAGGGGACGGTGCTCGCCTCGAGGGTGGGCGTGGGGGAGGGCCTCGCCTCCGGCGCAGCGCTCGAAGGCTGCTCCACCGGGAGCA
>Ga0233383_1000451_pt1 | contig 15900 bp, 13 predicted proteins | sample ElkDunMinimDraft_14_FD_191542 | JGI IMG/M metagenome (GOLD analysis project Ga0233383, IMG submission 191542) | Fecal eukaryotic communites from dung pellets of Tule Elk in California, USA - Elk Dung G16 | ecosystem: Host-associated > Mammals > Digestive system > Large intestine > Fecal | place...
GCGCATCGCCGCCGGCAGCCCGGACGACATCCGCGACGACCCGGCTGTCGCGGAGGCGTACCTCGGCGCCGAACCCGCCGATGCGGACGCCGACACCGATGCGGACGCCGACGCCGACGCCGACGCCGTACAAGGGGCCGACAACGCCGAGGCAGACAACGCCGGGGCCGGCGCCGTGGTGAAGCCGGAGGGGGTCCGATGACGACCGAACTGCTCAGCGTCCGGGGTCTGACCGCCGGATACGGCGCCGCACCCGTGCTGCGCGAGATCGACCTCACCGTGCACGCGGGCAGCATCACCGCGGTGCTCGGCGCCAACGGGGCCGGCAAGACCACCCTGCTGCGCACCCTCTCCGGGTTGCTGCGCCCCAGCTCCGGCGAGATCCGCTACGACGGGGTCAGCCTGCACGGCGTCCCCGTCGAACAGGTGGTCCGCCGCGGCGTGGCGCACGTGCCGGAGGGGCGCGGCGTGGTGACCGAGCTGACCGTGGACGAGAACCTGCGCCTGGGTGGTCTCTGGCGCCGGGACCGGGCCGCGGCCAAGCAGACCCTGGCCGAGGTCTACGAGCTCTTCCCCCCGCTCGCCCAGCGCCGCCGGCACGCCGGGCACCAGCTCTCCGGTGGCGAGCGCCAGATGCTGGCGCTGGGACGTGCCCTGATGGCCCGGCCCCGGCTGCTGCTGCTCGACGAGCCGTCGCTGGGACTCGCGCCCCGCGTCACCGCCCAGATCATGGGCCTGCTGCGCCGGCTGCGCGAACGCACCGGCCTGACCGTGCTGCTGGTCGAGCAGAACGTGCGCAGCGCGCTCTCGGTGGCCGACCAGGGCGTGGTGATGTCGCTGGGGCAGGTCGTCAGCACCGCCGACGCCGAGCGGCTGCGCTCCGACGACGAACTGCGCCACCTCTACCTCGGGTTCTGACCCGCATCGATCGAGCACGAAGGGAGAAAGACCGGGTGGACCGCTTCGTGTTCCTCACGTTCGACGGCCTCGTCAGGGGAGTGGTGCTGGCGGCGTTCGCGCTCGCCCTGGTGCTCATCTGGCGCGCCGCGCGCATCGTCAATTTCGCCCAGGGCGCGATGGCCGTGGCGAGCGTCTACGTCGCCTACAGCGTCACCGCGGCGACCGGCTCCTACTGGATCGGCTTCGCCGCCGCGCTCCTGGCCGGGCTGGCGCTCGGCACACTGGTCGACGTGGCGGTGATGCGCTTCGTCGACCACTCCTCGCCACTGAACGCGGTCATCGTCGCCCTCGGCCTGGTCCTGCTCCTGCAGGCAGTGCTCGGCATGACCTACGGCAACGAGTACCTGCCGGTGGCGGCGCCACTGAGCCGGGACGCGCTGAGCATCGGCGGGCTGGCGCTGCTGTCCCGCTACGACCTCTTCGTCTTCGCCGCGGTGCTGGTGGTCGTGGTCGCCCTGGCGCTGCTGTTCACCCGTACCCCGGTGGGTCTGCGGATGCGGGCGGCGGCCTTCGCCCCGCAGGTGTCGCGGCTGCTCGGCGTCAACGTCGGCGGGATGCTTACCCTCGGCTGGGCGCTCGCCGCCGGAGTCGGCGCGCTCGCCGGGATGCTGGTGCTGCCGACCGAGCTCGGTCTGCACCCCAACGCGATGGACCTGGTCTTCGTCTCGGCCTTCACCGCCGCTGTCGTCGGCGGACTCGACAGCCCTGCCGGCGCGGTGGTCGGCGGGGTGGCGGTCGGGCTGATCCTCTCCTATGTCAGCGGTTATGTCGGCAGCGACACCGCGCCGATCGCGGTGCTGGTGCTGCTGCTGGCGGTGCTGCTGATCCGCCCCAACGGTCTCTTCTCCAGCGCACAGGCGAGGCATGTATGAGCGTCATCGGCGAACCCGGACAGCGGGTGGAGCAGACAACCCCGGCCAGCGCGCCGGCCGCGGCAGCGCCCGCGAAACCACACCTGCCGTGGGGCGGCTCGACCCTGCTGCGGCACCTGGCGCTGGTGGCGCTGGCCGCGGTGGTGCTGCTCGGCCTGACGTACTGGCTGGAGCCGTTCCGCAACTACCAGCTCGCCACGGTGGCGGCGTACCTCTGCGCCACCGCCGGGCTGACCGTGCTGACCGGGCTCAACGGACAGCTCTCCCTCGGGCACGGGGCGCTGATGGCGGCCGGGGCGTACACCGTGGCGCTCACCCAGCAGATGCTCACCGACCGGGGCGCCACCGGTGTGGGCGTCCTGGTGGTCTCCCTCGGCTGCGGCGTGCTGGTGAGCCTGCTCGCCGGCGCCGTGATCGGCGTCGCCGCTGCCCGGTTGCGCGGCCCCTACCTGGCCGGCGTCACCCTCGCGGTGGCGCTGGTGGTGCCCGCGCTGGCGATCACCTTCGACGGGACGCTCGGCGGTGAGCAGGGGCTGTCGTTCTACGTCGACCCGCCGCCGGCTGCGCTGGGCCCCTACTTCCCGTACGAGCGCTGGCAGGCATGGCTGGCCCTGGCCGGGGCGCTGCTGGTCATGCTGCTGCTGGCGAACCTGGTCCGCAGCCGGTTCGGCCGGTCCCTGCGGGCGGTTCGCGACGACGAGGTGGCGGCCCGGCTGGCCGGCATCCACGTCGCCCGTACCCAGGTGCTCGCCTTCGTGGTGAGCGCCGCCTGTGCCGGGCTCGGCGGCGGACTGCTCGCCGTCCTGGCGCAGAGCGTCTCACCCGGCGCCTTCTCGATGACCCTGTCGCTGTTCCTGCTCATGGCCATCGTCGTCGGTGGACTCGGCAGCCTCGCCGGCGCGGTCTGGGGGGCACTGCTGCTGGTGATCCTGCCCGAACTGACCCATCTGATCACCGAGCAGTTCACGCTCGCACCCGCCACCGCACAGCGGCTCGACGGCAACCTGCCGTTGGCGCTGTTCGGCGGCACCCTGGTCGTCGTGATGATCGTCGCGCCCGGCGGGATCCAGCGTGTGCTGGTCCGTCTCGCACGGCGGATCGACCCACGGCGGCGTACCGCCCCCGGGCCGGAAGAACGCTGAACCCGGCTCACCGCACCCTCTCGCAATTCCGGACCGAAGAAAGGTCGTGCACCACCATGCAACGCATCGCGCGACGCGGTCTCACGATCGCCGCCTGTCTGACCCTGCTCGGCGGGGCCGTGGCCTGCACCGGTGACGAATCCGGCGGCGGAACGGCCGCCGTTCCCGGCGTCAGCGACACCGAGATCGTCGTCGGCACGCACATGCCGCTGACCGGGCCCGCCTCGGCGGGATACTCCAAGATCTCGCCGGCCACCAAGGCGTACTTCGACCACGTCAACGCCAATGGCGGCGTCTACGGTCGCAAGATCACCTACAAGGTGATGGACGACGGGTACAACCCGGCGAACACCCAGCAGGTGGTACGGCAGCTGGTGCTGCAGGACAAGGTCTTCGCCGTCATCAACGGACTCGGCACGCCGACGCACTCCGGGGTGCTCGACTTCCTCAAGAGCAACCGGGTGCCGGACCTCTTCGTCGCCTCCGGCAGCCGCACCTGGGACCAGCCGGAGAAGTACCCGCACACCTTCGGCTTCAACCCCGACTACACCGTCGAGGGCAAGATCCTGGCGCAGTACGCCAAGGACAACTTCGCCGGCAAGAAGGTCTGCTTCCTCGGCCAGGACGACGACTTCGGCCGTGACGGGCTGCTCGGCGTGGAGCAGATCCTCGGTGCCGAGGGTGTTGTCGCCCGGCAGACGTATGTCACCAGCAACACCAACATCGGACCGCAGATCAACACTCTCAAGACGGCCGGCTGCGAGGTGGTTGTCCTGGCGACCGTTCCCGGCTTCACGGCGCTTGCCATCGGCACCGCGGCCCGGGTCGGCTTCCAGCCCCAGTGGATGGTCTCCAACGTCGGCGCCGACTACCAGACCCTCGCCGCGCAGCTCGGCGACGCCAAGGGCCTGCTGGAGGGGATGCTCGCGCTGAACTACATGCCGATGGCGACCGACGAGAGCGACCCGTGGATCGCGCAGTTCAAGAAGATCAACGACCAGTACAACGCGGGCGCGGGCTTCGACGGCAACACCGTCTACGGCATGGCGGTCGGCTACCTCTTCGTCCAGGCGCTGCTGGCGGCCGGTGAGGACCTCACCCGGGAGGGCCTGATCGAGGCGGTCGAGAAGGGCGGCTTCCAGGGGCCGGGGCTGGCCCCGCTGCGCTTCTCCGCCGACGACCACTCCGGCTACGGCGGCCAGCGGATGAACAAGGTCGAGGGCGGCGTGCAGAAGTACTTCGGCCCGACGTACGAGACCGACGAGGGCGACGGTCCGGTCAACGAGTACACGGTGGCGCCGCCGGCACCGCCGGCCAACGGCATCCCGACACTCTGAGCTGTTCCCGCGCCACCGGACGTGCCACCGCATGAGCAGCGGCACGCCCGGTGGCGCGGTCGCGTTCCACGTCCCGGAACCGGCAACTGATGATCACTACACTGCGGGTGCGGATTCGGCGGGGACGCGGTGCGGCCGCGACAGCGAGGGAAGTGGAGACGATGACCAGGGCTGACGTACCCAAGCGGGTCGACGGACGGACCGCGCGGGCGGAACGGACCCGGGAAGCGATCGTGACCGCTCACCTCGAGCTGATCGGGGAGGGGGACCTGCGGCCGACCGGGGAGCGGATCGCCGAGCGGGCGGGGGTCTCGCTGCGGGCGCTCTGGACCAACTTCAAGGACATGGAGACGCTCTTCGAGGCCAGCGGCGTACGCGTGCTGGCCCAGCAGGACGCGGTGTACCAGAAGATTCCCAGCTCGCTGCCGCTGCCTGAGCGTATCGATGCCTTCTGCCGCCAACGGGCCGAGCTGCTGCAGCTCATCGCACCCGCGGCGCTGGCGGCGGCCATGCGCGCGCCGGTCTCGGCCCAGCTGCGGCGCAACCGCGCCGTGCACATCGACCGCGTCCGCGCCGAGGTCGAGGAGCTCTTCGCCGCCGAACTGGAGATGGCCGGAGCGGGCCGCGAGGAGCTGCTCAACGCGGTCGTCGCCGCCACCACCTGGTCGGCCTGGTCGATGCTGCGCGACGGACTCGGACTCGACCCCGAGGCGGCCCGGGCGGTGCTGGCCCGCACGGTGCGCGCACTGCTGATCAACGGCATCACCGCCGGGCTGGGCTGACGTCCGCCGCATCATTGCCGGGCTGGTTGATGCCGGCCGGCGTCACCGATCGCGGTGATGATCAGGCGAGGAACTCCACGATTGCCGCCGTGAAGCCGGGGTCGCGGACCGCGCCGAGGTGGTCGCCGGGCACCACCCGCAGCTCGGCGTCCGGGATCGCCTTCGCCAGCACCTCGGGGCGCTGCGCCAGGGCGTCCTCGCCCCCGCAGAGCACGAGCGTCGGCACGCTGATCCGCTCCAGTTCGATGGGCTCCTGGTGGGCCATGCCGACCTGAGCCGCCAGCGCCCGCCGGTCGGCGCCGACCGCGTCGGCCAGCATCCGCATCGGTGCCGCGGCGCTGGTTGCGGCCTGCGCCGGATCCTCGGCCAGCAGCGCGGCGGCCACCTCCTGCGGCGGCAGCGCCCGGGTGTCGAGACCGCCGAGCTCGACGATCCCCGCCCCCACACCGGCGACCACCAGCCGACGCAGCGGCTGCCCGGCGGCGGCGGCGAGCAGCGAGACCACCGCGCCCATCGAGTAGCCGACCAGGTCGAACCGCTCCGCGCCGACCACCTCGGTCAGGCCGGCGAGGTCGCGCGCCATCCGGGTCTCGCCGTACGCGGCCGGGTCGTGCGGCTTGTCGGAGGCGCCGTGGCCGCGTGCGTCCGGCACGATCACCCGGCGCCCGGCCCGGACCAGGGCGTCCACGATGCCCGGGGCGACCCAGTTCGTCGCGCCGTCGACCACGAAACCGTGCAGCAGCACCACGGGGACGTCCGCGTCGGCCGGTCCCCACTCCCGGTAGGCGATCCGCACACCGTCGAAGGAGGGGAAGGTCTTCATCCGGCACCGCTTTCTGCTGTGGAGACAGGTCGGGGCTGATCATGCCGGGTCGCCGGCGCCGGAACAATCGGCGAAACCACCGGCCTCTTTCCAAGTCGTCACTTCTCGGTAACACTGTCGGCATGATTGATGCATCATTGGTGCACATATCTCCGTTACGGGGCCGCTCGTCCGAAGGGGCCACCCTCCGCGACGTGGTCGCTTCCGCCCGCAGCGGCCAGGGCCGGGCCGTGCTGCTGTGCGGTGAGATCGGCACCGGCAAGAGCCTGCTGCTGCGGCACGCCGCCGAAGCGGCCCACGACGCGCTGCTGCTGACCACCGCCGGCGTGCCCTCCGAGTCCGGACTCGCCTACGGCGCGCTGCACCGGCTGCTCGCGCCCGTCGCCGACCTGGCGGATCGCCTGCCACCGCAGCACACGACGATCCTGCGCCGGCTGCTCGACGGCGCCCTCGGCCCCGGCGAAGCCGGCCTCCCGCTGGTGGTGGCCGTCCTGGAGCTGCTCACCCGCGCCGGTGGCACCTCGGGGGTGCTCTGCACCGTCGACGACGCCCACCGACTCGACCGCTCCTCGGCGCAGACGCTCGCCGCAGTGGCCCGCCGGCTGGCCGGCCGCCGGATCGCCGTGGTGCTGGCGGCCTGCCCGCAGGGCGACACCGCGGGGTTCCTCGCCGGCATTCCCACGCTTTCACTGACCGCTCTGAGCCCCGAGGCCTGCCGGCAGATCCTGGCCGACCGGCTCCCCGGCGGGCTGCCCGAGGCGACGATCGGGGCGCTGCTCGACACGGCCATGGGAAACCCGCTGGCGTTGGTGGAGCTGGCCGCGGCGACCGACCCCGCCGATCCGGACCCGTCGGTGCGGTTGCCCGCCGACTCGCTGCTGCGCCGTGCCTGCCGGGACCGGTTGAGCGGGCTGTCCGCCGAGACCCGCCGCCTGCTGCTGTTCGCCGCCGCGGACCCGCAGCTGCGCGCCGCCGAACTCGCCGCGGCGGCCCGCAGCGACGGGCTGGACGTGGGCGCGTTGACCCCGGCCGAGACGGCAGGGTTGGTCCGCGCCGGCGAGAGCGGATTCACCTTTCCCCAGCCCCTGGTGCGCACCATCGTCTACGAGGAGGCCCCGCTGGCGCAGCGCCGCGCGGCCCACCGCCTCCTGGCGCGCAGCCTCACCGGCGAGGCGAACCGGCTGCGCCGCGCCGTGCACCTGGCCGCCTCGACGTACGGGCCGGATCCCCGCCTCGCCGCCGAGCTGGAATCGGCGGCCCGGCGCGGTGGTTGCGCCGCTGCCTCGGTGGCCCTCAAGCGCGCCGCCGAGCTCAGCGCCGACCCGGCCAGCGCGGCCAAGCGTCTCGTCACCGCCGCCGGCTACGCCTGGCGCTCCGGGCACCCCGGCGATGCACGGACGTTGCTCGGGCAGGCGGCGTCCACCCGCGTCGACGGGGTGGTGCAGGCGCAGTCACGTTTGCTGATCGGAGAGATGGAGCTGCGCTCCGGCGCAGCAGCCGATGCCCTGCGCTCGCTGCTGGCGGCCGCCGACGCGTTCGGCCCCGCCCACCGTGACCTCGCGCTCGCCGCCCTGATGCGGGCCGGGGAAGCCGTCTCCTTCGCCGGCGGCCACTACCGGTACGCCTCCATCGAGCGCCGGGCCCGTGCCCTGGGCGTTCCCCAGCCCTCTGCCCTGCAGGAGCTGATGCTGGCCCACCTGACCGGTGCCGCCGCACTGTTCCGAGGTGACCACGAGGTCGGCGTGCAGCGGCTGCGTCGCGCCGCCGAACTCGCCGAGGCGGTCCCCGACGCGGCGACCCTGACCTGGGGCAGCAGCGCCTGTCTGCTGATCGCCGACGACGCACGGGCGCTGCGGCTGGCCGAGCGCGCGGTCACCGGCGCCGACGTGGCCGGCGACCGTTCGGTGCTGCCGCGGGCCCTGGAACTCAAGGCGATCGCCGAGTGCAACCTGGGTCGGTTCGCCGCGGCGGAGCAGACCTCCCGTACGGGCCTGAGCGCCGCCCGGGCGAGCGGACAGGACAACTGCGCCGGCAATCACCTTGGGCTGCTCGGTGTGCTGGCAGCGCTGCGCGGCGACCGGGCGGGCAGCCTGCGGTGGGTCGGTGCCGTCCCGGCCGGCGGTGAGCGTGACCAGGTCGATCGGCCCGCGGCGCTGAGCCAGTGGGCGCTGGGGATGCTCGACCTGCACGCGATGCGGCCCGCCGAGGCGGTGGCCCGGTTCGCCGCGATCGCCCAGCCCTGGAGCGGTCGAGGACATCTCGTGGTCTACATCATGGCCGCTCCCTACCTGGTGGAGGCCGCGGTGCGGGCGGGGGACCGGTCGACCGCGCAGCGGGTGCTACGGCTCTACGACAGCTGGGCGGCCGGTCTGCGCGACCCGGGCCGGCGCGCGCTCGCGGCGCGCTGCCACGGGCTGGTCGCCGCCCGCGGCAGCGCTGACGCGCTGGAGCATTTCCGGACCGCGTTGCGCCGTCACGCCGAGGCCGAGTCCGGGTTCGAGCGGGCCCGTACCCAGCTCCTCCTGGGCCAGGAGTTGCGGCGTGCCCGTCAGCCTCGACAGGCCCGGGAACATCTGCGGATGGCGCTGGAGGTCTTCCAGCAGCTCGACGCCGCCAGCTGGGTCGAGCAGACCGCTGCCGAGCTGCGGGCGGCGGGCGGTCCGGCCACGGTGCCGCGCCGGGCGCCGGCCGAGCCGGAGGGGATGCCGGCGGGGGAGCCGCTGACCGCCCAGCAGGCGCAGATCGCCCGGCTGGTGGTGCAGGGCGCGACGAATCGCGAGGTCGCCGCGCAGCTCTTCCTGAGCACCCGCACAGTTGACCATCACATGCGCAACATCTTCGCCAAGCTCGGTATCCGGTCCCGGATGGAGCTGGCGCGCCTGTTCACCGCCGATGCGGTGGCCGGGAGATCCGCGCACTGAAGATGGTGGCCGGCGGGGGCGCGTACCGGCGGGACGAGGCGATGGACGCCACCTGCACCGGCGAGGTGGCGGCCCATTCCCGGCTGTGAGCAGCGGCCGGGGCGTCACCGCCCCGGCCGCGTGCCGCACCCCGGCCCGGGTCAGGCGTCGAAGACCACGACGGTGCGGGCGCCCTCGCCCCGTTCCATCCTGCGGAACGCCTCTGCCGCGCCGTCGAGTCCCACCCGGTGGGTGATCAGCGGGCGCAGGTCCAGCGAACCGTCGCGCACCGCCCGGGCCAGCTGCGGCACCTCCTGATCGGGATCGGCCGAGCCGTACACCGAGGAGCGCAGGGTCCGCGCGGAATGGAAGATCTCCAGGGCGCTGAGCGAGAGCAGGTCGTCCTTGGCGCCCATGCCGACGACGGTGACGGTGCCGCCGCGCCGCGTCGCGCGCCAGGCGGTGCGGATCGTCGCGGACCGGCCCACACACTCGAAGGCGTGGTCGACTCCCCGCCCTTCGGTCAGGGCGCGGATCTGCCCACTGAGCGCGTCGTCGGCGGGCAGGAAGTGAGTTGCCCCGGAGGCCAGCGCGAGCTTCTCCTTGCCGGCCGAACGGTCGACGGCGATGATCGGGCCGGCACCGGCGCGCCGGGCGGCGATCAGCACCGACAGCCCGACCCCGCCGAGACCCACGACCAGCACCGACTGGCCCGGGCGGACACCGGCGGTGTTGCCGACCGCGCCGACGCCGGTCAGCACCGCGCAGCCGAGCAGCGCCGCCTGTTCGAAGCCGAGCTCGGCGGGCACGCCGATCACCGCGTTGGCGGGGACGACCACCTCGGTAGCCAGCGCGCCGAGACCGAGGGTGACCTGCAGCTGCTCGCCGTCGGCGGTGGTGCCGCCCGGCGCGCAGGGGCGGCCGGAGGCGGCGCAGAGCCACGGTTCACCGTGCCGGCAGTGCCAGCACTGTCGGCACGGTGGCGCCCAGTTGAGCACCACGTGGTCGCCCGGGACGACCCCGTCGACGTCCGCGCCGACCTCGGCCACCACGCCGGCCGCCTCGTGCCCCAGGACCAGCGGGAACGTGGCGGCGAGGGTGCCGTTGACCATCGACAGGTCCGAGTGGCAGACGCCGGCGGCGCGGATGCGTACCCGCACGTCGCCGGGGCCGAGGGCGGGCAGCCGGATCGGCTCCACCGCGAGGCCGCCGTCCGCGCGGGCCACCAGCGCGTCGATCAGCTCCGCGCTCATCGCTGGATCGCCTTGATCTCCTGGAACTCGGCCAGACCGTGCACACCGAGTTCCCGGCCGATTCCGGACTGCTTGTAGCCGCCGAAGGGCGCCAGCGGGTTGAACGGCGCGCCGTTGATGTCCACCGCGCCGGTGCGCAGGCGCCGCGCCACCGCCAGTGCCCGTTCCGGGTCGCCGGACCAGACGGCGCCGGCGAGGCCGTACCGGCTGTTGTTGGCGATCGCCACGGCTTCCTCGTCGTCGTCGAAGGGGATGATGGCCAGTACGGGACCGAAGATCTCCTCCTGGGCCAGGGCGCTGCCGGGGTCGACGTCGGCGAAGACCGTGGGGGCGACGAAATGCCCGGTCTGCGGCACGGCGGCGTCGAGACCGCCGGCTGCGAGGCGGGCGCCGTCGGCGAGGCCGCGGGCGATGTGCGCGGCGACCCGCTCGCGCTGAGTGGCCGAGGCCAGTGGTCCGAGCCGTGTGGTCGACTCGAACGGCGCGCCGAGGCGGAAGCCGGCTGCTGCCTCGGCTGCCAGTTCGACCGCCTCGGCGTAGTTGTCGCGCTGTACCAGCATCCGGGTCCAGGCCGTGCAGGTCTGGCCCGAGTTGAGGTAGGCGTTGCCGACACCGGTGCGAACCGCCTTGGCCAGGTCGGCGTCGCGCAGGATGATGTTGGCGGATTTGCCGCCGAGTTCCAGCGCGACGCGGGCGATCCGGTCGGCGGCGAGATGGGCGATGCGCCGTCCGGTGGCGGTGGAGCCGGTGAACGAGACCAGGTCCACGCCCGGGTGCGCGGCGATCGCCTCACCGACCACCGGGCCGGTGCCGGTGACGAGGTTGACCACCCCCGGCGGGAGCCCCGCGGCCTCGACGGCGTCGAAGAGCAGGTACGCCGTCAGCGGGGTGAGCTCGCTGGGCTTGAGCACCACGGTGCAGCCGGCGGCGAGCGCGGGCGCCACCTTCGCCACGACCTGGTGCAGCGGGTAGTTCCATGGGGTGATGGCCCCCACCACGCCGACGGGCTCCCGTACCACCAGCGAGTGGCCGATCACCTCCTCGGCCGGCGGTGCCGCGGCGAGGGCGACGTAGCTCTCCAGCACGGCCAGGGGGAGTCCGGCCTGGACCCGCGTGGCGATCTTGTACGGCGTGCCGAGTTCGAGGGCGACCGTCCGGGCGACCTCGTCGGCCCGGCCGGCGAGCGCCGCGTGGAGCCGGCCCAGGGCCGCGGCCCGGTCGGCCGGCGGGGTCGCCGCCCAGCCGGGAAAGGCCGCTCGTGCGGCGGCGACGGCGCGGTCGACGTCGGCGGGGGTGCCGGCCGGCACGGTGGCGAGGACCTCTTCGGTCACCGGGTTCTCCACCGCGATGGTTTCGGTGCTCAGCGGCGCCACCCACGCGCCGTCCACATAGAAGTGGGTCCGGTCCGGTATGTCGTCCGAGGTGGTGGAGCGGGTCGCAGTTGCCGGTTCCAAAGCTCTTCCTCCCGTCGAGCCGCGAGAGCGGCGGCGCGAAAACTAGCGCTGCAAGTTTCGATGCTAGTGCGCCTGCGCCGTCGGCGGGAGGGGGGAGAGTGGACCGACGACCTCCTCGTAGGTGCGCGACAGTCCGTCGATGAGCGCCCGCAGACCGAGTTCGAAGGCGCCGTCGTCGACGCTGCGCTGGTGGTCGGCGAGCCGGTGGGCCTGCGACAGGTGCGGGTAACGCTCGTCGTAGATGCCGGGGTCGCCGACGAAACCGCGGGCGAAGGAGCCCAGCGACGAGCCGGCGACGAAGTAGCGCATCAGGGCGCCGACGTGGGTGGCGCGCGCGGGCGGCCAGCCGGCGCGGACCAGCGCGCCGTAGACGGCGTCGGCCATGGTCAGCGCGGTGTGCCGACGGCCGGGCCCGCGGGCCAGGTACGGCACGATGTTCGGGTGGGCCGCGAGCGCCGCCCGGTACGACCGCGCCCAGTCGCGCAGCGCCTCGCGCCACTCCAGCCGGGTGAACATCGAGATGTCCACATCGGCGATGACGTTGTCGGCGACGGCGTCGAGGATCTCGTCCTTGGTGGCGAAGTGGTTGTAGAGCGACGGGCCGCGTACGCCGAGCATCGCCGCCAGGCGGCGGGTGGAGAAGGCGTCGAGGCCGTCGGCGTCGACCAGCTCGCAGGCGGCGGCGACGATCCGTTCCCTGGTCAGCAGGGCCTGCCGGGGCCGAGGCACGGGCCACCTCCGTAATCCGGGTCCGGCGCGTGGCGGCCGGCTGGGCAACTGTTGGCGAAACTTTGCCACACGGGGTCTTTACGACTAAAAACTTCCAGCGATAGTTTAAGACCCATGGATCTCGCTCTCTCCACCGAGCAGCAGGCTGTCCGGCAGCTCGCCCGTGACTTCGTCGACCGGGACGTGCTTCCGCACGCCGCCGAGTGGGACCGGCGCGAGTCGGTCGACCGGGACATCGTCCGCCGCCTCGGTGAGCTGGGCTTTCTCGGTCTGACCATCCCGGAGTCCGACGGCGGGGGCGGTGGCGACCACCTGTCGTACTGCCTGGTGCTGGAGGAGCTGGGCCGGGGTGACTCGTCGGTACGCGGCATCGTCTCGGTCAGCCTCGGACTGGTGGCCAAGACCATCGCCGCGCACGGCAGCGACGAACAGAAACGGCGGTGGTTGCCGGAGCTCACCAGCGGCGCGGCGCTCGGCTCCTTCGCGTTGACCGAGCCCGGCACCGGCTCCGACGCCGGTGCCCTGCAGACCCGCGCGGTGCGCGACGGTGACGACTGGCTGCTCACCGGCAGCAAGGTCTTCATCACCAACGGCACCTGGGCCGATGTGCTGATCGTCTTCGCCCGCACCGGCGAGGCCGGGCCGCGCGGCGTCACCGCCTTCCTGGTCGAGGCCGACAGCCCCGGTCTGACCCGGCGGCCGATCCACGGCAAACTCGGGCTGCGCGGTCAGCCGACCGCCGAGGTGGTCCTCGACCAGGTCCGGGTTCCGGGCAGCGGCCGGCTCGGCGCCGAGGGCCGGGGCTTCTCGATCGCCATGTCCACCCTGGACAAGGGGCGGATGTCGGTGGCGGCCGGCTGTGTCGGCATCGCCCAGGGCTGCCTGGAGACGGCCGTGGCCTACGCCGGGCAGCGCGAGCAGTTCGGCAAGCCGATCGCCGCCCACCAGCTCGTCCAGCAGCTGCTGGCCACCATCGCGGTGGAGACCGCCGCGGCCCGGCTGCTGACCTGGCAGGTCGCCGACCTGATCGACCGGGGGCAGCCGTTTCGCACCGAGGCCTCCGTCGCCAAGCTCTTCGCCAGCGAGGCCGCCGTGCGCTGCGCCAACAACGCACTGCAGGTCTTCGGCGGCTACGGCTACATCGACGAGTACCCGGTCGGCAAGTACCTGCGCGACGCCCGGGTGATGACCCTCTACGAGGGCACCAGCCAGATCCAGCAACTCCTGATCGGCCGGGCGCTGACCGGCGTCAACGCCTTCTGAGCCCGACATCGCTGCCGGCGTCCGCGCCGGCGCACGACAGCCAACGACAAGAGGAGATCCACATGACCGGCAGATTCTCCGACCGGGTAGCCGTTGTCACCGGCGCGGCCCAGGGCATCGGGGCGGCGACCGCCGCCCGCCTGGCCGCCGAGGGCGCCCGGGTGGCGGTGGTCGACCTGGACCCCGGCCGCAGCAAGACCGCCGCGGACGAGATCACCGCCGCCGGCGGCGCGGCGATCGGCATCGGCTGCGACGTCACCGACGCCGACGCGGTCACCGCGATGGTCGACGAGGTGGTGCAGACGTACGGGCAGCTGGACATCCTGGTCAACAACGCCGGGATCACCCGCGACAACCTGCTGTTCAAGATGTCCGTGGCCGAGTGGAACTCGGTGCTCACCACCAACCTCACCAGCATGTTCCACTGCTGCCAGGCAGCGCAGCGGCACATGGTCGCCGGCCGCTACGGCCGGATCGTCAACCTGAGCAGCCGCTCGGCGCTGGGCAACCGCGGCCAGGTCAACTACGCGGCGGCCAAGGCCGGTGTGCAGGGGCTGACCGCCACCCTCGCCATCGAACTCGGTCCGTTCGGCATCACCGTCAACGCGGTCGCCCCCGGCTACGTGGCGACCGCGATGACCGCCGCCACCGCCGAGCGGGTCGGCAGCAGCGCCGAGAAGCACCAGGAGCTCGTGGCCGCCCAGACGCCGCTGCGGCGGGTGGCCCAGCCGGGCGAGATCGCCTCGGTCGTCGCCTTCCTCGCCAGCGACGACGCCTCGTACGTCACCGGCCAGACCCTCTACGTCAACGGTGGCGCCCGCTAGCGAGCACCGCCCGCGCATCCGCACCACCCACCCCACCCCGGAGGATCGATCATGGATTTCGCGCTCAGCGACGAGGAGCGGGCGGTACGCGACACCGTCCGCAGCTTCATCACCAAGGAGGTTGTCCCGCTCGAGCAGGAGGTGCTGCGCCGCGAGCGGGCCCACCAGCCGGGCCTGGAGCCCGGCGAACTGCGGGAGCTGCAGCTCAAGGCGCGCAAGTTCGGCTTCTGGGGGCTCTCCACCCCGCAGGAGTACGGCGGCATGGACCTCTCGGCCGTGCTGCAGTCGCTGATCTGGACCGAGGTCGGCCGCTCATTCGTGCCGTTCCGCTTCGGCGGTGAGGCCGACAACATCCTGTACTACGCCGACGAGGCGCAGCGGGCGGAGTTCCTGATCCCGACCATCGAGGGCGAGCGGATCTCCTGCTTCGCCATCACCGAGCCCGGGGCCGGCTCCGATGCGGCCAACATCAAACTGCGGGCCCGGCGCGACGGCGACGACTGGGTGCTCAACGGCGAGAAGACCTTCATCACCAACGGCCACGACGCCGACTTCACCATCGTGGTGGCGGTCACCGACCCGGACAAGGACGTCCGGGCCGGCGGCAGCACCGCGTTCCTGGTGGACCGGTCGATGGGCTGGCGTTCGGAGTTCATCCAGACGATGGGGGAGGGCGGCCCCGCCTCACTGATCTTCGATGACGTACGGGTGCCGGCGCGCAACATCCTCGGCGAGGTCGGCCAGGGCTTCGAGCTCGGCATGAAGTGGATCGGCCGGGGTCGCTACATCATCCCCTCGCACGCCCTCGGCATCGGCGAGCGCGCCCTGCAGATGGCGATCGACCATGCCAACACCCGGGAGACCTTCGGCCGGCCGATCGGGGTGAATCAGGCGATCCAGTGGATGCTCGCCGACTCCGAGACCGAGCTGGAAGCGGCCCGGTGGCTGACGCTGCGGGCGGCGTGGACGGTCGACCAGGGCGAGGATCCGCGGCACTCCTCCTCGATGGCGAAGCTCTACGGCGCGGGCATGATCAATCGCCTGGTCGACCGGGTGATGCAGGTGCACGGCGGCATGGGCTACACCCGTGAGCTGCCGATCGAACGCTGGTACCGGCAGGTGCGCCTCTTCCGGATCTTCGAAGGCACCGACGAGATGCAGCGGCTGATCATCTCCCGTGACCTGCTCCGCGGCTACACCAAGATCGGGGGACACCTGGCATGAGAGTCTTCGCCGGCATCGACGAGCTCACCAAGGCGGTCGGGGAGACCGTCGGCCCCGGCCCCTGGCGCGGAATCGACCAGGGCCGCGTCAACGCCTTCGCCGACGCCACCGACGACCACCAGTGGATCCACATCGACCCCGAGCGGGCGGCGCTGGGCCCGTTCGGCGGCACCGTCGCCCACGGCTATCTCACCCTGTCGCTGCTGCCCGCCCTCAGCAAGGACCTCTACCGGGTGGAGGGGCTGCGGATGGGCGTGAACTACGGGCTCAACAAGGTGCGCTTTCCGGCGCCGCTGCTCACCGGCGCCCGGGTACGACTGACCGCCGAGATCGTCTC
>Ga0233383_1000454_pt1 | contig 15861 bp, 14 predicted proteins | sample ElkDunMinimDraft_14_FD_191542 | JGI IMG/M metagenome (GOLD analysis project Ga0233383, IMG submission 191542) | Fecal eukaryotic communites from dung pellets of Tule Elk in California, USA - Elk Dung G16 | ecosystem: Host-associated > Mammals > Digestive system > Large intestine > Fecal | place...
CTCCACCAGGTTGCGCGCGCCGAACTCCAGGTCCATGGCGCGGTAATAGTGTTCGGTCACCTGCCGGCACAGCGCCGGAAAATCGGCGAACAACGCCGCCGCCGGGCGCTCGTCGACGAACAGGCCGGCCGCGGGCTGCGCGATCGCGTTGGCGATGCGCGCCTGGTCGGCCGGATGCGAATCCCAGTAGCGGGTCTCGTCGTCGTTCTCCAGCGTGCGCTCCACCGCCTGCCATTGCTCGGCGCGCCACTGCGCCATGCGCAGGGTGGTGGCGGCCGGCAGGTCGGCGACCAGCTGACCCGCGTTCCAGGCCTTTGCGTTGATCTGCTCCACCTCGTGCATCGCCTGCGACAGCGCGCGCAGCCGCAGCGCGGTGGCGGCGAAGCTGTCGCTGCCGGCCACGGCCACCATGTAGCGGTCGGCGTCGAATTCCATCTCCTGCGACAGCCGCCGGCTCATCCGGAAGCTGACCTGGAACAACCCGTGCAGGAACAGGCGCGTGGCCCGCAGGCAGGCCTGCGTGGCCAGGCACATCAGCGGCAGCAGGCCGCCGCCATCGCCGTCCCCGTCGTCCTCGCTCCAGCGCTGCAGGCGATCGTCCCAGGCGTCGTGGTGGTAGGCGCGCGACTCGAGCCAGCGGTTGACCCGGTGGATCACGTGGGCGGCACGCATGCCGCCGCGCTGCGCGAAGTGTCCGAACTCGTGCGCGAGCACGCCCACCAGCTGGCGCGCGCTCATCCCGGCCACCAGCGGCAGGCCGATGGTCAGCGTGCGCGCGCCGCCGACCAGTCCGGCCGGCCCCGGGCTGAACTGCACCCAGGCGTTGACCGCATGGGTGAGGAAGATCCGCCGCGGTGGCGCGACGCCGACCGCCTGGCACAGCGCGCGCACGGCCTCGCCGAAGGCCGATTCGGCCTCCGGCAGGGCGACCGGCTCGGGCACTTTCGCCCGCGGCGCGAACAGGGGCTTGAGCAGGAACAGGATCAGCACCCCGAGCACGAAGCCGGGCACCGTCCAGGCCACCATCGTCACCCCATTGAACCCGCGTGGCGCCCAGTGCGCGTAATAGGCATAGCCCAGCCACGCCAGCCCCGCGACCATCCCGACATACAGGACCGGCAGCAGGCACGACAACAGCGCCACCCACCACAGCAACAAGGTATAGAGCGGGCGCCTGCGCGGCCGTGGCACCGACCCCGGCGCCATCGCGCGCATCAATCCCGTGGCGGACTGCTCCGTGGCAGCCGCCGGCATCACCATCGCATCCATGACAGTCTCCGCGTGCACCCGGGGGGCCGGGACACGGTTGCAACCTTGCTCCCCAACCGCGGCGTGCGACGCCGTCGGCGACGCGAGGTTCCACAGCCCCCTGCGAGCCATCGCGTCCGGCCGAGCATACACAACCGGCCGCGGCGGGCCGGGCCGATGGCCTGCGCGGGTCCGGTGGCGGCGGAAGCCGCCGTCCGCATGCCCGTGTCGATCCCGGGCAGCGACGTTCGTCGCTGCGACGTGCAGTCCGCACGCCTTCCCCTCTTCCAGGAGAGCAGCATGGTCCAGGCCGTCAATCCCTACCTCAACTTCCCCGGCAACACGCTCCAGGCCTTCGAGTTCTACCGCGCGGTGTTCGGCGGGGAATTCCCGATGGTGCTGCGCTATCGCGACTTCCCCGACAACATGGGCGTGCCGGAGGAAGCGGCCGACCGCATCGCCCATATCGCCCTGCCCATCGGCCCGGCGATGCTGATGGGAACCGACGCCGGCTGCGGGTTCGGCGACGAACTGCAGGTCGGCAACAACAGCTACATCGTGATCTCGCCCGACGATGGCGCCGAAGCCCGGCGCCTGTTCGACGGCCTGTCCGCGGGCGGCAGGGTCACCATGCCGCTGCAGGCCACCGAGTGGGCCGAGCTGTACGGCACCACCACCGACCGCTTCGGGGTGCAGTGGATGGTCAGCTACGAGGGCCAGACCCGCTTCGGCCGCTGAGCCGGGCCGCGTGCCCGTGGCGGGATGCCGCGGGTGCCTCCGGCCAGGCGCCGCGCTCGCGTGCTAAAAGAACGCCCCCCCACCGCACGCGCAGGCACGCAGGCGCCATGTCCCGCCCCGCCTCCGATTCCGCAAACACCTTCTGGCCCGGGCTGGCCGCCGGCGGACTGGCCAGCTTCCTGGCCGCCGCCATCGCGCTGCACCTGCTGCGCCCCGAACTCGATCCGGTCCGCAGCCAGATGAGCCTGTACCTGATCGGGCCCTGGGGCTGGCTGCTGCAAGCGGCCTACGTGGCACTGTCGGTGGCGATGCTGGGACTGGCCTGGGACGCCTGGCGCGTCGTCGGGCCGCCGTCGCGCAGCGCCGCGCCCATGCTGATGTTCGCGCTCGCCGGTGCCTGCCTGTCCACCACGGCCTATGCCTGGATGGACCTGCCGGGGGTCGGCCCCAGCCTCGAGGGCCTGGTGCACGGCATCAGCGCGCAGGGTGCGTTCCTGTTCGCGACCACGGCCATGGTGCTGCAGGCGATGTGCCTGCGCCGCGATCCGCGCTGGCGGGCGCATGCGCGCTGGCTGCTGCCCTGGGCACTGGCCTGTTTCGCGGCGATCTGGGTCCTGGCGCTGTGGCGGGAGCTGCCGCGCGGACTGGCCCAGAAGGCGGTGATCGCCCTGATCGTGGGCTGGCTTGGCGCCCTCTCGGCCCTGCGCCTGGGGATCGCGCGCCGGCTGCCGGCGCGGCAGCCGGGCGGCAGCAGCGCCAGCTGAACGACGCCAGCCCCAGCTGAACGGCGCAGGCGGCGCGGCCGCTCGCCCTTCCCGGCCCGCCCGCCGGCCGTTGCCGTCCGCCGCCCGTGGCCTTCACAATGGGTCCGGGGAGAGAACCCAGTTCCAGACATCCAGTGCCGAAGCGGCACGGTGCGGGCGCCTGTCCGGACCATCCGCCTCGCCGGTACCCCCGTACCGGTGCGACGCGCTTCGGATCCAGTCGACCTTTGGCGGCCCTATTCAATGACCCCCCGATCCCCCGATCACTTCGTGCGCCGTCCGTTGCGCGTGGCCGCCCTTCCCCTGCTCGCCGCCTGCCTGGCCGCCTGCCAGGGCCAGACCGCGCTTGCCCCCGGACAGGAAGCGCGGGTCGCGCCCACGGCGATGTCCGCTGGCGCGCGGACCACTGCCTCGGCCACCGCACAGCCCGCCACCAAGGCGTCGGTGCAGAACCCGATCCTGTTCGTCACCCAGGTGCCGATCAGCGGCAACGGCAGCGCCGATCCCTTCGCCAGCCGGATGTCGACCTTCGCCAACCACCTGCCCGACATCACCGCGGTGCCGCGCGGCGGCGACCTGATGATCCGCTACCCCGACGGCACGCTGCGCAACCTCACCCGCGAGGCCGGTTACGGCATGGACGGGCTGCAGGGCGCCAACGCCATCGCCGTGCGCGAGCCCACCGTGCACTGGAGCGGCACCCGCGCGGTCTTCAGCATGCTGGTCGGCGCCCCGCCGCGGCAGCACCAGAACGTCGACGCCAGGTGGCAGCTGTACGAGGTGACCGGGCTGGCGCGCGGCCAGGTCGCGCGCATCACCAAGGTCGCCAACCAGCCCACCGCCTACAACAACGTCTCGCCGCTGTACGCCAGCGACGACCGCATCCTGTTCACCTCCGACCGCCCGCGCGGCGGGCAGGCGCACCTGTATCCGCAGCTGGACGAGTACGAGAGCACGCCGACGATCACCGGCATCTACAGCCTCGATCCGGCCTCGGGCGCGCTGCGCATCCTCAACCATTCGCCCAGCGGCGTGTTCAGCCCGAGCATCGACAGCTATGGCCGGGTGATCTTCACCCGCTGGGACCACCTGCAGCGCGACCAGCAGGGCCTGGACGTCTTCGGTGCGGTCAACTTCGCCAGCGAGGCGGCCAATGCCGCGAAGCTGTCCGCGCGCACCGAGTTCTTCCCCGAGCCGCGCGAGCGCTCGCAGGCGACCAGCTACGGCCAGGTCAACGGCTACACCTACAACCTGTTCACGCCCTGGCAGATGAACCAGGACGGCACCGACGAGCTCACGCTCAACCACATCGGCCGCCACGAACTCTCGTTCAACTACATCCCGCGCTCGTTCGCCGCCGATACGGCGCTGTCCGACAGCGTCGCCGCCAGCCTGCGCGCCAACCGCACCGAGATCGACATCGACTCGGGCCTGTTCCACCTGCGCGAGGATCCGCGCGCGCCGGGCACCCTGCTGGGCGTGCACGCCAACGAGTTCGGCGAAGGCGCCTCGGGCCGCATCATGCGCGTCGCCTCGGCGCCGACCCTGGCCGCACACCAGATGACGATCACCCCGGCCACCGCCAGCGGCGGGCGCTACCGCAACCCGCTGCCGACCGGTTCGGGCGCCGTCGTGGCCAGCTATACGCCCGGCAACACGTTCTCCGCGGGCATCGAGCTGCGACTGCGGACCCTCGAGCCCGATGCCAGCGGGCTGCTCACGCCCGGCACGCCGCTGACCAGTGGCATCTCCAAGTCGGTGTCATGGTGGACGCCGGGCTCGCAGGCCAACTACAGCGGCGCGCTGTGGGAGATCGATCCGGCCGAGGTTGTCGCGCGTACGCCGCCGCCCGCGCCGACCCTGGCCCTGACCGCGCCCGAGCGCGCGGTGCTGGCCGAGGAACAGGTGGACGAGGCCGCGCTGCGCCAGTGGCTGCGCGCCCAGGGCCTGGCGCTGGTCGTGGTGCGCAACCAGACCAGCCGCGACCAGGCCGACCGCCAGCAGCCCTACAACCTGCAGGTCCCCGGCGGCGCACGTACCGTCAACGGCACCGGCCGGCTGTACGAGATCTCGCATTTCCAGGTGTTCCAGGGCAACCAGGTGCGCGCCTACGACAACTTCAAGGCCGGACGCCGGGTGCTGGCGCAACCGGCCGCCGTGGCGGCCAACCCGGTGCGTGCGGGCGCGCCGGCCGGCAGCGTCGGGATCGCGCGCGACGGCTCGTCGGCGGTCTTCGTGCCCGCCAGCCGCGCGCTGACCTGGCAGACCACCGACGCCGGCGGCGAGCCGATCGTGCGCGAGCGGGTCTGGGTGACGCTGCAGCCTGGCGAGATCCGGACCTGCACCGGCTGCCATGGCGAGAACGCCAGGAACCAGGCAGGCGCCGCGGCGTCCCAGGCCAAGCCCGAGGCCCTGCGCGAGCTGATCCGCCACTGGAAGCAGACGCAGTCGGGCGGGGCGCCACGTCGCGCCAACGGCTCGGCCCCGCTGCACCGGGGCTGAGTTTGCGGGCGGGACGGCGCCATCGCATGGCGCCGTCCCGCCACGCCGCGGCAGACGCGCGCCCCTAGTCGGGGGCCTGCCCGTAGCGCAGCCACAGGCCGGCGGCCAGGACGTCGGCAAAGACCTGGGCCTCCAGGCCCGAGCCGATGGCCGAGAGCATGCAGTGCTCCACGGTACCCAGGCCGCGCGGCTTGACGTGCGCCACCCGCAGCCGGCCCAGGCGCGGACCCAGTTCGGCGACCAGCGCGCGCCAGTCCTCGATCGCGAGCGGCGGACCCTCCAGTTCGTCGACCAGCAGCAACAGGCCGGCCGGTTGCGCCGCCAGCGCTTCGGCGATCGCCTGCCAGTAACCGAAGGTGTTGGCGCGCGTGTTGGCGCCGGTGACGTGCGCCTGCAGTTCCCCGGCTTCGCGCCGCAACGCGAGCTGGAAGCCGGCGTTCATGGCCGCACCTCCCGGTGCCGGCATCGGCCGCGACAGCGGCCCGGACCGGGCGTGGACGGCCCGGCAGCCGGCGGCGTGCGTGTGTGTCCTGCGGTCATCGCGTCTCCTCGACCCGTGCGCGGAGCCTCCATTCTGGCCCAGCCCGGCCGCATCGGCCCAGGACCGAACTCGTTAACCGGCGACGACGCGCCCTGCACGGACCTTCCACGAACCGCCCCGCATGATCGGCCGACTTCCACCAGCCCAGGAGTCAGCATCGATGAACAAGCACGACACCAACCCCGATCCGATCACCGGCGCGCCCGGTTCGCACCCCCTGGGCGTCGCCGCGGGCGGAACCGCCGGTGCCATCGCGGGGGCCGCGATCGGCAGCCTGTTCGGACCGATCGGCACCCTGATCGGCGGCGGCATCGGCGCGGTGGGTGGCGCCTCGGGAGGCAAGGCGATCGCCGAACGCGTCGATCCCACCGCCGAGGTCGAATACTGGCGCGAGGATGTCGTCAGCCGCGATTACTACAAGCCCGACCGCGACTTCGATCGCGACTACGCGCCCGCCTACCGGCTCGGCACCGAGTACCGCAACGAGGCGGGCCGCCGCGACTGGGGCGATACCGAGACCGAGCTGAAGGCGCGCTGGGACCAGACGCGCGGCCAGTCCACGCTCGACTGGGAGCAGGCGCAGCCGGCGGTGCGCGATGCCTGGGAGCGGACCGACCGCACCTATGCCGCGTACGAGGACACCGACCGCTACTTCGGCGAGCAGTACAGCGAGACCGTGTACTACCGCGACGACTTCGACTACGACGATTACCGCCCGGCCTATCGCTACGGCACGCAGGCGCGCAGCCTGTCGGCCGGCGCGCAGTGGGATGCGGACACCGAATCGCGACTCGAGCAGGGCTGGGAGCGCGCCAAGGGCAATTCGCGCCTGTCCTGGCAGGAAGCCAAGGAGGCGGTGAAGGACGCATGGCATCGCGTCGAGCGCCGCCTGCCGGGCGATGCGGACGGCGACGGCCGCTGATCCGGGCCGACACACCGGTACAGCAAAGAGGGCCCCGCAAGGGGCCCTTCCTTTTGGCCTCGCAGCATCGCGTGGTCCCCCAGCCCCGGCACGAGCCGGCGCCACTGCCGGCGCGCCGGCCATCCCGCCGCGACCGCAGCCCGGTCCCCGCGGCATGGCCTCGGCCCCATCGCGGGCGCTGCGCCCCCCGCGCTGCAGCCGCCCAGCGTTCAGCAATAACCGCATCGCGGTCACGCGCGGATCACCGGGGCTTCGACAACCTGACGCCCCTCCCCACCCCCCAAAGCACAACAGGAGCGTTGCCATGTCCCTCGTCAAGCTGCTCGCCTACGGCACCATCGGTTACATCGCCTATCGCGCCTGGCAGCGCCACCAGGAGACGACGTCTCCGGCCCTGGCACGGCGCGACGACGGTTCCCGCACCAACCCGCACGGCGATCCGGTCCTGGCCGGCGAACGTTTCGACAGCGACGAGGAACCCGCGCGTCCGGCCGCGCAAGCCAGCCGCAGCTTCGGCGAAGAGTAAGGACGGATCCGGCCGTGCGCCTGCTCGTGCTGTTGACCGCGCTGGCCATGCCCATCGTGGCCTGGCTGTCCAACACCGGCGCATTCGGTCCCGACCAGGGCACCATCTCGGACCGCTATCCCACGCTGCTGGTCGCGGCCGGATACGCGTTCTCGATCTGGAGCCTGATCTTCCTGCTCGACCTGGTCTACGCGGTCTGGCAGATGACCGGTGCGCGCAAGGGCGACCCCACCCTCGCGCGCATCGCCCCCGTGGCCGCTGCGGGCTTCTTCCTCACCACCATCTGGATGCCGCTGTTCGGACAGCAGCTGTTCTGGGCCTGCCTGCTGGTGATCTTCGGCGCGCTGGCCTGCCTTGCCTGGTGCGCGGTCGAGCTGTCACGCGATTCGGCCCCGGTGCGGGGACAGCGCCCCTGGGCATGGCTGCCGCTGTCGCTGCACGCCGGCTGGCTGACGCTGGCCGCCTTCCTCAACCTGGCGCAGGTGATGGTGGCCTATGGACTGATGCCGGTGGACCGGCAACTGCCGTGGTCGCTTGGCCTCTATGCCGTGGCCACGCTCGTGCTGCTGGCGCTCAACCAGCGCATGCACGGCAACCTCGTCTATGCCGCGGCGGCGCTGTGGGCGCTGGTGGCCGTGTACATCCGCCAGTCGGACCATGCCCTGCCGGGCGCCGAGATCTCGGCCTGGATGGCGGTGCTGGTCGCGATCGTGCTGTGCGTGCAGACCGCCGTGCTCAGGCTGCGCCATCCGCGCGGCTGGGCGCGCTCGCGCCGGCCCCGGGCCCTGGTCCGGCGCTGAGGCCCACACAGGCATCCTCGCGGCCAACCACCTGCGGGCGCGCGGCGCGACGCTCCCGGCCGCAGGTAGCCAGCGGTCAGCCCGGAACGGGTGGCAGCTGCGGCGCGTCCAGCCCCGCGAACGGATCGCGCCAGGCCTCCAGCGCCTCGATCCGCGCGTACCAGCGCGCCACCGCCGGATAGGCCTGCAACGGCAGACCCGCCAGGGCGTGATGCGGCAGGAAGCTGGCCATGCGGAAATCGGCGTAGGAGATCTGCCCGCCCAGCAGCCAGGACCGGCTGGCGAGTTCGCAGTCGAGCAGCGTGGCGGCGCTGGCGAACATCTCCAGCCCTTCGGCGATGTTGTCCGGATCGGCCGCGCCCAGGCCATAGCGCTGCTTGGTCACGCGCTCGAACTGGACGATGTCGCAGGCGCGCACGAAGTTCTCCTTGCCCCAACTCAGCCACTGGATCATCGCCGGCTCGGCGTCGCCCCTGCGCCAGAACGTGGAGCCGGCCGCACGCGAGAGCCGGCAGGCGATCGCGTCGGCTTCCCACAGGCTGCTGCCATCGGGCATGACCAGGATCGGCAGGCGCAGGTTGGGATTGAGCGGCCGGTAACGCTCGGCCTGGCCCGGCGCCAGCGGCGCGGCGAACTCGAACTCGACCGGGGCCTGCATCTGCCGGGCCGTCGCCACCGCCAGTCGCGGATTGGGATTGCGGCTGAAGAGCAGCTTCATGCCGGGCCACGCCGGCCGCGGTGCCAGGCGACCAGCGCATTGGCGTGCCCGTGGCCCAGGCCGTGGCTGTCCCTGAGCAGGGCAACCTGCTCCATGTGCCGCAGGCCCGGCGCGCTGTCGAGCAGGCCCAGCCAGTGCGCGACCGGCTGCCCGTAGGTCTTTTCGATGGAGGGGAAGTACGAAGCGGGACCGGTGACGTTCGCGGCTGCGCCCATGGCGGGCTCCATTGCGGTGGGTGGCATCGGCACGACGGGCGGCGGCGCCCGGATTCGACATCATGCCGCCCGCCCGTTGCCGCGATGGCCTGGCCTCCCGTTCGGGTGCACCTGTTCTGCGATCCCGGGCGCACCGCACCGCGTGAGCGCGACCTGCGTCCGCTGTACCCCAGCCGCGCGTCACCAGGGCAACGGCGACCCGTTGGCATGCCAGAAGCTGCCGCTGTCTTCCAGCGTCAGCGCATCCATGCGCGCGATGAGGTGGGTGGCGGCGTCGTCCGGCCCGATGTCGCCCTGGCCGCCGAGCATGTCGGTGGCCACGCGACCGGGATGGAGCAGGACCACGGCGACGCCGCGCGGCGCCAGGTCCACCGCCAGCGACTTGCCGATGGCGTTCACCGCCGCCTTCGAGGCGCGGTAGCCGTAATAGGCGCCCGAGCCGTTGTCGGCCACCGAGCCCATGCGGCTGGTGATGATGGCGAGCTTCGACCCCCTCTCCAGTCGATCCTGGAGGGCGGCGGCCACGCGCAGCGGGCCCAGCGTGTTGACCTCGAACTGGCGGCGGATGCGCGCGAAGGCCTCCGCGTCGAGGGCATCGAGCGTCTCGTTGCTGAAGATGCCGGCGTTGAGCACCAGTGCGTCGATGCGGACATCGCCAATTCGTTCGGGCAGCGACGCGACCGCCTCGGCATCGGCCACGTCCACGCCATCGACGACCTGCGCGCCCGTCGCCGCCAGCGCCTGGCTGGCATGCCGGCACACGCCGATGACGGTTTCGCCGCGCGCGGCGAGCTGCTGCGCCAGCGACAGGCCGATGCCGCGGTTGGCGCCGGTGATCAGATAGGTAGCCATCGTGGTGTCCTTTGCGTGGGGCTCGCCATTCTAGTGCGCCCCCCACGGCCGGGGCCGCGCCGGACGCGCGCCACGGACCGACCGGATGAGGCCTGTCCGTCGGCACGGCGGCGATCGTCGCTGCGGCGGCAGCGCGGCGCTGCGCTGCGCATGCCGGCGATGATCGGTGTATCCGGCGGCAAACCTGCCGCCGCGTTCAGCGGCCGATCTGCGCCCGCGTCTCGCCGGCCACGCTCGCGCGCAGCAGCGGGACCAGCTGCCACGGGGCGGACAGGCCGACCAGCACGTAGACCGCGCGCGCCAGCGGCGCATCCTGGCCGCCGAAGATCGCGGCCACCAGGTCGAACCGGCCCAGGCCGACCAGACCCCAGTTGATGCCGCCGACGATCACCAGCGCCAGGGCGATGAGGTTGATCGCTGGCATGAGGCGTCCTTGGGCGCCGGGCCGATGCAGGAGGCGCGATCCCCACACCGGCACCGTGATGCCCACGTCCCGGCCTGGCGCACGCCATGACCGCGGGATCCGGCCCCGGGATCGAAGCGGGGTCCGGGCGCCGCGACATCGCGGCAGCGCGGCCATGCGATCGCGCCTGGGTGGATTCACGCGGGTGTCCGCGCCCGCGTGCGATGTATGGGACCGACGCGTTGCGGGAGCCACGTATTGGACCGGTGCGACATCGTAGTGATCGGGGCTTCGGCGGGCGGGCTGGCCGTCCTGCGCAAGATCTGCGCCGGCCTTCCGGCGGACTTCCCCGGCGTGGTGCTGGTGGTGCAGCACGTCGGCGCACACCGCAGCATGCTGGCCGAGCTGCTCGACAGTGCCGGTCCGCTCCCGGCGCGCATCGCATCCGCGGGCGCACCCATGCGGCCGGGCTGCGTGCTGGTGGCGCCTCCCGACCAGCACCTGCTGGTGGAGCCGGGCCTGCGCGTGCGGCTCCATCGTGGACCCAAGGAAAACCATGCCAGGCCGGCGGTCGATCCGCTGTTCCGTTCGGCTGCCATCGCCTACGGGCCGCGGGTGGTGGGCGTGGTCCTGAGCGGATACCTCGATGATGGCACCGCCGGCCTGCAGGCGATCAAGGCCTGCGGCGGCCATGCCATCGTGCAGGATCCCGCCGATGCCGAGCAGCCCGGCATGCCGTCGAACGCGCAGGCGCACGTCGCCGTGGACGCGGTACTGCCCGGCGACGCCATCGCGGCGCAGCTTGCGCGGCTGGCCCGCCAGGCCGCCCGCCCGGCCGGGCCGCCGCCGGACGCGCTGGTGCGCGAACAACGCATTTCCAATGGCACGAGCGAGGACACCATGGCCGACCTGGACCGCATCGGAAGCCCGGACCGGATCATCTGTCCGGACTGCGGCGGCGTACTGTGGCGTCTGGGCGGCAGCGCTGGCCCGACCCGCTTCCGCTGCCACACCGGCCACGCCTTCACGCTGCAATCGCTGGCGCACGAGCAGGCCACGCGCGCCGACGAAGCCGTGTGGCGCGCCTTGCGTGCCGTGCACGAGCGCGAACGGCTGTTGCGGATGCTGGCGCGCAGCCTCGAGGAGGTATCACGCGAGGAGGCCCAGCGCCTGCTGCGCGAGGCCGAGCACAGCGCAACGCATGCCCGGCAGCTGCTGTCGATCGCCACCGCTGGCGCCGGGGAACATGAACTCCCGCGGCTTGCCGCCCATGGACGCGCAACCGATACTGGCTGGACGCCCTGATCGCCGGCGCAGCAGATGACAGCAACAAGGGAACCGCCCCAGGCCAGCGCCAATGCCGCAGGGGCCACCGCAGGGACGCGCACAAGCAGCGAGCCCACCGACACCCGTGCCGGTCCGCCGCCGCTGGTGGTGGGCATCGGCGCGTCCGCCGGCGGGCTCGAAGCCTACCAGGCCTTCTTCGACGCGATGCCGGCCAGCAGCGAGGTCGCGTTCGTGCTGGTCTCGCACCTGTCGCCGGACCATCGCAGCATGCTGGCCGAACTGGTGGCGCGCCACACCGCGATGCGCGTCCAGGTGGCGGCCGACGGCATGGCCGTGGAAGGCGGCGGCATCTACGTCATCCCGCCCGATGCGACGCTGACCATCGCCGATGGCGTGCTCCAGCTCAACCAGCCGGCGCCGCCGCGCCAGTACCGGTGGCCGATCGACACCTTCCTGGTGTCGCTGGCCGCCGACCAGGGCGAGAACGCGGTGGCGATCGTGCTGTCGGGCAGCGGCAGCGACGGCTCGCGCGGCGTGCGCGAGATCAAGGCCCAGGGTGGGCTCACCCTGGCCCAGGCCGACGACGGCGCGGCCATGGGCGGCATGCCCGCCAACGCCGCCGCCACCGGCCTGGTCGATCACGTCCTGCCGGTCGAGGCGATGCCGACATGCCTGCTCGAACACCACGCGCACCTGCGCGCGGCCGCGCAGGCCAAGGGACCCGACGGACTGCGCCAGGACATTGCGTCGCAGCTTCCGGCGGTCTGCGAACTGCTGCTGTCCGGGGTCGGCCACGACTTCAGCCAGTACAAGAGCAAGACCCTGGTCCGCCGCATCCAGCGGCGCATGCAGGTGACCCAACTGGATACGGTTGCGGGCTACCTCGACTACCTGCGCGCCAATCCCGACGAACTGCAACGGCTGATGCGCGAGCTGCTGATCGGGGTCACCGAGTTCTTCCGGGATCCGGAGGCCTTCCAGGCGCTGCAGGAACAGGCCGTTCCCCTGTTGCTGGAAGGCCGCCGCGCCGCGGACGTGGTGCGCATCTGGGTGCCTGCCTGCGCCACCGGCGAAGAGGCCTACTCGATCGCGATCGTCTTCGCCGAAGAGATCGCCAAGCGCGGCGGTGGGCCGTCCGTGCAGCTGTACGCCACGGACCTGGACGAGCACGCCATCCAGAGCGCGCGCAGCGGCCGCTTCCGCGGCCCGCTGCCCGGCGTCTCGCCCGAACGCCTGGAACGCTGGTTCGTCCGCGACGGCGAGCACTACACCATCGTCAAGCGGATCCGCGAGATGATCGTGTTCTCGCCGCACAGCGTGGTCAAGGATCCGCCGTTCTCGCGGCTGGACCTGGTCTCGTGTCGCAACCTGCTGATCTATTTCGACGCACAGCTGCAGGAGCGGCTGGTGCGCACCTTCCACTACGCACTCAATCCCGGCGGCATCCTGCTGCTGGGGCCTTCTGAAAGCCTGGGACGCAGCGCCGCCCTGTTCGCCCCGCTCGACAAGCAGCACCGCCTGTTCCAGCGGCGCGGCGACGGCCGCGCGCCGCCACCGCTCGACCCGCAGCGGCGCGACATGAGCGCCACCGCGATCCGCAGCGGCGTGGCGGCGATGCAACGCTCGGAGGACGTCATCGAGCGCGCGGCGCGCGACGTGATGGCCAGGCACGCGCCGGCCTACGTGATCATCGACCGCGACCACGAGGTGCTGCGCTTCGCCGGCAACACCGGGCGCTATCTCGGCCCCGCCCCCGGCACGGCCAGCCTCAACCTGTTCGCCTTGCTGCAGAAGGGCCTGCGGGCGCCGGCGCGCGCGGCCATCCAGCAGGCCACGACCCAGCAGCGTGCCGCGGTGCAGTTGGGGCAGGTCGCCGGGCCGGGGGGCGAGGTCGCGACGGTGCGCCTGGTCGCCGAGCCCATTCCCGACGGCCACGAGGCCACGCGCGGCGGACGCGCCGCAGGCGGCCTGTGCGTGCTCGTCTTCAAGGAGCCCGTGGCCACGGTGGCGCCGGCCGGCCCGGCCAGGGCCGTCGCCGCCGGCGGCGACGCCGGGCGGATCGCCGAGCTGGAGCAGGCGCTGGACACGACCTGGCAGCAGTTGCAGACCACCATCGAGGAACTGGAGACGGCCAAGGAGGAGATGACCTCGGCGCACGAGGAGTTCCAGTCGGTCAACGAGGAACTGCAGAGCTCCAACGAGGAGCTGGAGACGTCCAAGGAGGAGATGCAGTCGATCAACGAAGAACTGCAGATCATCAACGTCGAGATCAACCGCAAGAACGAGGAACTCGCACGCCTCAACAGCGACCTGAAGAACCTGCTCGAGAGCACCCAGATCGCGACCCTGTTCCTGGATCCGTCGCTGCGCGTGCGCGGCTTCACCCCCGCCATCTCCGACGTTTTCCACCTGCGCGACGCCGACCTGGACCGTCCGATCACCGAGATCACCGCGCGCGTGCCCTACCCGCAGCTGGAGGACGACGTGAAGCGGGTGCTGGCGAGCCTGAGCATGGTGGAGCGGATGCTGGAGGGCGGGCCGGGCGACAGCGTCTACCTGCTGCGCATGCGGCCCTACCGCACCACCGACAACGTCATCGACGGCGTGGTGCTGGCCTTCATCGATATCACCGAGCGCCGCCGCACGGCGTGGATGCTGCGCGAGAGCGAGCGCAGGCTCACCAGCATCGTCAAGCAGACCACCGTAGGCGTCGCCGAGACCGAACTGTCGGGCACCCTGGTGATGGTCAACCCGCGTTTCGCCGAGATCCTGGGCACCACCGCCGACGACCTGCTGGGCCGGCGCCTGGACGATTTCGCCCATCCAGACCATGCCGCGCAGGCCAGGCGCCGCTTCGAGGAAGCCCTGGCCGGCGGCCGCGCCTACCAGGCCGACGTGCTCTATGTGAGGCGCGATGGGCGCGAGGTCTGGGCCAGCAACAACACCTCGCTGATCCTTGACGAAAACGGCAAGCCGGTCAGTGCGGTGACGGTGCTGCTGGACATCACGCCGTCCCGGCTGGCCCAGCAGCATCGCGAGCTGCTGCTGGCCGAACTCGACCACCGGGTCAAGAACACGCTGGCCACCGTGCTGGCCATCGCGCTGCAGACCTTCCGCTCCTCATCGGGCATGGAAGAGTTCCGCGATGCGTTCCAGTCGCGGCTGCTGTCGCTGTCGCGCACCCATGAGCTGCTTGCCCGCGACGGCTGGCGCGGCATCGGCATCCGCCAGATCCTCGAGACCGAACTCGCACCCTACGTCCGTGCCGGCGCACAGGGTTCCGTCGACGGGCCGGACGTGCACCTGAGCCCGAAGATCGCCCTGTCGCTGAGCCTGGCGCTGCATGAGCTGACCACCAACGCGGTCAAGTACGGCGCACTGTCGGTGCCCGAAGGTGCGGTGGATGTCGACTGGCGTCTGGAAGACGAACAGTTGCACCTGCAGTGGCGGGAGCACGGCGGCCCCGAGGTGAACACGCCCGAGCGTCGGGGCTTCGGTTCGCGCGTGCTCCTGCAGGGCATCGGGCACGAACTCAACGGCCGCGTGCAGCTGGAATTCCGCGCGGCCGGCGTGTGGTGCAGCATCGTGGTGCCATTGCACCCGGCTTGACACCGAAACGACGAGGTCGTAACCCGTCGACCACTAGGATGCCGCAAAAACGATGGACCGCCGCCATGACCGATTCCTGTGTGCTCCTGGTGGAAGACGAGATGTGTCTTGCCATGATGCTGGAGGACGTCCTGGCGGGCGCGGGTTATGAGGTGCTGTGCGTGTCCAACCTCGACGCCGCCGAAGAGATCGCGCGCAAGGAGCCGGTGGACGTCGCCATTCTCGACGTGAATCTCGGTCGGGGCCGGCATGTCTATCCGCTGGCCGACGAACTGGATGCGCGCGGCATCCGCTTCATGTTCACCACCGCCTACGACCGCTCGACCCTGCCGGAGCGTTTCCGGGACCGGCCGCTGCTGCAGAAGCCCTATTGTCCGGCTGCGATGGTCAGGACGCTGGGCGAGGTCATCGCCGCCGCCCGTTAGCCGCGGCGCCGCGGTTGTGGCCGCCCGCCGGCCGGTCCCCGGGCCGAACGGCGCCCGGGACGCGGCCCGTGATGCGGCCGGGATGCCGATCGGGTCCTGGCACGCGCGCGAGCGGTTACGATGGCCGGCCCCACCAGCCGCCCCCCGCACGTGCCGCACGCCGACGGACCCCTGCTCACCCGGGACATCGCCGATGCCCTGTGCGCCGCGCGCGATGCCGGCGCCGGCGCATGGACCGGCTCGCTTGACCTGGGGCGCACCACCACCGAGGCGACGCTGGCGCCGACGCACTGGTCCTGGCAGGGCCGCGA
>Ga0233383_1000463_pt1 | contig 15692 bp, 15 predicted proteins | sample ElkDunMinimDraft_14_FD_191542 | JGI IMG/M metagenome (GOLD analysis project Ga0233383, IMG submission 191542) | Fecal eukaryotic communites from dung pellets of Tule Elk in California, USA - Elk Dung G16 | ecosystem: Host-associated > Mammals > Digestive system > Large intestine > Fecal | place...
CCAACTTCGAGGACAAGCCCCTGTCGCAGGTCGAGATGCCGTCGACGGCGCAAGAGTCCGGTGGCATCCCGGTCGGTGCGGGCGGCGCGGCCGGCACGACCAACGAGGGCGCGCCCGTGGTCGACATCTACCTCGACTACATGTGCCCCATCTGTGGCCAGTTCGAGGCCGCGAACGCGGCGAGCATCGACCAGATGACCGCCGACGGCACCGCGACCGTCGTGTACCACCCGGTGTCGATCCTCGACAGGCAGTCGCAGGGCTCGCAGTACTCGACGCGCTCCGCCGCCGCGGTCGCGTGGGTCGCCGACCAGGCGCCCGAGGCGTTCCCCGCGTTCTCGGCGGCGCTGTTCACGAACCAGCCGGCCGAGGGCACGGAAGGTCTGACGAACGCGCAGCTCGCGTCGTTCGCCGAGGAGGCCGGTGTGCCGGCCGACGTCGCCGCGGGCATCGAGGACGGCACGGCGCTGAAGACGTTCGGGCAGTACGTCTTCTCGGCCACGAACGCCGCGACCGAGGCGGCCGACGGCAACTTCGGCACGCCGCGCGTCCTGATCGACGGCGAGGAGTTCCCGAACTGGAACCAGCCCGGCGCGCTCCAGCAGGCCGTCGAGGCCGCTGCCGCTGCGGGCTGATCCCCCTGGCGCGGGGCAGCCACCAGGCTGTCCCGCGCTCCCGCCGCCTTAGCTCAGCTGGTAGAGCTCCCGTCTTGTAAACGGAAGGTCGTCGGTTCGAATCCGACAGGCGGCTCCACACCCCCGAGGGTCGGCGGTCCGAACAGCCGAGCCCGCTAGTCCCTCGCCGGCGGCCAGGAGCTCGGCGTCGGCCACTTGGGCACCCGCTCGTCGCCCGTCGACGTCCCCCGGATCCTGCGCTGGACCCACGGCGCCACGTGCGTGCGGACCCACTGCGCGTCCGCCCGCGCCCGCACGGAGAACGCCACGGGCGGGGCGGCCTCGAGCGGCACGTCGTAGGTGTCGTCGTCGCGCTCCAGGCCCAGGGCCTCGAGCGCGGCCTGCGAGACGCGCCGGTGCCCGTCGGGCGTGAGGTGGATCCGGTCGTCGGACCACATGCGCAGGTCGTACAGCGACCGCATGCCCCACAGGTCGAGCACGTAGGCCCCGTGACGACGCGCGATCGACCAGATGTTGGCGTTGTAGGCGCCCGTGCGGCCCCGGGTCCAGGCGAGCCCTGCGCCGGCCTTGAAGCCGGTCCCGACCAGCACGTCGGCACCCGTGGCACGGATCGCGGCCACGGCGTCCTCCAGCCGGCTCGAGAGCAGGTCGATGTCGGCCTGGGGGCGCAGCACGTCGTTGCCGCCCCCGACCAGCGAGACGAGATCGGGCTCGGCGGCGAGCGCAGCGGGCACCTGCTGGTCGACGATCGTGCCCAGCAGGCGGCCGCGGATCGCGAGGTTGGCGTACTCGAGCGGCGGCAGCCCTGCGGCGATCCGGCGGGCGGACAGGATGTCCGCCACGCGGTCGGCCCAGCCGCGCAGGGGAGCGTCCGGGGCGCCGGCCGCGGAGCCGTCGGTGGCGGGATAGGGATCCCACATGCCCTCGGTGAACGAGTCCCCGACCGCCACGTAGCGGCGCCAGCGCGGCGGGGCGGCGCCCTCGGCGGCGCGGGTCGCGGCGTCGTCGGGAACGACGGCGGTGGTCTCGGCGGGTTCCGGCCTGCTCGTGCTCACCAGAGCATCTTGCCCCCGCCCTACGACAGCGCGCCAAGGGGCGCGCTGCGGCGTGGCTAGGGGAGCCGCCAGTCGACCGGGGTCGCGCCCTGCTGCTCGAGCAGCGCGTTGACCCGGGAGAACGGCTTGGAGCCGAGGAACCCGCGGTAGGCCGACAACGGGCTCGGGTGGGCGCTCTCGACGTACGGCGTCGCGCCCAGCCACGGTTTGAGGGACGCGGCGTCGCGGCCCCACAGGATCGCGACCAGCGGCCCGCCGCGGGCGACGAGCGCCTTGATCGCGGCCTCGGTCACCTGCTCCCAGCCGCGCCCGCGGTGCGAGGCCGGCTCGCCCGGGCGGACGGTCAGCACGCGGTTGAGCAGCATCACGCCCTGGTCCGCCCAGGGGCGCAGGTCGCCGTTCGAGGGGAGCGGCGCGCCGACGTCGTCGGCCAGCTCCGTGAAGATGTTCGCGAGCGACTTGGGCACGGGCCGTACGTGCGGCTGGACCGAGAACGACAGCCCCATCGGGTGGCCCGGGGTGGGGTACGGGTCCTGCCCGACGACCAGCACGCGGACGTCGGCGAACGGCCGCTGGAACGCGGCCAGGATGTCCCCCGGTGCGGGCAGGTAGCTCCGGCCGGCCGCCGTCTCGGCCCGCAGGAAGTCGCCCATGGCATGGATCTGCGGCTCGACGCCGGCCAGTGCGGCCGCCCAGTCGGGCGCCATCACCTGCTCGAGCGGTGGCCGGGCCGGTGGCGCGGCGGCGGGAGGGGTCGTCGGCGGGGTGCTCTCCACGCCCGCGAACCTAGCGCACCGCTCCCCGCCCGGAGGTGTGACGAACTGTGCCGGACTGTGACGGACTCTGGCGGGACTCTGGCGGGACTCTGGCGGAACGTGGCGAGATCGGGCGGTTGCGGCGTTGGTGAATGACACCGGTGTGCTTCGTCCATACTGTGGGCCCATGAGCGAGACGGTGGTTCAGCACGTCCGTCCGGAGGCGGCTCCTGCCGACGCCGGCACGGCAGGCACGACCGATGTCACGGCGTCGGAGGGCGACCTCTCGGACCGCGACCGGGAGATCCTCGCCTTCGAGCGGCAGTGGTGGAAGTACGCCGGTGCCAAGGAGCAGGCGGTCCGGGAGCTGTTCGGGCTGTCCGCGACCCGCTACTACCAGGTGCTCAACGCCCTGATCGACTCCCCGGCCGCGCTCGCGCACGACCCGATGCTCGTCAAGCGCCTGCGCCGCATGCGCTCGAGCCGCCAGCGAGCCCGTTCCGCCCGCCGGCTCGCGGACGACCGCGGCTGACTCCTGGGAACCGGCTGAACCGCGAGCGACGGCGACCCGCTACCCTGTCCGCCGTGACGAAGAGCCACTACCCCTACCCGCCCGACGAGTTCGACACTCGTGGCACCGAGGGGGCGCCGGTGGGCGTCCACCGGGAACCGCGCAGCGGGTGGAGCGCGGCCTGGCCGTTCTTGCTGGTCGCGGTGATCTTCGCGGGCATCGCCGTCGGCATCGTCTCCTTCCTGTCCGACGACGCCGGGACGCCCGGCTCGAACCCCGCGGCCACCGCGACGCAGGCCGGTGAGGCCGGCGGCGGCGAGGACGGGGAGGCGTCGCCGGAACCCAGCGCCGACGGCGACGGTGAAGGGGAGGGCGAGGGCGAGGGCGAGTCGACCGAGGAGCCCGCCGGGGACGGGCCCACCGACGACGAGATCGCGGCGCTCGTCGCGGCCGCGGACTCCGCCGCGCCGATCGTGGTCGAGAACGCGTCCGCCGCCGCGGGCGCGTCCGTCCAGGGTCTCGCCGGCGACACCGCCGCGCTGCTGACCGCGCAGGGCTTCACCGACGTGGTGACCGCCGACTACCTGGGGGACGGCGCGCCGGCGTCGAGCGTCGTCCGGTACGTCGGTGACCGGGCGGAGTCCGCGGCCGCGGTCGCCGCGGTGCTGGGCATCCCGGAGGCCGAGGTCAAGCAGGTCGACTCGCTCTCGGAGGACCGCGAGATCGCCGTGGTCATGATCGCCCCAGCCGGCGGCTGACGAGCAAACCTCCAGGAAGATCCCGACATCCTGGACATTGGTGCTTCCACCGTGTGACGGCCGCCACTACTCTCGTACGCACCACAAGACGGACATCGTCATGTGGTCGAGGGGAAGCACAAGGAGAAGTTCATGTCCCAGGGCACCGTCAAGTGGTTCAACGCTGAGAAGGGGTACGGCTTCATCACCCCGACCTCGGGTGGTCAGGACCTCTTCGTCCACTACAGCGCCATCCAGTCCGACGGCTACCGCACGCTCGACGAGGGCCAGGCGGTCGAGTTCGAGGTCGGCCAGGGGCAGAAGGGCCCGCAGGCAGAGCAGGTCCGCCCTCTGTGACGTGCCGCTGACAGGGCCGGCAACCGACGACGTCCGGCGCGTCGTTCGGTGCCGGCCCTCGCCGTCCCCGGTGCCCTGGCTCACAGCACGTGCCGACGGCCCGTGATGTCATGAACCCATGACGCTGCTGGACGCCGTCGTCGTAGGGTCCGGGCCCAACGGGCTGGCCGCAGCCGTCACCCTGGCCCGGGCCGGCCTCGGGGTGCGCGTGCTCGAGGCCGAGACGACGCTCGGAGGCGGGTCTCGGACCCTCGAGCTCGACGTCGTACCCGGCTCAGGCCTGCGTCACGACATCTGCTCCGCGATCCACCCCGCGGCATGGGCATCGCCCTTCATGCGCGCGTTCGACCTGGGCGCGCGCGGGGTCGAGCTGCGTGCGCCCGAGCTCGCCTACGCCCAGCCCTTGGACGGCGGCCGCGCCGGCCTGGCCTACCGCGACGTCGAGCGCACCGCGGCGCTGCTCGACGACATCACGCCGGGCGACGGCGCCGCGTGGCGGTCGCTCCTAGGCCCGCTCGCGGCGGCATGGGAGCAGGTCGCGGCGATCGGGCTGGGGGACAAGCGCACCGTGCGCGGCATGACGCGCACGGACCTGGCCGAGCCCGGGTCCGCCCTGCGTGACGTGGCACGTGCGGTCGTTCCGGGGCTGCGGTTCGGGGCGTCGATGCTCGAACAGGGGACGTCGGCGTGGAACCGCAGGTTCTCCGGCGACGTCGCGCCCGCGCTGCTCACCGGCGTCGCCGCGCACGCGATCTCGGCGATGCCGTCGATGGCAGGTGCCGGCACGGCGCTGCTGCTCGCCGCGCTGGCGCACGCACCCGGTGGCTGGCCGCTCCCGGTGGGCGGCTCGCAGGCGATCGTCGACGCCCTGGTCGCGGACCTCCGGGAGCACGGTGGTGAGCTCGAGACCGGGCGCGAGGTCCGGGGCCCGGGCGACCTTCCGCACGCGCGGGCCTACCTCTTCGACACCGACCCGAGCACCGTCGCGCGCGTCTTCGCGGACCGCCTCGCCCCCGGGCGGCGCGCCGAGCTGCAGCGGTTCCCGCGCGGGCACGGCGCGGCCAAGGTCGACTTCGTGCTCTCCGGGCCGGTGCCGTGGGCCGTGCCCGACGTCGGCGGGGCGGGCACGGTGCACCTGGGCGGCACGCGCGCGCAGATGGTGGCCGCCGAGGCCGCCGTCGCGGCCGGACGGCTCCCTGAGCACCCGGTGTGCCTCGTGAGCGACCCGACGGTGACCGACCCGGGTCGTGAGCGCGGCGGCCTGCGGCCGCTGTGGGTGTACGCGCACGTACCTCGGGGGTCGGGGGCGGACGTGACGGAGCTCGTGACCACCCAGCTCGAGCGGTTCGCTCCGGGCTTCCGGGACGTCGTCGTCGCCGCGCGCTGCATCCCCGCCGCCCGGATGGCCGAGCACAACCCGAGCCTGGTCGGCGGCGACATCGCCGGCGGGGCCATCACGCTGTGGCGCATGGTCGCCCGGCCCACGGCGCGACCGGACCCGTACGCGGTCGGGCCCGAGGGCGTCTACCTGTGCTCGGCCTCGACCCCGCCCGGGCCGAGCGTGCACGGGATGAGCGGCTGGTTCGCCGCACGCCGCGCCCTGCGGCGAGAGTTCGACATCGCGACGCCGCCCTCGCTCGCCCCTCGGTAGACGCTGTGCACGCCCGTGGCGAACGCCTTGCACTCTCCCCCCGAGAGTGCCAATAATGGCTTAGCACTCTCGGGCCGCGAGTGACAACGGCGGCCAGGAGTGAGAAGTACTCGGGTCGTCTGGTGAGGCCCGCCGCGTGGGGTGTGACCTGAACATCCCGGCCGGCGGTCCGTCCGTCGCGGGCACCAGCCGGCCACCCACAAGCCACCAGCGGAGGATCAGTCCCCATGGCCAAGATCATTGCGTTCGACGAGGAAGCTCGTCGGAGCATGGAGCGCGGGCTCAACCAGCTCGCCGACACCGTGAAGGTCACGCTCGGCCCGAAGGGCCGCAACGTCGTGCTCGACAAGAAGTGGGGCGCCCCCACGATCACCAACGACGGTGTCTCCATCGCCAAGGAGATCGAGCTCGAGGACCCGTTCGAGAAGATCGGCGCGGAGCTCGTCAAGGAGGTCGCCAAGAAGACCGACGACGTCGCGGGTGACGGCACCACCACCGCGACCGTGCTCGCCCAGGCGCTCGTGAAGGAGGGCCTGCGGAACGTCGCCGCCGGCTCGAACCCGATCGCGCTCAAGCGCGGCATCGAGAAGGCCGTCGAGGCGGTCACCGAGCAGCTCCTCAACAGCGCCAAGGAGGTCGAGACCAAGGAGGAGATCGCCGCCACGGCCGCCATCTCCGCCGGCGACCCCGCGATCGGCGAGCTCATCGCCGAGGCCCTCGACAAGGTGGGCAAGGAGGGCGTGATCACGGTCGAGGAGTCGAACACGTTCGGCCTCGAGCTCGAGCTCACCGAGGGCATGCGCTTCGACAAGGGCTTCCTCGCCCGCTACTTCGAGACGGACCCCGAGCGCCAGGAGGCCGTGCTCGAGGACCCGTACGTCCTCATCGTCGAGTCCAAGATCGCGAACGTGAAGGACCTGCTGCCGGTCCTCGACCAGGTCATGAAGGCCGGTCGTTCGCTCCTGATCATCGCCGAGGACGTCGAGGGCGAGGCGCTCGCGACCCTGGTGCTGAACAAGATCCGCGGCACGTTCAAGTCCGTCGCCGTCAAGGCCCCGGGCTTCGGCGACCGCCGCAAGGCCATGCTCCAGGACATCGCGATCCTCACGGGCGGCCAGGTCATCACCGAGACCGTCGGCCTCAAGCTCGAGAACGCCACGCTGGACCTGCTGGGCCAGGCCCGCAAGGTCGTCGTGACCAAGGACGAGACCACGATCGTCGAGGGTGCCGGCGACGCCGACCTCATCACCGGTCGCGTCAACCAGATCCGCAGCGAGATCGAGAAGTCGGACTCGGACTACGACCGCGAGAAGCTCCAGGAGCGTCTCGCCAAGCTGGCCGGTGGCGTCGCCGTCATCAAGGCCGGCGCGGCCACCGAGGTCGAGCTCAAGGAGCGCAAGCACCGCATCGAGGACGCCGTCCGCAACGCCAAGGCTGCGGTCGAGGAGGGCATCGTCGCCGGTGGTGGCGTCGCGCTGCTCCAGGCCGGTGCCATCGCGTTCGCCAAGCTCGAGCTCGAGGGTGACGAGGCCACGGGTGCGCAGATCGTCCAGGCGGCGATCTCGGCCCCGCTCAAGCAGATCGCGATCAACGCCGGTCTCGAGGGTGGCGTCGTCGCGGAGAAGGTCCGGAACCTTCCGTCCGGCCAGGGCCTCAACGCCGCGACCGGCGTCTACGAGGACCTGCTCGCCGCAGGCGTCAACGACCCGGTCAAGGTGACCCGCTCGGCGCTCCAGAACGCCGCGTCGATCGCCGCGCTGTTCCTCACGACCGAGGCGGTCGTGGCGGACAAGCCGGAGAAGACGCCGGCTGCGCCTGGTGGCGACGGCGGCATGGGCGGCATGGACTTCTGATCCACGCCTGACCACGCAGCCTCGCGCTGAGACACGACGGCGGCCCGTCGCTCCCGGATCCCCGGGGCGGCGGGCCGCCGTCGTGCTGCAACGTCGTGCTGCAACGTCGTGCTGGATCGTGCTCGACCCGCAGGTCAGCGGGCGAAGAGCCGGCTCGCCTGCGCCTCGGCGTCGGCGTAGGTGCGTGCGGCCGACGACAGCGCGGCCGTGACGGCGTCGAGGGCCGCCTCGACCTGCGTCTGCGTCGACTGCCACTGGCCCATGACGCCCGCGAACGACGTCGCCGCGCTGCCGTGCCAGCTCGACTGCAGATCCTGCAGGTGCCGCATCATCGCGCCCACCTCGGCGCGGATGGCGCCCACGGAGCCGTTCACCGCGGCGCTCGCCTGCGCCACGCGTTCGCTGTCCACCTCGTACCGCATCGGTCGTTCTCCTTCGTCGTCGGTTCTGCCCGGCCGGGCGGCCGATCGCCGACGACGGTATGCGGAGGTGCGGGCTCGCCCGGCCCGCGGCGGTCATTCCTGTGGATAACTCAGGAGGAGCGCTCGGGACCCGCAGGCGTCTGCGCCGCGAGGATCCTGCGCTCCTTGAGCAGACGGTGCAGCTCGGCGTCGAGGTTCTGGCGCGCCGGCTCCTCCCACGCCGCGCCCATGGGGCTCGAGTAGAGCGCGTTCCGCTTGAGCAGCTTGGAGATCACGTTGATCCGCGCGTCGAGGTAGTCGCTCAGCGGGATGTGGGCGTACTCCGCGCGGACGTCGGCCATGTACGCCTTGTAGCGCTGCGGCTCGGCGGCGAGGATCGCCAGGTCGGCGTCGTTGAGCACGGCCGAGTCGAAGTCGCCCGGGACGGGCTTGTGCCGGTCCAGCGTGTCGACCAGGTGCGCGACCCGCTCGACGGTGTCGACGGGCATCCCCAGCTGCGTGAGCTGCTTGCGTGCGAGCTCGGCACTGACGTTGGTCTGCTCACCGCCCTGCGTGGCGTAGGCGACCTTGCGCGCGGCGTCGAAGACCGCGCCGTGGTACCAGGCGGCGAGCCGCACGATGTCGGGCTCGTGCGTCTCCTCGGCGAGCTCGTCGACCCGGCGCAGCACGTCCGCCAGGTGGCGGAGGTTGTGGTAGCACCGACCCGGAGCGCCCCAGCGCTCGATGAGCTGCTCGCCGACCGCGCGGATCTCGGTGTCAGAGGCCGTGGCGCGTGCGCCGTGGCACGTGCGGACGAACGCGGAGAGGAACCATTGCGGTGCGTCAGCGCTGATGACGCCCATCGCTATCAGACCTTCGGTCGGTGATGTACGTACGGACTGTCCTCACCGCCAGACTACGACCGCGCACCCACACCGGTGCGCAGCCGTGCCCACGTGCTCAGCCGGGTGACGACGGAGCCGAATCGTAGCGGGCTCCGGCCGGTAGGTGAACTCTCACAGTCAGGCCACCACCCGGTGTGGTCGTGACGTCGACGTGGCCCTGGTGCGCACCGACGATCGCGGCCACGATCGCGAGGCCCAGACCCGACCCGCCCGACTCCCGCGTCCGCGACGAGTCGGCCCGGTAGAAGCGCTCGAACACGCGCTCGGCCTGCTCAGGGCTCACGCCCGGTCCGTGGTCGCGCACCTCGAGCAGCGCCTGCCCGTCGGGTGCCGTGCCCAGGGCCAGCTCGGCCGGAGAGCCTCCCGGCGTGTGGAGCGCGACGTTGCCCACCAGGTTGGTCAGCACCTGGCGCAGCCGGTCCGCGTCGCCCGTCACGACCAGCTCGGGCGGCGGCGCCGCGCCATCGTCCAGCCCGGTCACGGTGACGGTCCGCGTCGGGTCGAGGGCGTGCAGGTCCTGTGCCGCGTCCTGGGCGAGCGCGACCAGGTCGACGGGCTCCTTGCGCATCGGCCGGCCCTCGTCGAGCCGCGCGAGCACCAGGAGGTCGTTGACGAGCGTGCCCATGCGCCGGGCCGAGTCCTCGATGCGCACCATCGTGTCCTCGACCTTCTCGGGCGAGTCGAGCGCGCCCATGCGGTACAGCTCGCCGTAGCCCTTGATCGTGGCGAGCGGCGTCCGCAGCTCGTGGCTCGCGTCGGAGACGAACCGGCGCATCCGCCCCTCGGACTCCTCCTGGATCGCGAAGGCCTGCTCGATCTGGGCGAGCATCGTGTTGAGCGAGTGGGACAACGACCCCACCTCGGTCGTCTGCGGCTGCTCGGGGATGCGCTGAGACAGGTCGCCCGCGGCGATCGCGGCGGCCGTCGACTCGATCCGCTGCAGCGGCCGCAGCGAGCGGGAGACCAGCAGGTAGGCGGCGACCCCGCCGAGCAGCACGAGGCCGAGCCCGGACCACAGGAGCGAGCGGGTCATGAAGCCGACGGTCTGCTGGATGTCGTTCATGGGCAGCGCGACGTAGACCGCGCCGCCCACGTTCGTCGGGTAGGCGACCACGCGCCAGCGGGTCGGCTCGTCTCCGCCCGTGGTCGAGGCCGTGAACGGCCGCCCGCCGCGTTCGACGACGTGGTCGATCGACTCGTCGGGGATCCGCGGCGTGCCGAGCAGCTCCTCGTTCCACTCGCACCGCGTCAGCTCGCCGTCCCGGCTCCGGGTGACGACGACGTAGTCGGTGGGGATCCTGTTGCAGGCGTCGGGGAACGTGAGGGTCTCCTCGGCCACCCGGCGGCCCGACTGCTGGAGCTGGCCGTCGAGCTGCACCACGAGGAAGTCCGACACGAACGTGCGCGCCGCCAGGGCGGTCACGCCCAGCCCGACGGCGAGCAGGATCACGATGATGGTCACGAGGCGCTGACGCAGCGAGTACTGCTCGAACCAGCGGCCGAGGCGGTCCGGCATCGGCGACGAGCCGCGCTCGCGCCCCGAGGTCACCGCGGCGCCTGCGGGGCTCGCAGCAGGTAGCCGACGCCGCGCTTGGTGTGGATGAGCGGCGGGAGCGTCACGTCCTCGCCGTCGGGACCCGTGACCGTGAGGTTGTCGATCTTGCGGCGCAGGTAGGAGATGTAGGACTCGACGATGTTGGCGTCGCCGCCCCAGTCGTACTGCCACACGTGGTCGAGGATCTGCGCCTTCGAGAGCACCCGGCCGGCGTTGAGCATGAGGTAGCGCAGCAGCTTGAACTCCGTCGGGGACAGGTCGACCTCGATGCCGGCGCGCCGGACCTCGTGCGAGTCCTCGTCCAGCTCCAGGTCGCCGACCCGCAGCACCGCCTCGTCCTCGGGCTGACCCACGTGGGTGCGGCGCAGCACCGCGCGGATGCGGGCGACGACCTCTTCGAGGCTGAACGGCTTGGTGACGTAGTCGTCGCCGCCGACGGTCAGGCCCTGCACCTTGTCCTGGGTGTCGTCGCGCGCCGTCAGGAACAGCACGGGCGTGTGACGGCCGGTCGAGCGCATGCGGCGCGTGACGGTGAAGCCGTCCATGTCGGGGAGCATGACGTCGAGCACCACGAGGTCGGGCTCGAGGTCGCGCACGAGCTGGAGCGCGCTGGCGCCGTCCGCGGCCGCATGGACCTCGAAGCCGGCGAAGCGCAGGGAGGTGGACAGGAGTTCACGGATGTTCGGTTCGTCGTCGACGACGACGAGCCGTGCTTCAGGTGTTGCGGGTGCCATGTCCCCAGTGTGCTCCTCGTGCCTGAGCGCTCCCTGGACGACGACCGGGGGATTTCCTGGGTGAATCCTGCCCGGCGCCGGGGATCCGCCCGCCCGCCGGCGCGCGGCCCCGGTCGTGCGAACTGGGCCGCGAACCTACGATCACGGCATGACGACGGTCCGGGTCATCGACGCGCCGAGCAACCTGGGACTGCGTCCCCCCGCACCAGGCACGACGCCGGGTACCGCGGGTGCCCCGGAGGCGCTCCGGTCGGCGGGCCTGCTGCCCGGGCTCGAGGCGGTCGTGAGCGTGGTCGACGGCGGGGTCGTGCCGGCACCGCCGTACGACCACGCCGAGTGGGCCCGCGAGGACCCCGGCGTGCGCCACGCGGCGCAGCTCGCCCAGTACGCGCGAGCGCTGGCCGACGTGCTCGGCGCGGCGTTCGACGACGGCGAGCTGCCCCTCGTCCTCGGCGGCGACTGCAGCGTCCTGCTCGGCAGCGCGCTCGCGCTGCGCCGGCGGACCGCGGACCGTGGCCTGCGCACCGGCCTCGTCTTCGTCGACGGCCACTCGGACTTCCGCCACCCGGGGAACACGGACGTCGCCGGTCCCGTCGGCGCGGCGGCGGGGGAGGACCTCGCGCTCGTGACCGGGCGGGGCCAGGCCGGCCTCGCCGACCTCGACGGGCTCGGCCCGCTGTTCAGCGACGACGACGTGGTCGTCCTGGGCCCCAGGCCGGGCGAGCCCGACCTGGCCGAGCTCGCCGGGGTGGGGATCCCCGTCCGCACGTCCGCGCAGGTGCGGGCCGACGGCGGCCGGCCGGCCGCGAGCTGGGCCGCGAGCCACGTCTCGGCGCCCGGAGGGTTCTGGCTCCACCTGGACGTCGACGTGCTGGACCCGAGCGTGCTGTCCGCCGTCGACAGCCCGGACCCGGACGGCCTGCTGCCCGACGACCTGGTGGACCTGCTCGTCGGGCTGCTGAGCACGGGACGCTGCATGGGCGTCGAGGTCACGGTCTTCGACCCGACCCAGGACGTCGACGGTGCGCAGGCACGGCTGCTCGTCGACGTGCTGTCGCGAGCCTTCGCCGGGGGGATCGTGACCCCGTGACCACTGCCGGCGACGCGCTCCCTCCGGCCGGCCCGGTGCGTGCCGCCGGCGGACAGGTCCGGTGGGTGCGGGCGCGGCGGTGGATCAGCGTCGGGCTGGTCGTCGTCGCGTCCCTGCTGACGACGGCCTCCGTGATCGCCGTCTGGGCGGACCGTACGGCGTTCGCCCCCGAACGGTTCGCGGCCGTCGTCACGCCGACCCTGCAGGAACCGGAGTTCTACGCCGCGCTCTCGGCCAACGTCACCGAGCAGACCCTGGAGGTCCTCGACCTCGAGACGCGCGTCGACGCCCGGCTGACCCAGCTCGACGCCCTGCTCGCCGAGACGGTCGTCAACGCCGTCGACCTCGACCCGCGGCTCTCCCGGCTGCTGACCGGCGTCGACCGGCCGACGCTGGCCGCGCTCGCGCCGGGCATCGTCGACGCGCTCGAGGAACGGGTCGAGACGGCCGTCGACCGCGTCCTGACCTCCGAACAGTTCGGCGACACCTTGGTGGTGCTGGTCGGGCGCGCGCACCGGGCCGCGGTCGCGCTCGCTCGCGGCGACGCCGAGGACTTCCCGAACGTCTACCTGACCGAGGACGAGCTGCGGCTCGACACCGTGCCGATCATCACCGAGGTGCTGCGCGCGGCACTCGCCGACCTCCGGGACTGGCTGCCCGACGTGACGCTCCCGGACGCCGTCTCGGAGCGGCTCCCGGAGGCTCGCGAACAGCTCGCCACGGCCCTCGGCGAGCGCATCCCGGACGACGTCGGCCAGGTCACGCTGATGAGCCGCGACCGGTTCGACGAGATCCGGCAGACCGTCGCCCGGCTCGACCGGTTCGTCGGGCTCACGCTGGCGCTGACGCTGCTCGTGGTCGTCACGGCGATCGCGGTCGCGCCCGTGCGGCGCCGCGCCGTCATCCAGCTCGGCCTCGGCATCGTGGCCACGATGGTGCTCACCGGCGCGGTGGTCCGCCGGGCGGCCCAGCAGCTCGCCGAGGGGGCCAGGACGCCCGAGGGCGAGCACGTCGTCCGGACGCTCGTGGGGGACGTCACGGCGAGCCTGCGCAGCAGCATGCTGCTCGTCGGGCTGCTCGCGGGCGGCGCGGCGCTCGTCTTCTACCTCGCGGGGCGGCCGCCATGGCTCCGGTCCGCGGTGCAGCGCACGCCGGGGCTGCGTCGGCTCGACGCCATCCCCACGGTCCGGTGGGTCGCCCGGTACGCCGACGGGCTCACCGTCGCCGTCCTCGCGCTCGCGGTCGCCATCGCGGCGCTCAGCGGCCTGTCCGGGTCGGGCATCGTGCTCGCCGTCGTCGTCGCCGCGGCGGGCCTGTGGGCCGTCGCGTCGGCGCGCACGTACGCGACGACCCACCAGGCGTCGCCTGTCGGCCCAGCCGGGCCGCAGGCGTAGCCGGCAGGCGGCTCAGAGGTAGCGCAGCGGGTCGAACTCGTCGATCGGGATGATCCGCACGCGGGGCAGCAGCGTGGTGAACGCGTCGGCGTCGCCCTCGAGGTCGAACACCTCGAGCCCGCGCTCGGTCAGCTGCGTGAACTGCGCGTTGACGAACTCGCGGAACGCGAGCAGCCCGACCTTGCGGTCCTCGCCGGCGAGCAGCGTCTCGATCTGCGGCAGGAAGTCGCCGTCGTGGCTCGCCAGCAGGACGTCGCCGTCCCGGGGCGCGAGGGCGTCCAGCGTGCGCTGGATACCGACGTCGACGACCTTCTCCGTCCCGTTCGCCGCGAGCGGGATGGGCCGGTAGCCCATGGCCAGCAGCGCCTGGACGAACGGCATCGGCATCTGGCCGCTCGTCGCGTTGAGGAAGAACAGCGGGACGACCTCTTGGCCCCACACCTTCTGCGCGAAGCCTGTGATGCGGTCCCAGCGAGGGCGCTCCTCGGGGTTGGGTCGCCGGCCGAGGACGTTCATCCCGAGCGTCGCGTCGATGTTCTCGCCGTCGACCAGGAGGTACGTCTTGCGGGGCGTGACGAGGACGTCGGGCGCGTCGGCGGGCGGCGGCCCTGCGAAGTCGGACATGGACTCAGCGTATCGGCCGGTCTAGTCTCGGCGACCGTGCATCCTGTGGAAGAGATCTCTGCCACCAAGATCACCGTCCTGCAGCACGCGTCCCGGGTCCCGGTCGACCGGCTCGCGGGCCGGCTCGGCGACGTCCGGCACGTGCGCCTCCACGACGGGGAGCCCGTGCCGACGCTCGACGAGTGCGGCGACGGGCTCCTCGTGCTCGGAGGGCCGATGTCCGCCTACGACGACGGCGTCGCGCCGTGGCTGCCCGAGGTGCGCGCGCTGCTGCTCGAGGCCGCGCGCTCGGGCCTGCCGACGCTCGCCATCTGTCTCGGCGCGCAGCTGCTCGCGGTCGCGGGCGGCGGGCGCGTCCAGGTCGGCGCACCGCCCGGACGCGAGGCCGGCGTCGTCCACGTGCAGTGGCGGGACGCGGCGCTCGCCGACCCGGTGCTCGGGCCAGTGGCACGGGGGGCGTCCGACGGCGGGCGGCGCGTGGGCAGCACCGCGGTCGTGTCCATGCACGCCGACGCCGTCGTCGAGCTGCCGCCGGGGGCGCAGTGGCTCGCCTGTTCCGACATGTACCCGTTCCAGGCGTTCCGGCTCGGCTCGGCGCTCGGCGTGCAGTTCCACCCCGAGGCGAGCCCGTCGCTCGCGGTGCAGTGGGCGCTCGAGAACACCGACGTCCCCACGGCGGAGGTCGCCGAGGCGACCTCCGCGCGGGCACGTGAGCTCGACACGACGTGCGACCTGCTGGCCGCGGCGTTCCGCGCTCAGGTCGCCGAGACGGCCCTGACGCGCCGGCAGCCGGCGGTCGTCCCGGGCTGAGTCACCACTCCGAGCGGGTGGTCTGGCTCGGAGAGGTCTGGCCCTCCCGGCCCTCGTCGGACGTCACGGTCGTGGGCGCGATCTGCGGCGCGGGCGCCGAGCCGGCCTTGAGGGCCGCGAGGCGTGCCTCGAGCTCGATGTCCGCGTCGGACGCCTCGAGCTCGGCGAACTGCGCGTCGAGGGACGACGCCGCGATCTCGGCCTGGCCCATCGCGAGCGCCTCCTCGCGGCGCACGGCGTCCTCGAACCGCGACAGCTCGCTCGTCGGGTCGAGCACGTTGATCGAGCTGATCGCGCCCTGCACGGTCTGCTGCGCCTGGGCGGACTTCTGCCGGGCCACGAGCGAGTCGCGCCGCGACTTCAGCTCGCCCAGCTTGTCCTTCATCATGGCCAGGCCGGACTTCAGCTTCTCGACCGTGTCCCGCTGGGACTCGATCATGGGCTGTGCCTGGCGGACCTCGGTCTCGGCGTCGAGCTGCTTGCGCAGCGCGACCTTCGCGAGCTTGTCGAACTTGTCGGCGTTGACCGCGTCGCCCCGCGTGCGGTACTCGTCGCCCTTGCGCGACGCCGCGACGGCCTTGCCGCCCCACTCCTGCACGGAGGCGACGTCCTCGTTGTAGTCCTG
>Ga0233383_1000470_pt1 | contig 15565 bp, 14 predicted proteins | sample ElkDunMinimDraft_14_FD_191542 | JGI IMG/M metagenome (GOLD analysis project Ga0233383, IMG submission 191542) | Fecal eukaryotic communites from dung pellets of Tule Elk in California, USA - Elk Dung G16 | ecosystem: Host-associated > Mammals > Digestive system > Large intestine > Fecal | place...
CATCTTCGGCAGGGAATACACCAAAGATACGGCAGTCAATGACCCTGTCAGGTACAAGCCTCCATACATGCTGGGAATCAATCCTGATGATGCTTCCACCGTTATCGGCAGAAGTGGAATCGAGATCCAACATATACTTAGCAATAGGCATATCGCCCATTTCATAGTAGCCATACAAGAGTGCGTAATTCGTAGCCGTGATGTCCAGCTGTCTAAGAGCTGTCATCGTGGCTGCATAACTTGCCGATACGACTCCGTCACCCACATTGATCATCACAGTATTCTTCAACGAATCAAAGGTATACTGTTCGACCCATGCGCTTAGATTGTTTTCGTCATCGCTCATGTTACCACCGCCAATGTACTTCTCAACAAGGACAGTCACGTCTTCATCGGGAAGGAAGACCTGATGAGTGGTCTTTCCATTTTCGGTAGTATGAATCGGGTTGTCAAGGGCAATCCCGGATTCCGTAGTAATAGTAATCTTCTCGGTCGTATGTAGCTTGAAGAAGGTCAGCCTCCCCAAGAGAGGCTGCCTTTCATTATCAAAATACACAGACCAGTTGTCGAGTTGACGAGACATTATTACTCTCCTTTCTTGATCTTCTGGTAGATTCTCCAAGCTTCATACATATCCGTGCCTTCTCTCGGCTTGAACTTGCCTTCATCCCACTGTCTAGTGAGAGACTCATCGTTAAGATATTCAAGAAGCTTCTGTTCGTCGATTCTGTAATCGGTAAGATCTACACCGAGCAGTCTTTTGCCCCATTCAGTCTTGCCAGCCTTGTTTGTAGCAAAGCCTTTAATCATGACAGGGCCTAGACCTCTGGTCATACTATAGCCATGTCTAACAGCCATACCGACCGTGGGATCCTTCATCTTATTTGCTGCCAAAGCGTCAGCACCAGTTTCACGACTGGGATAATGAACACCTTTTCTACCAGCTTTATACTGCTCATCCTTGAACAAGCTTTCAAAAGAGTATTCAGGGCTAGTAGTAGCAGCAAATCCGTGCTCAGACCCGATAGCCGGGGTTCCTTCGTCAACTACAACAGCGAAGTTCTTGTAGTCAGGAGTTACACCCCATTGCTTACGCTGTTCTTCAGTAAGATACTGAGTGGGGAAGGCTCTCTCAGGATTCGTAACATTGAACTGTTCGAGCTGCCTAGCGAGTTCTTTCGGATCGTTTCTGTATTGTTCGACAAGCTGAAGTAGCCTTTCTTCACGATCTTTCTTTTCGTCATAAAAAGCTGCATTCTTCAGGTCTTCTCTCCACTTTTCGGCATTGAGCTTTCCAGTGTTGGGTCTTGCTTTCTTGCCTTCTTCGATAGCACCGAGGATCTTTTCATCTAAGTCAGTCTGTCCAAGCTTTGTTTCAGAGAAAGGCTTTCCAAGCTTGATTTCTCTAAGTGCTCTGTTAGTCATCTGAGGATCGAAGGCAATAGCCTCTGCAATCTTTCTGGCTCCAGTAGACTTTCCTGTAACTATGGAAGGCAAAGCCAAGGCTCCGCCAATGGCCTTAGGTGCCATGATATTGGTAGCAGTTCCCATTGCAATAGCTCCGGGTTCAAGCGTACCTCTATATGGTCTTTCGTCTGCATTATAGGCAGCAGCATCAACTACTTCTGTAATGGCTGGTGCTGTAGCATTCGAAACAACCCCTTCAGCCATTCTCTTAGCAGTGTTACCAGTCTTCCCGAGCTTCTGGATTCTAGGAATAGCTCCGAATACTCTAGTAAACGGAACAGCCTGAATTACATTCTCGCCGATATCGAGCGCAAGATCCTTCGTTAGATCGCTAGAACCGAGCTGGACTCCTTCCATAGTACGAGGAATGAGAATCTGTCTAGCTCCGCTCTGAATCACGTCTAATGTACCACGCTCGTTACTAACCGGATCATAGCCTTCCGAAATCTTGATGCGATCTCTAGCAGTCTGTCTGTCTGACAGCGTCTTCAAGATAGCAGGAAGAGTTTCTCTATTAGCTCCGAATTTCTCCATAAGCGTAGATACAGGCAGATTCATCCAATGGTTCTGGTCTCGATAGTCATACGGATCACCGATATTCAGAAGCTTCGAGATCTGTTCATCGGTCAAGGAAATCGCCGGAGCGGTGATTTCCTTATCCCTACGTTCAGTAACAACATCGAAGACATCTGCGTAATTCTTTTTGTTAGAAAGAATATAGTCAGACCATTGTGCCTTGGCTTTAGACTCGTCAGTACTATGTTCGTAAATAGAGTCCAAAGCCGAGAGCATTTCCAGCTTTTCTTCCGGAGAGGTTTCTAGGCTAGCTACTTTCTTGATAATTTGATCTGGTGTTTTCATATGATACTCCATTACTTCAGCTTGGGCTTTGCAGTAGGCACCCCATTAACGGATACAATTTCTATGAAATCATCCATCTTTACTCCGGGATACAATGTGCTAAACACAACTTTTGCACTAGAACTGGAATTGTTGTAGGCATTAGCGTATTCATTAGCCTTAGTATTGTGCTCCTGCTTTTTCCTAGCAGCTTCGGCTTCATCCCTTTTCTTTGCTTCAATGGTATGACGCATACGATTCTTTTCATCCTCGTGACCGGGGATTGCAGAAGCTTCGTTAAGGATTCTCTGCATATCGGCAGAAGTCCTAGCGGCTTTGAAGTCATCAGTGAGCTGAGTCCACTTGTCGCCTTCCTTGATTTCTGCATCACGTACTTCAAGTTTAGCCTTGGCTTCATTGAGTTCCTTGAGTGTATTCTGTCTCTCGGATTCCTGCATGTCAGCATTAGTCACGTCATCAATGGCAGCATTAACTTCGCTGATCTTGTTGGCGATAGCCTGAGAGTCATTCCCAGACAGGACGCTATCAAGATTGGTGTTGACCTTGCTCATCGTTGCCTTCAAATTGAATCCGGTGGAAGCATTAGTACCATCACCGCTAAGAACAGAAGCATTGCTTCCAGAACCAGTCCAAGGACTAGAAGACATAGCCCTAAGCTTCGTAAAGTCAACGCCCTTCGAAGCAATCTTATCAAGGAATTCCTGCTCATTGAATTGTCTACCTTCAGCTCTAGCGAGAGTGGTTTCGGCATAGCGCAAGTCGGCAATGGTCTTCATGATGTTCGAGGCATCTTGCTTACCGAAGTCAGTATTAGCCAATCCGCCTGCAATCTGCTGATCCAAAGCCCATTCAAGGTTATCAACCTTTTCACGGTATGTAGCGATCTCGCCACGCTTAGATTCATCCTTGCTAGCCTTAGCAATCTTTTCGGTAGACATACGTTGCATGATGTTCTCAAGACCAGAACGGTCTCCCTTATAGATCCAGTCATGCTTAGCCATTTCCCACATCGGATCCCTAGATACTTCAGCTTGCTTCAGAGACTTTTGCCAGCTGATTTCAGATTCCAACTTGAGAATCTTATCCTTAAGCTCATCACGCTTCAAAGAAAGCTCCTGATACCGCTGTTGCTTCATGGTATCAGTGTTAGAATTCAGTGTATCAGACCGAAGAGCGTTGGCGTTATACGCTGCTCTGTCTCCATAGGCATCACCAAGACCGCTGATTCCTGCTTGTGTGGCGTAGAACTGATCTGCAGCATTCCATCCACCCATAGGAGCAGGTTGTGCAGCTGTAGCCTTCTGTGACGCTTCGTAAGCTGCTGCCGCATTAGGATTAGGCGACAACAGCCCGGATTTAGCACCGAAGTGATTTCTCATTGCTTCTTCATACGTTACAGCCATTATAGCACTCCATCGAAAAATGTTGGATCTTGATTACCAATAGGTCTTATGGCGGTTCTACTACCATTTGGATTGAAGGCATCTACGTCATTCTCTGCTGGAGTATACAGATTCTGAGGAACATCCAGTGAACCAGTATCTTCAGCCTTGATAGTACGCATCTCGTTCTCAACTTGTGTCAGATCTATCTTAGCTTGTGCTAGCTCTGCTTCAAGTTCTTTGAGATGGTCATCGCCCAAGTACTTGATAGCTTCCTTACGTTTATTGACAGCCATGATAGAACCAATGGCTTCAGTTATACCTGAAGAGAGTCCTTTAACGCCTTCCTTAATCTTATTCCATCTAGACTCATTCTTAGCCGCCATCTGCTGATTGATGGTGAGCATAGGAGAAATGATATCCACGGCACTTCTTTCATATTTCGGGCCAATCGCAGCCATAAATCCTCCTTATAGAGCCGCCATAGTGATCTGGGCATTAGTATTGACTCTGTCCTTCTCAAGATTAGCATAGTTCTGAACCTGCTGAGCTTGCCAATCAAGGAACTGGTCTCCAAGAGCCTTCTGCTGTTCAATTCCCCACTTGTCATTCTCAAGCATAGTATTGAGCAACTGCTGTTGTCTTGCAGCATAGTCTGACCATTCATTGTAGGACTGAGAGCGATCATACTTATAGGCATCGAGAGCCGTATTGTAGATCTTGTCATATTCCTTCGCAGTGTTTTCAGAGATAGCCTTAGCAGCTCCAGTAGAACGACCAAGGGCTGCACCAGCTGCACTGTGCTGAATCTTAGCATTCGAAGCGTCAATGACATTACCCATATAAGGGTTCAGGAAGTCCTCTACGTTCTTGTCATAGTCAAAATTCTTAAGATTGCCTTCTTCATCAAGCAATCCAGAATCTGCGAGTCTCTGTGCAAACGTAGAATTCCAGTTACGAATCTTGCCAGCTGCTTCAATAGCATCAGCCTGAGTACCGCCAGTCTTGTAATTGGCATAGAATTCATTATACATCCTCTCGATATCATTATAGGATGTATTCGTTCTAGCAGCTAATTCTCTAAGGGCCTCATGTTTACGTCTATTCTGGTCATCTTCAGCAATAGACTGGAAGACGCCTCCTACTATACCAAGTACTGCACCAAGGCCAGCTCCAATAGCCGTACCATAACCCGGCATCACGGCTGTACCAATCGAAGCACCAGCTGCAGCCCCGGTTCCAGCACCGCCAGCTACGTTTGCACCCCAGTTGGCTCCGCCAGTGTCCACATCTTGCCAAAGATCATTACTATCTGCCATTTTGTACCTCTTTAAGAATGAATAATGCTTCGATTTGCTCGCCAGCATCTAGTGTAACATTTAGTGTATCCGTGCATAAGACGGTTCTAATACCCGAAACAGACTTCACGATAGCGTAGAATGGTTCATGTTCGGGTAAGGAAAGTTGAATAGGAATAGTAGACGTTACGATGGGGCTAGAGAGCATAGCGTGACCCCTGACCACAGTCAAGGACACGTTACTCTCCCATTTCTTAACCCATGTACCCTTCAGTGCATCTGCCAATATACTTGGATTAGAAACATTGAATTCGCCTAGCTTGACTCCAGTGTAATTAGATCTCTGCATGGTCTCTCCTAAATCCGTCAGAATATGCATGACGGTTCTCCCTGAATCTTCGCATCGATAATGGAGAAATCCCAAGGATCACTACTGGAGAATTCAAGCATAAGCACACTACCCATTCCAAGATGCCACCATTCAGTAATCCAGTCATACCGACCGATCTCACCGACAGTGCCAATCTCTTGGTCAAGCCATGTACTGCCATCCCAAGAATACCTTAATGTTACTCTAGGATTAGTAACAGCACCAGGAACCTGTCCATTATTTGTAATCAATTTAAGGTTGTCACAGTAGAATGGGCTCCATCCGTCAATGATAGCTCCGCTGACTCTCCTACGGACAATCATAAGGTCATCATATTCCTTCCACTTGTTGATGTCGAGGTAGATGAGCTTATTGTCATTCAGAGTACCAAACACTAGCTTGTTGTAAGCCAATGTAGCAAACTGAGGTCTCCAGTGACCTTCATTGTTAGGCATATTGTTGTCATAAGAGCTACGGATATGCCATTGTCCTTCGGTAACATCATAAACCAGAGTACGGTTAGCCGTTCTAAACGTCAATGCATAGAACACATGCTTGGCTTCCTGCCAGACTTCCGCAACGGCATCTTCCGGATTCACAAACGTGTCTATCTCTCGTTCGATGTCGCTCGTAGAGATTCTCTTAGCTTCAGCACCGATAGCCATAAAGACACCATTCTGTCCTATGTCGCTAGCTCCAAGCCAAAATACACTCTGTCCGACAGTAGCCACACTTCTAGGAGCTCTGATACCGATAGCTGCTGCAGCCGTATCAGGAGACTGGAATGGGTAATTTACATCGTCGTGATAAGAGAAGCATTGGAAGCTTCTGTCACCAAATGTATACAGGAATGAACCTGCAGAGAACATGGCTCTAGTAGTATCTGCACACCATTCAGAGTATACAGCAAAGCCCTTCGGATTCCCTGTCTTTACATAAGACGGAATAGTTCCTTCAGCCGGAACTGTATGGTCTTCTAGCATGAAGATATCATCGCCATAGATGTCTTCTTCGAACGGATACTGGCAAGACAGGTAGAAAGCATCGCTCCCAGCGTCAAGTACAGCCAGATAGCCATACATATAGCATACGTGGGAAGGATTTATCAATTCTTCAGTGTCACCAGCCTTCTGAGGAAGTGCAATAGCCTTATAGTCTGCTCTTTGTTCATCAGGAGTCAACGTAGTATCAACTGCAAATAGTTGGGATCCATCAGCAATAATCAAGTGAGGATGAGCATCACCATAACCACCCGTTTCACACATGGATACAGGTTCAGTCAGCGCTCCACTAACCGTACCAATCTCTCTGGCTACGTAACCTCCACGATCGGTTATAATCAGGTATAGGTGAGATCCGTACACAGCATACAGTACAGGATATCCAGATCTTCCTCTAGATGCTCTGAACATTCCTCTACAGGACTTCTCAGGTATTTCTACTAGCGTGGACGTACCTTGAATAGATCTAAGAATCTGTCTAGAGCTAGCTTGCGAACCGTCCTGAGATTCAGGATACATATTCACACTAGTCGATTTACAGACCTTAGCGATGTTGGAATTCTGGTATCCGCCAACAATCGAATTTATAATCTGTTGCTTAGCCATTAGAAAAAACTCCAGTATGATTTTAGTTAAGGAAAATTCTTATGAACCATCTCAAAAGAATTGAAATCAATGGCAAGGATTGCTTTATACAAAGCACTGGCGATGCTTGGAGGTACGCATACAACCTTGGTAAGCGTTGTTATTGCTACGAGAAGGTGAAATGGTACTACGACTCACAAGGCTATCTGGTTGACCGAATAAATGGAAAGTCTATTTCACAGCATAGGCTAATCGCATTAGCCTTCATTCCAAATCCTTACAATCTTCCAACTGTCGATCATATAAATCATCATAGAGATGACAATAGTCTATCCAATCTTAGATGGGCAGACATGAAGACACAGTGTAACAATAAATGTAACTGGAAGATGCGATCTAAAGCTTGGAGAGATAAACGACAAAAAGAGCATGTAGTGCGCATAGTAGAGAACGGTATAGAGAAATGGATTCCTGAAAGCGAAATACATCAATACAAGCTATACCGTCTCAAAATGCACTAGCTACCTACCAAAGATGAAGGAACCGGAACTCAACTGTGCCTGGTTGTATAAACCATTAACCCTGAGAGGTTCTCTAATTATCATCTTGGATGCTCTGGTAGGAGTCTTGACACTGTCTTCGATTTCCCTAAGAGTGTTCTTCAGCCTTTCGGTCTGTTCAGGAGACAATCTAGGAAATTCTACAGCGAGTTTGTAGGTCAGTGCAGTGATGAACAGCTCCTGATAGATATCAGGAATCTTAAGCACGGAATTGTAATCAATGCTATAGCGGACATTGTAGATCAACTTCAGGTTCTGGCTATTCGTAAGCATAGCCACGAATCTGGGTTTCAGCTTCAACTCGATCTTCGTGTCAGAAATAGGTTGCCATGTGTAAACATAGTCGCCATACGCTCCGTCATTGAAATCCTCGAAGCTAAGATACTGCAGAGGCATCGATGCGTTAGCCATAGGATCATTGGAACGATCCCAGTACAGCTCGGTGACCTTTTCAAGATTCTCAATCATAACCTGAACATAGTCGCTATGAATCTCTTGGTCAATCGTACCAATCTGCATCTTAGGCTGAATACCGCCCTTGATTATTTCCTTAACTGCGCCATCCATTCTGGCGATAGCGATATCCTTGGAAGGATAAGCATCTCTACGCCATACAAAGACATTGGGGCCAGTAGCGTATCTTACCCATACCATCGTGTCACCGTTGTAGACCTTGGAATTCTCCGCAACATTAGCAGCTTCTGGAATGATTCCTTCGTCGATGTAAGGCTGGATCTCAGTACCTTCAATGACCCAGAAATTTGTTCCCAAGGTATAATCATCACCCAAGACATACTGATCTTCCTTGATGACAGCCTCGTTAAGATCCACTTCTCGTCTCAAGAACTGGAGCAGGTTGTGCGAGCTGTAGTCGGCTGCAATTCCCTTAAGGAGTCTGTAGGCAGATTCTACAAGTTTACCCGGTGCTTCTTGCCTTCTGGAGCAAAGATTAGCCCTTGCCAGTGCTTCTGTAATTACGTCTCTAACTGTGAACATAAATACTCCTTTTATCAATGAATGAGTTAAAATAACCCTCATGGCAGAACCATGAGGGATTATTTGGCAGTGAAGCCACTTCGCCTTTAGAAAGCTTATTAGAGCTTAATCATGAAGTTGGACACGCCACGACCATCGATCACGCCGAACATTGCAACAATGTCCCAACGAGTCTTGTTGGTCATGTTGTCAAGGTCAACGACACGGTTTTCGTGAACCTTAACGCCTTCAACTGCACCGAGCTTGGTGTCGGCGTTGGAAGCATCCAGCTTGTCGAGGGTAGCGAATTCGTACGTACCATCGAGACGAACCTGACCGCAAGCGTACTTGCCAGCTGCCGGAATCGTCACGGTCTTGGAAGCAAGATCCGAAGCTGCAGAGAAGGAGGTGTTGTCTTCCTTAGCGATTTCACGAGTACCACCCTTGCCGAGTTCAGGGATGGTGTTCTTCTTACCAGTCTTCAGCGGAACAGCGATAGAGGTAGCGCCGTTAGCGAGTTCGATGTCGGCAGCAGCAACGAAAGCATACTGTTCGGCAGTTGCGTCACCAATGAGGTCGCAAGCCATCACGCCGTCGATGAAGAACGGAGTACCCTTCTTGATGACCTTAGCACCAGACACAGCCGTACAAGCGAGCGTCAAGACAGCGTCGTAGTCATGAGCAGTGTTGTTGTCACCAGCCAGAGAGGTCACGGTGATGCCTTCGATGCCTTCCGGAACCGTAATCACGGGCATGAAGCGCTGACCACGATATTCAACGGAGTGGAATTCACCAAGTAGACCCTGCTTGTAGAAGGAGTCCGGAGAGCCAACCGGGTTGAACATCTGACCGTTGGCGGTGAGGATAGCCTGAGCCTTCGGGTCAACGAAGCCATACATCTTTTCATTCGAGATCGAAGAAAGGTGGGCAGCAACTTCAGCCATCGGCTGGAAACCAGAACCGACGATGCAGGTGTTAGCTCTGGGGAAGGCTTCAGTGACAGCCTTACGAACCACATAGTTAGCAATCTTGCCACCATTCGGTTCAGCCACTTCCTTATCCCAGTTGAGGTCGGTGATAGCTTCGATAGCGTTGGTGTTGACAGCGGCATGGAAGTCACGGAGTTCCATTTCGATTTCACGTTCGACAATGGTCTGCTTTTCATTGGTGTTATCCAGTGCGAGACCTTCGCCCACGTCAACGGCATCACGGATCACGAAGGTGTACTTCTGACCGTTACGCTTGCCAACCATCTGGTCTTTGAAGTGTTCTTTGGCACCGACATTCACGAAGCCAGCAGCAACGAGAAAACGAAGAGCGACAAGGTCGGTGAGCTTGTTAGTTACGATAGAATTAGGCATTGTATTACCTTGGATATATTCCGATTAAGGGTGAGTTGCCAAGTAATTCTTCCAGTAATTCGCATCACGTACAGCATTAGCATCGCTAGATGCACCTGCCTTAGTTTGGGAACCAGTGGAAGGTAGCTTGGGATTATTTGATGCCTTCGGAGGTGTCTGAGGATTTCTCAAGCGCAGATTGATTCTGAGTCTGTTTTCCAACGACTTCAACTCCATAGCCTTAGAGATAGGATTGCGTTTCTCAATCACATTCCTAAGAGCATTAGGATTGGTCATCAGAGTACGAACCAACAGCGGACTGATGTCACAATCGTCAAGATACTGCAACACAGTGTTATCCGCATCATACTGCTGAAGAAATGCTACAAACTTATCCCTTCCGTTGTTCATCAGGGTGTTGTAATGATTCTTTTCCGTTTCATCAGGGAAGCAAGTATTCACTCGTTCCTGATATACACGATTAGCTTGCTCGGCTTCGATTTCGTCCTGCTCTGCTCTCACCGATTCCTGTTGAGCCTTCAGAGAATTCATCTTGTTCTGAATGTTGCTCTTGGCAATCTTGAGATCCATCAACTTATCAGGGTCATTCTTGAGAGAGCTAGTATCAATGCTAGCATACTTCAGAAGCTGTGCCTTGAGGTCATTGATTTCATTTTCGAGCGTGGCTACTTTCTTTTTGAACTTATCCTTTTGACGAATGAAGGCTTGATTAGCCTTAATCTTCTCAAGGTCAGTATCCTTAGCATTTGGATAAGGAAGCTTTTTGTCTTTCTTACCATCGAGGAAGCCAGGTTTACCTTTGGAATCCTTGTCATCATCGGAAGTCTGGGTTGCAGTCCCACCATCTTCAGACGGCTTAGTTTCGTCAGGCGTCTCCGAAGAAGCACCAGTTCCACCCTCATCGGGCTTATTAAGGTCTTCGTTAGGTTTTTCGTCTTCTGAACTTGGAGTAGTTTCTTCCGACGGAGTGGTGTCATCAGCTTTCGGTGCCGGTTGCGAGTCGTCAGCGATAGAGACTTCACCATTCAAATACTTGCGTGCAAATTCTGCATCCATAGTAACCTCTGATTATTTTTGTGTGCCCTAGAGTAAGGCATGTATCAATGAATTAGTTAGAAATTCTGATTCAAAAATGTTTAGAAGATAAAAATAGAAGCATCGCACGATGCTTCTATGTAGTTTAAGGCTTGATGAGTTTACCAAACTGTCCTAATGCTCTGATAAGAGCAGGTACACCGATAGTCAGAACTTGTTCACCGCTAGCATTAGCCTGATTTACAGGTGTTGCAGCTGCTAGACCACTTCGAGTACCGCCAAGTACCATCGGAGCAGGGCCAGTCCTATTTCCCGACCTAGGATCCACAGTTACAGGAATCTTAGACCGACCTAGCTTGATGTTACGATTGTACCATGCACCAAGAGAGTTGGCATTGACAAGATCACCAGCTTGGTCAGGAGAGATAGCATAGGAGTACGACTTTCCATTCTTCATGGTAATCGTAGCCATGTTCAATCCCGGAGACACATTAATTCCTGCTACGAAGGAAGAACTTGGAGTACTTCCACCATATCTAGGAGACTGATCAGTGATCCAGTATCTAGGAGAACGCTTCTCTTCTTCCTCACCAAGAGCTACAGCCAATTCAGGTGGAATCCCGGCTACTCCCTTGAACTTATCAAGCAATGCTCTATGTTCTTCGGGAGTCTGTACATAGGCTGTTTCACCATACCTTTCGGCTGTACCAGCAATCTGGTCTTTACGCCTAGACTGCGAGTTCATGTTGGGCGATGGCCCAAGCACTGTTACTGGAATGTACATTAGACACCTCCAATTTCAGGTGGGAGAATTACTGGAGAGCTTTCAGCGATATCCTTAGCTGCCTGAGCTGCCGCCTTATCACGTTCAAGGGCAATCTTCTCACCCTCAAGCATGTTCTTTTCGGCATCATTCTTAGCCTTGTTATCAATCTGAACGCCTTGAGCCATGAGCTTAGCTTCTTCAAGACGAGTCTTGTTCAATTCGCTAATCTCAAACTTACGCCAATCTAGATCCTGCTGACCCTTAAGGTTCATCACCTGAAGGTTCATCATGTCAACCTGTTTCTTCAGTTCGGCATTTTCCTGCTTAGTCTTGGCGAGCTCATTCATAGCCATATCCATAGACTGCTTCATGCCATTCAGAACATGTACAGCATTCGGATCCATGTCAGTATTAGACACAATCTTAAGGCTCGGATCCATGTTGGCTATGATATCATTAGCAAGATTCTTGGACATCGTATCATCCATAGTATCTGCCATGTACTTAGCCAAGATAGGCTTCATATTGTCAGGAAGCATTCCGGAAAGCAAAGACAATTCCTGTCTCTTCTTGGCATTCTGGGTAATCACGCTAGGCCCATTCTGCAAGCTAAACACAGTATCCTTATCAAAGCCATTCATCTCGATGAGAACCTTACCGAGAGCTCTGATAGCACTATACGCAGACGTATAGAAACATGCCACGTTAGATTCGCTATTGACTTCCTGCACCAGTACTTCAGTAGCGGTCTTCTTCTGGGTGATATCGATACCATTGATACCAGAGATAGGAATACCAAGCACATTGCTCATCAGCTGAAGTGACTGGTTGATAGTGTTAACCAAGTCCTGAGTCTCGAAGGATTCCTTAATCGGAGTGGGAGGAATGCTGCCGTTATAAAGATACAGCAAGCTTTCATCGCTTCCAGCCATCTGATAATACTTCTCAAGATTCTCGATAGCTCCAACAGGCATCAGGAACGAACCCTTAGGATTACGGTTCATGCGTTCCATCAGGGTACTGTAACCGATATTAGCACCAACCTGAAGACTCCATGTGGCTCTCACTACACCAAGATACTCAGTCTTATGGGCTGCATCCTTAGACTTATACCCAGTGAATCTGAAGATAGGAATAGTGGAGTAAGGCATAGCAGTATGCTTGAGAACCTTGTTACCACAAATCTTGGCAAAGCATACCTTACCTGCATCATCCTTGTAGTAGAAGAATACCAGAGGAATCTTCTCAGGAGACAATGTAGTCATTCCTGTAACGCAGATGGGAGGTTGCACTGCTGGCCAACCAATTCCAATCACATCATCGCCGTATAGACGCTTAGCCTTGGATAAGCTGATCAAGTTGACTATAGCGCCCATCTCTGCATCTTCGCCACTAGTGGTATTACAGGATGGATCCATAGCTACGCAGGAAGGATCGTCAATCACTTCAAGCTCGATACGCTGTTCATCTTCGCTTTCATCGATGATAGATACAGTCAGATAGCCTTCGCCAGATACCGCAGCATTAGCGATAGACTCGATAATCGCATTCTTACTGTCGTTTCTGGCTTCGAAGTCATCGATGAACTTCTGGAGATCTTCCAGTTCCCTCGTAGACCTGTCCTCTAGCTGAATGTGATAGGGACTAGAACTGAACGGACTGGAGATCGCATTAACAAACACTCTGTTAATGTTCCATACTTCGCACGGTCTCTTCTGTCTGTGCCATTCATTAATGGTATCAGTATCCCAGAAGTTTCCGGAATATGCTTCCCAGTCTCTCTGCATTCTGATACGCTGTTTACCAAAGTACGAGTGACTGTCCTTCATGAATGAACAGGCTTTCTCGATTACTTCATCATCTCGAAGCATGTGTTACCTCTTTTAGTGATTAAGATTAAAGACTTTCATGGCTATCTGGGCTACGTTGACTTCGGATCTATGGTTCATCGCATATACTGCTAACGCAAGTGAGTCAGCTCTGTCTGGAGATCTTCCAATGGCTTTCTTGATGTCTTCCTTTGGAATGATCCTGAGCTTTCCTTTCTGATCTATACATGCAATGGTGTTCCTGAGCTCTTCCACTAGCTCCTTGTTCTTCTGTACGTCAATGTAAAATCCAGACTTAATTGTCTGCGCTAATTCCGCATACATTTCAGCCCTGACATTCAGGTATTCAGGTTTCTCAGGTGTTTCGCTGAATGTCATCTTCCTTAGATTGATCCTTGGATTGTGCTTTACATTGTCGTGTACGCCGTTCGCAAATCCGCCAGAGCCGTCTATACATCCATATTGAATTCCTGTTTCGTAGGCTTCCATTAGCATAGATGTCTGACCTTGGGTGTCTGCGTTCTGTACTACTCGTTGCTCAATCAACCCGGTCTCGTTGACTATCGTTCCAACAGTACAGTCACGACCAGTACTTCCTGCTAAGTCCATTCCATAGAATTTCGGAGATACAAGATACGAGAACCTTGAGTTCTCCAATGCCGGAAAGTCTTCCCAGCGGATGATAGCATTCAGGAAATCGTTGTTAACCAATTCTCCGAGTACCTGTTGACGGTACAACGGAGATCCATAGCCATATCTGTCCGTCAGCTCTTGGATGTAATCATCAGATACAAACGGATTAGTAAGAAGCGATGCTCTAATCATCGCTTCAGGGTGCTTATCGCACAAATCGTTGAACCACTGGCTTGTTGGTTCATTACACGGAGACGTAATCAGCCTCTTTCTAGGTGCTCCAATCCCTTCGCCACGGATACGGTCTGAAAGGTTGTTGTAGAATAACTCACAGCATCTAGAGGCTTCGTCAATCACTAGACCATAAATGTCAGAGAGACCTAGCACGTCATCGGGAGCTTCGTTAGAGTATCCGTAGACGATTCCATTACCGATCTTTATGGTCTTGTCTTGCTTGTTCATCTTGGGATGTAAACCCCACTTCCAAGCAAGCTCGTATATCTGCCTAAAGAGTGTCTTCATGAGTGCAGAATGCGTCAATGCTCCGGCTACAAGCCTTCTGCCTTGAAGCATGTTAGTGATAGTCCATATAGATGCACATACGGTCTTTCCACTTCCAACACCGCACTGCATAATCACTAACGGATCATCTGCTCTCCTCATGAAGTCTTCTTGAGGTTTTGAAAGCCTACATTGGATCTTCACTGAGGAATCTCCCTATTGCTTTCAACAGTAGTGAATTCGAAGGTTACTGTATTGGTCTCTACCGGGACTTCGCCTTCTTCCTTCTTTTCGGTCTTCAAATCCAGCTTTGCATACATGCCAGCATTTAGATTCCAGTTCTCCCTGAACCGTCTCTCTAACACTTTCAGGTATTGTGCGCCATTCCTGTCACCTACATTCAGGTATAAGACAGCAAGCTGTGATTCAATCTTCCTGAAGTAGTCTTCAGCAAACTCTTCAAGCTCGTCAGCTACTTCATTAACCTTTGGATCAGAGCAGTTTCTGTTTCGGAAATTAGACCAATCGCTGTTTAACGTAACTGACGGAGGTAAGTATGGTTTGAGTGCTTTCAGGAATGTCTGACAGCAAAATTGCTGATCCATTCTCTTAGGATTTGCTCCGACGATCATCCTCATCGTCAGCTCTTGCACATCCATGGCACTTATCGTTCTACCTTTCGTTACACCTACTTGTGAAGGCCAGAAATGCTGGTTATACAATGCAGACCTAGCTGTAACTACGGGTTCTGGCATATTCTTCATAAGGTATCTTGCGCAATAGATAAACCTTCTATGATTTTTCGATGCCATCACCTTGCTAGCTTCAGCAGCTATCTCTACCTTTCTTTCATGTGTAATTTTAGGCTTTGCCATACCTACCTCCGTGCTTAAAGTCCACGTTGACTGATGTTAGAATTTCTTTAAGAAATCTACACTTGA
>Ga0233383_1000476_pt1 | contig 15501 bp, 11 predicted proteins | sample ElkDunMinimDraft_14_FD_191542 | JGI IMG/M metagenome (GOLD analysis project Ga0233383, IMG submission 191542) | Fecal eukaryotic communites from dung pellets of Tule Elk in California, USA - Elk Dung G16 | ecosystem: Host-associated > Mammals > Digestive system > Large intestine > Fecal | place...
CTACCCGATCGTCGACGACGAGCGCTTCGTCATCGACCTGCTGCGGCGGGAGAAGATCCTCGTCATGCACGGCACCGGCTTCAACTGGCCGCGCCCGGACCACTTCCGGGTGGTGACGCTGCAGCCCGTCGACGACCTGGACGCCGCGATCCGGCGCATCGGCCACTTCCTCGCCGGCTACCGGCAGTGACCTCCGCCGGCACCGCTGCGAGCTGACGGCGCCACGCCCGGCGGTACGCGGGGTACGGCGCCGCGGATACGAGTAAGGCCCTTGACCGGCATCCCGGATCAAGGGCCTTTTCGTGGTGTCTGGTCTGGTGCCCCCGGCAGGATTCGAACCTGCGCCCCCGCCTCCGGAGGGCGGTGCTCTATCCCCTGAGCTACGGGGGCTCAGCGACTGAAGAAGAGTAGCAGGAACCCCCGGCGCGGGCCGAATCGGTATCGCCCCTCGCGCCGGGGGTGTCGCCCTACAGCCGCCGGCCGCAGCTGGGCAGTGGATGCAGCTCGATGTGCCGGGGCAGGCGGCGGGGCCACTCGCCCTTCGGCCAGGAGCCGTCGATGATCAGGTGCAGGCCGGCGCCGGCGGGGCCGCTGAGCCGCAGCACGAAGTCGCGGGGGAGCGGCGGGTCCACGGTCGGTGTGGTGATCATGAAGCGGATCCGGCCCTGCGCCGAGATGGCGGAGATCGCCTCCGCGGCCGGCAGGGTGCCCTGCAGCCGGACCCGGCCGAGCCAGTGGACCTCCGCGCCGTGGTCCTGGGCCGCCCGCTCGATCGCCGGGTACGCGCTGCGCACCCAGCGTTCGACCACCGGTGCGCAGAGCCCGCAGGCCCGCTCGCGCGGCTCGCGTGGCCCCACCCCCCAGGAATCCAGGTACGTCCCCAGCTCGTCGGCGTCGACAGGCAGGCCGAGCTGGTCGCGGGCGAACTCGGCCAGGCTCTGCCGGCTCCAGAGTTCGTCGTCGAGCCGGAAGGCGTCCGGGTGCTTTCCCCGGATCGCGTCGATCAGCTCGAGCTCCTGTTCGCGACTGAGCGTTCCCGGCTCGCCCGGCCGCTGTCCGCGACGGGCGGCCGCAACCGTCCCGTCACCGCCGATGGTGTGTCGTCGGCACCAGCTGGTGACCGAGTTCCGCGCGTCCTTGAGTGCAACCCCCACGTCTAGGGCAACGAGCGCATATGCCACCGGTCACGATATCTAGGTGGAAAAGCATAGAAACCGTCTAGTTGGCCCATAAGCAGCAATATATGCGAAAGCCCCGATCCGGACTTTTGGTGCAGTCCGGATCGGGGCTCGCTGTCGCTCACCGGCTCAACGGCCGGCCACCCGTCCTACCCCTGGAGGCGCTCCAGTGCCGTCCGGAGGTTGGTCAGGTCCTTCTGCTGGGTGTTCTTCATCCGCTGCGCGGCCTCGGTGACCAGCTCGTGATCGCTCTGGTCCAGCAGCGCGTCGACCATGTGGATGCCGCCGATGTGGTGCTTGATCATCATCTCCAGGAAGAGGATGTCCAGCTCCTTGCCCTGCGCGGTGCGCAGGCGCTCCATCTCCTCGGTCGATGCCATGCCCGGCATCAGCCCGCCGTCGACCATCGACTCGCCGTCGGGCATCCACGCCATCCGGGGCTGCTCACCCGTCGGGTCGAGCTCCCAGGAACGCAGCCAGCCCTGCATCATGCCGTACTCGCCCTGCTGGGAGGCCGCGATGTCGACGCCGATCGAGCGTACGTCGGCGTCGCTGCCCTGCTGGAAGGCGATCAGGCCCATCGCGACGGCCTGCTGGTGGTGGGTGGACATGTCCCGGGCGAAACCGGCCTCGGGGGAGTCGTCGCCGGGGGTGCCCGGCCGGGCGATGAGCGCCCCCGCCGCCACGCCCAGCAGCATGCCGACGACGATCGCCAGCGCAACGGCGCCCAGGCCGTACCGGCGCTGCGCGCCGGTGGGCCCGGTCTGTGCCGGCTCGCCGGTCGTCGTCGGTTCGGTGACAGAGGAGGAGCTCATCGTGGTCCTTACATGCCGGCGAGGTTGCGGGGGGTGGTGCCGGTCGCGGTGACGCCCTGCTCGCAGAGGGCGTTCGGGCCCTCGATCGAGGCGTTGACGCGCAGCGCCCGGATGAAGTCGTCGATCCGGGAGTCGTCGGCGTTGTCGAGCTTGAGCTGGTAGCCCCAGGCCTGCAGCGAGATCGGGGAATCGAGACCATCGAAGGGGCTCATCATCATCTTCTCGGTGCCGACGACCCGCTCCTGGAGCTTGGCGACCTGCTCGGGGGCGAGGTCGGGCCGGTAGGTGATCCAGATCGCGCCGTGCTCCAGGCTGTGCACCGCGTGCTCGTTGGCGATCGGGGCGTCGTAGACGTTGCCCGTGCAGTTCTGCCACGCCGCGTTGTGCTCGCCGGCGACCGGCGGAACGACCGTGTAGTTCACGCTGCCGGTGACGTGGTTACCACCGGCCACCAGTTCCGGGTCGGACTCGCGGAAGTTGCTGATGCCGTCGATGGCGGCGGCCCGCTCCTCCCACGGCTTGGAGCCGTTGAAGGCGAGGAAGGCCGTGTAGCCGACGATCGACACCGCGACCAGGCCGACGACGGCGAAGAGAGCGATGGGGCCCCAGTTGGTGCCCTGGCTCACCTTCACGGGGGTGATCGGCTTGCGGCCCTTCTTGCCGGCGCTGCCGCTGGAGGTGCGGTTCGCGGTGGACTTGCGGGCGCTCGCCGGCGACTGATTGCCGCCGGCCGGCTTGCCGGCGCCCGACTTCTTTCCGCTGCTGACCACGTCGGGACGGCGCTGGTTGCCACCCGGGGTGCTGATGCTCATCGTGCCTCGTCTGGTCGGTCGGGATCGGAGACGGCGCCGTGCTGCCCGGTCGCCGAGCACCGAGTCTACCCGGGGAGACCAGTGCCACCATCGACCGAAAATCGCCGGTTGTCCACCGCCGTCCGGCCCTGTCGGTACGGACCTTGGGCCCGTCCTGAAAGCCCGGGCGCCGGTGGGAATCCGGAGCGGGGTCGCCGACGGGTCGCACCAGGGGCGCGACCGGACCGCCCGGTCACGGTGCCTGCGTCATGCAGGCGGAAAAGCGTTCGGGGCCTGCGGATAACATGATTCGGTGACTCCTGCAAAGCTCGCCGAGGCCGTCCTTGCCGCTGCCCACACCGTCTGCGCCGACCGCGGGCTCGACGCCGCGGTGCTGCCCGCCGCCACGACGGTGGAGCGACCCCGCAACCCCGAGCACGGTGACTACGCCTCCACGATCGCGATGCAGGTGAGCAAGCGGCTCGGGGTGCCGCCGCGGGAGTTCGCCACCGCGCTGGCCGAGACGCTGACGCGTACGCCCGGGATCAAGTCGGTGGAGATCGCCGGACCCGGCTTCCTCAACATCCGGCTCGACCCCGCCGCCGCCGGGCAGCTCGCGCAGCTCATCGTCGCCGCCGGACCGCAGTACGGCCGCAGCGAGACGCTCGCCGGGCTCACGATCAACCTGGAGTTCGTCTCGGCGAACCCGACCGGCCCGGTGCACATCGGCGGGGCCCGCTGGGCCGCGGTCGGCGACGCGCTGGGCCGGCTGCTGCGCGCCACCGGCGCCGAGGTCGGCACCGAGTACTACCTCAACGACGCCGGCTCCCAGATCGACCGCTTCGCCGAGTCGCTGCTCGCCGCCGCCAAGGGCGAGCCCGCGCCGGAGAACGGCTACGCCGGGGCGTACCTCGGCGAGATCGCGCAGGCGATCATCTCGCGCCGGCCCGAGCTGCCCGGCCTCGACGACGCCGCCGCCCTGCAGGTCCTGCGGACCGAGGGCGTGGCGCAGATGGTCGAGGACATCCGGGCCTCGCTGCGCGCCTTCGACGTGCACTTCGACCTCTTCTTCAGCGAGCTGAGCCTGCACGAGCAGGGCAAGCTCGACCTCGCCGTGCAGCGGCTCGACGCGCAGGGCCGCATCTACGTCTCCGAGGGCGCCACCTGGCTGCGCACCACCGACTTCGGCGACGACAAGGACCGGGTGCTGCGCAAGTCCAACGGCGAGTGGACCTACTTCGCCGCCGACTGCGCCTACTACCTGGACAAGCGCGAGCGCGGCTTCGAGCGGGTGGTCCTGATGCTCGGCGCCGACCACCACGGCTACATCGGCCGGATGAAGGCGATGTCCGCCTGCTTCGGCGACGACCCCGACCGCAACCTCGAGATCCTGATCGGCCAGATGGTCAACCTGCTCCGCGACGGCCAGCCGGTGCGGATGAGCAAGCGGGCCGGCACGGTCGTCACCCTGGAGGACCTGGTCGACACCATCGGCGTCGACGCCGCCCGGTACGCCCTGGCCCGTTACTCGGTCGACTCGCCCATCGACATCGACATCGAGCTCTGGACCCGGTCGACCCGGGACAACCCGATCTACTACGTGCAGTACGTCGCCGCCCGCACCGCCTCGGTGACGCGCAACGCCGCCGAGGTGGGGCTGCTGCGGGGCGACGAGGAGGCATTCCGCCCCGAGCTGCTCTCCCACGAGAAGGAGAACGAGCTGCTCAAGGCGCTCGGCGAGTTCCCGGCCGTGGTCGCCACCGCCGCCGAGCTGCGCGAGCCGCACCGCATCGCCCGTTACCTCGAGGAGAGCGTCGCGGCGGCGTACCACCGCTTCTACGACAACTGCCGGATCCTGCCGCGCGGCGACGAGGAGATCACCGACCTGCACCGGGCCCGGCTCTGGCTCAACGACGCCACCCGCACCGTGATCGCCAACGGCCTGCACCTGCTCGGCGTCTCGGCGCCCGAGCGGATGTGACCGGTGCCGACCCTGACGGTGGATAACGCTGAGCGACGAGAGGGGAAGCGCTGATGCGTGCCCACGAGGCCGGTGCCCTGCACGGTGACATCGGCGTACGCGGCCCCACCTGGCTGCGGGCGCCGGCGGACGTCAACGCCCTGGTGCCGCAGCTCTGGCCGCGCAACGTGCGCCGCGGCGAGCACGGGGCCCTCACCGTCGCCGGGCGTGACGTCCGCGAGCTGGCCGCCGAGTTCGGCACGCCCGCGTACGTCCTCGACGAGGAGGACCTGCGGTCGCGCTGCCGGGACTTCCGGGCGGCCTTCTCCGGTGACGACGTCTACTACGCCGGCAAGGCGTTCATCTGCCGCGCCGTGGTCAAGATGATCGCCGAGGAGGGGCTGCACCTCGACGTCTGCAGCGGCGGCGAACTGGCGGTGGCGCTGGCGGCCGGGTTCCCGCCGGAGCGCATCGGCTTCCACGGCAACAACAAGTCGCTGCGCGAGCTGAGCCGCGCGCTCGACGCGGGCGTGGGGCGGATCATCGTCGACTCCGACCAGGAGGTCGACCGGCTGACCGCGCTGGCCCGCGAGCGGTCCGTACGCCCCCGGGTGCTCCTGCGGGTCACCGTCGGCGTCGAGGCGCACACCCACGAGTTCATCGCCACCGCCCACGACGACCAGAAGTTCGGCTTCTCGCTGGCCGGCGGCGCGGCGGCCGCGGCGGCGCTGCGCATCCTCGACGAGGACGTGCTGGAGCTGCGGGGCCTGCACTCCCACATCGGGTCGCAGATCTTCGACACCAGCGGCTTCGAGGTCTCCGCCCGCCGCGTGCTGGGGCTGCAGGCGCAGATCCGCGACGCCCGGGGCGTGCAGCTGCCGGAGCTGGACCTCGGTGGGGGCTTCGGCATCGCGTACACCACGCAGGACGACCCGGCCACGCCGCAGGACCTGGCGAAGCGGATGCACAAGATCGTCGACGACGAGTGCAACGCGCTGGCACTGGCCGTCCCGCACCTCTCCATCGAACCGGGCCGCGCCATCGTCGGCCCGGCCGTCTTCACCCTCTACGAGGTCGGCACCGTCAAGGACGTCGAAGGGCTGCGCACCTACGTCAGCGTCGACGGGGGGATGAGCGACAACATCCGCACCGCGCTCTACGACGCCTCCTACTCGGCCACCCTGGCGTCACGCGCGTCACGTGTCACGCCTGTGCTGGCCCGCGTGGTGGGAAAGCATTGTGAGTCCGGGGACATCGTGGTGAAGGATGAATTCCTGCCCGCCGACGTGCAGCCCGGAGATCTTGTTGCGGTACCCGGCACCGGCGCCTACTGCCGGAGCATGGCCAGCAACTACAACCATGTGCCCCGGCCGCCGGTCGTCGCCGTCCGCGACGGTCAGGCCCGGGTGATCGTCCGGCGGGAGACCGAAGACGATCTGCTGGCATTGGATGTGGGATGACGAAACCTGTGCGCTTGGCGATCCTCGGCTGCGGCACCGTCGGCAGCGAGGTCGTACGGCTGATCCAGAGCCAGTCCGCCGACCTGACCGCCCGCATCGGCGCTCCGCTGGAGATCGCCGGCATCGCCGTACGTCGTCCGGGCCGGGACCGGGCCGGCCTGCCGGTCGACCCCGACATCTTCACCACCGACGCGCTCGGGCTGATCAAGCGTGACGACGTCGACCTGGTGGTCGAGGTCGTCGGCGGCATCGAGCCGGCGCGCAGCTGGCTGGTCGAGGCGCTGCGGGCCGGCAAGAGCGTGGTGACGGCGAACAAGGCCCTGCTCGCCGAGGACGGCGGCACGCTGCACGACGCCGCTGCCGCCGGCGGCGCGGACCTCTACTACGAGGCGGCGGTCGCCGGCGCGATCCCGCTGCTGCGCCCGCTGCGCGACTCCCTGCACGGCGACACGATCACGCAGGTCACCGGCATCGTCAACGGCACCACCAACTTCATCCTCTCGGCGATGGACGCCACCGGGGCCGGCTTCACCGAGGCGCTGGAGGAGGCGACCGCCCTCGGGTACGCCGAGGCGGACCCGACCGCCGACATCGAGGGCTTCGACGCGGCGGCGAAGGCCGCCATCCTCGCCTCGCTCGCCTTCCACACCCGGGTCACCGCCGCCGATGTGCACCGCGAGGGCATCACCCGGGTGACCGCCGCCGACGTCGCCAGCGCCAAGGCGATGGGCTGCACCATCAAGCTGCTCTGCATCGCCTCCCGGGGCACCGGCGCCGACGGCGCCGAGTCGGTCAGCGTCCGGGTGCACCCGGCGATGATCCCGCTGACCCATCCGCTGGCGAGCGTCGGCGACGCGTTCAACGCGGTCTTCGTCGAGGCCGAGGCGGCCGGGCAGCTGATGTTCTACGGCCGTGGTGCGGGCGGTGCGCCGACCGCCAGCGCGGTCCTCGGCGACGTGGTGGCGGTTGCCCGCAACCGGATTGCGGGGGTCTGCACCGCCAGCGAGTCGACCTATGCCGCGCTGCCGGTGCGCCCGATGGGCGAGGCGGTCACCCGCTACCACATCAGCCTCGACGTGGCCGACCGTCCGGGTGTGCTCGCCACCGTGGCGAACGTCTTCGCCCGCCAGGGCGTCTCCATCGCCACCGTGCGGCAGGCCTCGGCCGAGCCGGTCGACCCGGCCGCACCGGGTGGCGACGCCATCCTGGTGATCGTCACCCACCGGGCCACCGACGCCGCGCTGGCGGCCACCGTCGAGGAGCTGCGCGGGCTGGACATCGTCCGCTCCGTCGCCGGCGTGCTGCGGGTCGAAGGCGGATCCTGAGCCGCGCCCGGCCTTAGTGTTCGTCGGCCGGCGCCGGGGGCACGGTGTGGGCCGGGAGCGCGCCGAGGGCGGTGTGAGCCATGGCGCGGTGAAGGCACGGTGTGAGCCGGGTCGCCCCGGGGGTGTCCCGACAGATGGGTCCGGCCCGGTGCGCGACGATGACGGCGCGAAGGACCGGGCACCCTGAACAGGCAATGGCCGGCACGCCGGCGGCCGACGAGGCGAGGAGACGTGTCATGTGGCGTGGGCTGATCGAGACCTACCGGGACCGCCTGCCGGTCACCGGCTCCACGCCGGTGATCACCCTGCACGAGGGGAACACCCCGCTGGTGCCGGCGCCGGTGCTCTCCAGCCGGCTCGGCGCCGACGTCTACCTCAAGGTGGAGGGCGCCAACCCCACCGGGTCGTTCAAGGACCGCGGCATGACGATGGCCGTCTCCAAGGCGGTCGAGGCCGGCAACAAGGCGATCATCTGTGCCTCCACCGGCAACACCAGCGCCTCCGCCGCCGCCTACGCGGCCCGCGCCGGGATCACCTGCGCCGTCCTGGTCCCGCAGGGCAAGATCGCCCTCGGCAAGCTGGCCCAGGCGCTGGTGCACGGCGCCCGGCTGCTCCAGGTCAGCGGCAACTTCGACGACTGCCTGGCGCTCGCCGCCAAGCTCGCCCAGGACTACCCGGTGGCGCTGGTCAACTCGGTCAACCCCGACCGGTTGCACGGGCAGAAGACCGCCGCCTTCGAGATCGTCGAGGCGCTCGGCGACGCCCCCGACATCCACTGCCTGCCGGTCGGCAACGCCGGCAACATCTCGGCGTACTGGATGGGCTACAACGAGGACTTCGACGCCGGCAACAGCACCCGCCGCCCCAAGATGTACGGCTTCCAGGCCGCCGGCGCCGCCCCGATCGTCAACGGCCAGGCGGTCCGGGAGCCCTCCACCATCGCCACCGCGATCCGCATCGGCAACCCGGCGAGCTGGACCAAGGCGCTCGACGCCCGGGACTCCTCGGGTGGGCTGATCGCCGCGGTCACCGACCGGGAGATCCTGGCCGCGTACCGGCTGCTCGCCCGCGAGGTCGGCGTCTTCGTCGAACTCGGCAGCGCGGCGAGCGTCGCCGGCCTGCTGCAGTCCGCGGCCGCCGGCAAGATCCCGCCCGGCTCCACCGTGGTCTGCACGGTCACCGGGCACGGGCTCAAGGACCCGGAGTGGGCGATCTCCACCGCCCCGGCGCCGAGCACCATCGCCAACGACGTGCTGGCCGCGGCGCGGGCGCTCGACCTGGCCTGATCCGCGCCGGCGGGAACCGGCCACAGGGGAGCGACCACCCACAGACGTACGGCGCGCAGTGCCGGCGCCGTGCGGGGTCGGCTGCTGGCCGCGGCGGTGCCGCCGTGATCCGGAACGTGACATCGACCCGCCGCCACCCCACAGGATCACGTCGGCGACGGTGAGGCAGACTTTGGCCGCCGCCTACGTCTTTCCTCCCAGGAGTGAACCCCGCCGATGTCGCTGCTCGCCAGATTCAGTCTTGCCAATCGAGGGTTGATCGCCCTCATGGCCGTGATGATCACCGGGTTCGGCCTTTTCGCCGTGCCGTCGCTCAAGCAGCAGCTGCTGCCGTCGATGGAGATCCCGGCGGCCTTCGTCATGGCGGCCTATCCCGGCGCCGGCCCCGAGATCGTCGAAGCGCAGGTGACGGTCCCGATCGAGAAGGCCGTCCAGGGCGTACCCGGTCTGGAGTCCGTAACCTCGACGACCCGCGAGGGCCTGGCCTTCGTGCAGGTCGGCTACGAGTTCGGCACCGACATCGACGACGCGGTCAACAAGATGCAGACCGCGCTCAACCGCATCTCCGCCCAGCTCCCGCAGGGGGTGGAGCCGACGGTGCTCTCCGGTGGCACCGACGACCTGCCGAGCCTGATGCTCGCCGCCAGTGGCGGCGCGGACGCGACCGAGCTGGCGGGCAGGCTGCGCGAGACCGTGGTGCCGGAGCTGTCGGCGATCGAAGGGGTCCGCACGGTCGAGGTCACCGGCGACAGCGAGCAGCTCGTCGTGATCACGCCGGACGCCAGGAAGCTGGCAGCAGCGAGGCTTCCGGTCACCGCGATCGGCACCGCACTGAAGTCCAACGGCATGGTGGTGCCGGCCGGCGCCGTCGCCGATGGCGACAAGAACCTCGTCGTGCAGGCCGGTGGGCGCATCGCCACCCTCGACGACCTGCGCGGCATCTACCTGACCGGCCCCGGGGCCCGCCCCGTGCGGCTCGGCGACGTCGCCGCCGTCGAGCAGCGGGTCGCCCCGCCGACCTCGATCAGCCGTACCAACGGCGAGCAGAGCCTCGGCATCTCCATCACCGCCACCCCCGACGGCAACGCGGTCGCTATCTCACACGCCGTGCAGGAGGTGCTGGCCGATCTGGAGGCCGCCACCGGCGCGGAGCTGACCGTCGTCTTCGACCAGGCCCCGTTCGTGGAGCAGTCGATCGAGACCCTGACCACCGAAGGACTGCTCGGCCTGATCATGGCCGTCCTGGTGATCCTGGTCTTCCTGCTCTCCATCCGTTCGACGATCGTCACCGCCGTCTCCATCCCGCTCTCGGTGGTGGCGGCGCTGCTGGCGCTCTGGCTCGCCGACTACTCGCTCAACCTGCTGACCCTCGGCGCGCTCACCATCGCCGTCGGCCGGGTCGTCGACGACTCGATCGTGGTGCTGGAGAACATCAAACGCCACCTCGGGTACGGCGAGGCCAAGCGTGACGCCATCATGACCGGCGTCCGCGAGGTCGCCGGCGCGGTGACCGCCTCCACCCTCACCACGGTCGCGGTCTTCGCCCCGATCGCCCTGGTCGGCGGCTTCGTCGGGCAGATCTTCATGCCGTTCGCCGTCACCGTGACGGTGGCGCTGCTCGCCTCGCTGCTGGTCTCACTGACCGTCATCCCGGTGCTGTCGTACTGGTTCCTCAAGCCGGCCGACGGCTCGGCCGACACCACGGCGATCCGCAAGGCCGCCGAGGAGCGCGAGCTGCGGGGCTGGTTGCAGCGGGCGTACCTGCCGGTGATCCGTTTCGCGACGGTCCGCCGCTGGAGCACGCTGGCGATCGGCGTGCTGGTGCTCGGGTTGACCGTGGGTCTGGCCAGCCGGCTGGAGACCAACCTCTTCGACGACGCCGGGCAGAACACCATCAGCGTCACCCAGAAGATGCCGGCCGGGACCAGCCTCGCCGCCACCGACGCGGCGGCCAGGAAGGCCGAGGCGGTGCTCGCCGGCCTCGACGAGGTCGAGACCTATCAGGTGAGCATCGGCGGCTCGGGCATGGCCTTCATCGGTGGCGGCGGCACCGACCAGGCGAGCTTCTCGATCACCCTCGACCCCGATGCCGACGTGGCGGCCGTCACCGAGACGCTCCGCGGTGAGTTCGACGCCCTCGGCGCCGGTGAGTTCCGCTTCGGTGCCGGCGGCGGCGGGTTCGGTAGCAGCGAGCTGCAGGTGCTCGTGCAGGCCGCCGACGACGAGACGCTGGCCGCCGCCGCGGAAGAGGCTCGGGCCGCGCTCGCCGACACGCCGGGTCTGACCGACGTGAGCACCAGCCTCGCCGAGCGGATTCCCCGCGTCGAGGTCACCGTCAAGCGGGCCGAGGCGGCCGCGCGGGGCCTGACCGACGCCGCGGTCGGGCAGCTGGTGGCGCAGGCCTACCAGGGAACGTCGCTGGGGCAGGTGGCCGTCGGCGGGGTGCAGCAGAAGGTGCAGCTCAGCACCGGGGCCGTGCCGCCGATGACGGTGGAGCAGCTGCGGGCCCTGCCCGTGCCCGGCGGAACCCTCGCCGACATCGCCGACATCACCCAGGTCGACGGGGCGATCGCCCTGACCCGCATCGACGGCGCCCGCACCGTCACCGTCAGCGGCACGCCGAACGGCTCGGACCTGGGCGCGATCACCGCGGACGTCACGGAGCGGATCAACGCGCTCGACGTGCCGGGGGCGACGTTCACCGTCGGCGGCGTCAGCGCCGACCAGGAGGAGGCCTTCGCCGACCTCGGCCTGGCCGTGCTCGCCGCCATCGCGCTCGTCTTCCTGATCATGGTGGTGACCTTCCGGAGCCTGATCCAGCCGCTGATCCTGCTGGTGTCGGTGCCGTTCGCCTTCACCGGCGCGATCGCGTTGCTGCTGATCACCGGCAAGCCGCTCGGAGTGCCGGCACTGATCGGTGTGCTGATGCTCGTGGGCATCGTGGTGACCAACGCGATCGTCCTGCTCGACCTGGTCAACCAGTACCGGGCACAGGGCATGTCGGTCAGTGAAGCGGTTGTCGAGGGCAGCCGGCACCGGCTGCGGCCGATCCTGATGACGGCGATCGCGACGATCTTCGCGCTGACCCCGATGGCGATCGGCATCACCGGTACCGGTGGCTTCATCTCCCAGTCCCTGGCGATCGTGGTGATCGGCGGATTGATCACCTCCACGCTGCTGACGCTGGTGCTGGTGCCGACCCTCTACACGCTGGTCGAGGGCGCCCGGCAGCGCCGGCGGGACCGCCGGGGTGCGGCACGCCCGGTCTCACCCGCTCAGACGGGTGCGGCGCCGGCCGCCCCGGCCGAGGCGGCGAGGACGGAGACGGCTGCACCGGAGGATGCGCCGGAGCCGGCGCGTGCGGCGCCCTCCGGGGCACTCGCCGACGGCACCGACCAGTTCGAGGTGCTGCGACTGCCCAAGAGCCGCCAGTCGCCGCTGCCTCCGCAGGAGTAGCAACGGCGGACCGCGGGGCGTTTCGGCAGGTGGGCGTACCTGTCGGAGCGCCCCGCGCGCTTGCCTGCCGGTGGTAATCTCCGGCGCCACACGGGGGATCGGAGACACAATGATGATCGGTGATGGAACGCGCCGCCGTGCGCTGCTGCGCGGCGGAGGGCTCATCGCGGCGGGGGCCGCAGCCGGCGCGGTCGGCTTCACCGAGTACGACCGCATGTCCGGCCGCCGCCTGCCGCTGGGCCCCAGCCCGGCCGCCGCCACGGTCGGGGTCGGCGAGCAGCGACCCGGCGAGGCCCGCCTGGACGTGGTCTGGGGGGCCGCCCCGACCCGCCGCGCGATCGCGCTGACCTTCGACGACGGCCCGGGTCCGGAGTGGACGCCGCTGGTGCTGGACACCCTGGAGCGTCTCGAGGTGCCGGGGACCTTCTTCATGGTCGGGCGCGACGCCGAGCGGCACGCGGCGCTGGTCCGGGGCCGGATGGAGCGGCACGAGGTCGGCAGCCACACCTGGGCGCACCAGGACCTGGCCCGGATGGGCGCCGACGAGGCGTACGACAACCTGCGGCGCGCGCACGACGCGATCGCCGCGGCCACCGGCAAGGAGCCGCGGCTGCTGCGTCCACCGTGGGGACACCTCGGCGGCAGCACGCTGCACGCCGCCGCGCGAATGCGCTACCGGCTGGTGCTCTGGTCGGCGCAGATGCTGGAGTCCGCCTACCCGGACGACCCCGCCGGCCACGCCCGGTACGTCGTCGAGCAGGTGACGCCCGGAACGATCCTGCTGGCGCATGACATCGGGCGGCCGGAGCGGCTGGTCGGGCTGCTCGGGCTGCCGCAGATCGTCGGCGAGCTACGGGACCGGGGCTACGAGTTCCGCACCGTCTCCGACCTGCTCAGCGAGGCGCAGGCGTAGGGGCGTACGGGTCGGTGTCGACCTGCCCGCCACCGGGGCCGTACGCCGGGTACGCCCCGGGGTGGGGTGCGGCCGGCGGCGCGGCCGGGCGTCCGACGAACACCGCCGCGATCAACAGCGCCACTCCCACGCCCAGGGTGAGGCTCGAGGCGAGCCCGTAGGCGAAGAGGATGAGGTCCATGCTGGCCACCCGGCGGTCGAAGGTGAATTCGATCAGCAGCGGCCAGGTGGCGCTTAGCACGAAGTCGAATAGCAGCAGGAGCAGGCCGGCCAGGAGGAAGCGTCGGGCCCTGCCGGTCAGCCGGCGCCGGCCGGCAGTGGCCATCACCAGGCCGGCCACCAGGGCGACCAGCAGCGGCAGGCCGCTCACCAGTTGTGCGCCGATGATGATGCCCACACTTCTCATGGTCCCTCTTTCCTCGCGGCGTGCCGCACACCTTATCGGCGGCTGTCTAAAGGAGGGTGCCCGCGCGTTGTCCCAGGCAGCGGACGCGGCGTCGAAAGCGCTGGCCAGCCGCCTAGCATGAGCCAATGCCCCTCTCCTTCACCACCGATCCGGTGACCGTCACGGTGCCGGCCACCAGCGCGAACCTCGGCCCGGGCTTCGACTCGCTGGGACTGGCGCTCGCGCTGCACGACGAGGTCACCGCCGAGGTGACCCCGGCCGGGTGCCGGGTACGGGTCGAGGGGGAGGGAGCCGGTGAGCTCCCCACCGACGAGCGGCACCTGGTCGTACGCGCCATGCGGGCCACCTTCGACGTGCTGGGCGCCCAGCCCACCGGCCTGACGGTGCGCTGCCGCAACCGGATTCCGCAGGCGCGGGGGATGGGTTCGTCCTCGGCGGCGATCGTGGCCGGCGTGCACCTGGCCCGGGGGCTGGTGACCGACGGCGCCGAGCGCCTCGACGACGCCGCGGTGCTGCGGCTGGCCGCGCAGATCGAGGGGCACCCGGACAACGTCGCGCCCTGCCTGCTCGGCGGCTTCACAATCGCGTGGACCGGGGCCGAGGGCGCGCACGCCGTTTCGCTGCCGCCCTTGCCGCAGGTGCGGCCGACGCTCTTCGTCCCGGCCGGGCGTGGTCTGACCGCCGTGGCCCGCGCCGCGCTGCCGGCCGCCGTGCCGCACGCCGACGCGGCGTTCAACGCCGGGCGCAGCGCTCTGCTGGTCGCGGCGTTGACCCGTGATCCGGCGCTGCTCTTCGCGGCCACCGAAGACCGGCTGCACCAGGACTATCGCGCCGCCGGGATGCCGGAGACCGCCGCGCTGGTCGCCCGGCTGCGTGCGGCGGGTGTGGCGGCGGTCGTCAGCGGCGCCGGGCCGACCGTGCTGGCGCTGACCGAACCGCCCGCCGAATGCGGATCGGATCCGGGATGGTCGAGGCGGAGTTTGGCCGTGGATGTCGACGGAGCACGGGTGAATAGGGGTAGACTGGGAATCGCCGAGCGGGGCCCTGTTGCCGCAGGTCGGAAGAGTTGATTACGCTCTAGACTTAGCACAGCCGCGAAGCATGCGATCTTCCTGTGGGTCGGCGCACCCCGAAGCTTTCGGCGGTTAGCTCGTCTTACCCCTGCCTAGGCCACGCCGGCACCGCAGTTTCCACGGTCGTCGCAGCCGGTTCTACCTGCTCATCTGTGCTGTTGGTGGGCGGAATCCGGCCGGCTGTGCCCAAACTCCCGCGACGCATCACGCGCGGCGGGGTGCACCGAGGCCGCCCGGCCACCCATTTCTCCACCCGGGCAGTCCCGGCCTATCGAGGGAAGGAATCCATTGAGCGACACCACCGACGTGACGTCGGATGTTTCCAACGTCGCTGGCGATGCCACCACCGCCGCCCCTGTCCGGCGCCGTCGGTCTGGCACCGGCTTGGCGGCGATGCTTCTGCCGGAGTTGCAGAGCCTGGCCGCGTCGCTCGGCATCTCGGGTACAGCCCGGATGCGCAAGGGTGAACTGATCAGCGCCATCACCGAGAAGCAGGGCGCCGCCGCAGGCGCGCCCCGCCCCCGGGTCGAGGTGGCGGCGGCAACGGCGCCGGCACGCGAAGAGGTCCGGGCCGAGGTGCGCGCAAGCGACCGTCCGTCGGCGGAGCAGCCGGCCCAGACGGAGGCAGCCGAGGGCCGTACCCGCTCCCGGCGCAACCGGGCGGGTGCGAGCGCCGAGGCGCGCACTACCGAGGCACGTGCCGCCGAGCCGCGTGCTGCCGAAGCGCGTACGGCCGAGCCGGTCGTTGCCGAGGCGCGGACCGCGGAGGCTCCGGCCGAGACCGGCGAGCGCACCGAGGGCCGCGGCGGACGGGACCGTGCCGAGCGTGGTGACCGTG
>Ga0233383_1000477_pt1 | contig 15500 bp, 15 predicted proteins | sample ElkDunMinimDraft_14_FD_191542 | JGI IMG/M metagenome (GOLD analysis project Ga0233383, IMG submission 191542) | Fecal eukaryotic communites from dung pellets of Tule Elk in California, USA - Elk Dung G16 | ecosystem: Host-associated > Mammals > Digestive system > Large intestine > Fecal | place...
CAGCTCGGCGTCGTTCTCGGGGTCGGCATCGGAGTGCCCGTGGTTGCGGTAGTCGGTGTAGAGCACCACGTACCCGGCCCGTGCCAGGTAGTCCCGCCCGGTGATCATGGAGCCGCCGGGCACGTACGAGCGAGGGTTCTTGTAACCGCGCGCGATCACCACCGCCGGAGACCGGTCCGCCCCGTGCGGAACGTGGAGCACGCCCGAGACCCGCAGGTCCTCGGAGCGGTAGCTCACGCGGTACGTCGTGTACGCGTCGTTGGTCTCCAGCACCCGCTCTCGGCGCAGGTCGCTCCCGTTGTCGGGAGCCCGCATGAGCGTCGGCAGCGTCCGCTCGTGACGTACGGGTGGCAGGGGAGGGAGCGACACGTGGTCGCCAGGGGCGTCCTCTGCCTGCGCCGCGCCGGCGGCGGGAAGGGCGGTCTGAGTGGCGATGCCACAGCCGGAGAGCAGCACGGCGAGGGCTGCCACCGCGGGCAGGATCGTACGAAGCACCGGACCATGATGGCGGATACGTCGGCGGGGCTGGCAGGTAGTGCCAAGGTTCGTCGAAGTGGTCCGGCGACGTTCGCCGTGGGGAGCGCTGCGCGGGTGCGTTGGAATCGAGGGGCACCCCCAAGACCGTCGAGGAGCACCATGACGCCACGCCCCAGTCGAGCTGGGCAGTTCCGTATCGGGATCGACACGGGAGGCACGTTCACGGACGTCGTCGCGTTCGACGAGACGACCGGTGAGATGGTGACGACCAAGACGCCGTCCACGCCGGCCGACCCCGCCGAGGGGTTCTTGGCGGGCATCGACAAGGTCCTCGCGCTGGCGGATCTCCCTCCCGGCAGCGGGGAGGCGATCTCGGCGGTCTCGCACGGCACGACGGTGGCGACGAACCAGCTCCTCGAGGGCAAGGTCGACCGGCTCGGCTTCATCACCAACGCCGGGTACGAGTCGGTGCTCGAGATCGCGCGCCAGTCCGTGCCCGACGGCTACGGCAACTCGTACTTCTGGGTGAAGCCCGACCGCATCGTCCCCCGGCACCTCGTCAAGGGTGTCGCCGGCCGCATGACGTGGACCGGTGAGGAGATCCAGCCCTTCGACGCCGAGGGCGCGCGCGAGGTGGCTCGCTGGTTCTGCGACCAGGGCATCGACACGCTCGGGGTCTGCCTGCTGCACAGCTACGCCAACTCCGCCCACGAGGAGGAGATGCGCCGGATCCTCTCCGAGGAGCACCCGGGCGCCGTCGTGTCGATCTCGTCGGAGGTGCTGCGCGAGTACCGCGAGTACGAGCGGTCGATGACCACGCTCGTGGACGCGGCGGTGAAGCCCAAGGTGTCGGCGTACGTGCGGCGCATCGCCGACCGCCTGGCGGCGTTCACGGGCGCGCGGGAGGGCGACGCGGGCGAGACCACCAACGTCCCCTTCTACGTCATGAAGTCCAACGGCGGCGTCCTCTCCGCCGCGGAGGTCGTGCACCAGCCGATCACGACGGTGCTGTCCGGCCCGGCGGCAGGGGCGCTCGGTGCCGCGCTCGTCGCCTCGGTCGCCGGCTTCGACCGCGTCCTGACCTGTGACGGCGGGGGCACCTCCACGGACGTGTCGGTCGTGGTGGACGGCGAGCCGACGCTGACGACGGAGGGGACGGTCGGCGTCTACCCGAGCAAGATCCCGATGATCGACGTGGTCACCGTCGGTGCGGGCGGCGGCTCGATCGCCTGGCTGTCGCCGGAGGGCACCCTCAAGGTCGGCCCGCAGTCGGCCGGCGCGGATCCCGGTCCGCTCTGCTACGCGAAGGGAGGCGACGAGGTCACGATCACCGACGCCCACGTGGTGCTCGGCCGCATCCCTCCGCACCTTCTCGGTGGGGAGATCCCGCTCGACGTCGACGCCGCCCGCAAGGGTCTGGAAGGGCTTGCGGGCCGGCTCGGGCTGAGCGTGGAGGAGGCGGCCGAGGGTGTCCTCGAGATCTCCGCCTGGAACCAGGCCAACGCCCTTCGCCAGATCACCGTCAAGCGTGGGCTCGACGTCCGTGACTTCACGCTGACGACGTTCGGCGGCTCCGGCTCGCTGCTGCTGTGCCGGCTGATGGACATCCTGTCGATCCCGACCGTCCTGGTCCCGCCGAACCCCGGCAACGTCTCGGCGTTCGGCCTGCTGACGGTGGACGTCAAGAACGACTACGTCCAGACCGCGGTCCGGCTCGCCAGCGCGCTCGACGCGTCCGAGGTCGAGGGGCTGTACGACGGGCTCGCCGCGCAGGCCGCGTCCGCCCTCGACGCCGAGGGGTTCGGAGCGGACGAGCAGCGCTTCGTCCGTACGGCTGACCTGCGGTACTTCGGCCAGGCCTTCGAGGTGCGGGTCCCGGTGCCGGACGGCGCGCTGGACGACACGGCGCTCGACGGTGTTGCCGAGGCGTTCCACGCTGAGCACCGTGCGCTGTACGGCTACGACTTCTCCGGTGACGACAGCCAGCAGGTCGAGTGGGTGAACCTGCGCGTGTCGGGCATCGGCCCGATCCAGCGCCCCCGGATCCGCGAGCGCGCCGCCGAGGCGAGCACGACCGCGCCGCAGCCCCGGACGAGCCGTCCGGTGTGCTTCGCGCCCCGCGACGGCCATGTCGACACCGCGATCTTCGACCGGTCGAGCCTGCGCCCCGGCCAGCAGGTGAGGGGACCGGCCGTCATCGAGGAGTTCGGGTCGACGATCCCGGTCCACCCCGGCTTCGTCGCCCGCATCGACACATATGACAACGTCATCGTCACCCGTGAGGGAGCGCCGTCCGTCACGGACGAGTCCTCCGAGAAAGGCAGCCACCAGTGAGCGAGTCCCGCCAGGCGCCGACCCAGTTCCCGTTCGGCACGCTCACCGAGGACGCCGGTGCCGGCGCGGACCCGGTCCTGGTCGAGATCGTGCAGGGCAGCCTCGCCTCGATCGAGCAGGAGGTCGAGACCGCGATCGCGCGGACCTCGCGCTCACCGATGATCCGCGACGCGCACGACTTCCGTGCGGGCATCCACGACCGTCTGCTCCGCAAGCTCACCGGCCGCTCGTACTCCGCTCTCGTCCACCCCGTCGCCCGCGACTTCCCGCTCGAGGACATGCGACCCGGTGACGTCTTCTTCCACAACGACGTCTACGAGTCGGAGGGCGGCATCGGCCACCTCCCGGACCTGTGCGTCACCGTCCCGGTCTTCGCGACCGTCGACGATGCCCCGCGCGTGGTCGCGTTCGTCCAGGCGTTCGGGCACCACGACGACATCGGCGGTGCGGTGCCGGGCTCCATGCCGAGCCACGCGACGAGCGTGTACGAGGAGGGCCTCGCCGTCCCCCCGATCAAGCTGTGGGACCAAGGCGTCCCCAACCGGGCGGCACTCACGATCATGACCCGCAACTCCCGCATGCCGGAGTCGCTGGCCGCCGACCTCGACGCCGAGTGCTCCGCCTGCCTGATGGGGGCGCGACGGCTCGGAGAGCTCTTCGACCGCTACGGCGTGGACGTCGTCGAGGCGTCGTTCGACGCGATCATCGACCGCACCACGCAGACGTACCGGCGCGAGATCCTCTCCAAGATCCCGGTCGGCACCTGGGTCTGGGAGGACTATGCCGAGCACGACGGCGTCGACGAGCCACAGCTCCACACGCAGCGCATCACGCTGACGCGGACCGGGCCGGACGACCCAGGCGGTGAGCGGGTGATCCTCGACTTCGCCGGCACGTCTCCCCAGGCGAAGGGCCCCATCAACCACTGCGGCGACTACTCCGACGGCGTCTTCCTCAAGAAGTGGCTCGCGCCGATCCTGCGCAACCTCGCCGACACCCCCGAGCGGATGGCCGAGCTCGACGTCAACGAGGGCGTGGTGCCGCTGATCGAGATGCGCTTCCCCCCGAAGGGCACGCTGCTCACTCCGGAGTTCCCGGCGCCGACCAACGCCCGTACGTTCGTGATCCTGCGGCTGCTCGGCGTTCTCGCCGGAGTCCTCGCGAAGGCAGTGGACGGCCGGATGCCGGCGGACCAGGAGACGATCCGCTACACGGGTGTGTACGGCACGGACCTCGCCGGTCGTCCGTATCTCATGCGCGAGGTGCTCGGCGGGGGCTCCGGTGGCCGCTACTACGCCGACGGCGAGGACACGATCCACGTCGTGCCGGACTCGCGCAACCTGCCGACCGAGTTCACCGAGTCGCGCTTCCCGTTCGTGGTGGAGTCGCTCTCGGTGGCGACCGACTCGGGCGGTCCCGGTCGGTTCCGCGGCGGTCTCGGCTACGAGAAGCAGCTGCGGATGCTCGCCGACGCCCACTTCATGTCGATCGCGGACCGCTCCATCCTCGCGTGCTGGGGCGTCAACGGAGGTCTCGCCGGACGGCCGTTCGAGGTCGTCATCGACGTCGGCGGGCCGAACGAGCGGGTGGTCGACGCGCTCGCCGACGCCGAGCCGGTACGCGCGGGTGAGTCGATCCGGATCCGGACGACCGGTGGTGGTGGATGGGGGGACCCGCTCGACCGCGACCCCGAGGCCGTCGTCCGCGACGTCCGCTGGGCGAAGGTGTCGCCCGAGGGCGCGCGTGACGACTACGCCGTGGTCCTGACCGGCACCGGTGACGACCTCGGGTACGACACCGACGCGACCGCGGCACTTCGGGCGGCGCGCGCCGCGCAGCGAGGTGACGACGACGTCTTCTTCGACCGCGGGCCGGGCTACGCGCGGCTCGCCGGCGGTGCGACGCACGCGGCTGTCGACGTGCGGTGAGTCCACGTCCGGTCGCCGTCGTCGGTGCCTCGGGCAAGACCGGGACACGTGTCGCCGAGGCGCTCGCCCTCCGTGGGGTGCCGGTGCGCCGCCTGGGTCGCACCGAGCTCGCCGACCCGGTCGCGGCGTTCGAGGGAAGCGCGGCGGCGTACCTGATCGCCCCCAATCTCCACCCCGACGAACCGGCGCTCGTCGGGGGGTGGGTGGAGGCGTTGCGCGCCGCAGGCGTAGGACGCGTCGCCTACCACTCCGTCGCCTGGCCGTACGCCCCCGCGATGCCGCACCACCTGGCCAAGGCGGAGACCGAGGACCTCGTCCGCCGCAGCGGGCTCGCGTGGACCGTCCTCCAGCCGTGTGCGTACGTCCAGAACGTCGTCCCCGGTCTGCGGGCAGCAGCGCCCGCCGTACGGGTCCCGTACTCCGTCGACCGGCCGTTCGGGCTGGTCGACCTCGCCGACGTGGGGGAAGCCGCGGCCGTCGTGCTCACCGAGGACGGTCATGTCGGGGCGACGTACGAGCTCGGTGGACCGTCGCTCGTGACCCTCGCCGACGTCGCGCGCGCCGCCGCGCAGGTGCGGGGCGTGCCGGTCCCGGCTGAGCGGCTCGATCCGCGTGCGTGGGTCGACGGGGCAGGGGCAGGGATGGACCCGCGCGAGCGTGACTGGCTCCTGGCCATGTTCGCGTTCTACGACGCGTACGGGCTGCCGACGGGCGGAGTGCCGCTGCAGGCGCTGCTGGGCCACCCGCCGCGCGACCTGCGGACGACGCTGCTGCGAGAGCTCACCTCCTGACCCCTCGCGAGCCACTGTCCGTGCCCTCGCGAGCCACCGTCCGTGCCCTCGCGAGCCACTGGCCCGGCCGGCCGGGCGTACGATCCCCCCATGATCCACGCCCACGACGTCGTCGCCTTCGCGATCGCGTCGGCCCTGCTCATCATGATCCCCGGCCCGAGCGTGCTGTTCACCATCAGCCGGGCCATGGTCCTCGGCCGCCGCGCCGCGCTCGTCAACGTGGTGGGCAACGCCGCCGGTGCTGCCGTGCAGATCGCGGCAGTCGCCGCCGGGCTCGGCGCGCTGGTCGCGCAGTCCGTCGCGGCGTACACGGTGGTCAAGTGGGTCGGCGCCGCGTACATCGTCTATCTCGGCATCCAGGCGATCCGTCACCGGCGCGCGGGCGACGGCGTCACCGGGGTCGACCCGACCGTCACGCGGACGTCGCGGATCCTGCGCGAGGGGTTCGTCGTCGGCGTGACCAACCCCAAGACGATCGTCTTCCTCGTCGCGGTCCTCCCGCAGTTCGTCGCCCGCGAGCTCGGAGCGGTGCCGCTCCAGATGCTGGTGCTGGGTGCGGTGTTCGTCGCGATCGCGCTGTGCATGGACAGCCTGTGGGCCCTCGGCGCCGGGGCCGCTCGTGACTGGTTCGCGCGCTCACCCCAACGGATGCACCGCCTCCGTGGAGCGGGTGGGAGCATCATGGTCGGTCTCGGTGCCAGCCTCGCTGTCGGAGGCCGTCCCGACTGACGGGAGACGAGGTCGTCGGGGGCCGTCAGCCCTCGTCGAGCGCGAAGTCGAGCTTCGCCACGCCGTTCTTCAGCGACACCACGCGTACGGTCATCGTGAACTTCTTGTCGCTGCCGTTGGGGTCCGAGAGCTGACAGCTCATCGTCGCCCCTGCGCGTGACTCGAGATCGCCCGGGCAGTCCACGATGGGGGCGAGCCCGATCTGCTTGCCCATCTCCTCCGACGCCTTCTCCTCGACGGACTTCTCCGTCATGGGCGCATGTCCGCACGCTGCGAGCACCAGTGCCACGGGCACGAGGGCGACGGCGGGACGAAGGCGCATGGGCACAGGGTAGATCCTTCCTCCGCACGGCCTGGAGGCTGGCCCGTACGGCTGGACGCCGAGGGAGGGAGCCGCAGCCGAATCTGGGCAACTGTCCACTACCGGACCGTGCTTCCTTGGCGAAGTTCGCCAATGCCCCGTCGCGCTCGCAACCCTAGATTCGTCGCATGCGCCTCGTCATCGCCCTCGGCGGCAACGCCATGACCGCCGGCGACGGGTCCGCGCGCCCCGAGGACCAGCGGACGGCGATCCAGGGCGCGATGCGCAGCGTCGCCGACCTCGTCGAGGCAGGTCACCAGATCGTGCTGACCCACGGGAACGGCCCGCAGGTCGGCAACCTGCTGCTCAAGAACGAGATCGCGGCCGACGTCGTCCCACCGGTCCCGCTCGACTGGTGTGTCGCGCAGACCCAGGCGACCATCGGCCGCCTCGTCCTCGACGCTCTCGACGAGGAGCTCGGCCGGCGCGGCCACCTGTCACGTACGGCCGTGATCGTGACGCGGACGATCGTCGACCCCGACGACCCGGGTTTCCTCGTCCCGACCAAGCCGATCGGCCGGTACGCCACCGCCGAGGAAGCGGCGGCGATGCAGGCCCACGGGCAGCACTGGGTGGAGATCCCGCACAAGGGATGGCGCCGCGTCGTCGCGTCGCCGGAGCCGCGCCGGATCCCTGAGGTCGGCACCGTACGCACGCTCCTCGACGACGGCTTCGTCGTGGTCTGCGCGGGCGGCGGCGGCATCCCGACGGTGCGTCAGGGCGAGGCGTACGTCGGGATCGAGGCCGTGATCGACAAGGACCTGACGGCTGCTCTGCTCGCCGAGCAGGTCGGCGCCGACACGCTCGTGATCGCCACCGACGTCGACGCCGCCGTGGTCGGGTTCGGCACGCCGCACGCCGAGCCCCTCGGTGCGGTCGGCCTGGCCGAGATCCGCCGGCTCGCCTCGACCGGCGCCTTCGCCGCGGGGTCGATGGGGCCCAAGGTCGAGGCCGTCACGCGGTTCGCGGCGCACACCGGTCGTACGGGCGTCATCACCTCGCTCCCTCGCATCGACGACGCGGTCGCTGGTCGTACGGGTACGCGTGTCGGGCCCGACCCCGTCCCGACCGGCACCGTCGCCACCTGACCTCCGTCCGAGCCACCGTTCACCCCACCCCGAGAGGATGCTCATGCCAGCAGCGATCGAAGTACGCAAGGTCCCGATCCACTCCGTCGCCGACGCCAGCGAGCTCGAGAAGCTCATCGCCGACGGCGTGCTGGAGGCTGACCGCGTCATTGCGATCATCGGCAAGACGGAGGGCAACGGCGGCGTCAACGACTACACCCGGATCATCGCCGACCGGGCGTTCCGCGAGGTGCTCGTCGCTCAGGGGACCCGGTCGCCGGAGGACGTCAAGCAAGTTCCGATCGTGTGGTCGGGTGGCACCGACGGCGTCATCAGCCCGCACGCGACCGTCTTCGCGACGCTGCCCGACGACGCCGTCGAGGCCACCGACGAGCCACGTCTGAGCGTCGGCTTCGCGATGAGCGACGTGCTGCTGCCCGAGGAGATCGGTCGTACGCCGATGGTCGAGAAGGTCGCCGACGCCGTGAAGGTCGCGATGGAGCGCGCCGGCATCACCGACCCGGCCGACGTCCACTACGTCCAGACCAAGACGCCGCTCCTCACGATCGACACGATCCGGGACGCGAAGTCGCGAGGCAAGACGGTGTGGACCGAGGACACCCTCGCGTCGATGGACCTGTCCAACGGCACGACGGCGCTCGGCATCGCCGTCGCGCTCGGCGAGATCGAGATGCCGACCGACGGCGACATCCTGCACGATCGGACGCTCTACTCCTCGGTGGCCTCCTGCTCATCGGGCGTCGAGCTCGACCGTGCGCAGGTCGTCGTGGTCGGCAACGTCCGCGGCATCGGCGGCCGCTACCGGATCGGGCACGGCGTCATGGAGGACGCCCTCGACAGCGACGGCATCTGGGACGCCATCCGCTCCGCTGGGCTGGACCTGCCGGAGCGGCCGCGAACCGACGACCTCGACGGGCGGCTCGTCAACGTCTTCCTCAAGTGCGAGGCGAGTCAGGACGGCATGGTCCGGGGCCGTCGCAACGCGATGCTCGACGACTCCGACGTCCACTGGCACCGTCAGATCAAGGCGGCCGTCGGCGGCGTCACCGCGGCCGTCACCGGCGACCCGGCAGTGTTCGTGTCGGTCTCGGCCGCGCACCAGGGCCCGGACGGCGGCGGCCCGGTCGCTGCGATCGTCGAGGCCTGAGCCGGCCTTCAAGACCGAGGGGGCGCGGTTGGGGGATCGTGCCCCCTCCTCGGTCGGGGCTGACGGCAGGGTCAGTCCCGACTACCCTCGTCAGCGTTCGGCCCGCTCCCATGCGCGGAGCAGGAAGGACGCCGTCGCTGCCGGTCGGTCGACCGCGGGGGAGTGGCCCGCACCGTCGATGACGACGACCTCCGTACCCAGTCGTTCGGCCATCCGGTCCTGCACCGCATAGGGCCACGCGTCGTCGGCGCTCCCTCGCGCGACGGCAACGGGGACGTCCACCGACGCGAGCGCGTCGACCTGGTCCGGCGCATCCATGAGGTGCTCGGCGATCGACGTGAGCGACTCCGGGGCACTGGCGACGAAACGGCGGCGCAGGAACTCGCGGACGGCCGGCGGCACGTCGAGTGCGGCGTTCTGCTGGGCGAACACCACCTCGAGCCCGACCTCCGGCACCGCGCCGGCGAAGGTGCGCAGCCTTCTCAGCGGCGCCTCCGGGTCGGGAGTCAACGCCCGGACCCCTGCGTCACCGAACCCTGCCGGTCCGGAGCACAGCAGCGCCAGGCTGCGCCAGGCCGAGGTGTCGTCGAGGACGGCGTGCTGCGCGACCAGACCGCCGAAGGAGTGGCCCACCAGGTGCGAGCCCCCGTACGGGGCGAGGGCCTCCTGGATCGCAAGCGCGTCCGCGGCGAACCCTCGTACGGAGTAGTCGTCGTCGGGCTTGCCAGGCGTCTCGTACTGCCCGCGCTGGTCGTAGGCCGTCGCGTGCCACCCGGCCTGCGCGAGCAGCGGCAGGAGGAACGCGTAGTCCTCCTTGCTGCCGGTGAACCCGGGCAGGAGGAGGACGTGGCCGCGCCGTGACGTCCCCCGGGGGACCGGCGCATCGAGCGTCGCGAAGGTGCCCCGAGGAGTCGTGAGAGTCCGGGGGGTCAGGGCGCCGAACGCCTCGGCGGCGGGTGCGGAGGTCATTCGGCCACCTTCCGGCCCTTCTTGGCGACCGCGGCGACCAGCCCCGCGGGCGCGTAGCGGGCGACCGTCGCCAGCACCTTGTATCGGGCGGTCGGCACCGAGAGCGGCTTGCCCTTCTCGAGGTCGCGCAGCGCACCGCGTACCTGCTGGTCGGTGCTCGTCCACATCCACCGCGGCACGTCGCTCGGGTCGACGCCCATGCGTTGGTGGAACTCCGTGCGGACGAAGCCCGGGCACAGCGCCGTCGTGACGACGCCCTCCGCGGCGTACTGGATGTTCATCCACTGGCTCAGGTTGACGATCCAGGCCTTGTGGGCCGAGTAGGTGCCGCGCGGCGTGAACGCGGCGACGCTCGCGACGTTGAGGATCTGCCCGGACCGGCGTGGACGCATCACCTCGAGCGCGGCCGCCATCAGGTCCATGGGCGCCTTGACCATCAGGTCGAGCTGGGCATCCTCGTCGGCGACGTCGGTGTCGCCGAAGAACTTGCCGATCGACGACCCCGCGTTGTTGACCAGGAGGTCGATCCGGTGCTCCCGGACGGCGTCGGTCACCCGCGCGACGCCTTCTCGCGTCGCGAGGTCGGCGGGGACGACGTGGACCGTACGTCCGGTGGCGCGCAGCTCTGCGGCCACGGCGTCGAGGCGGGCCTCGTCGCGTGCGACCAGCACGACGTCGTCACCGCGTGCGGCGAGGGCGCGGGCGAAGGTCAGGCCGAGGCCCGATGTGGCGCCGGTCACGAGTGCGAGAGCCATGGGCAGATCCTTGCAGATCATGAAGAATGACCGACGTGACACCTCAACCCTCGGACACACGCGACGCGCCGCACCCGTCGAGCGGTGCGCGTGTGCTCGCCGTGGCCAACCAGAAGGGTGGCGTCGGCAAGACCACGACGGTCGCGTCACTGGGTGCCGCGCTCGCCCAGCGGGGCCGACACGTGCTGCTGGTGGATCTCGACCCGCAGGCGAGTCTCACGTTCTCGCTGGGTATCGACCCGGAGGAGCTCGACGTCTCCGTCCGCGAGGTGCTGCTCGGCGAGAAGGAGGCGAGCGACGCGATCGTCGTGACCGACGAGGCCGTCCACCTGCTGCCGTCGACGATCGAGCTCGCCGAGGCAGAGGAGACCCTCGCGACCCGCACCGGTCGTGAGCAGCGGTTGCGCGTCGCCCTGGAGCCGGTGGCCGGCGACTACGACTGGATCATCATCGACTGCCCGCCGTCGCTGGGCGTGCTCACCGCAGCGGCGTTGACCGCCGCGAGCGACCTCTTGATCCCGTTGCAGTGCGAGACGCTCGCGCACCGCGGGGTGGGACAGCTCCTCGACACGGTCCACGACGTCCGGACCTTCACCAACCCGAGGCTGCGGATCCTCGGTGTCCTGCCGACCGCGTACGACGGCCGGACGAAGCACGCACGTGCGGTGCTCGAGGCGATCACCTCGTCGTACGGGCTGGCGGTCGTCGAGCCGGCGATCCCTCGGACGGTGCGTTTTGCGGAGGCTCCGGCGTACGGGCAGTCGATCCTGCGGACGGCCGCGAGCCACCGCGGTGCGCAGGCGTACAGGGACGTCGCCGACACCCTTCTCGCCTCCTGAGGCGAGAAGGCGTCGTGAGCTGCCACCCCACCGTCGTCGCGACCTGCCGAGCCCGTACGCTGACGCCGTGACCGCAAGCCGTGATCGTCCCGTGACCTCTGGGGGACGACACAGCGCCCAGAGCACCCGGCGCCCGCGGTGGCGGCTGTGGACCGCCGCCCTCGTCGTCGCAGGGCTCGGTGCCGGCGGGGTCGCGTTCTACGACGAGCTGCCCGCCGTCCCGCTCAGCACGACGGCGGGCTCGGCCGAGGCCAGGCCTCTCACCGGCGAGGTTCCGCTCGCGGCCAGGCTGCCGGCGTACCCGCCGGAGGCGCCGCCAGCCGCCGGCTCCACGCCCGGGCCGTCCGCCTCACGCACCGCCGGTGGCTCCACACCGGCGCCGACGTCGCCGACGACTCCCGTGCCGCCCAGTCCCGTACCGACCACCCCCACGCCGAGCACACTGCCCCCTGCGGTCGTCGAGGCGCCGCCCCCGGTGCCGGCGGAGTCCGGTGAGGGCCGACGCATCGTGTTCTCGGTGAGTGCGCAGCGGGTGTGGCTCGTCCGGGCGGACGAACGGGTCGCCCGCACCTATCCGGTCTCGGGCAGCAAGCACGACAACCTCGACCCGGGCACGTACGAGGTCTTCTCCCGCTCGCGGCACGCGACGTCGTACGACTTCGGCAGCACCATGGAGTACTTCGTACGGTTCACCCGCGGCGAGAACGCACCGATCGGGTTCCACACGATCCCTGTCGACGACGACGGCGAGCTGCTCCAGACGCGTTCCGAGCTCGGCAAGCCGCTGTCGTCGGGGTGCGTGCGGCAGTGGCGCAAGGACGCGATCGCGCTGTGGGAGTTCGCGCCGGTCGGGACGACGGTCGTCGTCGTCGCCTGAGGCCGCGCCCCGTACAGCGCACGCCCGCACAGACGACGGTGCCCCAGCGTCCACTGGACGCTGGGGCACCGACTCGCGTGTGCGTACGGGTTGGGGCTACTCGCCGCCGTCAGCCGCCACGGGCGCTGCGCCGTCGGCCGACCCGCCGGAAGGACGCCTGCGCCGGCGCCGGCGCCGAGGGGCGTCCGAGCCTTCGGTCGACGTCACCGAGGCGCCGTCGTCGGCGGGACCGGTCGTCGCCGTCGACGTGTCGACAGCGTCCGGGCCGCCGGTCTCGCTGACCGGTCGCCCGCCACGGGTGCGGCTGCGGTTACGGCTCTTGCGCGCGGGGCGCTCGCCACGGTCGGTGCGCTCACCACGGTCGCTGCGCTCGCCACGGGCCGGGCGGTCGGCCTTCGGCGCTGCCGGGGCCGGGGGCTTGAGGCGCCCGGTCACGTCGGCCGAGATGCCCAGGTCGTGGAAGACGTGCTCGGATGTCGAGTACGTCTCGACCGGCTCGTCGAAGGGCAGCCCGAGGTCGCGGTTGATGGTCTTCCAGCGCGCCACGTCGGCCCAGTCGACCAGCGTGATCGCGTTGCCGCTCTTGCCGGCGCGCCCCGTACGTCCGATGCGGTGGACGTAGGTGTTGGAGTCCTCGGGGCAGCTGTAGTTGATGACGTGCGTGACGTCGGCGACGTCGATGCCGCGGGCGGCGACGTCGGTCGCGACCAGCGCGTCGACCTTGCCCTCGCGGAACTTCGCCATCGCCTTCTCGCGCGCCACCTGCGCCATGTCACCGTGCAACGGCGCGGCGTTGAAGCCGCGCTCGACCAGGTCGTCGGCGAGACGCTGCGCCGCGCGCTTCGTCCGTGTGAACACGACCGCGCGGCCGAAGTCGTCGGCCTGCATGACGCGGGCGACGATCTCGGGCTTGTCGAGGTCGTGCGCCTGGTAGACGAACTGCGCGGTGGCCGGCACCATCGCCGAGTCCGTGCTGGACTCCGCGCGGATGTTGACCGGGTGCCGCATGTGCGTGCGTGCGAGCGCGACGATCGCGCCGGGCATCGTCGCGGAGAAGAGCATGGTCTGGCGCAGCTCCGGCGTGCGCGAGATGAGCGCCTCGACGTCGGGCAGGAACCCGAGGTCGAGCATCTCGTCGGCCTCGTCGAGGACGAGCGCCTTCACGTGCGAGAGGTCGAGCGCCTTGCGCTTGGCCAGGTCGAGCAGGCGGCCCGGGGTGCCGATGACGAGCTCGACACCGCTCTCGAGCGCCTCGAGCTGCGGCTCGTACGGGACACCGCCGTAGACGGTGAGCACGCGCGTGCCGCGCTTGGCGGAGGCGGCGGAGACGTCGGCGGACACCTGGAGCGCGAGCTCGCGGGTCGGGGCGATCATCAGTGCCTGCGGCTTGCCGGGAGCGCTGAGCATCTCGAACTCGGGGTCGTGCGGAGCGATCGCGCGCTGCACGACGGGGATGGCGAAGGCCAGCGTCTTGCCCGTACCGGTACGGGCCTGTCCGATCAGGTCGTTGCCGAGCAACGCGATGGGGAGAGTCATCTCCTGGATCGGGAATGCCTCGATGATGCCCTGTTCCTCCAGGGCTTCGGCGATCTCGGGAAGAACGCCCAGGTCTTTGAACGTAGTCAGGGGTCTACTCGTTTTCTTGTCGAACGTGCCGCGCGTCTTTGGCGGCTTGGTCTCCTGTGGCCGTGCACGGCGCCGGTCCCGACTCCGGGACGGCACCTACGCGCGACCGCGCGGCCCGGCGACTGACTCGTGGTGCTCAATCCACGCCTGGGCACTACCAGTCTATCCCCTCGCCCTGAGCACACGGGCACGCTCGCACCGCGCGCAGGTGGCTACGCTGCCCCCATGGCCGATTCGACGAGCTCCGCCGATCCTGACGTCCCCGCCGCCGAGACAGTGCTGGCCGACGCCGATCCGCTCTATCGCGAGGGGGTCGTCGAGCTCCTCGGCGTCATCGCGTACGGGGAGCTGTCGGCGTTCGAGCGGCTGGCCGAGGACGCGGCGCTCGCGCCGACGCTACGGGACAAGGCCGAGCTGGCCCAGATGGCGAACGTCGAGCTGTCCCACTTCCTGGGGCTGCGCGACAAGCTGGAGGCGCTCGGCATCGACCCGTACGAGGCCATGGCCCCGTTCGAGGACACCTTCTCCCGCTTCCACGCCAAGACGGCGCCGTCGGACTGGCTCGAGGGCCTCGTCAAGGCGTACGTAGGTGACGGACTGGCCGCCGACTTCTACCGCGAGATCGCGGCGTACCTCGACGTCGACATCCGCTCGCTCGTGCTCGACAGCCTGGCCGGCACCGGTGACTCGGCGTTCGTGGTGACGCGGGTGCGCGAGGCGATCGAGGCCGACCCGCGCGTCGCCGGCAGGCTCGCACTGTGGGGACGACGGCTGATGGGCGAGGCGCTGAGCCAGGCCCAGCTGGTGGCCGCGGAGCACGACGGGCTCACCGCGGTCCTCGTCGGGGGTGCCGACCGGGTGTCCGGGATGGACCTCGCGGCGATCGGCCGGATGTTCGCGCGGATGACCGAGAACCACGCGGCGCGGATGGCCGAGCTCGGACTCGCGTCCTGAGCCCGGCCGCCCGCTGGTCGAGAACGACGTGACGGTCGAGGTCTAGGACTCCCCGAAGCCGACCCTGCGGGTGCCGTCGCCGGAGAACTCGAGGTAGAGGACCTTCTCCACCGGCACGACGAGGCTGCGCCCGCGGTCGTCGGACAGTGCCAGGAGGCCATCTCCGGTGCCTGCGTCCTTGAAGGCCTGCAGGACCGCGTCCTGACTCTCCTTGGTCTCCAGCGACAGCTCGCGCGGGCTGTGCTGGACGCCGATGCGTACCTCCACGTCGTGCCTCTCTTCTGTGTCACGGTGCGCACTCCAGGACTGGAGGCGCAGGTTCACGCTATCTCGCGCGGTGCCGGCCGATCACGCGAGTTCGCTGCGCGCGTACGCGGCTCAGTCGGCGTCGGGCTCGTCCGTACGGGGGAAGCCGCCGATCCCGCGCCACGACAGGGCGCTCACCATCGCCACGGCCTCGTCCTTGGACAGCGCCGAGCCCTGGTCGAGCCAGTAGCGCGCACCGACGTGGGCCATGCCGACGAGGCTGACTGCGAGCAGCTCGGCGGCGATCTCGGGCAGGCCGGTGTCGTCGTGGATGACCGCGGCGACCGCGGCGGCGGTCTCGGTGTTGACCCGGTCGACG
>Ga0233383_1000478_pt1 | contig 15486 bp, 14 predicted proteins | sample ElkDunMinimDraft_14_FD_191542 | JGI IMG/M metagenome (GOLD analysis project Ga0233383, IMG submission 191542) | Fecal eukaryotic communites from dung pellets of Tule Elk in California, USA - Elk Dung G16 | ecosystem: Host-associated > Mammals > Digestive system > Large intestine > Fecal | place...
CTTCGGCGTCGACGCCCCCACCGGTGAGCCGCAGTCGCCGTCGCCCGCCGGTCCGGCGCGTAGCACCGCGTACCTGACGCACCCGGTCTTCCACGCCCACCGGTCGGAGACGGCGATGCTGCGTTACCTGCGCCGGCTGGCCGATTTCGACTACGCGCTGGACCGCGGCATGATCCCGCTCGGCTCCTGCACCATGAAGCTCAACGCCACCGCCGAGATGGAGCCGATCAGCTGGCCCGGCTTCGCCGACCTGCACCCCTTCGCCCCGGCCGCGCAGACCACCGGCTACCGGGAGCTGATCTCCTCACTGGAGGAGTGGCTGGCCGAGGTGACCGGCTATGACGCGGTCAGCGTGCAACCCAACGCCGGTTCGCAGGGGGAGCTGGCGGGGCTGCTGGCGATCCGGGCGTACCACCGGGACCGGGGCGAGGCGCACCGCACTGTCTGCCTGATTCCGTCGTCGGCGCACGGCACGAACGCGGCGAGCGCGGTGATGGCGGGGATGCGGGTGGTCGTTGTCGCCTGCGACGCCGACGGCAACGTCGACCTGGTCGACCTGGACGCCAAGATCGCAAAGCACCGGGACGAGCTGGCGGCCATCATGGTCACCTACCCCTCGACCCACGGCGTCTACGAGAGCGGCATCGCCACCTGCTGCGCCAAGGTGCACGACGCGGGCGGGCAGGTCTACGTCGACGGCGCGAACCTCAACGCGCTGCTCGGCTTCGCCAAGCCCGGCCAGTTCGGCGCGGACGTGTCGCACCTCAACCTGCACAAGACCTTCTGCATCCCGCACGGTGGCGGCGGACCCGGCGTGGGACCGGTCGCGGTACGCGCACACCTGGCGCCGTACCTGCCCGGGGATCCGCTGGACGCCGACGGGGCGCCGGCGGTCTCGGCGGCGCGGTACGGCTCGGCCGGCATTCTGCCGATCGCGTGGGCGTACCTGCGGATGATGGGCGCCGAAGGGCTTACCCGGGCCACCGGCACGGCGGTCCTGGCGGCGAACTACGTGGCGGCCCGGCTGCGGGCGCACTACCCGGTGCTCTACTCCGGCAGCAAAGGGCTGGTGGCGCACGAGTGCATCCTGGACCTGCGGGCGCTGACGAAGGCGACCGGCGTCACCGTGGACGACGTCGCCAAGCGGCTGATCGACTACGGCTTCCACGCCCCGACGATGTCGTTCCCGGTGGCGGGGACGCTGATGGTGGAGCCGACCGAGAGTGAGGACCTGGCGGAGCTGGACCGCTTCTGCGACGCGATGATCGCCATCCGGCGGGAGATCGACGAGGTCGGCACGGGGACCTGGCCGGCCGGTGACAACCCACTGCGCAACGCGCCGCACACCGCGGCCATGGTGAGCGCCGACGAGTGGCCGCACCCGTACCCGCGGTCGGTCGGGGCGTACCCGGCGGGGGTGGAGCGGGCCGGGAAGTACTGGCCGCCGGTGCGCCGGGTCGACGGGGCGTACGGGGACCGGAATCTGGTCTGTGCGTGTCCGTCCCCGGAGGCGTTCGAGGAGTGAGGACCGTGGCTGCCGGGACGGGGATGTGCGCCGTCCCGGCGCCGGCGTTGGCCGCGGCCGGTCGGGGGAGCAGGTGACCGGTGACGGGTGATCAGCGACTACGTGTGGTTGTCGGCTCAGGCGGCGACGGTGCGCCGGGCCGGTCCACGCCGCGGGGCGACGGTGCTTCCGTCGGGGAGCAGCTCACCGGTGTCCTCGAAGAGGATCACGCCGTTGCAGAGTAGGCTCCATCCCTGCTCCGGGAAGCGGGCGACGATCCGCGCCGCCTCCCGGTCGGTGGCTTCTGCGGAGGGGCAGGGCGGTTGGTGCTGGCACATCGGGGTCTCCGGACTGTGGGTTCGCTTGTGGCACGTTTCACAGATCTAAGGGACGCACAGTACCAAGTCCGTGCGTCTGCTATCGAAGGACCTCCGGTGCGCGTACCCGAAGCTGCGTCGCGTAGATGAGCATCGACGCGCTCGCCGGCCCTGAATCGCTGCCGTCCGCGCTGCTCGGAGCCGCTGGGGCGCTGCCGCCTGCCGCGCCGCGCGACTGCGGTGCCGGCCATCACGCCGTCGGGCGTTTCGAGTGGCGCGTCGGCGAGCCCGGCGATCCGGCGGTCCTGGCCGAGGAGTTCCTCGCAGCGCACGGACTGCCGGTGACCGAGCTGAACCAGGCGGCGGACGGCACCTGGCCGGCGGGGATCTGCGGGGCAGCCCTCCACTTCTCCGCCGCGGCCGGTGCGGTGACCGTGGGTGGACCTGTCGGGAAGCCGAGCCCCGCGCCCGTGCTGCCGGACGTCGCGGTGGTCCTCTACGCCCACACCCCGGCCCGGCCTGCCCCGCAGCCGGCCGCGGCCGCCCAGCCCTGGCAACTGGACGGGTGGGCGGCGAGCTGGACGCCGCAGGCGCACGCCGACGCCGTCTCGGCGGTCCGGCAGACGATCGCCGCCGGCGACGTCTACCAGGTCAACCTCGTCGGCCATGCCGCTGCCCGGTACTGCGGTGACCCACTGCCGGCGCTGCGCCGGCTGGCCGCGCTGCCGGGCGCGCGATACGGGGGAGTGCTCACCGGCCGGGGCTGGGCGATCGGCTGCGCTTCCCCGGAGACACTGGTGCAGGTCAGCGACGGGCAGGTGGTGACCCGGCCGATCAAGGGCACCCGTCCGGCGACCGCGGCCGGGCGGGCCGAGCTGCTCGCCTCGGTGAAGGAACGGGCCGAACACGTCATGATCGTCGACCTGGAGCGCAACGACCTGGCCCGGGTGGCGCGAACCGGCTCCGTACGGGTCGACGAGCTCTACGCGGTGCGGCGCTGGTGCGACCTGTGGCAGGCGGAGTCGACAGTCTCGGCCCGCCTCGACGACGGGCTCGGCCTGGCCGCGCTGCTGCGCGCGGTCTGTCCCGGGGGTTCGGTAACCGGGGCGCCGAAGCTCGCCGCGCTCGGGGAGGTCGCCCGGCTGGAGCCGGTCGGCCGCGGTGCCGCGATGGGGGCGCTCGGCTGGCTCGGTCCGGCCGGGCTCGACCTGGGGCTGACCATCCGGACGGTGGCCGCCGACGGTGACCGGCTGCACCTGTGGGCCGGCGGCGGGATCACCTGGGGCAGTGAACCCTGGGCGGAGGTCGCCGAGGGGGCCGCGAAAGCGGCACCGCTACGGGCGGCCGTGGCCGCGTCGGGCGGCACAGCGGATAGCCTTGGATCATGACCATGCGACCGATCCGGATCATCGGTGATCCTGTCCTGCGTACCGAATGCGACCCGGTGACCAGCTTCGACGCCGAACTGCGTGCGCTGGTGGCCGACCTGATGGACACCATGCTCGGCGCGCCGGGCCGGGCCGGGGTCGCCGCCCCGCAGATCGGGGTCGGTCTGCGTGTCTTCGTCTACGACGCCGACGGCCACCGAGGACACCTGGTCAACCCGGAGATCGTGGAGCTCTCCGAAGAGTTGCAGGACGACGACGAGGGCTGCCTGTCGATTCCCGGGTTCTACTTCCCGACCCCGCGCGCCATGCACGCCACCGTGCGGGGCTTCGACCAGCACGGCGAGCCGCTGACCGTCACCGGCAGCGGTTTCCTGGCCCGCGCGCTGCAGCACGAGACGGACCACCTCGCGGGCCGGCTCTACGTCGACACGCTGCGGGGACAGGCCCGCCGTCAGGCGCTGCGCGAGATCCGCACCGGTCGCTTCGACCGTCCTTCGGCCTGACCCGGACGGCCGCCTCGCAACTGCGGACCGCCGCCGACCCGCTGGACCGCCGCCGCGGCGCCGAAGGCCAATCAGTGAACCTGACCAGCGGCCGCCGCGTCCGCGGCTTCATGGGGAGTCGGCTCCGCAGCAGCAGCCGGGGCGCGGTAGGCGCGAAGAGGTGCGTTGGCCGCCGCCACGGCGGCGATCGCCAGGACCGCGGAGAGCCCGCCGAAGACCAGTGAGAAGGAGGCGGAGGTGGCCGACGCCAACAGGCCACCACGAAAGTTGCCGAGTTCGGGCCCCGCGACCCCGATGACGTGCTCCACCGAGGAGACCCGCCCCCGGTACGCGTCCGGTGTCTCCAGCTGGACCAGGGCGCTGCGGGTGACGACGGAGACGGTGTCGGCGGCGCCCGCCACGACCAGGCAGCCGAGCGCCGGCCACAACGGCCCGGCCAGACCGAAACCGGCCAGCGCCAAGCCCCAGACAGCGGCTGCGGCGAGCTGCACCAGGCCGGCACGGCGCCAGCGCGTCACCGTGCCGGAGAGCAGGCCGGCCGCGATGCCTCCGAGCGCGACGGCCGAGAGCAACAGGCCGAGGGTCTGCGGGTTTCCGCCGAAACGGATCTCGTTGACCAGCGGGAAGAGCGCGATGGGCATGGCGAGCAGCGTCGCGGACAGGTCGGTTGCCATCGAGCCCCACAGTGTCGGGCGGCGCAGGACGATGGTCCAACCGCCACGCTCCGGCCGGCGTCGGCCGGCTGCCGGGTCGGCGCCGTCGGGCGGCATGGCAGGCAGCCGGATCACCGTGAGCATGGCGACTACCAGGGCCACGGCCTGGGCCGCGTATGCGGCGGGGAAACCCCATCCGGCGATGACCACCCCGGCCAGCGCGGGACCGGTCAGCATCGCTGTCTGGAAGGAAACGTTGGTCAGGGCAAGACCGGCCGCGACCTGGTCGCCCGGCAGCAGCCGGACCGGGAACGCCCGCCGGGCAGGGGCGCCGAGAGCGCTGCTGCTCGCTCCGATGGCCACCAGCGCGAGCAGCAGCGGCACGCTGGAGTTGCCCGCCAGGGCCTGGGCGCACAGTCCTGCGGCGGCCAGCACCTGGCCGGCGGTGGTGGTCCGCAGTACCGAACGGCGGTCAAAGCTGTCGGCCAACGTGCCGCCGAGCAGCCCGAACAGCACCATCGGCCCGCCGACGGCGAGCCCGATGGCGCCGGTGCTCACCGGGCTGCCGGTGAGGTCCCAGACCTGGGCCAGCACCGCCACGTTGGCTATCTGCGCACCGAGCTGCGCGGCGGAGGAACCGATCCACAGGTCGCGAAACGACTGACTGCCACGTAGCGGGCGGGTGTCGAGGAACCGGACCCGCCTTCTCACGGCGGTGGCTCGACAAGGTGGTGGAGGATCCGCTGCCGCATCGGCCGACGTGCAAGTGCCCGCTGTACCTGCTCCACAACGGCGGTCATCGCGTACGGGATCTCCCGGTCCAGCTCGGCGACCGTCTCGTGGGTGGCGCGCCACTCGGCCTCCAGGAACGGCGCCAGTGATCTGCCTCGTTCGGTCAGGTCGATTCGCCGGGTGCGGGCGTCAGGCCCCGGCTCGGAGGTGACCAGATCCTCTTTGCGCATGGCGGCGATGGTCTGGCTGACCGCGGAGTGGGAGCGGCCCAGGGACGTCGCAAGCTCGCGAATGGTCAGTGGTCCGGTGTGGGCGAGCCGGATCAGCGGATAGGCGAACCGGGGCCGGACCCCGGTGATGCCACGCTCGATGTAGACCTGCTCGATCTCGGCATCCATGGCAGCCAGCAGCTCGTGCAGACCGTGCCACGGATCGGGTAGCGCGGTCGGGTCCGAAGATGTCACAGCCCTAATATAACAGCGCTGCGACATCGCCCTGGATGCAGCTCGCCAGCCCCCACGACCCCGCTTCCACCTCTAACCTAGCGTCCTAGGATGCCATAGAGGGCGTAGCCCTCATCACAAAGAAGACGCCGGGCAAGCCCGGCGACAGCACCAACACAAGCTGGCGCGGTTTCGCGGTCGCACAGCTGGAAAGGGAGGGGAGAGGGACAACCGACAGAAAGGCCCAGGCCAAGAGATGACCGACCGCGAGCAGGCACCTCAGTCCGTCAAGGACGCACAGCTGGCGAGCTACCAGGTGGACAACCGGGGGCAGGGGATGACCACCGACCAGGGGATCCCCGTCCAGGACACCGACAACTCACTGAAGGCCGGTGATCGGGGCCCGACCCTGCTCGAGGACTTCCACTTCCGCGAGAAGATCATGCGGTTCGACCACGAGCGGATCCCGGAGCGCGTGGTGCACGCCCGCGGCTCGGGCGCACACGGCTACTTCCAGCTGTACGAGTCGCTCGCCGAGTACACCAGCGCCGATTTCCTCTGCGACCCGTCGCTGCGTACGCCGGTCTTCGTTCGTTTCTCGACCGTGCAGGGCTCGCGCGGCTCGGCCGACACCGTCCGGGACGTGCGCGGCTTCGCGACGAAGTTCTACACCCGGCAGGGCAACTTCGACCTGGTCGGCAACAACATGCCGGTCTTCTTCATCCAGGACGCCATCAAGTTCCCCGACGTCATCCATGCCGTCAAGCCCGAGCCGCACAACGAGATCCCGCAGGCCGCCTCGGCGCACGACACCTTCTGGGACTTCGTCTCGCTGCAGCCGGAGACGATGCATCACGTCATGTGGCTGATGTCGGACCGGGCTCTGCCGCGCAGCTACGCGATGATGCAGGGCTTCGGCGTGCACACCTTCCGGCTGATCAACGCCGAGGGGCGCTCGACCTTCGTGAAGTTCCACTGGATCCCGAAGCTCGGCACCCACTCGCTGGTCTGGGACGAGGCGCAGAAGATCGCCGGCAAGGACCCGGACTTCAACCGCCGGGACCTGTGGGAGGCGATCGAGTCGGGCAACCACCCGGAGTACGAGCTCGGTCTGCAACTCTTCACCGAGGAGGAGGCCGCCCGGCTCGACTTCGACGTCCTCGACCCCACCAAGCTCATCCCTGAGGAGATCATTCCGGTACGCCGGGTCGGCAAGCTCGTCCTCGACCGCAACCCCGACAACTTCTTCGCCGAGACCGAGCAGATCGCCTTCTGTGTGCAGAACGTGGTGCCCGGCATCGGCTTCACCGACGACCCGCTGCTGCAGGGCCGCCTCTTCTCCTACCTGGACACCCAGCTGACCCGGCTGGGCGGGCCGAACTTCGCGCAGATCCCGATCAACCGGCCGGTGGCGCCGGTGCACAACCACCAGCAGGACGGTTTCCACTTCGACGCCGTACCGGCGCGCGAGGCGAACTACCACCCCAACTCGATCAGCGGCAACACGCCGACGCCGCAGGGCGACCGCGGGTACGTGCACTACCCGTCGCAGGTGGCGGGCCCGAAGCTGCGGTTGCGGCCGGAGAGCTTCGCCGACCACTACAGCCAGGCGGCGATGTTCTGGAACAGCATGTCGCCGTGGGAGAAGAAGCACATCGTCGCGGCGTACCGCTTCGAGCTGGGCCGGGTGGTCCGCAAGGAGATCCGCCAGCGGATGGTGGAGCACCTCAACCGCATCGACAACGACCTGGCGATGGCGGTCGCCCAGGGCCTCGGTGTCGCCGCCCCGGAGAAGGTCACGGACAACCCCGGTGGCAGGTCGCCGGCGTTGAGCCAGGCGATCGAACCGAAGGACAAGCCTCTCGGCCGGAAGGTCGCCATCCTGGTGGCCGACGGCGTGGACGCGGCGAGCGTCACCCCTCTGGTGGAGACGCTGAAGGCCCAGGGGGCGGTGCCGGAGCTGCTGGCACCGGTGGACGGTGCGGTGACGGCCGCCGACGGGACGCCGCTGCCGGTGGACCGGGCGATCGTCACTGTCGCGTCGGTGCTCTACGACGCGGTGGTGGTGCCCGACGGCACTGCGGCTGCGGAGCTGATCTGCGGTGACGGGTACGCGGTGCACTTCGTGGCCGAGGCGTACAAGCATGCCAAGCCGGTGGCGTTCATCGGGGCGGGTGCGATGGTGCGTACCGCGGCGAACCTGCCGGCCGGGGATGCGGCGGCGGAGGCCGGGGTGCTCACTTCCGGCGCGGGCGCGCCGGATGAGGATTTCCTGGGGCAGCTGGTGACGGCGGTGGCGGCGCACCGGTTCTTCGAGCGTCCGGTGGATGCCGTGCCGGCCTGATCGGGTGTGACCCGGCGGCGGCCCCGCGAGCCGATGGCTCGCGGGGCCGCCGCCTTTTCGGGACAGGCGCACCCGTCATACGCCGGCGACCTGCCCTGCGGGCTCCGGTGAGCCGGGCGGTCAGGTGAACTGGTCGTAGCCGAGTTTGACGATCAGGGCGAGTACGACGACGAGCAGGACGGCGCGGACGAATCCGGCACCTCGTCGGATCGCCATGCGGGAGCCGATCAGGGCGCCGATGACGTTGCAGGCGGCCATGGCGAGGCCGAGCTGCCACATGACGTGCCCGGTGGAGGCGAAGACGATGAGCGCGCCGAGGTTGGTGCCGGCGTTGACGAGCTTGGCCATGGCGGAGGCGTGCAGGAAGTTGGCGCCGATGACGGTGGTGAAGGCGAGGATGAGGAAGGTGCCGGTGCCGGGGCCGATCATTCCGTCGTAAAGGGCGATGCCGCCGCCGGCGATGGCGATGGCCGCGGCGGCGCGGGCGGGGGTGCGACGGCCGGGCGCGGCGTGCAGGCCGAGGCTGGGTCGCAGGGTGACGAAGAGGGCGACGGCGACGAGGACGGCGAGCACCGCGGGCCGGTACGCCTCGGCGGGGATGGTCCCGGCGAGCGCGGCGCCGACGCCGGCGACGAGGACGGCTATGGCGGCGGCGGGGCCGGCGACGCGCCAGTCGATGCGGGTGCGGCGGGCGTAGGTGAGTGCGGCGGTGCTGGTGCCGAAGATGGCGGCGAGTTTGTTGGTGCCCAGGGCGGTGGCCACGGGTGCGCCGGGTACGGCGATGAGCAGGGCGGGGAGCAGGAGCAGGCCGCCGCCGCCGACGACGGCGTCGACCCAGCCGGCGAGGGTGGCGGCGGTCAGCAGCAGGCCGAGGGAGGCGGGATCCACGCGGTGATTCTTCCGGGCGCCCGGTGGTGTCGGTGAGCTGGTGTGGGGAGCTTCACCTGGGTGTTCGTCGGGCCGGGGTGTTGGTCAGCGGCCGCGGAGGCGGCGGATCCAGAGTCCGATGGCTGAGGCGACGAGGAATACCAGCAGGGAACAGAAGAGCGCCTTGAAGATCACGGGGTAACTGTGGCATGGCGGCACGTAGGGTGCAGGGGTGCGCCTGGCCACGTTCAATCTGCTGCACGGCCGTTCTCCCGACGACGGCCTGGTGGATCCCGAGCGGCTGACGGCGGCGGTGGGGGCGATCGACGCCGACATCCTCGCGTTGCAGGAGGTGGATCGGGATCAGTCCCGCAGTGGCGGGCTGGATCAGACGGCGATCGCCGCGCGGGCGTTGAGGGCTGCCGAGCACCGGTTCGCTGCGGCGCTGGTGGGTACCCCGGGTGGGGTGTTCCGGCGGTTGCGGGCTGATGACGACGGTTTTGGGCAGCCCTGTTACGGCGTGGGGCTGGTGAGCCGGTATCCGGTGGTGTCGTGGCAGGTGTTCCGGTTGCGTTCGTCGCCGGTGCGGTCGCCGATGGTGGTGCCGGGGATGGGGCGGCGACTGGTGTTGCTGGATGACGAGCCGCGGGTGGTGTTGGCGGCGGTGGTGCAGACGCCGGTGGGCCGGTTGACGGTGGCGGCGACGCATTTGTCGTTCGTGCCGGGGTGGAACGTGTTGCAGTTGCGGCAGGTGCTGCGGGCGTTGCGGTCGTTGCCGGGGCCTCGGCTGCTGATGGGGGATCTCAATCTGCCGGCGGGGGCGGTGCGGCTGGTGACGCGTTGGCGGCCGTTGGGGGGCGCGCGGACGTTTCCGTCGGTGGTGCCGCGGGTGCAGCTGGATCACATGCTGGCTGATCCGGACGCGCTGGCGATGTTGCCGCCGGTGCGGGACGTGCACACTCCGCTGTCGGTGGTCTCGGATCACCGGCCGCTGGTGATCGATCTGGGTTGAGGTCGTCGGTGCGGGATGGGCCGTCAGCGGGTGGCGCCGACCCGGGTGGGTGGCGATGGCTGCGGGGGCGTGGTGGCACGCCGGCGGCTGCGGTGGCGGTGCACGGCCAGGGTGACGGCTGTGGTGAGGAGCAGGCCGGCCCAGAGCCAGAGCGAGGTGACCATTGCGGTGGGGAGTTCCTGGGCGAGGGTGAACACGCCCATGACCACGACGAACCAGCCGAAGGTCTTGCGCAGGGTGGTCTCGGGGATGCGCCCGGCGAGGCGTCCGCCGATGAGGCTGCCGAGGACCGCGGCGGCGGTGACTGCCGCGGCGAGCGCCCAGTTGATCTGCACGGTGCTGAGGTAGCCGGCGAGTCCGGCGAAGGACTTCATGGCGATCACGACGAGTGAGGTGCCGACGGCGATGGGCATGGGGAGTCCGCCGAGCAGGGCCAGGGCGGGGACGACGAGGAATCCGCCGCCGGCGCCGACGAGTCCGGTGACGGCGCCGACGACGACTCCGTCGAGCAGGATCCGTCGGATTGGCAGGTCGGTGGGGGTGGCGTTGCCGGTGGTGTTGCGCCGGCCGCGGATCATCGCGCCGGCGGTGGCGAGCATCATCAGGGCGAAGGCTACGAGCAGCAGTTTCTCGGGCAGTTTCGCTCCGGCGAGGCCGCCGAGGTAGGCGCCGACCATGCCGGCGGCGCCGAAGATCAGGCCGGTGCGCCACCGTACGCGGCCGGCGCGCAGGTGGGGGATGACGGCGACGGCGCTGGTGACGCCGACGACGAGCAGTGAGGTGGCGATTGCTTCCTTGCCGGGCAGCCCGGCGACGTAGACCAGCAGCGGCACGGCGAGGATGGAGCCGCCGCCGCCGAGCAGGCCGAGGGTGACGCCGATGCCGACGGCCAGGATGACTGTGAGGGTGATGCCCGCGCTCATCGGGTGGCCGGTGCGGTCGGGGCGCCTTCGCGTAGCTGGGCGACGATGGTGCCGAGGTCGCAGGTGGCGGTGGCACGGTTGTAGGGGAGCTTGGCCAGCATCATGCCCATGGCGCAGGTGTTGGTGACGGCGGCGAAGGTGAGTCCGGCGCCGATGAGGGCGGCGACCCATTTCGCGCCGGGGATCACTGTCGAGGCGAGGATCGCGAGCAGGACGATGGCGCCGGCGACGAGGCGGACCTGACGTTCGAGGTTCCAGCGGGCTTTGGCCTCGTTGACGGGTGCGCCGCTGTTGCGCCAGGCGAGCATGCCGCCGGCGAGGACCTTGAGGTGGGGCAGGCCGGCTTGGGCGAGGCTCTGGCCGGCCTGGGTGGCGCGGGCGCCGGAGTGGCAGACGAGGACGATGTCGTCGTCGAGGTGTGCGCGCAGTTCGGCGCGGTGCTCTTTGAGCAGGTCCAGGGGCACGTTGTACGCGCCGGGGATGTGGGCGCTTTCGAACTCGCCGGGGGTGCGGACGTCGAGTACCCGTACGCCGTTGCCGGTGTCGAGCAGTTCCCGCAGGGCGGTGGGGTCGATGGTGGCGTTGCTGCTGGTCATGGTCCTTGTTTCTGGTCGGTGGTGGGGGTTGCCGGGAGCGCGGCGGCACGAGCGTCGGGCGACGTGCCGCCGCGGCTGTGGTGTCAGGCGCCGGTGGTCATGGGCAGGCCGGCGGCCTCGGCGTGGCCGAACATGTCGTCGATGTGGACGACGTCGCGGCCGGCGTTGGCGAGCAGGCTGACGGCGGCGGTGGCGCGGTAGCCGGAGCCGCAGTGCACCCAGATCACGCCGGCGGGGATTTCGTCGAGTCGGCGCGGCAGTTCGGGCAGCGGGATGTGGATGGCGCCGTCGATGTGGCCGGCTTTCCACTCGCCGGTGAGCCGTACGTCGAGGATGACGTCGACTCCGTCGCGGGCCTGGGCGGCGGCGAGGTCGGTGAAGTCGGCGACTGTCAGCTCCCGCAGTTGCTGCTCGTCGGTGGCCCATTCGTCGGGGCTGCCGGTGGCTGCGGCGGCGGGGCGGTCGATGCCGATGCGGACGAGTTCGCGCTGGGCGTCGGCGATCTGCTCGGCGGTGTCGGCGAGCAGGGTGATGGGGGTGCCCCAGTCGATGAGCCAGCCGAGCCAGGTGGACATGGGTCCGTCGAGGCCGAGGCTGACGGTGCCGGCGACGTGGCTGGTGGCGTACGCCTTGCGGTGGCGCAGGTCGACGACCCATTCGCCGGCGGCGATGCGCTGGCGCAGTTCGGCGGCGTCGGCGCGGGTGACGGGGCTCAGGTCGACGGGCGCGGGGCCGGCGCTGTTGGCCACGCCCATGTGGGCGTAGTAGGCGGGGTAGGCGTCGAGGCCGGCGAGGGTCTGGGTGACGAAGTCGTCGGCGGCGAGCCGCAGCGCGGGGTTCTGCTGTTTTTCGCGGCCGATGGTGGAGGCGGGGGCGTCGGCCTGGGTGGCGGAGCAGAAGCTGCCGAAGCCGTGGGTGGGCCAGACTTCGGCGCCGTCGGGGAGCAGGTCGGCGAGGCGGCGTACGGAGTGGTGCTGGTGGTGGGCGAGGGTGTGGGCGTGTTCGTGGCCGAGCAGGTCGGGGCGGCCGGTGGTGCCGAAGAGCATGGAGCCGCCGGTGAAGACGCCGATGGGGTTCCAGCCGTCGTCGCCGGCGGTGTCGAGGATGAAGGAGAGGTGGTGGAAGGTGTGGCCGGGGGTGGCCACGACGCGTACCCGCATGGCGTCGGAGACGTCGATGGTGTCGCCGTCGCGCACGTCGCGGCGGGTGAAGTCGACGGTGTCGGCGGCGTTGACGAGGTATTCGGCGCCGACGACGCGGGCCAGGTGCAGGCCGCCGGAGACGTAGTCGTTATGGATGTGGGTTTCGGCGACGTGGGTGATGCGGACGCCGAGGCGGCCGGCTTCGGCCAGGACGCGGTCGATGTCGCGCTGCGGGTCGATGACGACGGCGACGGTGCCGTCGGTGGCGAGGTAGCTGCGGTCGCCCAGCGACGAGGTGGAGATGACGGAAACCTGCACGGTCATGGGTTCGCTCCTTCGAAAATACCCTGGGGGGTATGCAGGGGGCGCACTGATGGCCAGCGCGAGGGTGCGACCGCCGCCGGTGGCGGTATCGCACGAAGCGCGGACGCCCCGGCAACCAGGGGCGGACCCGCGTCCGTTGCCAACCATACCCCCGGGGGTATATCCCGGCAAGTGCCGGTCGGCTCAGCGCCGACCGCGCGACGGTTCGGCGCGCCGTTGACCGCACACCCAAGTGGCCGGGATGAGCTGGTTATGGTGGCAGGACGCCGATGCCGTCCACCACCGGAGGCCGCCATGACATCGACCGTTCCCGCCGCGCCGAGCGTCGTCGCCGCGCCCGCCGTCACCGGTTCGGCGCTGCTGACCTACATCGACGAGGCGAGCGGCGAACGGGTCGACCTGACCGCCGCCGACCTCGGCGACTGGGCCGCCCGCAGCGCGGCGCTGCTGCGCGACGGGTGCGGCCTGCGCCCCGGTGACACGGTCGCGGTGCTGCTGCCGCCGCACTGGCAGAGCGCCGCCGTGCTGCTGGGCGCCTGGGCGGCCGGCCTGACCGTCGCCTTCCGGCCGTGGGCCACCGCGGGACTCGCCGGCGACGACGACGGCCCGTACGACGCGGTCTTCGTCTCCCGGCAGCGGCTGCGCAGCCCCCTGGAGGTGGTGCCGCAGGCCCGGCACCGGTTCGTCGTCGACACCGCACCGCCCGGGGCCGCGCCGGAGCTGACGCCCTCCGGCTACCGGGACTTCCTCGCCGAGGCCGGCACCCACGGCTGCGAACCCCCGGCGTACGAGACGGTCCGCGCCGGGGACGCGGCAAGCCCGGACGGCACCACCTACCAGCAGTGGCGGGTGATCGCCGAGGGCATCGCCGCCGAACTGGGACTGGCCGCGGGTGACCGGCTCGCCGTCGACGTCGCCGCCGAGGAGCAGCCGGTGAAGTGGCTGCTGACGCCGCTGTCGGTGGGAGCGTCGGTACTGCTCTGCGCCAACTGCGACACCCACGCCTTCGCGACCCGCGTCGCCACCGAAGGCGTCACCCACGTACTGGGATAGCAACCGTCCCCGTCGGCAGTGACAGCCGGCCCGGCCCCTGAGCAGCAGCGACATCGGTACGTCCGCGACTGGTGCGTGGGGCCCCACCCGGGTTCTCGTTCTCAGATCTCCTGGCGCGGGCCGCACTCGGCGCGTTCTGCCTGGTCAGGCCCTTCGCCGGCGGGCCGGGTCCGCGTGAGCGGGAGACAGCCCCCGGCGAGGTCGGGTTGCCGGCGGGTGCGAGCATGATCGCATGGAGATTTTCGAGGACTCCCGCACCGTGTCGCGGGACGATCTGGCCGCCTGGCTTCGCCAGCTCGCCAACCAGCTGGAATCCGATGGACGGATCTTCTTCGGCGCCGCGGGCACCGTGCGGGTCGCCGACGAGGTCGAGTGCGAGTTCGAGATCGAGGACGAGGACGGCGAGATCTCCGTCGAGATCGAGTTCACCTGGCCCAGCCCGAAGCCCGCCTCCGCCGACACCTCCGACGATGAGGAAGAGGCGGAGGACGAGGAAGGCCAGGAGGACGAGCCTGCCGCGGACAAGCCGGCCGACTCTGCTGCCGGCGCTGTGGAGGTCACCGCTCCGGTCGACGCCGAAGCCCTCGGTTCTGCTGCCGAGGAAGAGACGACGGCTACCCCCGCCGCCGAGGCAACCGACGCGGACACTCCCGACAAGGCGTCCGACGCCGACACCGCCGAGCCTGCTGACACCGACGGCGGCGCCGAGGACGAGAACGCGGAGAAGAAGGCCTGACCTTCGGTCGTGCGAGGTTCTCCGGAGCGCCCGCGGCCTTGCGCGCCCTCCGGAGAACCCGACGTCGGCCCGCCGCCGCAAACCGATCGCCCGCGGCTGCGGGAGGAGATCACAATCGCGCCATGACCGTCTTCCTGGAAACCGAGCGGCTGGTGCTGCGTACGTTCGCCGGCGGCGACGCCGACGATCTGTACGCCCTGGACAGCGACCCGGCGGTCATGCGCTTCCTCACCGGCGGCGCGCCAACCACCCGCGAGGCGATCGTGTCGCAGACCCTGCCCCGGCTGCTCCGCGAGTACCCGTGGCGGGGTGAGCGCGGCTACTGGGCCGCCGAGGAGAAGTCCGGCGGAACCTTCCTGGGCTGGTTCGAACTGCGCCCCGTCGACCCCGGCAGCCCGGCCGTGGTGGAACTCGGCTACCGGCTGCGCCGCGCCGCCTGGGGCCGGGGATACGCCACCGAAGGCTGCCGTGCCCTCATCGACAAAGGCTTCACCGACCTCGGTGTCGAACGGGTGGTCGCCGAGACGATGGCGGTCAACACCGCATCCCGGCGGGTCATGGAGAAGGCCGGGTTGTCGTTCGTGCGCAGCTTCACCCTCGACTGGCCAGAGCCAATCGCCGGCAGCGAGCACGGCGAGGTCGCGTACGAGCTGACCCGCGCCGACTGGCAGCGGCAAAAAGGGGTGCGCGGGCAAATGGGGGAAGGTTGAATGCCGGGATGACACGCCGACTTCAGCAGCCCCGTAAGGCCCGCCCGGGGGACCGGATCGCCGTCCTGTCGCCCTCCTTCGCCGCGCCGGGTCCCTTCCCGGAGCTCCACGAGCAGGCCATGCGGCGGCTCGCCGAGGTCACCGGCCTCGTGCCGGTCGAGTACCCCACCACCCGCCAGGTCGGCGCCACGGCGCAGGCGCGCGCCGCCGACCTCAACGCCGCCTTCGCCGACCCGCAG
>Ga0233383_1000481_pt1 | contig 15447 bp, 16 predicted proteins | sample ElkDunMinimDraft_14_FD_191542 | JGI IMG/M metagenome (GOLD analysis project Ga0233383, IMG submission 191542) | Fecal eukaryotic communites from dung pellets of Tule Elk in California, USA - Elk Dung G16 | ecosystem: Host-associated > Mammals > Digestive system > Large intestine > Fecal | place...
AGGGTCCCACCCACGTCACCTCGGCGGGGACGGTGATCGAGGGCGCAGACATCTCCGCGTGCCTCATCATCGACGCGCCCGAGGTGGTGGTGAAGCGCAGCCGGATCCGCAGCGCCGGGCGATGCGGGCTGGGACTCGTCGACGTTCGCGACAGCGCGGTGGGCACGGCGTTCGAAGACGTCGAGATCGATGGGCTCGGGGCGGGCGGCTTCGGCATCATCGGTGGTGGCTACACGGCGTCGCGGATGGACATCCACGGGTTGAACGGTGGCATCGCGATCTCGGGCCGCGGCCCCACGGTGCTCGAGGACTCGTGGGTGCACGACCTGGTCCGCGGAGGGCCGACGGAGGTGGACTCGGTGTCCTCGAACGGCGCCTCGCGCGTGGTCCTCCGCAACAACAACCTCGAGAACCCGTTCAACTCGGACGCCGTGATCGGGCTGTTCGGTGACTTCGCGCCCATCAGCGACTTCCTCGTCGAGCGCAACCTGCTGAACGGGGGCGGGTACACGGTCTACGCGGGGCATCACCCGTCGAAGGACTTCCCGAACACCTCCGACATCCGCTTCCAGAACAACTGCTTCGGGCGGGCGTACTTCACCCAGAGCGGCTACTTCGGCCCCGTCTCGGCGTTCGAACCAGACGGCCCGGGCAACGTGTGGAGCGCGAACCGCTGGTACGACTCGGGGAGCGAGGTGCGCCCCTGAGCCTGCTCCCGTCGCTGTTGGTGATGGCGCTCCTCTCGGCCGGAGAGGCTGCGCCCGGAGCGCCCGTCACGACGGTCGCGGTGGACCTCTCGGGCCTTGGCCGCGGCGAGTTCGACACGCTCGATGGGCTCGGGCTGGAGACCCGCGCGACGATCCGCCTGGTGCAGGAAGGCTTCGCGGTGGTGAGCCTCCGCTCCACTCCGAGCATCGTGCTCCGGGTGCTCGGCCAGCGGGACTCGCTGCAACTGATCGCCTCGAGCGGCGACCGCCAGGCCCAGCGACGGGTCCGCCACAGCAGGGCGCCGACCGCCGAGCTCCATCTCGAGGTGTCGCAGAAGCTGGTCGAGCTCGCGCGGGAGGTCTGGGTCCCGCCGCCGGTGCCCTCGCCCGCGGTCGACCTGCCGCCTCGCCGGTCGGCTCCTCCGAAGGCCGGAGTGGTCGCACCGTCGGTCCACACGCCGACGCAGGTGCTCCAGCAACCGGCGCCCGCGCCATCGCCTTCCTATCGAGCGAGCGCCGGAGCCGCGGCGTTGCTTCGGGACGGCGGGGTCGACGCGCTCGGCATCGTCTCGCTGCAATCGGCGGCGTCGGGCCTCCGCCCGGTGGTCCTGCTCGCGGTCTCGCCTTCGGGCACCTCGCGCCTCGGGGTGGTCGAGGGACAGCTTCAAGCGGGGCTCGCCGTCCCGTGGTGGAGTCGCGCGAACGTGGAGCTGAGCGCCGCGCTCCTCGTCGGGGTGGTCGCCCACCTGTACCGCCCAGCGGCGACGCTCGTGTCGCCCGAGGGAGCGCGCTTCGACCTGATCGCCTCGATGCCGCTCGAGCTGACGTGGAACCCCGCGGGCGCCTTCGTCGTCTCGCTGCGGGTGGCGCCGGGTGTCTCCACCCGAAGCCGCAGCCACCTCGAGGCCGAGGAGGTGCTGTGGACGCGGAGCGCCTGGCGGGTGGAGACCGGGGTCGGTCTCGGATGGGTGCTCCGGTGAAGGAAGCGAGGAAAGTTTCAGCGCCTCCGCGCGTGGAGGCGTCTGGGACCCACGAGGTCTCCATCGCTGCCGTGCGAGAGGCGCTTCCCGCCCCGACCTTCGAGCAACTCTATGAATCGCAGAAGGGGCAGGTGTATCGATGGGCCCTCCATTTCGGCGCAGGACGACGCAGCTGGGCGGAGGATGTGACCCATGACGTCTTCGTCCGCCTCTTCCAGAACCTGCAGGCGCTCGAGAACCCGTCGGACCTGGGCGGCTATCTCTACCGGGTCACGGCGAACGTGGCGCTCAGCCGGCTGCGCAAGGAACGCGGCTTCCTCAGCCGCGTGCGACATCTGCTGGGTGACGACGACCAGGCAGAGGACCCGCATGAGCGCCTCATGCTGAAGGAGGGCACCCGGGCTGCGCTGAAGCAGCTCGAGGCGCTCCCTGCGATGGAACGAACGGTGCTCACGATGAAGCTCTTCGACGGCAAGCGGCAGACGGAGATCGCGCAGACGCTCTCGCTGTCGGAGGGGTACGTCTCGAAGCTCCTCAACCGGGCCATCGCCCGCGTGCGCGCTGCGGGCTGGGAGGTCGGCGATGACCGGGCGTGACTTCGACGAGGCGATTCAGCAGGCGCGTGCCGAGCTGGACGCGGCAGAGCTCTCGCCCATGGCCGACCGCAGGATCAAGGCGCGGCTCTTCGATGGAGCCGCTGAGGTGAAGGCGCCGCGCGGGCGCTCGCTGCGCCTGGGGCTCGCGTTCGCCTCGGTCGCCGTCGTGCTCCTCGTCGTGATCGGTGCGGTGTTCGTCGATCGCACGGGCTCGCAGCGAGCGGGCGGCTTTCAGACGCTCTCGGCCTCGAGCGACTTCCGGCATGCGGTCGATGACGGCGGCGCGGTGCACGTCTCCTCGGGGCAGGCGGAGCTCGTCGAACCGGAGCAGGGTGTGACGCTGCGGGTGGGCGAGTCCGCCGTGGTCGCGCGCGAGCCCGATGGAGTGCGGATCTCGCGGGGCAGGGTGGAGCTGAGCGTGCGCAAGCGCCCCAAGGACCAAGGCCCGCTGCGGGTGCGCGTCTCGGGAGGGAGCATCGAGGTCTTCGGCACCCGCTTCACGGTGATCGAGCACGGGGAGCGCGGCGAGGTCCAACTGCACGAAGGCTCGATCGGCTTTCGTCCTGAAGACGGCGAGCTCGTGATGCTCGAGCCGGGCCAAAGGCTCGAGTGGCCGCTCGCACCACCGGCCGCGGTGGAGCCCGACGCTCCGGGACCCTCAGGCAACGAGACTGGGGTCGAGCAGGCAGATGGAGAGCGCCTCGAGCTGTCGGGGGCGAACGCTGCGCCACGCTCGCGCGTGCGGACCCTCTCGAAGAGCGAGGCGACCGTGAAGACCGACACCTTGCTCCGCGAGATCGCCAGCCTGCGCACGCGCGGCCGATACCGAGAAGCCACGCAGCAGCTCGAGCGTGGGCTGACCTGGAAGCTGCCGCACGCCTCGCGCGAGCTGCTCAGCTACGAGCTCGGCGCGATCCTCACCTGGCAGCTTCGCGACCAGGCCGCTGCCTGCGCCCACTGGGACCGGCATCAGCGGAGCTTCAGCGGGAAGCGGTTCGCGAAGGAGATCTCGAACGCCCGCGCCACGCTCACCTGCGTGAAGTGACGGCGGTCGCAGCCGGTGCGGCCTTCGTCGGGGCTGCGGTTTGAGGGCTCCGTGACCTCGACGGGGCCCGCTCCATATCGGACGAAGCGTGAGAACGCCGCCGGCCCCGACGCGGCGGTCAGGGGGCGGCCATGCAGCTCGTCCCGCATCCTCGAACAGGCTTGCGATGACCAGCTTGGAGAGGGGGAGGACGCCCCCTCCCGAGACGCGAAACCTACATCCGCTCGTCGATCGCCCGGTTGCTCATCTCGTCCGCGGCGGCGTTCTGGGCGCGCAGCACGTGGGTCAGCGTGTGTCGGGAGAAGCCCCCCAGCAGCATCCGCGCGCGGTCGTAGAGCGGCTTGAGCGTCGGGCTCTTCACCTGGTAGCGGCCGCTGAGCTGGCGGATCATCAGCTCGCTGTCGGCGAACACGTCGACCTGGGCCACGCCGAGCTCGCGCGCGCGCTCGAGGCCGATGATGAGGCCCATGTACTCGGCGTGGTTGTTCGTTTGGGCCCCAAGGAACTTGCCGAGGCGCGCCAGCACCTTGCCCTCGGGGTCGGTGATCACCGCCCCGGCTCCGGCAGGTCCCGGATTCCCACGCGCTGCACCGTCCGAATAGACCCGGACCCGCGTTGGGACCGCTCCGGTCTCGGCGCGCTTCGCGGGCACGTCCAGGCTGAGCTGCGCCGGTGGCTGCGCCGGAGCGTCGCGCTTCTCGCGGACCCTGGCCTGCAGGGACTCGCGGGGCGGGCTCGCCGCGAGCGCGGCAGCGGCCCGCTCCAGCACGTCGCGCAGCTGCGCCCCGGTCAGTCCCGGAAACGCCCGAAGCGTCTGCGCGAGCGCCTCCTCACGAGCGATGAAGCGCAGGAGCTCCGGATCGGAAGGAAGGCCCATGGCAGACCCGTGAAGGCAACGCTGCCTTCGACCTCAGCCTTCGGACGGCGCGTCGTCGCCGAGCGCTTCGGGCTGGTAGATGATGCGGTGGCAGTTCGGGCACTCGTCGGTGCCGCGCGTGTTGCGGAGCGTGTTGGCCAGCTGCGGCGGGATGTTCATGTTGCAGCCGGTGCAGGTGCTTCCGCGCAGCGCTGCCAGCGCAGGCAGCTTCTTCTTGCGGATGGCCTCGTAGCGGCGCAGCAGCTTCGGGTCGATGCCCTCCTGCGCGCGGGCCCGCTTGGCCTCGAGCTCGCGGGTCTGGCTCCCCGCCTCGGCCATCTTGGACTTCAGCTCGGTGGCGCGCGCGTCCAGGTCGGTGCGGGTGGCCATGAAGGTCGCCTCGTGCGCCGTCAGTCCCTCGCGGGCAGACGCCAGGCCCTTGCTGAGCTCGACGAGCTCATCGGCCATGTTGAGGTTCGACTTCTTGGCGATGTCGATCTCGCGGGCCAGGGCGGAGTACTCGCGGGTGGAGCGCTGCTCGGCCAGCCGCGCCTCCCACTTCTTCACCTTGTCCTTCTCGTCCGCAATCGTCTGCTCCAGCGTGTGCCGCTGGCGCTCCAGGTCCGCGACGCGGCTGCGCTCGGCCTCCAGCGCGCTCCGGGCGACGCCGAGCTCCTTTTCGACCTCGGCCAGGTTCCTGGGGAAGATCTCGTGGGACTTCTTGAGCGCAGCGAGCTCGAGATCCACCTTCTGGAGCTCGGTCAGGGCCAGCAGTTTCTCCTTCAAGAGTGATGCCTCCGGGGCCGCCGCTCGAGGAAACGTGAGCGCGCGGGATGGGCACCTCTAGCAGCCGAAGGCCCCGACGCCAACGACGCATGTCGCGTGATCTTCGGATCGCAAGCGGTCGACCGGAACCGCGGTGCAGCGCTGCTGCTGGCTCCGACAGTCTGCATTTGTTAGCGACGGTGCCCGTGCGTCGCGCATCGGCGACGAGTGAACCCCCGTGCCACCATGAACGCGATCCCAAGCCACCTCTTCCTCCTCTGCACGGCGGTGGTCCTCGCCGGGTGTCGCAAGCCCGAGCCTGGACCTGCGCCGTCAGCGCCGGCCGGTCGAACGCACGAGGTGGCACCGCTCGCGCCGGGGCAGGGGAGCGTGACCGGACGCGTCCGGCTGGTCGGTCCCCTCGAACTTCCAGCGCATCCGACCACCGCCTCGGTGGCACACGTCTGCGGGAGCGAGATCGCGGATGGCTCGCTCTCCGTCGATGCGTCGGGAGCGCTCGCCGAAGCGGTCGTCTACCTGGACGTGGAGGAGGGGCCGGTGCTCGAGGGCACGCGGGCCGCGGTGGTGGACCAGCGGGGGTGTCGCTACCTGCCGGCGGTGCTGGCGGCGAGGGCGGGCACCACCGTGAAGGTGCGCAACTCCGATCCCCTGGTGCACAACGTGCGCTCGGTCTCGGAAGGCCGATCGATCTTCAACGTGGCCATGCCGTTGGAGGGGACGTCCATCGATCGCCCCCTTCCTGCGAAGGCCGGCGTGGTCGCGATCGGCTGCGACCTGCACCCGTGGATGCGCGCGACCGTCCGCACCTTCAAGCACGACTGGTTCACCGTGACCGACGCCAGCGGGGCCTTCCGCCTCGAGGGACTTCCCGAGGGACGGCACACCCTCAAGGTCTGGCATCCCCGGCTCCCCGAGCAGTCGTTCGAGTTGGAGCTGGGGCCCGGGCCCACGCCCGCGCTCGAGGTGTCGTGGCGCGCGGAGCAGGTGCGGGAGATCGAGGCGCTCCCGCGGAGTCAGCGCTGAGGGAGTCAGCCCTGAGCCGCCACGGCCCGAAGGGGGCTCGACAGGCCCGTCGTCCGGAGGCGCGCGGACGCAGAGGCTGAAGTGCCCGCGCTGCGCCGGGGCCCCGAGGGGCTTGCGCCCGCGCGGGTGGACTCCCGATCCAAGGCGCAGCGCAAGCGGTGCGCTCGGGTGGCCGGACCTGTACGAGCCGCGGCGGCAGCCCCGGGATGGGGGCTGCGGCTGCCGCCTCGAGTGAGGCCGGAATCCGGGCGCGAGACGAGAGGGAGGTGGGACCCCTAGAGGTCCTCTTCCTCTTCCTCTTCCACGACCTCGTCGTCTTCGGTCTCCTCGAGCGGATCGGCCTCCTCCTCGTCCTCACTCCGCTCGACCTCGCGGGGCAGGGGCGCTGCGGCCTTGGCGGCCGAGAGGCGGCTGCGCTTCGACTCCGAGGCCGGCTTCAGGGCCGGGCTCTCACGCTGATCTGCGCCGCACTTGGGGCAGATCGGATCCGGCTTCTTGAGGTCGTAGAACTTCGTCTCGCACTTGAAGCAGACGAACCTGTTCCCGAGGTCCTTCGCGGGCATTCACCACTCCAACCATTCACAAGGGGCGGAAAAACAGAGGACGCGCTTCCTAGGGCGACCTGCGGAGCAAGTCAACGGGTGGTTGCTGTCCAGATGAGTGCGCTAGGGTGCTTCGGTCTCTCCCCTCGGAATGGGCCATTTGAACTTTGCATGCCATCAGTGTGAGCGCCGCTACACCATCGCCGACGAGAAGGTGCGGGGTCGGACGCTCAAGGTTCGCTGCAAGTCCTGCCAGGCCATCGTCGAGGTCCGCGGTCCCGCCGAGCCCGAGGAGGAGTCCACCCGGGCGCTCTCGCGCGAGGATCTCGAGCGACTGCGTGCCGCCGAGCGCGAGGCCGCGCAGGCCCCCGTCGAGGCGCCGGCGGCCGCGGCGAAGTGGTTCATCATGGTCCGCGGCAACCAGCAGGGGCCGCTGACGATCGCGCAGCTCGATGCGGCGCGCGCCCAGGGGGATTTCACCGAGCGCACCTTCTGCTGGATGGACGGGATGGCGGACTGGAAGCGCGCCGCCGAGATCCCCGAGCTCGCCGCGGGTTTCCCGGCGGCCATCGCCCCCCGCATCGCGCCAGCCGGGACGCCTGCCCCGACCACCGCGCCGATCGTCCAGCGGGCAGCGGCCTCCGCGGCCCCGGTCGTGGCCAGGCCCAAGTCGAAGCTCCCGGAGGGCCACCTGGCCGGCCTCTTCGACGACATGGACCTCACGCAGATCAAGGGGCGCGCGGCCGCGCCGCTGGTCGAGGCGCCGCACAAGACGCCTGCGCCGGATCCCTTCGCCAACGTCCCGGATCTCGAGAGCGTGGCCTCCTCGCCGCCCGGGGAGGAGACCCAGTTCTTCATCGCGCAGGCGGGTGCCGCCAAGCGCGCTCCGGCCTGGAAGATCGCGGCCTTCATCGCCGGGGCGCTCGCGATCCCGGTCGGTCTGCTGTTCGTGCTCTCGGTCACCAACGTCGTCCCACTCCACGTCAAGCGCGTGGATGCGGAGACGGGCGCCTCGGTGGAGGCGCCGCTGTTCTCGGGGGAGGGCGTCGCCGGTCTGAAGGAGCGCATGCTCGGCCGGGGCCAGAAGGTCGCCGAGCCCGAAGCGGCGGCCGTTGCCCCCGCCCGGCCTCCGCCGCCGACCCACCGTGAAACCCGCCCGGCCGCCGGCACGTCCGGTTCCGCCGAGGCCGCCGCGCTCTACGCGCTGGACCAGAAGGAGGACGTCGGGCCCGTCGCGCGCAAGGCCGCGGCCGTCACCTCCGCCGACACCGGCGGCTCCGAGGGACCGCCAGCCGAGAACATCGGACGGGTGGTCGGGGATCGTCAGGCCGCGTTCCAGAGCTGCGTCGAGCAGGAGCTGCGCCGCAATCCCTCCTTCCGCGGAGGGAAGGTGGGCCTCACCGTGACCGTCGGCGCGTCGGGCGCGGTGAAGGGCGCCTCGCTGGATCGCGCCGGCCTCGATCGGGAGCGGGTGGGGGAGTGCCTGCTCACCACCGCCCGCAAGATGGTCTTCGCGGGCTTCCAGGGAGATGACGTCCAGCTCGTCATCCCGCTGGTCCTGACGCTCGCCCACTGAGGCTGCAGCGGGCCCCTTCCTGGTCCGTCGCAGCGGCTGACGCGGCCATGGGGTCTCACTTGGAGGCCCCGGTCCCCCCATCCGCGCGGTGGCGCCGGTGCGCAGAACTTGGCGGGGCATGGGGATCGCCTTCTGATGCCGCGCATGGCACTTCGCGGATCCCACCTGGGCAGCGGACTGAAGGGGTTGGGGGTGGCGGCGGCGCTGATCGTCGGCGCGTTCGGGTACACGCGCGTGATGGCGAGGCTCGGCTCGGGCGAGCCACCGCCGCTCGTGCCCGTCGAGCAGCGCGCGGAGCGCATCCGTCTGCTCAAGTCCGAGCGCCGCCTCGAGCTCTGGCGCGGCGACACGCTCCTGCGCAGCTACCGCGTCTCGCTGGGCAGTGACGCGGACGGAGGACCCAAGCTGCGCGAGGGCGACGAGCGCACGCCCGAGGGCCGCTACCGCATCGACTGGCGAAACCCCCGGTCGATGGCGCACCTGAGCCTGCACATCTCCTATCCCTCCGAGGCCGACGCGGAGCGAGCCCGGCTCGCCGGGGTCCCTCCCGGAGGGGACATCATGATCCACGGGCTGCCGAACGGCTGGGGATGGCTTGCTCCCCTCCACCACCTCTGGGACTGGACCAACGGATGCATCGGCGTGACCAACGCCGAGATGCAGGAGATCTGGTCACTGGTCCCGACCGGAACCCCGGTCGAGCTGGGCGGCTGAAAGCCCGTGCCGGCGACCGTCCCGCTGCGCGAGCGCGCGGGACTGCAGGGATCGAAGCTGCCGCGCTCGATCGGATTGCCCGGCGCGCGAGGGCGCGGGACTTCAGAGATCGAAGCTGCCGCGCTTGATCGGAAGCCCTGCCCGGAGCGCGGCCAGCTCTTCGCGCGCGGCGCGGGTCGCCTCGACGTCCACGCGGCCTGCGACGAAGTCGATGACGTCACCTTCGCGCGCGTCCTCGGGCAGCCTGCAGCGCTCGACGACCTGCTCCCGACCCTCGACGTAGAGCACCGCGAGGTCCTCCTCGAAGCGGTCCACGGTCGCGCGGGCGGGGAGGGGCGGCTGCTCTCGCGTCGTCACGCTTCGCTCATCGCTCATGGGTTGCAGTCCTTGGCGGGGCGCTTGGCGGCGGCCGCCGCCTCCCGCGTGGTGAAGTGGACCAGGTTCTGCTTCTGGATGTACGCCGCGGCCGGACACGTCGCGCTGTGGAACGTCTTGCTGCGCTTGCTGGCCACGTAGGCCTGGGTCTCACGCAGCGCCGCAGCCGGCGTCGCCCCGGGCTTGGCGCCTCCCGCCAGGATCGGCGGGACGACCAGCGTCGGCTGGGACTGCTTGGACGACTGCACGGTCACGCCCGACGAGGAGAGCCGCACGACGATCTCGCCCTCGAGATCGGTGCGCGCGATCTGGGCCCCGGCCTCCTTCAGCCGGTCGAGCGTCTCGGGTCCGGGGTGGCGGTACGGGTTGTTCTTTCCGCACGAGATGACCGCGAGCTTGGGGCGGACGCGCGACAGGAACGGGGTGGTCGACGAGTAGCGGCTGCCGTGGTGCCCGACCTTCAGCACGTCGGAGCGCAGGTCGGTCCCGAGCCGCATGAAGTGCGCCTCGGTCTCGGGCTCCGCGTCCCCGGTGAAGAGGACCGAGTGATCGCCGTAGCTGAGCCGCGCGACGATCGAGTTCGCGTTGGGATCCGACCGGGTATCGAACAGGAAGGGATGCAGCGGACGCTGCGGCCACAGGACCGTCAGCTTGGCGCCTCCGCCCAGATCGATCTCGAGCGGCTCGTTCTTGTTGAGCGTGTCCCGATCCGAGACGCGGATCTCCACCCCCTTCAGCTGGAGCGCGGAGAGCAGCTCCGGGTAGCCGGGCGAGTTGTGCTCGAACCCCGGCTCCAGGTAGCGCTTGGTGCCCACGCGCTCGAGCACCTCCATCAGCCCGCCGTAGTGGTCCAGGTGGGGGTGGCTGAGGATCATCAGATCCAGCGGACCGCTGGTGAGCGCATCCACCCGCCGCGCCAGCTCCTTGCCGGCCTCGGGGGGGCCGCCGTCGATGAGGACCGTCTTTCCCTCGGCGGTGCGGATCAGCGCCGCATCGCCCTGGCCGACGTCCAGGAAGTGGACGGTGAGGGTCTGGGCCGCGACCGGGAGCGCGGTGAGGAGCGCGAGCGGGAGGAGGAGTCGATGGAGGGTCGTCACGGTGGGGGGACCTTACCCCGACTCGTGCCCACCGGATCCCCGCGCCGACGGCGCGTGACATCCCGGCGCTCCACGGATTGAATCCCCCGCGCATGTCACCCGCTCAGCGCCAGCGCCTGAAGGAAGCCCTCGAGTCCCTCGCCCGCGAGCTGGCGACCCGCTCGCCGCTCCAGATCGAACCCAACCGCACCGACGAGGCGCGCGCGGGCGGCGACGAGGACTCCCAGCCGCTCAACGAGATGCAGCAGGCCATCGCCTCCAGTCGCAACCGGGTCGCCGCGGCCACCCTGCTGAGGGTGGAGAAGGCCCTGCGCAAGCTGCGCGAGGCGCCCGAGGACTTCGGCCTGTGCGAGGACTGCGAGGAGGACCTGCCGCCCAAGCGCCTCGAGGCCATGCCCTACGCGGAGCTGTGCGTCCCCTGCCAGGGCAAGCGCGATGCGCTCCGCTCCGGGCACACCCGGAAGTCCCTCACCGACTTCAGCTGACCGCTCCCCCCTACCGCCCAGCCCTCCGGACAGGCAGGCTTGCGCCCCCATGGACGCAAACCAACTGAAGAAGCAGGCAGAGGCGTGGCTCCGGAGTGATCCGGACGCCCAGACCGCGAAGGAGCTGGAGCTGCTCCTGGCCGCGAGCGATCCCGCGAGCGCCGTCGAGCTGGCGGATCGCTTCAGCATGTCGCTGGAGTTCGGCACGGCCGGACTGCGCGGCATCCTGGGGGCAGGGCCCAATCGCATGAACCGCGCGGTGGTGCGCAGGACCACCGCGGGGCTCGCGCGCTACCTGAAGGCCACCGTGCCGGACGTCACCACCCGGGGCGTGGTGGTCGGACGCGACGGCCGGTTGATGAGCCAGGAGTTCGCGGAGGACGCCGCGTGCGTTTTGGCCGCCGAGGGGATCCCCGCACTGGTGTTCCCGGATCTCGCGCCCACGCCGGTGACCGCGTTCGGCACCCTCCACCTGAACGCCGCGGCCGGGATCATGGTGACCGCGAGCCACAACCCGCCCGAGTACAACGGCTACAAGGTCTATTGGGGCAACGGCGCGCAGATCATCCCGCCCCACGACAAGGGCATCGCCGCCGCGATCGACCAGGTGGAGCCCGCGAACGAGGTGAAGCTGCTGACTCCCGCGGAGGCGCGCGCCGCAGGTCTGTGGAGGGACCTGGGACCCGACGTCGACGAGGCCTACCTCGCGGCGATCCAGGAGCTTCGACTGCACCGGCGGGACCAGGATCGCGTGTCGATCGTCTACTCCGCCATGCACGGCGTGGGCGGCAGGTGGGTGCTCGAGGCCCTCGCCAAGGCCGGCTTCACCTCGGTGCATCCGGTCGCAGAGCAGCAGGAGCCGGACGGGCGCTTTCCCACCGTGCGCTTCCCCAACCCGGAGGAGCCAGGGGCGATGGACCTCTCGATCGCGCTGGCGACCCGCACCGGCGCCGACCTGGTGCTCGCCAACGATCCGGACGCCGATCGCCTGGCGGTCCTGGCGCGGGACGAGACCGGCACCCTGAAGGCGCTGACCGGCAACGAGGTCGGGGTCCTGATGGGGCACTACGTCCTGACCCACGATCGCGGCGGACCCGGCCAGCCCGCGGTGCTCACCACCATCGTGTCGTCCACGCAGCTCGGCCACATCGCGCGCAAGCTGGGCGCCGCGTACGACGAGACCCTCACCGGCTTCAAGTGGATCGCCAACCGCGCGATGGTGCTCGAGAAGGAGCAGGGCATCCGCTTCCTCTTCGGCTACGAGGAGGCCCTCGGCTACACGGTCGGGACGGTCGCGCGCGACAAGGACGGTGTGGGTGCGGCGTTGGTCTTCGCCGATCTCGCGGCCTGGTGCGCGGGGCGCGGGACCACCGTGCTCGGCTACCTCGAGGAGATCCAGCGCGAGTACGGGCTCTTCGTCGCCAGTCAGGTGAACTTCACGCTGCCTGGAGCCGAGGGGCTCGCCACCATCGCCGGCGTCATGCAGGCCTTTCGCGCCGCTCCCCCCGAGCGCGTCGGCGAGAGCGCGATCACCGTGCGCCGCGACTACCAGACTGGCCAGGCCGTCCAGGACGGCGTGACCTCCGCGCTGTCGCTGCCGCCCTCCAACGTCCTCTCCTACGAGACCGCAGACGGTGCGCGCATCACCGTGCGCCCGAGCGGTACCGAGCCGAAGATCAAGTACTACTTCGAGCACCGCGAAGCGCTCGACGCCGGTGAATCCCTGGCCTCCGCACGCGCGCGAGCCACTGGAAAGCTACAGGCGCTTGAAACCGCGTTCATGAAGCTGGCGCGCGAGCGCGGACAGCCCTAGACACGCGTTCGCAATCGCCTATCCGGACAAGGAGCGACGACTTGATGCGAAGCACGATGATGGCAGTGGCGCTGGTGGCGGGCCTCGCGGCGATGCCTGCGAGCGCGCAGCAGCGTGGACAGGGTTGGTCGGCGCTGGGCGCCCAGACCGTCGGCGACGGCGCACTCGCGCTGCACGTCGAGGGCGGATTCCCGGGCCTGCAGCTCGGCTTCCTCGCGGGGCTGGGGCAGGTCGACCTCGGCGCACGGGTCGGCTTCAACTACCAGTTCGAGGGCTTCACCCACCGCTACTACCAGATCTCCGGTCTGCGCGGTCAGGGCCTGCTGCGGGTCAACCTGCTCAAGTCGAGGTCGGTGAACCTGGCCCTGCGCTTCGAGCCGGGCTTCTTCACCTACTTCACCCGCAACGCCACCGACGTCGGCCTGATCCTGCCGGCGGGGATCACGTTGGGACTGCCGGTCTCCAGCGCCCTGAACGTGGCGCTGACCTTCGACGTGCCCCTGTTCGTGCTCTGGGGTGACGAGATCGGCGGCTGGGGACAGGACGGCGTCTACGTCCCCATCGAGTTCGGCGCGGGCCTCGAGTACTTCCTCGATCGCAACATCGCACTCACCGCGCAGACCAAGATGGGTCCCGCTCTGCGGCCCTATGGTGGCGCGGAGTTCGCCCTCCAGTTCCTGGTGGGCGTCGCGTTCAAGTTCTAGTGGCAGCAGGCGCGTGACCGCCCTCGAGCGGTCGCCGTGAACGCTTCAGGAGGCCGGCCCATCCCCGAATCCCGCGGGGGGCCGGCCTCTCCTGCATCCAGGCGGAGGGGACGGCCCCTCCTTCAGCGGGACTCGGGGATCCAGGGGGTCCCCAGCGCCGCGGGGGCGCGGGTCCTGCGACCCTGCAGCGCCAGCACCAGCAGCGTGAGCACGTAGGGAAGCGCGAGCATGAAGCCCTGGGGGATGTGCTCGGTGATCCCGAGCGCGCTGCTGCCAAGCGAGATCCGCAGCGCGCTGGCCACCGAGAAGAAGAGCGCGGCGCCCGCGGCCCCCAGGGGGCTCCAGCGGCCGAAGACCATCGCGGCGACGGCCATGAAGCCCAATCCGGCCGGCATGTGCTGCTCGAAGCGGTCCAGCGTGGAGAGCGAGAGCGCCGCTCCACCGAGGCCCGCGAGCACCCCGCTGAGCAACACGCACGCGGTCCGCAGCCCCAACACGCTGAGGCCGAGCGTGGCGGCTGCCGCCGGGCGCTCTCCCACCGTGCGCACGCGCAGCCCCCAGGGCGTCCGCTGCAGCACCAGGTGCAGCGCGAAGGGAAGCAGCAGCGCCAGGGGCGTCAGCAGCGTGTGGCCGTTGAGCGCTGACAGGAGCGGAACCCCCTCGAGCCACTCGAAGCGGTAGCGCGAGAGCGCCTGGACCGCGGGCGTGCCGGAGGGCTGGTACCAGGTCTCGAGCAGGAAGGTCACGCCGGCGAGCGCCACGAGGTTGATCGCCATCCCGGAGACGACCTGGTCGGCGCGCGCCTTGAGGGAGAGCAGCGCGTGAAGCCCCGCCGCAAGCGCACCGACGGCGCAGCCGACCACGACGGCCACCGGGGTGGGCAGGTGCAGCGCGGCGACGGCGGCGGAGAAGGCCCCCACCCGCATCATCCCCTCGATGCCGATGTTCACCACGCCCGACCGCTCACTCACCACCGCCCCCAGGGTGGCGAAGATGAGCGCAGGCGCCGCGGAGAGGGTGGCGGTCAGCAGGGTCTCGATGAAGCCCATCACGACGGACGCTCCGGGCTCGGCGCTGCGATCGATTCCGGGGCGGGCTCCGGGCTCGGCGCGGCGTTGGCGCCACGCTCGAGCAACCGGGTCCACACCCAGCTTGCGGCGACGAAGAGCAGCGCGAGCCCCTGGATGAGCTCGGGGAAGCTCTTGTGCACGCCGAAGAGCTGCAGGCGCGTCCCGCCGGCGCGCAGGATGCCGAAGAAGAGCGCGCTGAGGCCCACGCCGACCGGGTGGTTCTGTCCGATGAGCGCGATGCCGATCCCATCGAAGCCGTAGGGGGCGCCGAGGCTTCCCGGGTACCTGAACTCGGTCCCCATCACCAGCACCGCGCCCGCGAGCCCCGAGAGCGCGCCGCTCGCCAGGAAGCCCGTGAGCACGCGGCGCTCCACCGGGATCCCCGCGGTCCGGGCGGCTTCGTTGGAGAGTCCGGCCGCGCGGGCCTCGAAGCCGCTCACGCTGCGAAAGAGCCAGATCCACACACCGACCAGCGCGAGCAGCGCGATCACGAAGCCGAGGTTGAGGCGCGAGAGCTCTTCGAGCAGGCGTGGCAGGTGCGCGGTGGGCTGGAGATCCGCGGTGCCCGCGCGCGCCGAGCCGTCCTGGGCCACCGCGCGCAGGGGACCGACCACCAGCCACCCGTCGACCAGGCTCACCGCGATCCAGTTGAGCATGATGGTCGAGATGACCTCGTGCACGCCGCGCCAGAGCTTGAGCGTGGCGGCCGGGAGCGCCCACAGCGCGCCGGAGAACGCGGCGACGACCAGGCAGAGCGGGACGTGCAGGAGCGCCGGGAGCGAGACGCCCGCGCCCACCACCGCCGCGGCCAGCGCGCCGACGATCATCTGGCCCTGCGCGCCGATGTTGAAGAGGCCGACCCGGAAGGCGACCGCGACCGAGAGGCCCACCAGCGCCAGGAGCGAGGCCTTGATGGCCGTCTCACCCAACGGCCGCGTCACCAACGCCAAGCGGCCCGTCTCGAGCCAGCGGGGGACGTCGCCCAGTCCGCCGACGAAGAGCTCGGTGAAGGCGTCGAACGCGCTGGCCAGCGAGCCCTTCGCGACCGCCAAGCCGACGAAGCAGATCAGCAGCGCGA
>Ga0233383_1000486_pt1 | contig 15335 bp, 11 predicted proteins | sample ElkDunMinimDraft_14_FD_191542 | JGI IMG/M metagenome (GOLD analysis project Ga0233383, IMG submission 191542) | Fecal eukaryotic communites from dung pellets of Tule Elk in California, USA - Elk Dung G16 | ecosystem: Host-associated > Mammals > Digestive system > Large intestine > Fecal | place...
GGCGGTAACTGCGGCCTTCTGGCGCGGCGACCCACTGCAGTTTCTCGACCATCGATGAAACGAGGAGCCCGTATGTCGGCAGCTAAGCCTCAAGCGGTCGTTCTGCTGAGTGGCGGCCTCGACTCGGCCACCGCCCTTGCCGTGGCGATCAACGAGGGGTTCGAGGCCAACGCCCTCAGTTTTCGGTACGGCCAGCGGCACACTGTGGAACTCGAGGCGGCCACGCGCGTGGCGAAGGCACTCGGGGCAGCGCGGCATGTGGTCGCCGATATCGACCTCAGGCTCTTTGGGGGTTCTGCGCTGACGGACGACGACCTGGCCGTTCCGCACCACGACAGTGCAGCGGAGATCGGTAGCGAGATCCCCGTCACGTACGTGCCGGCACGGAACACGATCTTCTTGTCGTTCGCGCTCGCCTGGGCCGAGACCCTCGGATCCTCGGACGTCTTCATCGGCGTCAGCGCACTTGATTACAGCGGCTACCCCGACTGTCGGCCGGAGTACATCGAGGCGTATCAGCGCATGGCGAACCTTGCCACCAAGGCTGGCGTTGAGGGCACCCAGCAGTTGAAGATCCACACCCCTCTTATCCACCTCACGAAGGCGGACACGATCAGGCTCGGCCTGAGCCTGGGAGTGGACTACTCGCTGACGCACAGCTGCTACGACCCGATCGACGGGCGGCCGTGCGGCACCTGCGATTCGTGCCTGTTGCGTACCCGGGGCTTTGCTGAGCTGGGAATGTCGGACCCCGCCACCGGCGGCGCGTCTTGAGGTCGGCTTATCGAGTCAAGGAGATCTTCTACACGCTCCAGGGCGAGGGCACGCACGCCGGAAGGCCCGCCGTCTTCTGCCGGTTCACCAGTTGCAACCTCTGGACGGGCCGGGAAGAGGACCGCGCGCGAGCGATCTGCCAATTCTGCGATACCGACTTCGTGGGCACCGACGGACCGGGAGGCGCTCGCTTCCAGTCCGCTGAAGGCCTGGCAGCGGCAGTGGCCAAGGCGTGGGCCGGGGCCGCACACCCGCAAAGCCGGCCTTACGTCGTGTGCACAGGTGGCGAGCCGCTCCTGCAGCTCGACACAGACGCAGTTGCGGCACTGCATGATGCCGGCTTCGAGGTAGCTGTCGAAACCAACGGGACGCAGCCAGCACCCGAGGGGCTCGATTGGATCTGCGTCAGCCCAAAAGCGGGGGCCGAGCTCGTTCTCACGAAGGGTGACGAGCTCAAGCTTGTGTACCCCCAGCCCGGCGCGGAGCCGGAGCGGTTCGAGGGCCTCAGCTTTGGCCGGTTCCTGCTGCAACCGATGGACGGCCCGCATCAGGCAGAGAACACCCGGGCCGCTATCGACTACTGCCTTGCCCACCCCCAGTGGTCGCTCAGCCTGCAGACCCACAAGTACATCGGGATCGCATGATGGAAATTTTTCGCGAGTTCACCTTCGAGGCCGCCCACCGCTTGCCGAACGTGCCCGAGGGGCACAAATGCGCACGCCTGCACGGGCACTCGTACCGCGTAGAGGTGCATGTCAGAGGTGAGATTGGGACGGAATCCGGCTGGTTGATGGACTTCGGTGACGTCAAAGCCGCCTTCCGTCCAATCTTGAATGAGCTGGACCATTACTACCTGAACGAGGTTCCCGGGCTCGAGAACCCGACCAGTGAAATCCTGGCTCAGTGGATCTGGAAGCGCCTCGTGGACCAACTGCCGTTGTCCAAGGTCGTTGTGCGGGAGACCTGCACCTCGGGTGCCATCTACCGGGGCGACGCAGAGTGACGGAAGGCCCATCCAGGACTAGTGCAGCCGCGCCCTCGCCGCGGCTGCACGTCGTCGTGACGTGCTCGAACCGGAAAAGGCGCGCGGTGCCTGAGGCCCTGCAGATGGGGGGCCTGTCCGACTATCTGCCACGGCAGCGGATGGTGGAGTGGACCCGGCGGCTCTCCGAGCCCACCGAGGATGCGGTTCCCGCGGAGTCGCTGTACGCCGGAGAGCATTGGTCGGCGGCCCGTCGCCTGGTGAGCCTGACCAGCGTTCAGCCGCGACTCTGGGTGTCTTCCGCTGGGTACGGGTTGATCCCCGCGACCGCGCAAGTCCGACCTTATGCCGCGACGTTCAGCTTGCGGCAGAGGGATTCCGTCGGGCGGAGTTCGGCTGAGAACCGCGATTGGTGGAGCGCTCTCAGCGAGTGGGTTGGCCCAGAAACTGGTGCACCGCGCTCGTTCTCCGAGCTCGCCCGGAGGTACCCCGAGGACACGATCGTCGTTGTCCTGTCGGACGCCTACCTCCGTGCCTGCAGCGAGGACCTCCTGAAGGCGGCGCGGCAGCTGCGGGATCCGCAGCGACTGACCATCGTCGGTCCGGCTCAGGCTGCTCCGGAGCTTGACGAGTTGGTGATCGCCGTGAACGCCGGCATGAGGTCTGCTGTTGGGGGCAGCCTGCTCGCTCTCAACGTCCGGGTCGCGCAGCGCCTTGTGGGGGTGATGACCCCCGACTCCCGCACCCACGCCCGCTCCTACTTGCGGTCCTTCGCCGAGGAGTTGGCCGCCACGGCGCCTGCTTCGGGGTCGAGGAGTCCCGGCATTCGCATGTCCGACGACGAGGTCAGAGCGTTCATCCGGTCGAGGGCATCCGCTGGGCCAACCTCGGCATCCCGGTTGCTCCGTCAGTTGAGAGATGCAGGCAACTCGTGCGAGCAGGGACGGTTCAAGCAACTGTTCGACGATGCCTCGCGGGACGTGCGTTGCTGATGCCATTGCCAAACGATGTCAACGCCATCGCGCGCCGAGCGCTGCGCATAGCCCAGCCGGGCACCCAGGCTCTCTACCTCTTTGCGCTTCAGGCGGAGGAGGTGCTTCAGATTGCGGACATCTCCCGGGTGAGCCGTGATGACGCCGGGAAGTTGATCGGCTATCAGCGCCCCCAGGTAAGGAAACACATCCAGGAAATCGTCGAGTATCTCGACAGCGACACGGCTGTGTTTCCGAACCCAATCATCCTGGCTCTTTCCTCGAGCGTCCGGTTTCAATCAAGCAGAGGGCCAGGCGCGGGAGACGGATTCGCCACTGCTGGGCTGCTCACCATTCCCTTGCCGCAACCAGGCAAGCCGAAACCAGCATGGATCGTAGACGGGCAGCAACGGGCTCTCGCGTTGTCGCGGGCCCAGAGACAGCAGTTTCCGGTGCCTGTCACCGCGTTCGTGGCGGATAGTGTCAGCGTGCAGCGGGATCAGTTCCTGCGCATCAACAACACCCGCCCACTTCCTCGCGGCCTGGTGACTGAACTTCTTCCCGAGGTCGACAGTCCACTCCCTCCCCGGCTTGCGATTCGAAAGGCGCCGTCGGCGCTGTGCGACGTGCTCAACGCAGACAAGGCCTCGCCCTTCCACGGGTTGATCAAACGCGCATCCACGAATCGCCGGCAGTCGCCGGCCGCGGTGGTCACCGACACCGTAGTGGTTGAGATGATCCAGGAAAGCCTCACGTCGCCGGCCGGTTGCCTGTTTCCCTACCGCGACGTTACCCGCAATGAAACCGACTTCGACGGCATTCTGCAGGCCCTTTGCACCTACTGGGCTGCGGTACGTGACACCTTTCCCGAGGCATGGGGAAAGCCGCCGACCAAGAGTCGCCTCATGCACGGCGCGGGAATACGCGCAATGGGGAGACTGATGGATCGGGTGCTCGGAACGGTCGACCCCCGCCAGTCGGATGCCTCGGAGTTGGTCAAGAAACACCTGGGCGTGGTCGCCCCCTACTGTCGGTGGACCGAGGGCAGGTGGGAAGAGTTGAACCTCGGCTGGAATGAGGTCGAGAACGTCTCCCGCCACGTGCAGGAACTGTCCAACTATCTCATTCGCGTATACCTGAACGAACGGGCAAGTATCCGATGAAGTTCTTCTTTCCTGACAGCCAGGATCAGGTGGACCCCACCTTCAACTTCCTCAGCGAGGAACACGACCCGTTCCGTGTGCGCCAACGCGACGACGTGTATGCGCACGAGGTCCTGAAGCCGCCGCCATTCAACGGACTCCTTGTCTCTAAGGCAATCGTGGACGGGACCGCCAGTTCCAGCACGGGAAAGTACACCCTTCCGCAGCGTCATCGGCTCTACAGGGAGGGTGCGCGCCAGTTCTTCCGTCTTCACAACGGCAGTACCCGGCTGAAGATCATGGGAGACTGTGGGGCCTTCTCGTACGTGGGTGAGGAATATCCGCCCTATACCGTCGAAGAGGTGGTGAGCTTCTACGAGGGCTGCGGCTTTGACTATGGAATTTCCGTCGACCATGTGATTTTCCAGTATGAACCGAAGGTGCTGCGTACCGATGACGCGGCAAAAGAGTGGGTCCGTCGTCAGCAGATCACGCTGGAACTTGCTGCTGACTTCTGGCGGCGTTGCGCTGAAAGCGACATCCACTTCACGCCACTCGGGGTGACTCAGGGTTGGAGCCCTGAATCGTATGCCTACGGCGTGGTGGAATTGCAGAGGATCGGTTACCGGCGGATTGCCGTCGGTGGAATGGTGCCCCTGAAGACCAAGGAAATCCTCGCCTGCCTGCGCGCCATCGATGACGTGCGCGAACCCGATACGCAACTGCATCTGCTGGGGATCAGCAGGGTGGATGAGATCCCGACCTTCGCCAGTCACGGGGTGACCAGTTTCGACAGCACGTCGCCGTTCCGGCAGGCATTCAAGGATGACCGGGACAACTACTACGCTCTTGATCGCACCTATGTCGCTCTTCGGGTGCCGCAGGTCGACGGCAATGCCAAGCTGAAGGCGAGAATTCGTTCGGGTGAGATCAGCCAGGGCCGGGCCATGCAACTGGAACGCGCCGCGCTGAAAACCCTTCGTGAATACGACCGAGGCGAGGTCGACCTGGAGGTCGCTCTGGAGGCACTGGTTGCCTATAGTTCGGTATGGGACAGCAAGGCGGACCGCAGCAGCCAGTACCGCGAGACTCTCGAGGCCAAGCCCTGGCAGTCCTGCGACTGCTCGATCTGCAAGACGGTGGGCATCGAAGCGATAATCTTCCGCGGCGCGGAGCGCAACAAGCGCCGTGGTTTCCACAACCTACATGTTTTTGGGCAGCGGTTGCGCCGGCAACTTGGAGATGACGATCGTGAATAGGCAAGAAGGCGCAGACGGCATGGTCGAAAGCCGCGAGAAGCTGCTACATCTTCCGGCGCTCGAGATCAGGCAGGGTGAAAACCGCCGCCTCTACACCTTTGCGGTGGACGGAAAGCAGGTCCCGTCGTTCGCCGCTGTGTCGCGCGTCCGGCGCGACGATCAGCAGCAACTGCACGGGTACCAGCGGCCGGAGGTCCTGGCGCATGTGGCCGCCATCCGCCGCTACGTGGAGTCTGACGGCAGTCCACTCCTGCCGAATGCCATCGTCGTCGCGTTCGACGACCGCGTTCGCTTCGTCCCCGCCGGCGCGGCAGCCGACGGGCCGGAGTACGTGCGCACCGGCACGCTCATCGTGCCTGTCGACGAGCAGTGGGAGGAGGCCGACAAGCCGGGTTTCATCGTTGACGGTCAGCAGCGTTGCGCTGCCATCCGGGACGCCGACGTAGAGGCGTTCCCGATCTGCGTCACGGCGTTCATCACGGCGGACCAGGCGGACCACCGATCGCAGTTCATCCTGGTCAACTCCACCAAGCCGTTGCCCAAGGGCCTGATTCACGAACTGCTCCCGGCGGCTTCGGGGCCGTTGCCGAACCAGTTGCGAGTACGACAGCTTCCGGCCACGGTCCTCGAGCGACTCAACTTCGAGGAGCGGTCGCCGCTGCACCGGATGATCCAGACGCCGACCAACCCCAAGGGCGTCATCAAGGACAACTCGATGCTCCGGATGCTGGAAAACAGCATCTCGGATGGCGTGCTGTACCGATTCCGTGGGAACGACGGAAGCCTCCCCAACATCGGGTTGATGGTAACGGTTCTCGCCGATTTCTGGACGGCGGTGCGGGAGGTGTTCGGTGAGGATGCCTGGGACAAGCCTCCGCGCAAGTCGCGACTCATGCACGGTGCAGGGATCATCAGCATGGGCTATCTGATGGATGCCATTGCCGATTCGCATGGCACCGGTGAGGATGTGCCCGACACGACCGTCTTCGCTGCTGGTTTGAAGACGGTAAGCGACTACTGCCGCTGGACCGAGGGAACGTGGGATCTGGGGGACGGCACTCCCCGCCGGTGGAACGATATTCAGAACACTCCCCGCGATATTCAGCGGATCACCGATTTCCTGCTTACCACTTACTATTCAAAGCAGGGTAAGCGACATGATCGATCGAGTCGGCTGTTCTAGACCGTAGCGGTTCCGCAGGCCGCCTGGTCTTATTCGACCCCGCCCGATCGCGCTGAGCTCGGGCGGGGCCGAACAGGCCGCCTATGAAAGTGGTTCACGCTCGCTGAGGGCAGAAGTGGCTGCCCTCAGCAGGGACGCAGATCCCGCGCCCTGGGCTTCACGGACCGTGGCTTCTGGGCGTACGTAGGATCGGATGAAGCCCGTCGCGGCGTGTGTGGCGCATCGGGTGGCCATGATGACGAGGTCAGCCCGTTGAACCCACTGCTTCAACTGAGGGCTTCCCACGTGATCACTGCTCAGTTGCACCTTCAGGCCCGGCGCGAGATCGGCCAGGACCCCGCTGACGCGTCGTAGTGCGCCCTCATCCAGCGAGTAGAGGAGCACATTCTCTCGTCGGTCGGTTCCGGCCTGTTGACCAGGCTGGCTGGAACCCTGGTCGGTCCAGACGAATCCAAGGTGGAACTCGTTGTTGATGACCCGGGCCAGGGCCAGTTGGTCAGGTTCGAGCCGACCGGCTTGCGCCGACAGGGGTGCCAGGAGCGACTGCAGGAACCGCAGGTGCGCCTCCTTGTCTGGGCTGGGGGCTCGTGCGACGACATCACAGATGTCGAGGACGAGGGACGCCTCGTTCACGCTGACCCAGCGACCGCTTTCCCCCCGGATGTCGTCGAGCAGCATCCTGTACTCGGCCGACGACAGGCCGCCGCGCAGGGCGATCTCCAGGAGTGCGACGATTCCCGCCAGGTCGCTTGATCGAAAACGGTTATGGGTCAGCGCGTTGGTAAGGAACGCCTGCGCCGTGCGGCTGGCCGGCTGCTTGTAACTGTCGCTGTCGACGAATGCTCCGACGATCGACCATGCGCGTTCGCTGCCCTCATCGTCGAGGCTGTCGAGGACATCAGCGATAATCGCGTCACTGTCTGCCGCAGGCGGCCAGCTTCGCCAGGCTTCCTGGGTCAGCACTGGAGCGAAGTCGTGGTCACGGGCAACAGCCCTCGCGAGTTCCTCCCAGGACTCGGGTAGAGGTACTGCGGCTGCCGTCCTTGGCGCTTCGCCGTTCTGTGGGTCGGCCGCGGGCGGTGCAGCCGCCGGGAGGCTGGAGTTCTCGCCATGCCCACCGCGATCGACTCCGGCGCCGGGAAATCCTGTAAGGGCCGGCAGGCTGGGCAGTGTCGCGGTGAGCTTGCCCCAGGCGCTGTCGGAGCCGCGCAGGCGAGCCCAGAGTCCGTCGTCGTCCGTTACGGAGGCTGCGATCGCGATGACTGCAAGTGCATGCTCGCTGAAGTTGGCCAATGGGCCGTCGGCCAGCTTGGGAACGAGATCGATGCGCTGCAGCAAGGCCTGCTGTGCCGCTTCGATGTCGGCATCCGCGAGCGGGGCAGCGAGCAGCGTCGAGTAGATGGCATGCAGAATCGCCTCACGCACCGGCACCGGGGGCCGGGTGGCAACGACATCGCGCACTTCGGCCAGGCGGAGTAGTTCGCTGTGGCTACCCAGGCGAGCCAGGCGTTTCATGGTGAGGTAGGCCAGGTTCATCCCGGTCAGGCCGGTGCCTTCGAGGCGGCCCAGTAGTTCGGCAGTCGCGCGATGGTCGCCGGCCGCCATCGCAAGGTCGAACTCTGCGAGTAGCCGCCCTACGGGCATCGGTACATCGGCGTGGACCAGAGGTCGCTTGGCGATCGTGCGCCGCAGTCGGCTCAGCGCCGTCCAGACCGTGCGAGAGGTTTCCTTCGTGTGCTCGAGGACGTAGACACGACGATGGCCGACGAATTCCGCGACTGCGTTGTCGATCGGGTCGTCGCGTCGCAACGCTTCGGCGCGCTGAACGAACGCGGCATGGCTCGGCACCACGAAGGCAGCCAACCATTCACGGACTCTGGTGGCGTGCCGGATTTGTCGCGGGATCACGTAGATGTTCTTGCGTTCGCTTCCGGGTTCGTTCCGGGGAAGGATGTACGGCGCGTCCGTATCCTCGTCCAGAAGTGCAAGGTAGTCGGCGAGAAACCTGGCGGTCGGGGAATTGGGGTCGCGTGCCGGCCAGGCCGTGTTGCCTTGGCCAAAGAAGCAGTCCAGGAAAGTCTCCGAGTCCACGCGTCCCCCTCAGTCGGTCTTGCCGAAGCGTCGAGCGAAGTCGACGCGAGCGGTGCTGGCAACGGCCTCGTCCACCCGGTAACTCAAGAGTTCGTCGTTGACCCACATTCCGCGGTAGGTGAAGTTCATCGACCCTGTCATCAGCCAGTCGTCGCCGCAGAGTGTCTTCTCATGCACATCATCAGCTCTGATTATCTTGGTGCGACTGCGCACCGCCTGGCGGTTTATGCGGTTCACAAAAGTGTCGTTGAAAGGGTCGGGTCTTGTCACTACCGAAAGATGGGCGCCCGAGTGCGTGATGACCGCCAAGACCTCAGAGAGGGTGTAGAGGCGGCTTGACGCGTCAGGGAAGACGCAATCGTAGACGGCGGCGCGATTGTCAATGACGTCCACGTCTCCGATCCACGGCGATACCAGCCACAGGTGGCGGCTGGGTGTCAGCAGTTCGCTGAGCAGTGCGGTGGCCAGCAGGCCGTCAACCCGGACTCCGGTGCTGCCACTGATCCGAACGACGCGTTCGTTGATCACTGAGCGAACTCCCGAATCTCGACGACGCAACGCACGTACGCATCTTCCCGGTCGACTGCGCGGATGTCGCCGTACACACGAAGTGCGTCGTGGTCCACCGCCATGGTCGCCACCGCACGCATTGCCGCAGCAAGTTTCTCCACCTGGTCGACCGGTGTCACGAGGCGCACCGCCCCCCGGGAGGCCATCTCCTGCAGGAAACCGTCACGCCAGCCCGCCTCGGTGACGTCGATCGAGGCCAAGCCTTCGTCGTGTGCTGCTCTGACGAGTAGGCGATCAAGCAGTGGCGGCGGTGAGTACGGCTGATAGTGGACCAACTTCTGGGCCCGGGCATCCGCCCCGCGTGGCCACAACATGCTGTACACCTGGTCCGATCCGAACCTTCGCGGGTTGAGGCCCTTTACGGTGACGCTGCCCTTGCCCACGAGGTAGGCAAAGACCGCAGCGTCGAGTTCGATGCCCAGGCGGTGCTGCGTCGTGTCCCAGGCGCGCATCAGGTCAAGCACGACCTGGTCCGTTCCCGCATCAGTGCCCTGGCGCAGGAGCCGGGTGGAGAGGGCGGCTACCGCCTGCTGACGTGGGTAGCCGTTGAGCTGTGTCCATTCCGCGCGCAGCGTCTCGAGTGCGAGTTCCGCCTGTGCTGCGGACGAAGGGTCGCGCAGCGTGGACATCGCCTGGGCGGCCGACGACTGGGGGTCGTTCACGACGTACTGCAGCAGTTTGGCAAGCGCCTCGTGGAGGTACTCGTAGTCGCTCGGGCCGAGCGCTCCATCGACGAGCGCCCAGAATCGGCGGGGGTCCTGCTGGTAGTAGGGCACCAGTTGCGTGATGACGCCCAGCCCGCCGATCGACGTCTCGCTGAGCCAGATGGTCGTCGCGCCGTCATCCGGGTTCGGCAACACGTCCACCGTGAGGTCGCCGTCCTGGGCGTCGGGGCAGGCTCGTTGCGCTGCGGCCAGTACGGCTGCGGCCACCGTGTCCCGATACGCCCGCTGAGCCAGTTCGGCCGTTTGTACGGCGATGTCGTCACACCACAGCAGTCGGCTGTGCCGATCGACCGCAGCGATCACCGCGGGCCGTTGTGCAAGTTCCGTCAGGTCCCCGACCAGGCCACTCGGTGTGACAGTGCCATCACCGCGGTAGATGGCGTTCAGGACCTCCTCGATGTGGTCGGCCCAGCGGCCGCCGGCGAGTCTCCCGTGAGCCTCCTGTGCCTTGCCGGCGTCGTGGTCGGCGCAGTGCAGGACGAATGCGGTGGTGTACACCAGGGCCAGCCAGCCGCGCTGGAATCCGTTGGCTTCGCCGTCGAGATCAGAATCCGAGGCGAGCGCGGCCCTGAACGACAATGATCGCCACTGCGGCGAGCGCAGATGCTGGACAACCGCCGGCTGGTCAAGGTCCAGGGGTGCCAGGACGAAGCGGATGGCGTCCACGTCCAGGCTGAAGCCCAACGCGGCCGGCTCGCCGCCGTGCCGGTACTGCACCCTGCTGCTGACCGTTTCGGTCCGTCCCTTGTTCATCACCGTCGTGCAGGACGCGCCGGTGGTCATCCGGCGCACCTGGACCGGGTTGCCGGCCGCGCTCGTGCCGAATCCCACCGCGCGCACCCGATCCTGCCAACTCGAGGGCCGTGGGACGGTTCCTTCGTACAGGTACTCGGTGACGAACTGCGACGCCCAGATCGGTACGCCCTGAGACTGGTCACGCACTTCCGGCGGCGGCTTCTCCAGCCTGATCGTGTGGGGCCGCAACACCCGCACAGCGGGCTTTCCGGCCGGCTCCCACCAGCCTTCGTCGTCAAACTGCGTGGTGAACCTGGAGAGCTCCAGGGCGTCTCCGTCCTGCGGATCTGCCAGCGGCAGCCAGGTCCGATCCTCTGCGTTCCGGTAGCCCCAACGACGGCTCACCCGGCCCGGTACCGCCTCGCGCAGGGCTCGCTCAATCGGCATCGGCTCGTCGTCGGCCTTGAACGGCATCAGGAAGTGGACTTCCGGCACGTTGAGCGGGTCGAACAGGGTGCGGGTCACGAACTCGGGCAGCAGTGATCCCGCCCTGGCGCCTGGCTCGGGCGCGAGCGCACGCCAATTCGACTCCAGTCGGCGCAAGGCGGTCGGTACGACGCTGAGCAGTAATGACCGGGGCGGCTCCCAGAGCAGCGCGGTCACCTCGTCGGCGGAGATGTTCAGCGCGCGTTTGAGCCAGCTGGCCAGATCGCTCTGCGCGTTGCCGTCCTCCAGCAGCGTCTCCAGTTGCTTTCGCACGGCTTCGGCACCGGGATGAGGCTGGCCGGGCTGTGGATCCGGTGCCCGAAGCACTTTCCGCGCGTCGAAGCTCGTGCGCCGGCTGATCCAGTCGAGCATCGCCTGCGTCGCCTGAATCCTCAGCACGAACCGATTGCCCACAGGTAGCCGCCGGGCGGGCAGTTCCGGAGCGAAGAGTTGGTCGTACGCCTGGTAGGTGAGCCGGTCCCGGCCGAAGTCGGACAGTGTCACGACGGTCCAAGGGCGGCTCAGCCGGCGGCGCCCCGCCCGGCCCTTTCGTTGCAGGAACGATGCGGCATCGCGGGGCGCCTTGTGCTGAATGACCAGTCCGACCCGCTCGTCGTCGACTCCCACCTCCAACGAGGCTGTAGCCACGACCAGATCCGCGTCCTGGTCCACTCCGCTGTCCTGAGAGGACGTGCGGGCGACACGTAGTCCGTTCGTCATCGCCTGCGGGTCGAGGTGCCGCCCGATCCGGTGCACCAACTCCCAGGACTGGCCATCGACGTACTGCTCGGCGGTCGCACCGTTCGCCGAACGGATTCCCGCAAGAACCTGCGGACGGCCGCGCTGCCCCGGGAGACGTCCCCCCTCGGCGTGGGAGAGGTCGTTGAACAGGCGGTTGGTCACATCCAGGTCATCGGTGAAGACAAAGCCGCGCGACCCGTAGAGCAACTCCGACCCGCGTACGTCGAGGGTCCGCGCATGCAGCATCGCAGCCTGGATGGTCGTCGACAGGGGGCTCACGCGGGAAACGGGGTCGACCCGAAGTGCGATCGCGTACTGGCGGCCCTCCTCTTCGATGTCGGCAGGCTGCGGCGTCAGGTAGTCGATGTCGTGGCGGTGCATGCCGGTCAGCACACTGAAGAAATCGGCGGCGTCGCGCAGTGTCGCGCTCAGACCCACGAAGACCGCCTGCCGACCGGCGCCACTACGCCAACGCCGCAGCAGCAGTGCCACCTGGGCGCCGTGCATGCCCCCGTAGGTGTGCGCTTCATCCAGCAGTACGAGTCTGGGCACCTGCCGTCCGGTCCATCCCAGAAGCGGTGCCTGCCGGGGGTCCGTGCTGCTGATATTCAGCATCTCCGTGGTGGTGAAGAGCAGGTCCGGTGGACGACGCTGCAGGCTCTCACGGGTCAGCACGACATGTGCGATCACTGGCTGGGCGCACTGACGGTCGATGCAGCGCAGACGCTCCCGGGGTGGCTCTGCGGTGCGATCGGCCTCGGACCAGACGAGCTCGCCGCGGCACGTCGGGCACTTCAGATACGGGCAGACGGCATCGGGGCCGTGTCGCCGCCAGGCGCCGTTGACGCGGTGGGTGAGGCGGCGGTCCCTGGCGTCGTGGACGGTGTCGCCGTAGAGGACTCCGATGCGCAGCTCGCGGCTACCGTGGGCCCGCTGAACCCCGTTCACGGCGGCGACGTTCGCCGTCGCTTCACGGAGTTGATCGCGCAGTAGTTCGTTGCGCGGATAGAGCGCAAGCGAGTGGACGCCGCTCCCGCCGTTGTGCGCGTGGTCTGCGATCGCCATCAACGCCGGCAGGTAGAACGCCAGGGTCTTACCACTTCCGGTGCCTGCGCCGACGATGACTCCACGGCCCACGTCGCCGGCGAGGCACCGTCGGATCGCCACGCTGGCCTCGAGTTGAAAGCGGGCCAGATCCCGCTCGCCGAGCAGCGCGCGGACGATACCCTCTTGCCGCTCGTTCAGCGGTTTTCCGTCTGCGGGAGCAAGCGCAGTCAGCAACGTGTCGACCGGGATGTTGCGTGCGGGGTAACGGCGCCGGGCAACGTGCAGACGGTAGTCGGCCACCAGTTTCGGCCATCGATCCCACCAGCGGCCGCTGCGGTCCTGGCCAGGAAAGATCTGCCGCAAAGCGGCGGTCAGCCGTACCGTCTCGGCCATTCGGGTCCGGTAGGTCCGCGGGGAGGATCTGGGAATCTCAAGCAGCAGCCCCAGCTTTTCCAACTCATCGAGGACCTCGTCAGCCGCGGTGTCCGGGGCATCGGCGTCGCCGAGGCGGTCCTCAATAACGGTGAGCACCTCGGCGCGGGACATGACGCCCGTGGTCACTCCCCAGTTCAACAGCGGCAACTCCAGGTCTTCGAGCTCATCGATGATCGCGGAGTAGAACCGCCGGTCGTGGATCAAACCGCCCTCCGTCGGACCTCGATCGTTCCGGCGAGCTTCCGGTCAAACAGCAACTGGATGTCAGCCAGGGTCAGCGTGTCCAGCGTCGTCCCGACGCGCAGTCGATCAAGCAGTTTCAGCACCTCAGGATCGGGCTCGGGCGCTGCGTCGAGTTGGGTGCGCAGTTCGCGATGAGCGAAGGCGAACTGCTGGATCGCCGCCGCGCGGGGTTCGCCTCGGCGCAGCTTTTCCAGGTCTGCCAGGGACGCCTCGGCGGCCATCGCTTCTCCGGAGGGAAGCATCGCGATCCGGTCGGTCTTCAGTTCCGCCATGCGGTGCTTACACCAGGACTGCCATTCACCCTGCAGATCCTTCTGTATCCGCGTCGCCAGGTCACCCACAATGCTTGCCGCATTGTCGATCGTCCTCTTTGACGGGACCCCCGCGCCTGCCCGTTTGCGGAAGTTGTCCAAGCCCTTGTCGATGTCCTGCAGGGAGATCTGTGCACCGCGCTCGTTCAGGCGGCGTGCGGCCTGCAATACGGTCCGCAGCGCCTCGAGATTGTCGCGCAACGTCTTGATCCGACTGGTCACTGCGATCGCTGCGGATGCCTTCTGTTGACTCAGGGACACTCTCCGACCCGCAGCAGCGAGCAGCAGGGCCTTGTCGCGCACTGACTCGTCACTCATGGGACTTCCCCTCCGAAGCCACGCCGGCCACCACCTGCTCCCATTCGGCGCTCACCTGCTGCACCTGCTCGGCCAGGTCCTGACCCGTCCCGCCGGCGCGCATGCCTGCTTCGGCCAAGCCACTGGTCAACCATTCGTCGCAGTAGCGCAGGAATTCCACCAATTGCGGAAGATCGGCTCTGTCGCGCGCTGCTGCGGCAATGGATTCCGGACGCCACTGGTCGTCGTCAGCAGCTTGAATCCGATCCAGATCCCGACGCAGCTGCTCCACGGTTCTCCAGTCGCAGTTGCCCATTGCAGCCAACCGGGCCGGGAACGTCTGCCGGATGTCGCCACCAGGCAACAAGCCTGCGTCTGTCGCCTCTCTGAATGCCTGCTCGAGCGCGTTGAGTGTCTCGCCGGGTGTTACTCCCGTGGGCAGCCATTGGGCGAGTTCATCACGCTTTTCGCGTAGTGCTGCCAGGTGGCTGTTCACGAGAACGTCGAAGTTCCGTAGTGCGCCTGCTGCATCCCGGTACCACGGAGCCGCAGGTTGGTTGGGTTCCCAGGTCCATGAGGCTGCTGCTCGGCGCACCATGGGCAGTGCTCTGGCAGCGTCGAGCATGCGGGCAGCGCCGGTGCCTTGCGAGATCCCGAAGGCTTTCCGTAGCACGTCCACCAGGGCGCGGCGCGCACGTAGGTGCTTTTCGTAGGCGACTGCCCAGGATTGATTGCGCATCCGAATGTCTGCAAGCTGCCACGAGGCACCGTCATCGAAGGCCGCCGCCATGAGTTCTGCGTCGCCCATGCCGGGCCGGGCCTGTCCCGCAAGCGACGCACCCATGAGTGACACGGTGAGGCCAGCAACAAGGTGCTCCTCCTCGACGGATTGGACGCGCTGCACGGCGCGAACGAGGGCACTCTGGTGCCGGTCGGCAAGGCTGGCAAGCCGCGGCAGTGCGGCGGTGTTGCCTGGGTCTGGCACCCCCTGATGGAGCGTGAGCAGTCGGCGGAAGAACACGGCGTTGGCTGCGGTGCGCGAGAAACGGATGGGTGCGCCGGTGCTCTGCCCCTCTCCGCCGGCAGCCTCGATCGACACCACGCTTGACTTCAACGGCCAAGCGGCGTTCTTGACGTCAGACGGGGGTTCGGTCATCAGCGGGGTGTTCCACTGGCACCGATTGAGCACCGCGGCGGTGATGATGCTTCTGAGAGTCCGCGCCGTAGCTTGGCTGAGCGGCCGGCGACCCGCTTCCCATTCCTCGACGTCGTGTACCGCGGTCCGGAGCGATGCTGGCCACTGGTTCCCCACCACGGGAGGCTCGATTGGTTTCGGCGCTGGG
>Ga0233383_1000488_pt1 | contig 15314 bp, 22 predicted proteins | sample ElkDunMinimDraft_14_FD_191542 | JGI IMG/M metagenome (GOLD analysis project Ga0233383, IMG submission 191542) | Fecal eukaryotic communites from dung pellets of Tule Elk in California, USA - Elk Dung G16 | ecosystem: Host-associated > Mammals > Digestive system > Large intestine > Fecal | place...
GTGCGCCGTAGGAATGATAGATCCGACCCTGGCCCCGGACTGCCCTGGCGAAGCGCCCGCCCTCACCGGGCTCCTGCGCGCCCTGTACGAAGAGCGGGCGGAGCACCTGCGCGGCCGGGTAGCCGCGACGGGTGCGCCACCCCGGGGTGAGAGCCGCGGAGAACGGGTCCACCCGCTCGGCCGGGCGGGCGGTGCCGGGCCGAGCGGGAACCGCCTGCTACTCGGCGTTCTCCATGTCGAGGACCAGCGTCGCGATACGCCACTCGCCCTGGACGCGCCGGAGGGTGAATCGGTACGAGCCGGTCGCCGCCAGTCGCGGGCTGCCGACCGGCCTGCGCTGCGGCACCCCGTACGAAGTCGAGGATCGCCGCCCGTCCGACGAACGGACCGGGCCCGGGCGCGCCGCCGATCGTGAACGTCCAGCTGGCGTCCTCGGTCAGAACACCCGCCAGAGCGGGCGGATCCCCCTGGTCCAGGGCGGCGGCGTAGCGCGCCAGCGTCTGCTGCACGGCAAGCCGGTCCACAACGTCTTTCCCGGGCAGCCCCGTGGTGCGACCGTCGGTCGACGTCACGTCGTGCCTCCCTTCGTCGGGTGGGATGTCAGGAACCGGCGACGGTGAGCACGAGCTTGCCCTGGATGTTGCCCCGGGCGGCGCGTTCGTGCGCCTGGCGGGCCTGCGCGAGCGGGAACGTGCCGCCGATGGCGACCCGGACCGTGCCGTCGTCGAGGAGAGCACCCAGCTCGGCGAGCTGCGCACCGTTCGAGCGCACCTGGGTCCCGGAGACGGTGATCTGCAGCCGGGCCGCCTCGTCGGCGTCGTACTCGCCGAAGAAGACCGGGAAGAGGGAGCCGCCGCGCTTGATCGACTGGAAGAACCGGCTGCTCGTGGGCCCGCCGACAGTGTCGATGACGAGATCGACGTCCCGGGCGACCTCCTCCGCGCGGACGGTGGTGTAGTCGATGAACTCGTCGGCGCCGAGTTCACGCAGGAACGGCTCCTGGGCACCCGCGCCCACCGCGATGACGTGCGCGCCCTGCCACTTCGCCAGCTGCAGCGCGAAGTGCCCGACGCCACCGGCGGCGCCGTTGACGAGCACCGTCGCACCCGGGGCGAGTGGCACCGGACGGTGCCGGGCCTCCTGGAACGGCGACGGGTGGTCGTGTCCGAGCTCGATCAGGAATTGCCAGGCGGTGAGCCCGGACATGGCTGCCCCGGCGGCCCGTACGTGGTCGATGCCGGCCGGCTTGCGGGCCAGGTGCGCCGCGGGCGCGGCCACGTACTCGGCGTAGGTGCTGCCGTCAAAGCTCGGGAAGCGCAGCAGGCCGAAGACCTCGTCGCCCACGGCGAAGCCGTCCACGTCCGGGGCGACCGCCTCGACGACGCCCGACACGTCGGTCCCGGGGATCACCGGGAAGTCGAACTTGGGCCGGGTCTCCGGCGGCAGGTTCTGCATCCCGTCCCGCAGGTACCAGTCCGGCGGGTTGATGCCGACGGCGTGCGCCCGGACCAGCACCTCCCCCGGCTTCAGCCCGGGAACCGGGACCTCCTCGTAGCGCAGCACCTCCGGCCCGCCGTGCTCGTGCAGCCGGATCGCCTTCATCGTCTTCGATGACATTTCTTCTCCAAGGAAAGTTGGACTACCCTAAACGGGTCACTGCTCCGACTATACGGAGCACTGCTCCACTTAATAAGAGGAGGGGTCGTGCGCGCCGACGCGAGAAAGAACTACGACCGGTTGCTCGCGGTGGCGAACGTCGTCGTGACCGAGGAGGGCGCTGACGCGTCGCTGCGCGACATCGCCCGCCGGGCCGACGTCGGACTGGGCACCATGTACCGCCACTTCCCCACCCGGGAAGCCCTGCTGGAGGCCCTGCTCCGGACCAACTTCGACGAACTCGCCGCGAAAGCCGCCGTACTGGAATCGGCGGACCAGGCCGGGGACGCCCTGGTGGCGTGGCTACGCGACTTCGTCGCCTGCGCGGACAACTACCGCGGCGTCATCGCCTCGATGGTCGCCGCCATCGAGGACCCGGAATCCGCCCTGCACGCCTCCTGCACTGCGATGAAGGCCGCCGGCGCCCGGCTCCTGGCCCGCGCCCAGGCCGCCGGCGCCGCCCGCACAGACATCGACAGCACCGACCTGTACGCCCTGGGCGCCGCACTCGCCTGGGTCGGGGACCAGCCCGCGTTCGCCTCCCGCGCCGATCACCTCTTCGACATCATCACCGGCGCAATCCTGACGACCCGCCCCTGATGACGCAGCACCCGTTCCTCTGTGACCTCGTGTCGGCAACCAACTGGATGCACGACGCCAACGACGTACTCGCGCCGCGGTTCGGGCTTTCGGCCCTGCCCATAGTGGACTGCCGGAATCGGAGAAGGACGACGCCCTGACCACGCAGCTTTGCCTGCCCAGGATCGCGCGCACCAAGGGGCCTCCCGGCGAGGGGCCATCATGGACGGACAACAATGCGCCACGCTGCTACGCTCCTGGCTGCCAATAGCCGAGTCGAGACAAGCCGCGCTGCCAGGAGCATTTCATTGCCACCGGAAAGCTCGTACGTTCGCAGGGTCCGCCACCTCGCCGCGACGCTCTCGCTGCTACTGGCCACCCTCATGCTCATCGGCCTCTTCGGTGCCGGCTTCACACCTCTTCTGCCAGGCCAGATTTCCTGCGCCGTCGGAGGAGCATTCGGAGCCGGCGTGTACCTCAATTCCGATCTCCGGACCTCACGAATGTGCAGCTTCTGGGCTGCGGTGACAACCGGCATCGGAGTCCTGGGCGTCCTCCTGGCGATGCGCCTGACCGACGGGCAGGCGTAGCCAACCGACGATTGGTCTCCGAGACAGCAGGACGGAACACGCGATGAGTTTCACGGTACAACCAGCGCATCTCGACGGTTACGCCCGACAAGTGGGCCGGGCTGGCAACGACTGCCTGGTTGTCAATGCCTACCTCGGCGGATATCCGGCTCCGTCAGGCTGGGGCGACGGGGCCCTCATCGGCCTGGCGGGGCCGTGGCACGCCAAAGCCACAACGTCTGCCACAACCGCCCTGGAACGATGCTCCGAGACCCTGTTCGCCAGCAAGGCGGGGCTCGCCTCGGCGGCCAGCTACTACCGCTGGACGGATTCGTCCGCAGCGGCCCGCATGGACAGGTCATTGGAAAGGCCACGGTCCACTGACGGAGTTACGCCGCTCGAGCGGTCCTGGGCGGAGAACGACTGCGCGCCCTCCTTCAGTGACCGGGTCGGCCCTGCGGACCGCCTGACCGACGTCAAGGACGTCGAGTTCTCACACCCCCTGGGCTTTATGGATTACCTGTCCATTTCCCACTGGGCGTTGACCGCGTTCGACGCCGTCTTCGGATTCAACCCGCTGGAGCGGATCACCTCCGAACTGGCCGGCGATTGGCAGGCCGTCGCCCAGAGCGGGGTGGCTATGGGTCGTGCCGCCGAGGCCCTGCACGATGTCGGATACAACGTCCAGGGCGGGGCCATCGCGCTCCGGGGCGGATGGCAGGGTGCCGCAGCGGATGGGGCATACCTGCATTTCCGAGATATCGCCACCGCCGTAGCCGATCTGCGGGAGCCGTTCAAGGAGATCTCTGACAAACTCGCGGAGATCGCGCACGGCGTCTGGAGTGCCTGCGAATCGTTGAACGGTCTGGTCAAGGCGCTCCTCGACGCGGCGATCATCGCCGGCCTCGCCGCTGCGGCGGGAACCGCGACTGCCGCTTCAGGCATCGGCGCGATTGTCGGATACGGCGTCGCCGGCCTGGAGATCAAGAACATGTTGGACATCTGGAGCAGGATCACGAGCACCATCAGCACTCTGTACTCGGTCGTACAGTTGGCCCTCGGTGTGATCGAGACCCAGATTGCCCGCATCGACGACGTCGCGATGTCCAGATCTTCTGGAAACCTCGCCTATCACCACCCGTTCGTGTCCCAGCATCCGCAGGTCACGCCGGAGAACCCGAACAACGCCGGAGGGCGCTGAGCATGCACGAGAGTGTCTACGACGTGGCAGGCGACGATCCCCGCATCTCCGAACTGCTCCGGGTCACGCTGACCGAACTCACCGAAGGCCCCGAGGGCCCGCTGCGGGAGATGGCCGAGGCGGTGCTCGACGGGCGGCAGGACCTGCGCGAGGCCGCGATGTCCGACGCGTACGGCACTGAGCTCGGCACCGCGTTCGAGCGCTTCTGGTCCCATTACGAGACGCTCGACGAGCAGGAGCGACGCGACCTCGTCACCCGGACCGAGCGTCAACTCGACGACCTGCTCGACGGCCCGCAGAGCCCCGCCGACGCGGCCCGGCCGTGACACAGGGCCGCATTCATACTCTGCAACCCTCTTCCATATGACTCGACGGGTGACGATCTCTGTCCGGGACGACGTGGCCGGACAGCTGGACGCACTGCCGGTCCGCCAAGTCTCCGCGTACGTCACCGAGGCGCTGCGCCGCCGCCAGACGTACGTCGAATCGGGCTCCTTCTCCTCGTTGCGGCTGCCGTCGTTGGCGTCGACCGCCTGGAAGCCGTGCCGTTCGCAGAAGGCGCGGGCGGCGGTGTTGCGGGTGAAGACGCGCAGGCTGAGCCCGGCCGGGCCGGCCTGCATCCTGATCGAGCAGGGTCGAGGCCTTGGCGGCGTACGTCGGGTCGCAGGTAGAGGTGTTCCGGGCCCTTGCCCATAGACAGACAACAATGCATGGCGCTGCTACGCTCCTGGCTGCCCATGCCGACCGCTGCCATCGAACCGGCCCTGCGCCACCGAGGGAGTCGCATGTCCAGAGTCGCCCGGCTGTCCATCGGGCTCATGCTGGCGATCGGCTGTAGCGCGCTGCTGGCCGTCGGGCAGCCGAGGTTCGGCAGCCGGACCCGGGTCCTTGACTGGCATGCCTGCTTCTGCGACCCAGGCGGCGACGGTTCCAGCTTGTTCATCATTGGGTTCATCACCTGGTTTCAGACCATGGCGGTCCTGATCGGCGCGACGGTCGGGCGGCTCGCGGTGCCTCCGTCGACCGGCCCAGGCCGGGCGGTGACCACGGTGGCGCTGACCGTGGCGGCGTCGATGGGCGCACTGGCGGGCATTCCTGCCGCCGTCCGGGAGGTGGTGATGGAGCAGCCATCGCCATACACCTCACTTAGCGTGAGCTCGGTACGTGAGGCCGCCGTCGTCGGTGTCGTGCTCGGCACCGTGGCAGCGTTCGGGGCGCTCTGGTCTGTCCCGGCGATGGTCGGTGCCGGTCTGAGCTGGGCATGGCTGTGGCTGGTCGGGCTGGCGTCAACGTCGCACAGCGGCGGGTACACGGCAGCGCTTGGCATGCTCTACGGCTACCCCAGAGAGGGTGCCGACGCGTTCCTGGCCGGCATCATTCCGCTGGCGGTCATGGCGGCGATCGCCGTCGGCACCGCCTGGTGGGGGACGCACCGTGGTGGGCTCAGGTTCACGGCGATGTACGCCGCGATGCTTGGGCCGTCCCTCGTGTTCGCCGCCTACTACAGCTCGGGCTATCCATACGATAACGCCGGGGGTTTCGAGAACGCGGCGGCCCTGATGCTGATGACGATGGTGGCCGCTGCGGGCGGAGCCGCCGCTGGGGTCTCGTGCGGTCGCTGCCGGCATCGACTTCTTGACCCTCTGATCATCGTTCTGGCGGTCACCGGCATCATCAGCGAAGTGGCGGTGGGCATCGCGACGGGCTTTTACCCCGCTCCCTTCAGCAACCCCGTGACCGTAACCCTTGTCGTGGCAACGCTCATCACGCTGCCCTTCCTTCCTGGCGTCGCCGATTTGGTGATTGCTAGTCGTCAAGAGCAGGTCACCTACTCTCCGCGTCCCTGAAGCGGCCCTCATGAAGTTGACGACCGACGTCCCGAGCGGCAGCTCGATGACCTGCTCGACGGTCCGGAGAGCCTTCTTGTCAATCCTGCTCGTCGACCCGTTGGCCAAGTCCTTCGGAGGCCGCCCTCTATCCCACGTTGTTCATGGGAACGCTGCCTCGACGATGGATGCGATCCCTGCCACCGGCCTTTGCTCGTGCATCGTTATCACGTCGCCGGGCACCAGACGTCGCCACCGTTGCGGGCTCAGCGGAGCCAGGCGGACCACCGCTCTCCCCCCGGGCTGAAGATCCGGCTGTGACTCGACCCAGATCCGCGCCACATACAGGTCCGGGTCGCCCGCCGCCGTCACATCGCCGATGTCCCACAGCGGACGGAGGCGCCCGTCACCGGGAATGGGAATCCGCCTGCCGCCGGCGACGCCCGGATCGACGAGCTGAAGGTCGGCACGAACCACCCCGTGAACAGCTTCGAAGCGACGCCAGTGGCACCACCGCTCGGTCCGGGAAAGCCACATCATCCGGGCGGCCTCCGCGAGCAGATCCCAGAAGGCGGCCTCGGAGCCAGACGCCTCGCCAAGTTCCACAAGGATGGCCAGGGCGATCTCCCACTCATCATGGTCGAGGTACTCATTCGCATCGGCCACCGTCGTGCCGGGCTCATCCCTCGCGACCGCGGGTACATGACAGGCAGCTCGACGAAGAAGCTCGGGAACATCCACGACGTGGATGCTCCCGCATGGTTGACAGGACGACACACCCGGACGAGCGATCTTCAGCACCCGGCACGTCACCGCCACGCCGAACCCGTGGGCGGCCGGCTCGCTTACGAACGGATAGAGCCTTCTCCCGGCAGATGCGCCTGCGACAAGTACGCGGCGGCCCGCGCAGGACCTCGGGTCTGCTGAACCAGCAGGACAAGCACCTGTTTGATGCCCTCCAGAGCCTGCAGCAGCGGCCCTGGCTGCCCACCCTGCAATACCCCGACGACAAGCTGCTGCGCCTCACCGACGTGGGTGATCGTGGCGGCCGTCTGGTCCCGGATGCCATCGACCGCACGCTGCACCGGAGTCAGCCCGGTGATCGTCTCCCCCGGACTGGCCTGCTCCGGGACACCAGCGGCCACCTTCGCGGCATCACCGACGGCACCGGCGAGCCCACCCAGTCCACCCCGGATGGTGGCGATGGCCCCACAAACCCGCGCCACACCGGCAGCGACCGCAACGAACCCGGCACCCGCCGCGCGCAGCGCGATCTCCTGCGCCTGCTGGTCAGCAGCGGCAGCCAGACTCTGCGCGCGTTCGACCCCGGTGGCCAGCGTACGCAGCTCCGTAGTGATCTTCTGGACATGCGACACGCTGCCGGATCCCTCCATCTGGCCACGAGAGCTCTCAGGAGGGTTGAACCTACCGGCACGGCACCGACGCCACCAGACGTCGCAGAGCAAGTAGGCGATCAGTGGTCGCGGCCGAGAAGCATGTGCGGGTACCCCTTGTTGATCTGCTCGCCGAGCTCGATGCCGAGGGCGACGATGAACGCGTCCAGGCGTTGGATGGCGTGGCTCACGTCCTCGGCGTCGCCCTTGAACTCGAACTCGACGAAGTCGCCCGCGTCCACGACGTGGTCGAGGACGATCTCGACGTCCGGCAGAGTCCAGGCCTGGCGGGTCTTGTCGACCGTCACCAGGGGCTGGAAATCGAGGGATTCCAGCAGGAGGCGGATGGCCTCGGCGTCCCCGACGGCGGTTTCGTACTCGTCGGCGTGGGTCTTGACCACGGCGTCAACGGGGTGCCAGCGCTTGAAGTTGATCGACCCCGGAACCGAGCTGCATATCCATCAGTTCGACCTGCCCGACCAGGGTCGACCGGGCAGCTCGGGCCAGATCGGAGATCGCTAACGGAAACCGGGGAAGTGGGAAATGCTCCGGGTGGTACAGCGACGCCAACAGCAGCCTCGGCCGCAGCAGCCGTCGCTGACCCTCTGGAGTGAGTTGCGCGGCGGACAACCAACTGTCCGGGTCGACCACCGTCAGGTGGCCAGCGGTCCAGGCGGCCATGCCCGGCTGCGGTGCGGCTGCCCGGAAAGGTCGGCGGCCGTCCATTGTCCTGACGGCTGCGCGATGAGGACCAGCCTGCGATCCAGGGTTCCGGTCACCACCACCGTCCGCTCCTTCCCCAATGTCAAGCTCAGGGCGGCGCGTAGGGCGTTCGGATCCTCCAGCGGCACCGCCGCCAACGGTTCGCGACGGGGCGGCATGCAGCCGGTGACGTGCGCGCAGGCGTACAACAGCCGGTCGTGGACGGACGGGAGCAGGTCACGCATGGAACACCTCCATGACGAACAGGGGTGGGGCATGGGCGTGCGTCGCCGCCCGTGCGGCAGCGGCAGAAGAAGAGAGCGGTGACAGGGCGGGGTGGCCCGCTCAGAGCGGCGTCGTGGATCCAGCCTCGCCGCGGTGTCGGGCGGGCCAGCCGAGGAAGCGGTCGAACAGGCCCGTGACCTCGCCGGTAGTGCTCGGGTTGAGCCGATGCAGGTCCTCGATGGCCTCATGGAGAAGACCGGCCAGGTAGACGAAGAGGCCGACCCGGTTGTCGCGGTATTCGGCCAGCAGGGCGAGCCGTGCCCGTCCGCAGGGCCATGGCTGCCCGCAGCGGCGGCACAGCCAGAGCGGACGCAGCGGCGGATGCTCCGGCGGTACCGCCCGGCCCAGCTCCGCCGGGCTTGCTCCGTTGCCGCTCATCGGCGGTCACACTTCCGCGCCTGCTGCTCGAACACGACTCGCCAGACGTGCGTCAGCAGCGGCAGATCAGCCACCGGCCGTTCCACCGGTTGAGCGCGATCCGTGAGGTCCCGGGGCAGTTCACCGGTCGCGGCGTACCGCGAGACATAAACGGTCATGGCCGACCCCGGACCGGCGCTGGCGTCGGTGCGCGGTGGGCTTGCCGGCGCGCCGGCAAGCCCACCGCCGTCGGCCAGCGGCAGGGAGCGGACCGCCGGTCACCAGCCCTCGCAGCCTTGATGGCGGTACGCGAGCGGGGAGTCACCCGTGCGGCCAACGGGGTGCCGGGCGTGAGCACTTGCCGGTGCGTCGGGTCGCCTTCCGACCTGCCGCCCAATGGCACGTCCATCTGGATCTCCCTGGCGTGTGGGTGCCGTTGGCCCGTCGGCGTGCCATGGAGTCGAGGTGAACCTGGACCGGCCCGCCGACGTGTTCTGGCGTTCACGATCGCTGGAATGACGGGGCGGAGATAGACGCACGGTGGTGGGCCACGGTGCACCTCACCGTGTCTGAACTGGGCGGACGCCTAAGGGACGAGCGGTGCCCGTCCCCTAGAAGGCTCGGTTCATAGGATTCGCCACCGGCGCAGGTTCGCCCCGTCGTCGGCGAAGCCGGCGATCCGGCGATGCACCTCGTCGGCGGCCTCCGTCCCGGGGCGCGACTTGCGGGCGTTGGTGGCGATCATCTGCAGCTCGCGTAGCTGGCACAGCTCCTCGAACTGGGACCAGGAGGTGACATCCCAGCCGTAGGCGGCGGTGAAATCGGCGAAGGCTCCCGGGCCGGGCGGGTCGAATCGGCGGCAGTGGACAGCGACCGTGGCGATGTCCCACTCTCGAGGCCCCATGGCGGCGCCGTCCCAGTCGGCCAGTACGGGCGTACCGTCGAAGCGCCGGAGCGCGTTGCGGATCTGCGGATCGGACTGGATCAGGCTCGTGCCGCGGGGAAACCGCATCACTTCCCAGCCGGCGGCCAGCGTCTCGAGCCGGCTCATCAGCAGATCCTGTTCCTTGCCGTTGAGGATCTCCGAACGGGTCACGGATCGCTCGATGCCGTGGATCGGCCGTAGTACCGGCAATCGCACCGGCGGTGCCGGCAAGGCGTGTAGGTCCCGGAGAATGCTTCCGAGTTCGGAGACGGTGATGGGATGGTCGTGTGCGGGATCCAGACGCTGCCAGACCGTAACGGCGTGTCCGCCCACCTCCAACGGCTGGGACAGGCCCGGGTGAAGGGCGACCGTGGGGAAATCTAGGTCCACCAGCCAGTCGACCACGGCCACCATCGCGCGCACCCGGTCCAGGTCCTGGTCGCCAGGGGCGATCTTGATGACGATGTCCCCGACTGCGTAGACGGCGTTGGTGTGGTGCCGCAGCAGAGCCGCGTTCGAGTCGGGGTAACCGAGGAGACGACATACCTCGGCGAGCACCGGCCGGGTGCGCGCCTCGACGAACATGGGGCTCCTAGGGACCGAGTGCCGCTGTGGTCCCAAGCCTACGGGCGCGCTCGCGGCAGGCACGTACGTAGTCCGTCAAGGTGGCGACCTCACCCCGCTGGCTCTCTTCGGGGATCGCCGTGGCTACGTCGGTCGCGCGGGTCAGGATGATCTCCGTCCGCTGCGCCTCGGGCAGGTCCACGACGGCGTCACGCGCGGTCGCCGCCGCCTCGGTCGCCCGCCGGTCCCGCGCGAGGCACATCGACCGGTCCAGGGCGATGAGCGCCACGTCGATCGGTACGGCCGGAGCTGTGCCGTAGAGCCGCAACGCCTCGTCCTGGACCCGGTACGCCTCCACCGTGTCACCGAGCCACGTGTACGCGCCGGAGAGGTAGAGCAGTAGCCGCTTCGCCGGAAACCTGAACGCCACGTCGGTGTCCTCGTCGCCAGCCTGATCGAACAGCCGGCGTGCCTGATCGACGGCCGACCGCGCCTGCTCGGTGGCACCGATTCTGGCCAGGGCACGCGCCCGGCCCGCCGCCGCCAGGGCACCCGACGACGACGCGACCGACGTGACCGCCAGAGCCGCATCAGCCAGAGCTACGGTCCGGGCGGGATCTCCGAAGTAGTACGGCAGCATCGCCGCCTGGGCCCGCACGAGCACCCTGAACCGAGCCTCCCCGCTGTCGTCCGCCGCGTGGATCGCCGTGCCGTACCACCGTCGAGCCTCGGCGACGTCCCCGAGCCTCATCAACGCGTCAGCGCACATCGTGGCGAGCAGCGCCGCCACCCCGGACAGCCGGGCCTGGACCGCCGCCGGCTGGCGCCGAAGCGACAGCACCCGCACCTCTCGGCAGTCGGCGGCCAGCAGCGACAGCATGATCTGCGGCGAAGCTGACGGATAGACCCGCAGGTGCTCGCCAGCGCTTTGCTCGATCAACTCAAGCTGCCGAGGGGCGACGCTCGACGCCGCCAGAGCCTCGTCCAGTCCTAGACGGAGTCTGACCAGATCACTGACTTGCCCGCCGTCAGCCACGCCGACCGGTGATCGGTCCATTCCATCCGCCATGGCCACGCGGCTCGCGTCACGCGGCATCAGGCTGTCCTCGTCACGGCCAAGCCCCATGGCCGGACGCGGGATGTGCAGACCGGCCGCGACCCTCTCCAATACGTCATATGCCGTGACCTGCCGAACGCCCTTCGCAATCTCAGTAGCGCGGTGGGGCGAGAGGCCAACGAGAGCCGCGATCCTGCCGTAGGACACGCCCCGGGCGTGAAGGAAGCGGAAGACCGTAGTGATGTCGCGTCGTTGCAGGAACTCGCTGATCGGTCGGCCGTTCCACAGCCCCGAACTCCACCACTCGGGATCCACCTGCGCGGCCACGATCACCTCCGATCGGATGACGACCACCTCCCAGCACAACGCATCCGCGCCGTCACATCAAGTCAATGGCGGTCGAGTCGACAGCCCAACCAGAGTCGACGCTCGGGGTGGCATCCGGAAGACCCACGATGAGCCCTCAGGGTGTCCCCTCATGGGATCAGCGCAGGCTCCGGAGCACCACAACCTGTCCAGCCCGAGCCTTGGTCATCAGTCTGCGCAACCGAAGCGGATCTATAGGCGCCCACCATGCAGAACGCCCGCAGAAGCTTGAGGCCGAAAGCCGAGCTACCCCGGCCCGTTCACGCATCTATTGGCACCCATCATTATCTAACGTAGGGTCACCAGATAGTCACGTTAAGCACAACGGGCCGGGCGGTGACTTGCGGATGATGACCAACACCCACAGGGCTAACTGCGCAAACGCCCAAAGGCCGGGCTGCAAGTGCTCAGGCTGCGGAGGCTCACAACACGGCTGGCAAGGATGGACGAGCCTGGCCGCCGACCAGCCAGAGAAGCGCGACGACCGGCGGCGCGAACTCAAGGAAGAGACAGAAGCGGACCAACGGGCCGGACGCCGGAGTTTCAACGCCCGCAACCGCCAAGTCTACTTCGACCTTGCACGCCTGGACATCGCCGACTACCTGTGGGCCGCCGACGACCGGCCCAAGATCAACGGTCGGCTGCCCTGTGATGTTGAACCAACATCGACGTCATCAGACCTTGGCCGGATGGACACCGTTGCCCGAGAGGTCATGGAGAACACGTGGCCCGAGATTTCAGCCGGCATAGACAGCCTCGTCCGGAATGAGGCTGACGCCAGGGAGGTCAAGAAGCGCCTGGCCGATCACACGTGGTGCGGCCTGCTGGTGGCCCTGATCCAGTTGATCGAGAAGATCAACAAGGCCGTCGACCTGCTGACGGATACCGCCAAGCAGTTCATCACCGGCACGTTGTCGCGGCGGTTCAATGCGGGGCTGCCCCGGCTGGTGACCGACGCCGTCATCCGCCTTGTGGTGGACAAGGTGTGGTCAGCTCTGGCGAGGCTGCTGGAAGCCCACTTCCCTATCCTGGGAACAGACACCCTGCGCGTCCTGAGGATGCTGGCCATCTTCACCTGCCCCTCGGTCGAACACCACCCAGAGGTCTACAAGCACGCCGTCACGCCGCTCATGGGCGACGCGCACGAGATCATCACGGACGAAATCAAGACGCACGTGGTAACCCTCTTCAACGCGTGGTGGCGGCGGCGAGCCCCCGAGGCTCTCGCCTGACGCCCCGGACACGTTCGGCCCCATCAACCCCGGGAAAGAACCAGCGGTGCGCGCCGGACGTACACGAGACCCGCGTTCAGTCCAGGCAACGCCGGCCCGCTCCAACGGCTCCCGAGCACCCACCGAGCGACCACCACCACCCGCGTACACGAAAAAGGCCCCGACCCGGTGTGAACCACCAGGCCAAGGCCTTGATCATTGGTGCGACGATCGGCAGTAGGTACGTGACCACCGACGCGGCCGTTGGTCCTTCGTCCTGGATGATCCGGTAGTTCAGGACGTAGGCGATACCCGTACCGAGGGCACCCAGCACAAGCAGACTTCCCACCGCGTCCCACCGCCACTCGGGCGCATCGAGACCGGCGAACGGCATCGCCAGGGCGAGCAGGACCGTGGCGGCATCGAGCTGGCTCGCGGACAACACGACCGGGCTGATCCCCCGCCCGGTCAAGTAGCGGCCCATGTAGACGTAGCTGAGGCCGTAGCTGGCCGACGCCGCCAGGCAAGCCAGTCCGCCCCAGCTCGCGATTTCGGCAGCGGACTCCCACAGCGAGAAGATGACCCTGGTCAAACTCGTCCTGCCACCGAACCCACCCCCGCTCCGGCCCTCGTCCGGTCCAGCAGCCCTCCCCGCCCTCTGCTCTGGCCCCTCAGGTCGAGCAGTCCGCCCCGGCTCCGGCTCCGGTCGGGCCCGTTCCGGCTCGGGTCGAGGTGGCGCCCGCCGTTGTCGCGCCTGCGGCCCGTCCGGCTCCGGTCCCTTCGGTGCCGCTGGCCCCGGTCGCTCCTACCGCGTTCGCCCGTCGTAATGGCACGCCGCTAACCGGGGAGGTGACCCGATGACCGCGACCCTGACCGCGCTGATCGGATCAAGCCAGCGGGTGCTCGTCATCCCTCGGCGGTCGAACAAGTCGCAGGTCCCGGCGATCGGCCGCGCCGAACTCGGCGAAGTTACGCCGCGCCATCGCCAAGCTCAGGTCCCGGTTAGGTCCGCCCCGCACCCGGTCGGCGTCATGGTCGTCCTGCCCGTCGTCCTCCCAGAAACACACATCGCAGATCTCGTAGCACCCTCGCTCACCCAAAGTGCGGTAACCGCAGCACGGGCAGGCATACGGGCCATCGCCCTGCCGGAAGACATTGACAAACCGTCCCTCATCCACGGCACGAAGGATGCCACCACCGCCGCGAGGGAGGTCACCCAATGACCACCGCCCAGACGCTGCCCGGCCTCGCCCCCGAAACCGTCGCGGCTACGGCCCCTCGTCCTGCGTCGCCGTTCTCATGGCGAGGGTTCGGTGTACGAGCAGCGTCCGGGTATCTGGCTGCCGTGGTCGGCCTCGGGTGGATCGACGGTAAGCGCAGGCGCAAGTACGTCTACGCCAAATCTGAGGCAGAGGCGATCCGCAAGCGCGATGACCTGCGGCGGCGGCATGATCTGGGCGAAAACCTCGCCGCGCAGCCTCGCACTCTTTCCGACTGGTTGGACGAGTGGATGGCGATGAAGGCTCAGGAGGGCCCTCGGGCGTCCACGCTTCGTGGCTACCGCTGGTTGATCGAGAGTCACATCCGACCGGCGCTCGGCAAGGTGGCGCTGAGCAAGCTCACGCCGACGATGATCCGTCGTGTTCTGTCGGCGAAGGCCGACGCAGGTCTGTCGGCCACCACCGTTCGCCACATCCACGGCATGATCCGCAATGTCCTTGGCGACGCGGTGCGCGAGGAGTTGTTGCACCGCAACCCGGCGCTTGCTGTCCGGGCTCCCTCCGTCCGCCAGCAGGAGCGGCGGGCACTTACGGTCGAGGAAGCCCGTCGTTTGATCGGAACAATCCGGGGTGATCGGCTGGAAGCGCTGTGGGTCTGCGCCCTGACCGTCGGTCTGCGGCGCGGCGAGCTGCTCGGGCTGCGCTGGTGTGACGTGGATTTCAGCGCTGGCACCCTCACCGTTCGCCAAACCCTGCTCCGTGCTGGTGGGCAGCTCCACTTCGCCTAACCGAAGACGGAACGCTCACGGCGGACCGTGCCGGTTCCCGAGCACACCATGGCGCTTTTCCGCACTCACCGGCGGCGGCAGGCGGCCGAACGGCTCCAAGCGGGCGAGCGCTGGCAGGACTTTGGTCTGATCTTCGCCTCGACGATCGGCACGCCTATGGAGCCGCGCAACGTCGACCGTGCCTGGCATGCGACTCGGGCTCGCGCCGGCCTGCCCTGGTTGCGGCTGCATGATCTTCGACATGCCTGCGCCACGTTCCTTCTCGCGTCGGGCGCATCTCCCCGCACCGTGATGAAGACCCTCGGCCACAGCCAGATCGCGTTGACGATGAACACGTACGCACACGTCCTGGCCGAGGTCGAGCGGGCGACTATGGACGCAGCGGCTAAGCGGCTCTTCGGGTGAGCTTGGCTGTACCAATGGCTGTACCGCTAGAAACCGCGAAGGCCCAGGCCACAGCAGAGATCTGCTGTGACTGGGCCTTCAGTGGTGCGCCGCCAGGGACTCGAACCCCGAACCCGCGCTCGCCCGGTGGAACCGACTCTCCCGCGACCTCGTCCGGGACATTCTCACCCGCCCCCGGCCACCTCGGCCGGCCGTCGAACTCAGCGACC
>Ga0233383_1000491_pt1 | contig 15275 bp, 10 predicted proteins | sample ElkDunMinimDraft_14_FD_191542 | JGI IMG/M metagenome (GOLD analysis project Ga0233383, IMG submission 191542) | Fecal eukaryotic communites from dung pellets of Tule Elk in California, USA - Elk Dung G16 | ecosystem: Host-associated > Mammals > Digestive system > Large intestine > Fecal | place...
GGGGGCGAGCGCGGGCGGGCCGGGGGCGAGAGCGGGCGGTGTGCCGACCGGCGGACGGGCCCCGAGCAGCACCGGGCGAGGCGCGTCGAGGAGGTCGAGGTCGTCGTCGACCCCGGTCGTCTCGACGAGCTCGAACGTGCGGCGGTCGTCACCGCCGTCCTGTCGTCGCAGCGGCACGCTCCCAGCGTAGGGCCGCGGTCAACCGACCCGGGTGACGGCGGTCTCGCTCATGCGGAGCAGGGCGCCCCGCAGCGGCACGGCCCACGAGGTGCCGCCGTCCGGCGTCGGCTCCTCGCGCCAGGCGACGGTCCCGTCCGCCAGGTCGACGGCGACGAGCGACGACGTCCCCGCGTCCCAGTCCGAGAGCGTCACCACGACGCGCTCCCCGTCGGTGAAGAACTGCTCCGGCGAGGAGGTCCGCGGCACACCACCCGGCCCGGGCAGCGCCAGGTCCGCGGCCTCGAGCGTCCACACGCGGCGGCCCGTCGCCGCGTCGAGCCCTTCGAGCGTGCCGGACGTCCCGGGGACCACGACCACCCCGCCCGCCACGGCCCCGACGGTGACGGGTAGCCCGACCACCTCGGTGCGCCACCGTTCCGTCCCTGCGGTGTCCCAGGCGACGAGCTCGAACCCGTCGCGGCCGAGGAGCAGGTCCGGCGCGCTCCCGTCGGTGGCCTCCGGCAGGTAGAGCGAGCCCGGCGGCGTCCAGCGCACCGCGCCCTGCGCGTCGAGGACGGCGGGCCGGAACGGCGCGTCGGTCCCGATCGCGTTCCCCCAGTCCATGCCACCGCTCTCCGGGTCGCGGTAGAGGGAGCCGTCCGCGAGGCGGACGATCCCGTCGTTCGGGTTCTCCGGGACGTCGAGGCGCGTGCCCGACGCGTCGAACCACGCCGAGATGCCGCAGCCCTCCACCCGGGCGAAGCCGCCGTCCGCGAGCGCCCACAGGTTCTCGAGGTCCGCGCGCGTCTCCTCGCCGTTCTCGCCGCTCCAGGCGATGCACGACCCCGAGGCCCCGGGCGCGAACTCGAGCTCGTACCGCCAGCGCTCCTCGCCGGTCAGCGCGTCCTCGGAGGTGACGACGACGTCGCGTCCGGCCGGCAGACCGACGACCTTTCCCGTGGCCGGGTCCTGCTCGACGGGCTCGCCGTCGCCCTCCGGCAGCTCCCCGACGCGCTCGACCCGCAGGACGGTCCCGCCCGGTCCGACCGAGGGCCGGCCCCCGTCCGGGGTGAGGTCGCGCCGCCCGAGGACCTCACCGTCGTCCGCGAGGACGACGAGGTCCCATCCCACGGCGTCGAGTCGCTCCCCGGTCAGGGGGTCGATCCGGGTCGTGCTGTCGTCCCCCGGGTCGTCGTACCGCGGCGTGAGGCACACGAGCGTCCCCTCGGGCTCGCCCGAGGGCAGCGTCCAGAGGGCGGGCGCACCGCACGTGCCGTGCGTCCCGACGTCCGCGCGCCACCGGACCTCGCCGGACCCCAGGTCGCGTGCGACGGCCTCGCCGTCCTCGACCGTGACGACCCCGCCGCGCACGACGGAGATGCCCGACAGGATGCCCGTCTCCACGGTCCACAGCTCGCGCGGCGCGTCGGGGATCGGCTCGATACCGCCCGGGGCGTTCCGCAGCCGGTCGAGGTCACCGCGCGCGTGCCACGCGTCGACGGCGAGCATCCCGCCGAGCACGAGGACGACGCCCACCGACACGGTCGCGACGACCGCGGTCCGCCTCCGCCGGCGCCTCCCCGCGGCCTCGCGGTCCTGGTCCCCGAGCGTCGTCGAGCCCGCGTCGTGGACGTCGCCCTGGTCGCCGTCCGGTGCCGCCCCGTCCTCGGTCGCGGGCCTCGCGGCGCGCGGTGCCGACGGGACTGCGGTGACCGGGGCCCACGACGCCTCGTCGTCGACGTCCTCGCCCGGCGACTCGACCAGCTCGAAGGTCAGTCGGTCCCGGGTGTCGCGTCGTCGGATCGGCACGGCACCCAGCCTAGTGACGTGCCGTCGCGACGGCCGCACGGCTCCCCGACGCACGTCGCGGCGTCGGCCCGGTGCCCGCGCCGGACGCGCGAAGGGGTGCCGCCGTCCGGACGGACGACGGCACCCCTGGCAGGCTCAGGGCGCGTCAGGCGACGCCCAGGTAGGCCTCCTTGATGCTCGAGTCGGCGAGCAGCTCCTTGCCGCCGCCGGTCTGCACGACCTCGCCGGTCTCGAGCACGTACGCGCGGTCGGACCGCGAGAGCGCCTGCTGCGCGTTCTGCTCGACGAGCAGCACCGTGGTGCCCTGCGCGTTGATCTCCGAGACGATGCGGAAGATCTGCTGGATGACCATGGGCGCGAGCCCCATCGAGGGCTCGTCGAGGAGCAGGAGGCGCGGGCGGGCCATGAGCGCGCGCCCGATGGCGAGCATCTGCTGCTCGCCGCCGGACATGGTGCCGCCCACCTGGTCCTTGCGCTCCGCCAGCCGCGGGAACAGCTCGAAGACCCGGTCGAGCGTCTCGTCGTGCTCCGCCTTCGACGCGAACGTCCGCGCGTACGCGCCCATCTCGAGGTTCTCGATGACCGTCATGCCGGGGAAGATCCCACGGCCCTCGGGCGCCTGCACGATGCCCTCGAGCACGCGCAGGTGCGCCTTCATGCGCGTGACGTCCTTGCCGTCGAAGAGGATGCGTCCCCGCGAGACCGGGCGGATGCCCGAGATCGCGCGCATCGTCGTCGTCTTGCCGGCGCCGTTCGCCCCGATGAGGGTGACGAGCTCGCCCTCCTCGACGGTGATGGAGATACCCCGCACCGCCTCGATGCGCCCGTAGGCCACCGTCATGTCCTGCAGCTCAAGCAGAGGCATCGCCGCTGCCTCCTTCGGTCGTCGGGGCGGCGAGGCGCTCGGGCCCGGTGCCGCCCTCCTCGGCGGTCAGCTCCGCGTCCGGCACCCCGAGGTAGGCCGCGATGACCTTCGGGTCGGCGGTCACCTCGTCCGGCGTGCCGTCCGCGATGACCCGCCCGAACTCGAGCACGACGATGCGGTCCGTGACCCCCCGGACCAGGCGCATGTCGTGCTCGATGAGGAGCACGGTGTAGCCGTCGTCCCGGATGTGGCGGATGAGGTCCATGAGGGCCTCCTTCTCCGCCGGGTTGAAGCCGGCCGCGGGCTCGTCGAGGCACAGCAGCTTGGGCTCGGTCGCGAGGGCGCGCGCGATCTCCAGACGGCGCTGGTCGCCGTAGGAGAGGTTGCGCGCCTTCTCCGTCGCCCGGCCGCCGACGCCCACGAACTCCAGCAGCGCCATGGCCCGGTCGATCGCGTCGCGCTCCTCGCGGCGGTGCCGCGGCGTGCGGAACAGCGCCCCGGGGACCGAGGTGCGGTGCCGCGCGTCAGACCCGACGACGACGTTCTCGAGCGCCGTCATCTCGTTGAAGAGGCGGATGTTCTGGAACGTGCGGGCGATGCCGCGCTGGGTGATGCGGTACCGCTTGAGCTTGCCCACCGGGGTGCCGTCGAACACGACCTGCCCCTTGGTGGGCCGGTAGACGCCCGTCATCGCGTTGAACGCCGTCGTCTTGCCCGCACCGTTCGGCCCGATGAGCCCGAGGATCTCCCCGCGCCGGATCTCGAACGTCACGTCGTCGAGCGCGACGAGCCCGCCGAACTGGACGGTGACGTTCTCCATCTGGAGCAGCGGCTCGCCGACCTTCGCGTGGACCGTGCGGTCCGGTGCGACCATCGCGTCGACGAGGTCGGGGTTGGCGAGCTCGGGCCGGACCTCCGCGACGTCGACGATCGCCGGTTCCTCGATGACCGCGCCGGGCATGTACAGGTCGGCGCGCGAGGAGTCGGCGCGGCCCGACGAGCCGAGGTGCTCGTCGCCGTGCTCGCCGCCCGCGCCGATCCCGCCGGGGTCGTGGGTGCTCATCGGGTCTCCTCCCCGGTCGTGGTGCTCTCTGCCGTGCTCGACCCGTCCACCCGGGCGGGCGTCGTCCCCGAGGTGCCCGACGCCGTCGCGACGGCGGGCGCACCCGGCCGCGGCCCGTCGGACCGGGTGGCTGCGCGCGTCGCGCGGCGCGCGGCGACGTACAGCTCGCGGCCGTAGGCGAGCAGCTTCTGCCGCACGGGGATGAGTCCCTGTGGACGGAAGATCATGAGCACGACGAGCGCGAGGCCGAAGAACAGGTAGCGGTAGCTCGCGATCTCGTTGCCGTTGATCGGGATGCCGAACAGCTCGGAGCGCCCGAGGAAGAAGTTCGGCAGGTACACGATGATGAAGGCGCCGAGGATCACGCCGAGCTTGTTGCCCTGCCCGCCGAGCACCACGGCGCACAGGAAGAGCACGGAGTTGATGACGTTGAAGTTCGTCGGGATGACGAACTGGACCTGGCCCGCGTAGAGCGCACCCGCCACGCCGCCGATCGAGGCGCCGATGACGAACGCCCACAGCTTGAAGCGGAACGTGGGGACGCCCATGATCTCCGCGGCGTCCTCGTCCTCGCGGATCGCGACCCACGCGCGCCCGACCCGCGAGCGCTCGAGGTTCCCGACGAACAGCAGCGAGATGATGATGAAGACGAGGCTGAGCCAGTACCACCAGACACCCGAGTTGAGCGTCCCGGCCGCGTTGCCCGCGGAGAAGACGCCGTTCGGCAGGTCCTCCGTCACGCCGAGGCGCGGGTAGGCGACGCCGCGCAGGCCCTGGCCGCCACCCGTCAGCTCGTCGAGGTTGTCCGCGAGGAGGCGGACGATCTCGCCGAAGCCGAGCGTGACGATCGCCAGGTAGTCCCCGCGCAGACGCAGCGTCGGCGACCCGAGGATGAGTCCGGACAACGAGGTGATGGCGATCGCCACGGGCAGGGCGGCGAGCCATGCCCACTCCCGCCCGAGCCAGTGGCCGTCGCCCGCCTGGTTCCACGGGCTGTCGGGACTCGTGAGGATCGCGACGGTGTACGCGCCGATGGCGTAGAAGCCGACGTAGCCCAGGTCGAGCAGACCCGCCTGGCCGACGACGACGTTGAGGCCGATCGCGATGAGCGCGATCATGCCGAACTGCGCCATGACGCCGCCGAAGTTGGTGCCCACCGTGGTGATGACCGGGATGTTGAGGATCGGCACGAGCGCGACGAAGATGATGAACGGGACGCCGACCAGCCACTGCGTGGGGCGCGCGAGCGCGTCCCACCAGAGCCGGAAGCGGTCGCCGACGCCGCCGTGCGGGCGGTCCTTCGTCGCGACGCGACCGACGGGCGGCATCTCGGTGGGCGCGCCCTCGGACGCGGGCCGGGGTGCTGGTGTCGACGTGCTCATGCGCGGGCCCTCCCCAGCGACTCCCCGAGGATGCCCGTCGGGCGGAACATCAGGACGATGATGAGGAGCGCGAACGCCACGACGTCGCGCCACTCCGTGCCGAACACGACCTGGCCGTAGTTCTCCATGACGCCGAGCAGCAGGCCACCGAGCAGCGCGCCGCGCAGGTTGCCGATCCCGCCGAGCACCGCGGCGGAGAACGCCTTGATGCCGAGGATGAAGCCGCCGGAGTAGATGATCCCGTTGGGGACGCGCAGCGTGTACAGGAGCGCCGCGGCGCCCGCGAGGATGCCGCCGATGAGGAACGTCAGCATGATCACGCGCTCGCGCGAGACGCCCATGAGCGTCGCGGTCACCGGGTCCTGCGCGACGGCGCGGATGCCGCGGCCGAACTTCGTCCGGTTGATGAACAGGTCCGTCGCGAGGGCCAGCACGAGCGCCGACAGGATGATGATGATCGTGACGTTGGTGACCGACGCGTTCCCGATCGTGAACTGCACCTCGGGCTGCACGAGCCGGATCGGCTGCTGGGCGTTGACGCCGCCGAGCGTCCCCCCGGTGAGCTTCGGCAGCACGAAGTGCACGAACTCCTGGAGGATGAACGACATGCCGATCGCCGTGATGAGGAACACGAGGGACGGCGCGCCGCGTTTGCGCAGCGGTCTGTAGGCCACGCGTTCCAGCCCGACGGCGGTGCCGCCCGCGACGATCATCCCGCCGAGCATCGCGATCCCCAGGTACAGGACCGTGAGGAGGATGCCCTTGTCGTACGCGTTCCCGCTCGGGTAGAAGCCGAGCAGCATGAGAGTCGCGTACTGCCCGAACATGCCGAGCATGAAGACCTCGGAGTGGGCGAAGTTGATGAGCCGCAGCACGCCGTAGACGAGCGTGTACCCGACGGCGACGAGCGCGTAGATCGCGCCGTAGGTGAGGCCCTCGATGGTGAGACCCCAGAAGTTGCGGCCGAGGCCGGCGAGGTTGAAGTCGATGAGCGATTCGTGGACGAGGGGGCCAGCGGTCGCGCTGTGGATCAGCACGTCGGCAAGAGCGGGCATGACGCTCCTTGGATGTCGTTGCTCGGGTTCGTACGAGGTCGTGGTCCACGACGGGGCGCCCCGCCCGGAGGTCCGTGCCGCAGCGCGGACCTGGGCGGGGCGCCCGTCGTCGTCGGACTACTGGACCTCGTAGATCCAGATCAGCGCGGCCTCGAGCTCGCCCGCGGAGTCCCACTCGTAGGTGCGGGCCAGGCCGTCACCGGAGTAGTTCGCCACGTAGTCGATCAGGCCGGCGCGGTCCGTCACGCCGGAGGCGATGCCGGTGAGCATGATCGTCGCGAGGTCGTAGCCCTCGACCGAGTACACGCCCGGTGCCTCGCCGTTGGTCGTCTCCTCGTAGAGCGCCGCGAAGTCGTCGGGAGCCGGGCCGCACGGGCAGGAGAGGATCGCGCCCTCGGACGCGGCACCGGCCTGCGAGACGAACTGCGGGTCGTTCGTGCCGTCCGCCGAGACGAACGGGATGTCGACGCCGCCGTCGCGCAGACCCTGCACGAACGGCGCGGCCTCGGCGTAGTAGCCCGCGTAGAAGACCGCGTCGGCGTCAGCACCGGAGATGATCTGGACGGCCGCGGAGAAGTCCTTGTCGCCCGTCTTGACCTCGGCCGCGCAGTCCGGGTTCGCCGCGTCGCCGAGGCCCTCGGTGATCTGGTCGGCGAGGCCGATGCCGTAGTCCGAGTTGTCGGAGACGACGCAGACGCTCGCGAACTCCTTCGTGTTCACGAGGTACTTCGCGACCGACGGCCCCTGGACGGCGTCGTTGGCGAGCCCGCGGAAGAAGTTGGTCCAGCCGTTCGTCGTGAGGTCGGGGTTCGTGGCCGACGCCGTGAGCGACAGCAGGCCCGCCTGGTTGAACACGTCGCCCGTCGCGGCGGTCTCGCCGGAGAACGCCGGGCCGAGGAGGCCGAGCACCGACGCGTCGCCGACGATCTGCGGAGCGACCTGCGTCGCCTTCTGCGGGTCGCCCTCGGTGTCGAACGGCTTGAGCGTCACCTGGCAGCCGGGGTTCGCCGCGTTGAACGCGTCGACCGCTACCTGGGCGCCGTACTGGATGTTGAGACCGAGCGCGGCGTTCGGGCCCGTGAGCGCGCCCGCCATGGCGATCGACGTGCCCTCGGCGCAGGTCGCGCTGCCGTCGCCGGCCGGGTCGGCCGGGTCGCCGGCCGCCGTGGCCTCGACCTCGGCACCCTCGATGTCGATCTGGACCACCGGGACGATGCTCAGGTCTGCCGAGCTGCCGCCGTCGTCGGTCTCCGTCGCCGTGCCGGTCGTCTCGTCTCCGCCGCCCGGGGACTGGGGTCCGCAGGCGGTGAGGACGAGGGTGGCCGCGAGGAGCAGTGCAGCACCCCCGCTCGCCCGTCGTGCTGTGCGATGCATGCCAACCTCCGTGGTCCTGATCCCCGCGGAGAGGAGGGGTGAGCCGCACTGCTCCGCGGACGATCGCTGAGTTCAACACTGAATAGCGTGCTGAATAGTGACACAGGTCACCCAGGGGCGAAACCCGCTCACCGACGCGTCGTCCGGGGCTCCCCGCGGCAGCCGGGGGAGCTCCGGACCCACGAATCCGCGAGAGGGGGCGCTCCCGGCGTTCCTGGGTGACGCGAACGTAGGCGGAACGGGTTTCGTGGGACGCAAGGAGTTGTTACCGACTCGTAACGTGCGGGTCTCGATTCGTTCCGTCGACGGTACGTTCGTCCGCCGGGAGCCGTCGCCGTACGGTGGCTCCATGACCCTCGCGCCGAGGCTCCTGCGCGCGCGCTGGTTCGTCCGGGCGCCGATCGCCCTCGTCCGTACGGGGCTCGGGTTCCTCGCGGGCGGCCGGCTGCTCCTGCTCGAGCACCGCGGCCGGACGTCGGGCGCGGTGCGCTCCGTCGTCCTGGAGGTGTCGGGCCGCCCCGCCGCCGACGCGTACGTCGTCCCTCCGGGCATGACGCACGGCCGTCGGCGGGGCGGACCGAGGGCTCGCTCCTCGTGCCGTCGAGGGCTCGGTCCAGGGTGCGATCCGGGGCCCGATCCGGTCCCGCACGACCCGCCCGGCAAACCATGGCCAAGATGGGGCATACCATGTACGGTTGTTCCCGAGATTGCAGTGCCTCGCTTGTCCTCGCGTCGACGTGACCGCCATCCGGCGGGTGCCCGGCGGACCTTGTTACCCAAGAGTTGACGACGAACACCGTGATGTACTCCCCTGCGCCCGCGGGGGGTGTTTCCACACTCTTGAAGGAGTAACAATGGCTACCGGAACCGTGAAGTGGTTCAACAGCGAGAAGGGCTACGGCTTCATCGCCCCCGAGGACGGCTCGGCCGACGTGTTCGCGCACTACTCCGCGATCCAGTCGCAGGGCTTCCGCACGCTGGAGGAGAACCAGCGCGTCGAGTTCGACGTGACGCAGGGCCCCAAGGGCCCGCAGGCGGAGAACATCCGCGCGATCTGATCCGATCTCAGCGGTAGCGGCCGCGCAGCGGACCGCACCGACCGATCGTTCACCGAGTGCCCCCGACCCTCCGGTCGGGGGCACTCGTGCGTCCCGGACTGGTGAGCCCGCGCGCGGTGACGGTCCCGGGCCACGGGAGGTCCCGCCGTCGTGCGCCGCGACGTCGACCGGCTCGCCGCCGCAGGTCGCCGCCGGACGTCGATTCGGCCGGCTCGGAACCGCGGGTGGCCGCGTGACGTTGGTCGAGGAGCGAGCCGCGTCCGCGACGGCACGCGCGAGACCGAGCGCTCGCCCGACCTCACCACCCCCCGGAGGACGACCATGGGATTCCTGGACCGACTTCTCGGCCGCGAGCCGCGCGACCCCCACGGCACACCGCAGCAGCCCGCGACGTCCGCGTCCCGGTACCCCGCCCAGCAGCCCGCGTACGGCAGCCCGCCGCAGGACGCGCGGCCCGGCGGGTCCGCACCGCGCACTCCCGACCAGGTCGCGGTCGACCGGTACCGCTACCTCCTGCGCACGGCCCCGCCGGACGCCGTCGAGCAGGCCCACGCCGAGGCGTTCGCCCGGCTCACGCCCGAGCAGCGGCGCCAGGTGCTCGTCGAGCTCGGGGAGCAGGTCCCCGCCGGCGAGCGCGCGCGGTCCGACGCTCCCGCGGACCTCGCGCGCATGGCGACCCGGGCCGAGATGCGCGACCCCGGCACGCTCGAGCGCTCGTTCGCCGGTCGCGGTCAGGCCGGGCCCGGCTTCGGCGCGATGGTCGGGTCGAGCCTCCTCGGGACCATCGCGGGCGTCGTCATCGGCTCGGCGGTCGCGAACGCGCTCTTCGGCCCGGCGTTCGCCGACCCGACCCAGCCGGTCGCGGAGGACGCGGCGGCCGAGCAGGGCGGCGAGGACCCCGGCGCAGGCGACGACGGAACCGTCGAGGCCGCGGGCGAGGACCCGGGGCTCGGCGAGGGCGGCGGGTTCGACAGCGGCGGGTTCGACGGCGGCGGGTTCGACGGCGGCGGGTTCGAGGACTTCGGCGGCTTCGGCGAGTTCTGACGATCCCGGTCGGCCGCGCCCCGTGGCCCCGACGGGGCCACCGGGCCGCGACGGGGCCACCGGGGCCCGTCGGGGCCACCCCCGTCGGGCGCCCGGCCGCTCTCAGCCGCGCGGTACCGAGCCGGTGAGGCCCAGGAAGGCGCCCAGCTCCTCCACACCGCGCGGCGAGCGGGGCAGCAGGTCGGTGAGCCGGGGCGAGCGCACGACGACGGCGCTCCACTGCGCGCGCGAGACCGCCACGTTGACGCGGTGCCGGGAGAGCAGGAAGCCGAGCCCGCGCGCCACGTCCTCGCCGGACGACGCCGCGAGCGTGACGATCACGACCGGCGCCTCCTTGCCCTGGAACCGGTCGACCGTGCCGACCTCGACGTCCGCGTGGCCGGCGGCCTCGAGCTCGGCCCGCACGGCCCACACCTGGGCGTTGTACGCCGCGACGACGAGCACGTCGCCGTGCCCGATCGGCCGGGAGACCTCGACCCCGTCGACGGTGGTGGTCCACGAGCGGCCGAGCACCCGCTCGACCTGCCGCACGACCTCCGCGGCCTCCTCCGGGGACCGCACGGACCGCCCCGAGTGCTCGACCAGCACCTGCTCGACGCCGGGCGGGACGCCGTCGAGGTGCCGCCGGGCCGCGACCGGGTGCGCGTGCAGCCGGTCCTCGTACGCGAGCGTCGAGACGGCCCGGGCGAGGGCGGGGTGCATGCGCCACGTGACGGGCAGGAAGTAGCCGCGCTCGTCGGGCAGCACGCCGTGCCCGTCCGCGAGCCAGCCGAGCGCGGAGCGGTCGACCGGCTCCGGGTGCCCGCCCTGGCTCACCTGCGGGAGCTGCTGCGGGTCGCCGAGGAGCAGGATCCGGTGCGCGGACCGCGCGACGGCGATCGTGCTCGCGAGCGAGAACTGCCCGGCCTCGTCGACCACGAGCAGATCGAGCGTGCCGGCCGGCAGGCGCTCGGCCGCGAAGTCCCAGGCCGTGCCGCCCACGACGCGCGGGCCGGGCTGCGTCGCGAACTCCGCGAGACGGGCACCGTCGAGCTCCGCGTACCGGGCGCGCGGCGACGGCCCGTCCGTCGCGACCTTCTTGGCCACGAGCTCGGCGGGCACGCCCGCGTCCAGCACGATCCCGCGGAGCATGTTCTCGACGACCGCGTGCGACTGCGCGACCACCCCGACGCGCCAGCCGCGCTCGACGAGCCGTGCCACGACGTGCGACCCGACGTAGGTCTTGCCCGTCCCGGGTGGTCCCTGGACCGCGAGGTAGGACGCGTCGAGCCGTTCGACGGCGGCCGTGACCGCCGCGACGGCGTCACCGTCGACCACGGGCGGCAACGTCCCGCCGTCCGCGCCCGTCGCCGCGCCGGGCACGAGCCGAGGCGGGCGCCGCAGGAGGACGTCGGTCACGGCGTCGCGCGGCAGCTCGCCCGTCGCGACCCACGCCTCGAGGGCGTGCCGGGCGGCGGCCTCGGTCGCCGCCTCGAGCGGCCTCGTCCCCGGTCCCGGAGCGGGCACCAGCGCCAGCGGCGTCGCGTCGAACGGCTCGGCCCCGCGCGGGAGCTGCTCACGGACGAGGAGCACGTCCCGCTCGCCGCGCGGCGTCGCGCGACGCCCGGCGGCGAGGATCGACACCCCGGCGAGCCACCCGCGCACGCCGTCGACGGACGTCTTGGCACAGGCGGGGAGCGGCGGGTCGTACAGCGCGTAGGGCGCGACCCCGACCCTCAGGTCGCTCCCCTCGGGCAGCCTCCCCACGAGCTCGAGCCGCCGGGACCACGTCTGCCGGCCCGCCTCGACCTCCCACCCGGAGACGACCTCCGCCCCGTCCACGAGGAACGCCTGACGCCGCCCGAGCCACTCGTCGACGGGCAGCGAGAGCCGCGAGAAGTGCTCGTGCCAGAACGGCTTGGCCTCACGCCGGTGGTACCCCGCCGCCGCGCCGTACATCGCGAGCGCCTGCTCGCCCGCACCTCGCCGCGCGCGGTCCTCCCCCACGACCCCGCGGATCTCCTCCTCCAGCAGCACCGCGGTCGACCGCTCCCGCTCGGCCGCCCCCTCCGCCGTCGTGCCCGGCCCGACGGGAGCCGCCGCGGGGCGAGGAGCCGCGGGGTGGACGCCGCGCGCTTCCCCCGGCGCCGCAGCCAGCGCCTCCGCTGCCCCGCCGGAGCGACGGACCGCATCCCGCAACCACGAGGCGAGCCGCAGCGTCGACACGCAGTCGTACCGGTTGTAGTCCGCGATCCCCCGCAGGAGCTCGTCCGCCTCGTCGTCGCGGCCGGCGTCGCGCAACGCCGTGTAGTCGGCGTACGCGACGACCGACGCGGCCGCCGTCGTGACGTCGCCGGTGCGCAGCTCGTCGCCCATGTAGAGAGGCTCGAGCTTCTTGATGGAACGTGACTTGTCGGAGACGTGGAGCGCCTGCCGGACGACGGCGTAGAGGTCGACGAGGACGCCGTCGCGGAGGAGGTCGTCGACCTCCTCCTCGTACACGCCGTGGCGCGCGGCGATGGCGAGCAGGTGCGCGCGCTCGTAGTCGGCGTAGTGGTAGACGTGCAGGTCCGGGTGCAGCCGACGGCGCGCGTTGACGTGGTCGACGAACGCGACGAGCGCGTCGCGCTCCGCGGCGAGGTCGTGCGCCCACAGCGCGTGGAACGGCGGGCGGTCGTCGGGCCCGGCGGGCCGCTCGACCCAGCCGAAGAGGTAGTCGAGACCCCAGCTCGACCCGTCGGCGTCCGTCCACAGGGGGTCGCCCTCGAAGTCGAAGAAGAGGTCGCCAGGGCTGGGCGCGGGGAGCGCGAGCACGGGCGCCGGGTCGTCGATGCGCCAGGAGAGCTCGTGCGGGCCCGTGCCGTCGACCCACACGACGGTGCCGTCGGACGGGCCGGTCCCGAGCTGGAGGGCCGCCTGGCGACGCACGCGCGCGAACGTCGAGGCGCTCATCCCCTCCGGCACCGCGGTCTCGTCCGTCGCGGCGGCGAGCGCGTCGATCGTCCGGATCCCGGCGGCGTGCAGCCGGGCCCGCTGCGTCTCGTACACCCCGCCGACGAGCAGCACGTCGCGGTGCGCCTCGATCTGCTCACGGCAGCGGTCGCAGCGCCCGCACGCCCGCACGGCGGGGTCGTCCCAGGGGGCGCGGCCCTCGCGCGCGACGTGCTCGCCGGTGAGCCGGAGCAGGCGCGCGCGCCGGTCGTGGAGCACCGGAAGCAGGTCGGCGAGCCGGTGGGTGGTGCGCTCGCGCGTGCCGAGCACGAGCGAGGCGTCGGGGTCGACGGGGACGCCGGCGCCGAGGAGCTGGTCGGCGTAGGCGGCGAGCTGGAGCAGGGCCGGGACCTTGGCACGGCGCGCGAGCTTGGTGTCGACGACGGCGTAGCGCGCCGCGCCGGAGTCGTCGGTGCCGGTGCGGACCAGGAAGTCGGCACGGCCGTGGAAGGTGCCGTCGAAGAACGCGGCCTGGTGCACGACGTCGGCCCCCGCCTCGATCGCCGCGAGGGTGCGGGCCTGGGCCGCGACGAGCTCGTCCCACGACAGCCGGCGCGGGGGCTCGAGCCGGACGACGCCCCGTCCGGTCGCCGGGTCGAACGGGCCGTGCTCCGCCTCGAACCGGGCGAGGACCTCGCGCTCGTGGCGTTCGCCCAGCGCGGCGGTCCGCTCGAGCATCGCGTCCTCGTCGGGATCGTGCTGCGGGACGCGCCCGAGCTGCTCGTCGAGCCGGCACAGCAGCCGGTACTCGCACTCGGCGGCGAGGACGAGGTCGCTCGCGGAGTGCACGAGGACGCGGTCGCGCGTCGGGACGCCCGCGGGCGCCTCGTGCTCGGCGTGTGCACCGGGAGAGGCGGCGGTCCGGACGACCGGATCGTCGACGAGGAACACGGGCACCTCCGGGTCGTGGGCGGTCGTGGGCGGTCGTGGGCGGTCGTGGCCGGTCGTGACGGTCGCGGCGCGGCAGCCGGACCGCCGGGTTGCTGGTGCCGTTCTACCAGCGGCCACCCACGCCGGCAGTCGCGGTCGGGCGACCGGACGGCGGGCGGCCGCTTCCTCCCCGCCGCGCCTGGCCATAATGTTCCCTCGACGCGCCGCACCGGCGCGGAGGCGAAGGAGGTTCGATGGCCGTGCGGTTCGTGCCGCCTCCCGGGTGGCCCGTCCCCCCGGGATTCACCCCGACGACCGACTGGCACCCGGACCCGTCCTGGCCCGCGCCGCCCCCGGGGTGGGTGTTCTGGGCCGACACGGACGGCGCGCAGCCCGTCCCGGACGACCCGGTCGTCCGGACCACCGAGCCGTTCCCGGTCGGCGCGGGTGCCGGTGCCGGTGCCGTCGAGGGCGCCACCCCGACGCGCCGGTCGCTGCGCGCGCGGTCCTCGGGCGCGACGCCCGCCGTCCCGGCGGGCGCCCCGGCGACAGCGCTGACCGTGGCGACCGCCGGGAACGCGACGACCGCAGCCCCGACGGCGACTGCGGGCGCGCACGCACCGACGGCGACGGGCCCCGACGACCATCCCCTCGTCGGCTCGACGATGATCCTCCCGGCGCTCGGCGGGCTCGCGGGCGGAGCCGGAGCGGCGGCGCTCGCGCCGTCGTCGGGGCCCACGGTCTCGGTGGGGTCTCCACGGTCCGGCGTCGTGCCGGTCGGGCCGACGCCGCCCGGCCCGACGGCCCTCGCCTCTGCGGCCCCCGGCCCGACGGCGCGCCCTGCGGCCGCCGCGAGCGTCGGACCGCTCGCCCTGCCCGTGGTGGACGACGACGGCGAGCACGCCCCCGAGCGGGGCCGGCGCTGGGTCGTGCCCACGGCCGTCGGCCTCGCGGGCGTCGCCGTCGGCCTGCTGGTCGGCATCGGGCTGACCCTGACCGCGCAGAGCGACGCCGAGCAGGCACGCGCGGAGGCGCAGCGCATGCAGAGCGAGGTCGCGGCCGAGCGCGAGCAGCTCGAGAGCGAGCGGGCCGACCTGGAGGCGCAGCGCACCGAGCTGGACGCCGCGACGACCAGCCTCACGGAGCGCGAAGCCGCCGTGGCGAAGGCCGAGGAGGACGCGACGAAGCGTTCCCAGGAGCTCGACCAGCGGCAGTCGGAGCAGGACAAGCGGGACCAGGAGCGCGCGGACGACGAGAAGAAGAAGGACGAGGAGGAGCAGCAGCCCGGGCGACCGGGCGGCGGGGACTGGGGCTGGGGGGACTGGGGCCGGGGCTGAGGCCCGTGGCGACGGGTCGCCGCCCCGAGCGGTCCGGCGCTACTTCCCCGGCAGGGGGTGCTCCGCGAGGAACGCGTACCGGCCGAGGGCGCGGGGCCACCCCGTGAACCGGGACCGGACGGGTTCGGTGCCCGGGGCCCACCCGCCGTGCTCGAAGCGGACCGCGGTCCCGTGCCCGTACGGGCACAGGTCGAGGCGGACGAGCGACCCGTCGCCGGGCGGCAGGTCGTGCGTGAAGGTGTGGGCGAGGTGCATGACCGGCTCCCAGACGGTGACGCGCCCCCACTCG
>Ga0233383_1000495_pt1 | contig 15229 bp, 12 predicted proteins | sample ElkDunMinimDraft_14_FD_191542 | JGI IMG/M metagenome (GOLD analysis project Ga0233383, IMG submission 191542) | Fecal eukaryotic communites from dung pellets of Tule Elk in California, USA - Elk Dung G16 | ecosystem: Host-associated > Mammals > Digestive system > Large intestine > Fecal | place...
TCGGCCGGGCCACCGGCGGCGCGACGGCGACGCATCGCCTCGCGCAGCGCGGGCGCACTCGGCATCCGTCCGTCGGTGGCCTGCGTGACGACCTCGTCGACCCAGCCCTCGACGAACGCGAGCAGCGCCTCGAGCCGGTTGAGCACGGCCTGCTGCTGCGGGGTCCGCTCGGGCTCGAACAGCCCGCCCTCGAGCGCCTCCTGAGCCGCCGCGAGGTTGGTGGGGTCGAGCCCAGCCATCTTCTGCTCGATCGCGCCCACGTCGATCGTGGTCCCTCGGCCGTACTCCTCGATCGTCGACAGCAGCCGCCCGCGCAGCCACGGCGCGTGGGCGAAGAGCCGCTGGTGTGCGCACTCGCGCAACGCCGCGTACAGGAAGAGGTCGGTGTCGGACTGGTCGAGCCCCTCACCGAAGGCGCGGATGTTCGCGGGGAGCAGCGCCGAGACGCCCGTGGGTGCGAGCGGGATGCCCACGTCAGTGCTGGAGAGGACCTCGGTCGCCAGCGTGCCGACGGCCTGCCCGACCTGCGAGCCGAACATCGCGCCACCGGCCTGGTTGAGGATGCCGACGAGGGGCCCGGCCATCGCCTTGGCCTCCTCCGGCAAGGCGTTCGCCATCGCGGCGACGACGTGCTCGGCGATCGGCTCGACCATCGCGCGCCAGGTCGGCATCGTCGACTCGACCCACTGCGAGCGGCTCCACGCGGCCGTACGGGTCGCTGCTGCGGGGATGTCGGTCGCCGTGTCCAGCCAGACCTCGGCGAGACGCATGGCGTCATCGACCGCCGACGACTCCGTGCTGAGCGGCGAGGGGTCGGGGGAGGCGACGACGGTACGGCGTGCGACGTCCGTCGCCAGGTCCCAGTTGACCGCACCCTCGTGCGGCGCGAACATCCGCTGCATCTGCTGCATCAAGAGGTTCATGTCGGGCATCTGCCCGCCGCTGCCGAACATGTCGCCGAAAGCGCCGAACATGCCCTCCATCGGGGTCCCCGCGAACGGGTTGCCGCCACCGGACGCGCCGCCGCCACCCTGCGCCGGACCGGGCACCTTGCCGAATCCGATGCCGTGATCGGGCGTGCTGCGGTCGTCGCGACCCTCGCCCTCGGGGTCGTCAGGGAGATCGTCAGGCAGGCGGTCCGGATCTTCAGGCATGTCTCCAACGTACCTGTGCGGCCCGATGCGCCCTAGGCTTGTTCGCCATGAGCGATGTGGTCCGGCTGGTCGACGTACGCGACGAGCCCTTGGACATCACCGAGGTGTACGACGCGGTCGCCGACGACGGGGCCGGTGCGGTCGTGCTGTTCGTCGGCGCCGTCCGCGATCACGACGGAGGCAAGGAGGTGGACGGCATCGGCTACTCCGCTCACTCGCGCGTCCTCCCCACTCTCACGGAGATCGCGACGCAAGTGGTTGAGGGGACCCCCGTACGAGGCCTGGCGGTCGTGCACCGCCTGGGCGACCTCGACATCGGCGAGCTCGCGGTCGTCGCCGCGGTGTCGGCGCCGCACCGGCCGGAGGCGTTCGAGGTGTGCCGGGTGCTCATCGAGCGGCTCAAGGCCGAGGTGCCGATCTGGAAGCACCAGGTCTTCGACGACGGCACGGACGAGTGGGTCGGGACGCCGTAGGGGCGGTGGTCTCGATACGTCCTCGCCCCTGGGGGCTCGGACTACTCGACCAGCGGTAGGGCTCGGACTACTCGACCAGCGGTAGCCGATGGGCGCGCTGGGGCTCATCCGGCCGTGCTCCTGCCTAGACTGTGAACGTGAAGATCCTCTGGTGGCTGGCGGTGCCGCTTGCCGTGACGGCACTCGCGATGGTGTGGGCCGCCTGGTACGGCCGCTCGCGGGGTCCTGACGGCGCCGCCCGCGCCGGCGCCACCCGCCCCACCCGCTCCGGCACCACCCGCACCGACGACCCGGCGTACGCCCGCTTCAGCGAGGCGGTGCAACGCCCGCTCCCTGCCGACGTCGTCCACGCACGCCAGGCCCCGCAGCGCCACAGCGGCGTCGTGGTGCGCCGACCCGGTTCGGCCTCCGGGTCCCGATGAGCAGGCGCACCTCCACCCTGGCCGCGGCCGGGTTCCTCGTGGTGACCCTGATCGCGGTCGCGTTCCTTCTTCCCGTCCCGTACGTCACGATGCGCCCAGGCCCCACGGTCGACGCCCTCGGCACGTACGACGACAAGCCCGTCCTCCAGGTCGAGGGTGCCAAGACCTACCCGACGGACGGCGAGATCCGCCTCACCACCGTGTCCGTGACGCGCGCCGACTCGCGGGTGAGCCTCCCGCAGGCCGTCCGGGCCTACTTCGACCCGTCGGAGGCCGTCGTGCCCCGCGACATGGTGTACCCGGAGGGACGCACGGCCGAGCAGGTGCGCGAGGAGAACGCCGCGCTGATGACGTCCTCGCAGCTGACGTCGGAGGCGACCGCGCTGACGGCTGCGGGGTACGAGGTGACGCAGGTGGTCACGATCGCCGCGGTGTCGAAGGACGGTCCGTCCGAGGGGCTGCTCGAGGTCGGCGACGTGCTGCTCGCCGTCAACGGCCAGAAGGTCGAGGACACCGAGCAGGCGGTCGCGCTGGTCTCCGGGTCGAAGCCCGGTTCCGTGGTGAAGGTGAAGGTCCGTCGCGACGGCAAGGAGCAGACCGTCGACGTACCCTCGCAGGCCTCGCCCGACGACGCGGCCAAGGCGCGCATCGGCGTCAGCCTCGGCACGGACGTCGAGCTGCCGTTCACGATCAAGAACAACCTGGGCGACTCCATCGGCGGCCCCAGTGCCGGCCTGGTGTTCGCGGTCGCCCTGTACGACATGCTGACCCCCGGCGAGCTGCTCGACGGCGAGACGGTGGCCGGCACGGGCTCGATCAGCGCCGAGGGCGACGTCGGGCCCATCGGCGGCGTGCAGCAGAAGCTCGCAGGTGCGTCGGAGGCGGGAGCTAGCGTGTTCCTCGTCCCCGCCGACAACTGCGCCGAGGCCGCTGCCGCCGACGACTTCGGCATGCGACTGGTCAAGGTGGCCACGTTCGACGATGCCGTGGACGCCCTCGAAAAGCTCTCCGACGACCCGAAGGCAGAGGTGCCCACATGTCGCTGACCCCTACCAACCCGCTGCGTGAGACGGCGCTCGAGATCGCCGAGGTCGCGAGCACGTCCGGGTGGGACGTGCCGCCGCGGCTGTACGCCCTCGTCCGTACCGCGTCGCTGATCTCGGACGAGCCCGCGCTGGCGCGCGAGCTGGGAGTCGGGGCCGACGACGTCGACGACTCCTTCACGGCCGTCGAGCAGGACGACCTGCCCGCGGAGCGTACGTTCGAGGACTTCGTCACCGAGATCGTCTGGCCTCCGCAGGTCGATGGGACGGCCGTCGTGCTGGAGCGGCTCATGCTGCCGCCCGACGCCGAGGGATCGCTACCCGACGACGAGTCCGAGGTGCTCGGGTTCGTGGCCGAGCACCCTGAGCGCCAGGAGGTACGCCTGACGGTGGCCGTGACCCGCGACGGGCAGTCCCACTGCATCGTCGACGTACGGGGGAGCGACGACCTTGCCGAAGGACCTGACCTGGTCCCGGGGCTCGTCGCGATGCTGCGCCAGACCCTCGTTGAATGACCTGTCACACTGGGAGCCCGAGCATCCCGCCCCTGTGACGCACTGCAACTGAAGGAAACTCGTGAGCGAAGGATCCGCCGCCCGACCCCGACCCGACGTGGGCCGCCAAGGACGACGCGTCCTGATTCCCACCATCATCACGTTGGTGGCCCTGCTCTTCCTGGGTGCCATCTTCACGGGTGTGTGGACCGACCGGCTGTGGTTCCGCTCGGTCGACTACGGCAGCGTCTTCTCCACGATGCTCAGCACGCGGGTGCTGATGTTCGCGGGCTTCGGGCTGCTCTTCGCCGGAGTCGTGCTCCTCAACATCTACATCGCCTACCGGTGCCGGCCGACGTCGACGGGGCCCATGCGGCCCAACGACCCGGTCCTGCGCTACCGCGAGGCGATCCACCCGTTGCGCACGATCGGCATGGTGGCACTCGGGGTGCTCCTGCTGATCTTCGCGGGCTCCTCGGCGGCCGGGCAGTGGCGCACGTTCCTCATGTGGCGCAACGCGACCGACTTCGACAAGGTCGATCCGACGTTCGGCCTGGACATCTCGTTCTTCGTCTTCGACTACCCGTGGCTGCGGTTCCTCACCGCGTACGGGTTCGCGCTCCTCATCGTCTCCGGCCTCGCCGTCGCCTTCGTCTACTACGTGTACGGCGGCATCGCGATCTCCGGCAAGAACCGCAAGATCTCGCGCGCCACGCAGACGCACCTGTCGATCATCATCGGCCTGATCATGCTGCTCAAGGCGTTCGCGTACTGGCTGGACCGGTTCGGCTTCAGCGTCGACAGCAACAACCTGCTCACCGGCATCACCTACACGGACGCCAACGCGCGCATCCCGAGCAAGAACATCCTGATGGCGGTGTCGCTGCTGTGCGCGCTGCTCTTCTTCGCGAACGCGGTCTGGCAGAACTGGCTCCTCCCGGGCATCAGCCTCGCGCTCCTCGTGCTCACCTCCGTGCTGATCGGCGGCATCTGGCCCGCGATCATGCAGTCGTTCCAGGTGAAGCCGTCCGAGCCCGACAAGGAGGCCCCGTACATCGAGAGGAACATCGAGGCCACCCGCGACGCGTACGGGATAGCCGACGTCCAGAAGCAGGACTACAACGCTCAGACGTCGCTCACTCCGCAGCAGCTCACGGAGTCGGCCGAGTCGCGCGTCAGCACCCGTCTGCTCGACCCGACGCTGGTGTCGCCGGCGTTCGAGCAGCTCCAGCAGGTCCGCGGCTACTACAGCGTGCCGCCGACCCTCGACGTCGACCGCTACACCATCGACGGCTCGGAAAACCCGCAGGACATCGTGATCGCGGCCCGCGAGCTCAACCTCGACGGCCTGCCTGACAACCAGCGCAACTGGGCCAACGACCACACGGTCTACACCCACGGCTACGGCGTGATCGCGGCCCGCGGCAACCAGCGTGGCGCACAGGGCCAGCCGGTGTGGGTCGAGCGTGACATCCCGCCGGTCGGCGAGCTCAACGTCGACAAGCAGCCGCGGATCTACTTCGGCGAGAACTCGCCGGCCTACTCGATCGTCGGACGGCCCGAGGGGGACGAGCCGATCGAGGTCGACATCCCGCGCGGCAACGGCGACCGCGAGGGTGAGACCGACAACGCCACCCAGAACACCTACGACGGCAAGGGCGGCGTCTCCATCGGGAGCGCGTTCCGCAAGATGCTGTACGCGGTGAAGTTCAGCGAGCCCAACATCGTCCTCTCGAACCGTGTCAACGAGAACTCCAAGATCCTGTACGACCGCCACCCGCGCGACCGTGTCGCCAAGGTCGCCCCGTGGCTGACCATCGACGGCGACCCCTACCCGGCGGTCGTCGACGGCAAGGTCGTCTGGATCATCGACGGGTACACGACGAGCTCCAACTACCCGTACTCGGAGAAGGTCTCGCTCGACGAGGCTACCTCGGACACGCTGACCGGGACCGGCGCACAGGCCGTGCTCCCCTCGGACCGCGTCAACTACATGCGCAACGCGGTCAAGGCCGTCGTCGACGCGTACGACGGCTCGGTCGACCTGTACCAGTGGGACACCGAGGACCCGGTCCTCAAGACCTGGATGAAGGTCTTCCCCGGCACGGTGAAGCCGAAGGCCGAGATCTCGGAGGACCTCCTCCAGCACCTGCGCTACCCGGTCGACCTGTTCAAGGTGCAGCGCAACATCCTCGGGTCCTACCACGTCACCAACCCGCAGACGTTCTACGAGGGCGGCGAGCGCTGGAAGATCCCGGAGGACCCGACGGCGAAGGGCTCGCTGCAGCCTCCGTACTACCTGTCGATCCAGCGCCCGGGCGAGGAGGAGCCGCGGTTCTCCCTCACGAGCGTCTACCTGCCCAACAACCGTCAGAACCTCGCATCATTCGTCTCGGTGAACTCCGAGGCCAGTGATCCCGACGGGTACGGCAAGATCCAGATACTCCAGCTCGGTTCTGCCTCGCAGGTCGACGGCCCCAACCAGATCGCCAACAACTTCGAGGCGGACAGCCGTGTGTCCTCGGCGTTGCTGCCGTTCAAGCAGGCCGGCACCAAGGTCCAGTTCGGCAACCTGCTGACGCTGCCGGTCGGTGAGGGGCTGCTGTACGTCCAGCCCGTCTACATCCGCCGCAACGCGACCGAAGGCTCGTACCCGGTCCTGCAGTTCGTCATCGCGTCGTTCGGCGAGAGCATCGGCTTCGGCCAGGACCTCGACGAGGCGTTGCGTGTCGCCCTCGGGATCGAAGGCGCACCCACGCCGGCACCTGACGAGGAGAAGCCCGACGAGGGCGACGGCGGGCAGACGCCGGCACCGCCGACTCCGCAGACGGTCGAGCAGCTGCTCGAGCAGGCCGACGCCGCGTACGACGCTGCCCAGAAGGCCCTCGAGGCCGGCAACCTGGGCGAGTACCAGCGCAAGGTCGAGGAGATGGCGACGATCCTGGAGCGTGTCCGCACGCAGGTCGGTCAGACGGCGACGCCCGACGCCGGTTGATCGGCGGGTCTCGATACCGGCTCCGTCCTTCCGCTGGTCGAGCAGCGGCAAGGGACGAGCCGCGTATCGAGACCTCTCATCTCCTCCGAAGCCTGGTATGCATGGCTGACATGCCATGTGCTCATGGCCAGAGTGGAGGGGTGACCGACGAGGCGCTCGACCCCGCTGTCGCTCGTGCGCTCGCAGCCGTGCTGCGGTCGTTGAGAGCGGAGTCCGGGTTGTCGCAGGAAGACGTCGCGCACGCCGCAGGCATCACGCGCAACCACTACCAGCTGCTCGAGTCCGGCTTGTCGGACCGGGCGAAGGGATCGCCGGCGAACCCTCGGCTGTCGACGTTGATCGACCTCAGCCGCGTCTTCGGCATCACCTTGCCGCAGCTGGTCGACGTGGTCGTCGACGACCTTCCGCCGGGTCGTCGGCTGTCCCCGTGAGCGCGCGGTGCCCGAGGGCCTGACCGTGCCCAACCAACGACGCCCTGTCCGTCTGGGGGCTGACGACATGGAGAGAGAGGCTCACCAACGTGCCGAACCGAGTGGATCCGCAGGTACGCGAAGAACGAGCACGAGAGTTCGGCGAGCGTGTCCGGGCCCTGCGCAAGGCGGCAGGTATGACGCAGGAGCAGCTCGCCGGAGCGACCGGACTGAGTCGCAACCAGGTCCAGAACATCGAGCTGTCGCGCAACAACGCGCGCGACGAGTCGGGCAAGCTGTCCCCTGGCGTCGGCAACCCGAGGTTCGACACGATCTGGGCGCTCGCGGAAGCGCTCGGCGTCGAGGCGGCCGACCTCGTCCGCCGCGACACAGTGGCGACCTGACGCAGCACCGCTGAGCTCCGAGCCCCGTACGAGTCTTCTCGTACGGGGCTCGGTGCTGACGGCTGGGACTCTTGCTCTGTGCTCACACGGACGGTCGGGAGAACCGGCTCAGCCGCATCGCGCTCACCACGACGACGAGCGAGCTCGCGGCGAGAGCCAACGCCGCCCCCATCGGCGGGAGCAGCCCGACGGCGGCGAGGGCGATCGCGATCGCGGTGTACACGGCGGCCCCCCGCGCCGTCGCGCGAGCCTTGGCGTCGATCGTACGAGCGAGCACGACCGCGGTCAGCGCTTCGGCAACGTCGCCTTCGGTGAGAGTCACGGCCGTCTGTTCAGACTCGGCGGTGTCCAGGACGAGCTGACCGCCGGTGAGCACCGCGACCGTGCGACCCTCGTCGCGCAGCTCTGACACGAGCGTCGCCGTCGTCGTCGCCCCTGCCTCAGCGACAACCCGGTCGATTCCGACCTGCTCGGCGAGATCCTTGGCCGTCATCGGACTCACCGTCGTGACGAGGACCGGGTCGACGCCGGACCGGCGCAACGCATCTGTCGCCTGCCTTGCCGTCGGTCGTACGGCGTCGACGACCGTGATCGTGCCGAGCGGTCGGGCGTCGACCTCCACCCCGACCGTGGTGCCGATGCTCTCGGCCACGTCGATCCCGACCCAGTCGGGACGGCCGACGCGAACCGGATGGCGGTCCACGGACCCGCTGATGCCGAGACCAGGATGCGTCTCGACACCGGAGAGCCGGCCGCGTGCCGACAGCTTCGCGATGGCTTTCCCGACGGGATGGGACGAGGCGTGCTCGAGGGCCCCGGCGAACCAGCGGAGGTTGCGCTCGTGGTCGGCGACGAAGGCCTCGACGGATGCCACGCGCTTGCCGGACGTGACCGTCGCCCGACCGTCGAGCACGAGAAGGTCGACGCGTTGGCTCGCACCCAGCGTCGCCACCTCGTGGATGGCCACGCCGAGCACATCACCACGACGGGTCCCGAATCGGTAGACCGCGGGCATCGCGAGTCCGAGGGCACCCGGGCACGCAGCGATGGTGACGGCGACCCCAGCGGCAAATGCGACGGAAGGTCGGGTGTCGATCACGAGCCAGATGCCGATGGTGGCGACGGATGCCGCCAACGCGGCAGGGACGAACCAGGGCGGCAGCGGCACCGGTTCGATGTCCGCCTCGCGGCGGACCCCGTGACACGCAAGGACGACGACCCCCACCACGGCGGCGACCCCAAGGTCGAGCGTCGGCCCGTCCCGCAGCCGGGCACCGACGGACCACGCGCACGCGACAAGGACGCTGACCAACGAGAGCGCCGCGAAGCCGAGCCGACGGTGCCGCAGCTCGCTCGCCAGCTCCGTGCGGAGCGCCCACACGCACGTCAGCGATACGGCGCCTCCCGTCGTGACCACGACTTCGCGCCAGGAGGGGAAGCGCACGACCGGCATCGAGCACAGCAGCACGACGCCCACCGTAAGAACGGCGGCCGCGCCGAGGGCCATCCGTGCGGTCGTGGATGCGCGCGGCCGGTGGGCGGCCGCACCCGTACGGCCATCGTGCTGCGCTCGTGCGTCGGTCGAGGCTGTCGTCACGAGGACTCCTCGTTGAGGTAGCGCTCGAAGTCGCTCTGGTCACCGGCGACCCACAGCGGCACGCTGGCCTTGAGGACCAGGGTGAGCTGGATGACGAACTCCGGATCGTGCAGTGCTTCGCCGAACAGCTCGTTGATGCGCTTCCAGCGGTAACGCACCGTCTGGGCGTGCACCCCGAGCCGGCTCGCGATGGCGGGTGCGCTGTCCCGTGTCTGCAACCAGTCGAGCAAGGTCTCGGAGAGGATCTCACGGGAGTTGGGGGTCTCGGCAAGGAGTGGCCGCAGCAGCTCCTGAGTCAGCCTGCGGCGCAGTGCCGGCTCGGCATGGAGCCAGATCAGCGTGCGGTGCTGCGTGCAGTCGAGGACGGCCTGGTTGGGAATGACGTCGAGGTCGGCCAGCTCGAGCGTGCGGACAGTCCAGCGGCGTGCATCGGGGATCTCGCTGAGGGCGACGGGCCAGCTCATCGCGAGCCGCACGCCGGGGGCGTGAGTACGCACGTGCTCGACCAGGTCGTCGGCGTCACCTCTGGCGCAGACGAAGAGGGCGGGCGTGAGGTCGGACCTGCCGAGCACCGAGGGCTTGTCCTCCGTGAGGTCGGGAACAGTCACCTCGCCGCGTGCGTCTGCCGCAAAGACGACTAAGCTCGCCGGCAACGGCCACGCAGCACTCGTCGTCAGCGCCTCGATCTCCTCGAGCGGAGCCTTGCGTACGAGGGCCGCGAGGAGCCGGGTGCGTACGACGTGGATGTCGTGCTCCCGCGCGGTCCGTGCGGCCTCGTACCCGACGGTGATCTGGTCGGAGAGGTGGTCGATGTAGGCAAAGAGCGCATCACCGAGCTGACCCAGCATCGCCGCCGACAGCCCCTGGGTGTCCGCAAGGCCCCGCAGCTCGTCCCACGCCTCGCGGGTGCCGAGCTTGAGCGCGTTGTGCATCGCGGTCAGGTCGTGGCCCGCAGCGGCCTCGCCGTACCCCATCTGGCGGAACAGGTCGTCGACCCGTGTCGATCGCGTGGTCCGACCGAGGGCGATCTCGACGAACTGCCTGATGGCTCCGCTCACGGCGGTGGTGATGAGCTGATGGCGCTTGCCGCTCGCGGGACCGGCGTACTCGGGGATGTTCTTCTGGACCCGTGCGGCGATGCGCTCGACGAGCGCGGGCAGGTGAGGTCTGAAGAGGGCGACGAGCTCCGCCGGAATCCCCGGAGGGTCGATCTCCTTGCGCATGGCGGTCAAGGGGCGGCGCTCCGCGTCCCCGAGCTCAGCCTGCTTCTTTGCGTCATCGCGCCCCTCCCCGGATGTGCTGCGCATCACAGTCCCATCAAACGGTCGCGCGATCAACGTGGTGATCCGGTCCCGCAGGGCGCCGAAGGAGGGAGGGTTCCGGCTGCCCTGCGGGGCCGACATCAGCCAAGCACCCGCAGCAACGTGCCGGAAGCGTGGGAGTCGAAGTCGGGGGGAAGTTCATAGAGACTTCTGAAGTTGTGTCGTCGTTTCGTCGTCAGTGCGCCACCGGGAGAGGGCTGAGGGGAGGGCGACGATGAGCTCGAGCCTCGCCATCGGGTCGTCGAGCTGGTCGCCGAAGATCTCTCGGATCACCCGCATCCGGCTGTGCGCGGTCTGCACGTTCACACCGAGCATCGTGGCCAGCCGCGCAACCGGGACCCCGTGCTGGAGCCAGGCGAGAAGAAAGGTGCCGAGCTGGAGCCGTCGGCGCCCGGTCGCCGCCAGCGCTCCGAGCCGCTTGTCGATGATCAGGTCGGCGAGCAGGGGATTGGCGTCGACGACGAGGGAGCCTGCGAGGTCCGCGCACGGAACGACCGTCCGTTCGTCGCCGATCGTCCCCTCGCGGAGCACGGCGGCTCCGCGTCTGGCGAGGTCGATCGACTCGGTGATCCGGTCGAGCGTCGCGGCGGGGGCGGCGACGACCTGGTTGCTTCGCAGTCTGTGGCCGAGCTCGGCGTCGTCCCACGTCGCGGGCACCAGCACCTCGTACGGTGTGGGGCCAGCGATCGTGGCGGGGTCACCGAGCAGCAGCGGCGGGAGCGGCTTGCCGGTCGAGACCAGGGCGACCAGCGCAAGGTCTGGGGCAAGTCCGGCGGTCAGGACGAGAGTGGGAAGGTCGCGTTCAGCGCCCGTACGGAAGAGAGCAGCACGAAGAGCCAGGGCACGTTGCTTGTCGGTCATCGTCAGGACACGGCACGCCCGCTCGAAGCCGTCGCGGGCGCACTGGTGGAGGCGAGAGACGTAGGCGGCGAAGTCGCGGCGGACGTGGACGAGGGCGGGACCGCGGATGTCGGCGAGCGCAATGGGCAGGGCCCTGTCGGCCGCGCTGCCCGCGGCGGAGAATGCAGCGTCGAGGTCCTCGCGGGAGCCGCCTCGACGTGCGTGCTCGCCGCCGATCGCACGTAGGAGGTCGCTCACGTGCGCGCTCGCCTCCGCAGGATCGCCGGCTTGGAGGACGAAGGCGTCGAGAGCACGCTCCACGATGTGGGCGTGGTCGTCGGTGGTTGCGCTCGGGTCGAGTCGGAGCGACCCGCCGACCGAGCGGCAGATCTGGCGCTGAACCACCTGCCGACGGGCGGTCGGAAGGATGAGGATCGTTCGGCCTCGCGGCACACGCGAGGAGTTCTCGGGCGCGACGAGTGTCATGGCTGGCTCCCTCCAGCCGGCCGCACGCGCAAGCACGAGCAACCGGCGCCGTACGAGGGGGTTGGCGTCATGCTGATCTAGCCACAGGCCGCGTGGCGGGACAACGCGAACCAGGAGATCGGGTGCGAAAGACCCCGATTCTTGTGACGCGCGTGACAAAGATTGGCGGCCGACGGTGGTGTGAGGAACGGCGCCGGTGAGTCGTGCCGATATCGAGAAGTTGTCACGCAGGTCACAAGATCTGAGCGATTCCGACCCGAGCACCCGTGTTCCGGTGGACGACCGTGCCCGCTGCTCCTTGACTGTGCGGCGTGACCGACAACACGTTCTCGTGCGGCCGTGGCTTCGTGCCCGGCTGGTGAGTGTTGCGGTCTTGGAAGGAGTGCTGCATGAGTTCTGCGAGTGTTCCGATCGACCTGCGACGGCGTACGCCGTCCCACGACGCCCGACTGAAGTCAGGCGTGATGATGCTGCGCCCGGGCGGAGCGCTCGAGGCTCTGCGAAGCGTCCAAGGTCTGCGCGAGGTCCCACCGTCGGTGGTCCGCGCGTTCCGGCCGTCCGTTCCCACCCTTGCCGACCGGATCACGACGCGCATCCAACAGGAGGTCGCTGCCTTTGCCGGGAGGGCGGACGCTGACCGGCGTGAGCTGATCTCCTTCGCCGTCCACAGTGCGGCCGATCTCTTCCTCGACCTGCTCGAAGGACGGCCAGTGTCAGGGCATCGGGTCGACAAGCTCTTTCGCCGCATGGGCCGTGCCGAGGCGATGGACGGGCGCGGGCTCGACGCTGTACGCGCGGCGTGCCAGATTGCCAGTCGTGACGCATGGCTGGAGCTGCGCCACGTCGCAGAGAGCGGCAACCTTCCCGGCAGCGTGCTGGGACCGCTGGGAGACACCCTGTTCGCGTACTTGCAGCACCTCGTTGACCAGGTTCAGCTGGGTTATGTCGAGGCACAGCGTGAGCGCGGGCCCGAGCGGGTTCGTCGCCAACTGCTCCACGCGATGCTCGCCGGGAAGCCAGAAGACGAGATCTGCACGCTCGCCGACGTCGTAGCCTGGGACGTCCCGCACGAGTGTGTCGTTTTGGGGGCTGCGGTCCCGGCGGACATGGCACGCGCAGTCGAGGTTCCGTCGCACGTGTTGGTTGGCATCTCTCACGGGTACGCGATTGTGGTCGTAGCCGCAGACAAGGTCGGCGATGGGCTGGCAGTCATGCGGAACGTCCCATGTGTCTTGCCGATCGCACGCAGCTGGCCAGTCTCGACCGCCGACGTCAGGCACGCACATCGTTGGACGCGTCGAGCGCTGAGCCTCGCAAGGCACGGGCTGATCGCCTGTGCTGACGTCATCGACTGCTCCGAGTACCGCAGCGCGCTGTGGCTTCACGCGGATCCTGTGCTGCGGCGGGCAGTCTGCGACGACCTTCTCGCACCGCTGTTGGCAGAGAAGCAGCACCAGCGTGCGGTTCTGGCCGAAACGCTCTTGCTCTGGCTCAGGACCCACGCCTCCGCTCCAGCTCTCGCCGAACAGATAGGTGTCCATGAGCAGACCGTCCGCCGTCGGCTCCGGCGCCTTCGCGCGGACTTCGCATCTGCGCTGGCCGAACCCTCTCAGAAGGTCGGCCTTCTGATGGTCCTCGAGGCGATCGCCCCGGCTTGGCTGACGCAAGCCGGTCTCCCGAGTCATCTCGTGTCCGAGGTAATCGCGGAAGACCACTCACGACCCGAGTTGACCGAACCACCACCCCCAACCCTGGTGGCCCGACCGGGTACACCAGTTTTCGAAGGAGAATCTCGATGAAATCCCCCACAGGACGGGCGGCGACAGCTCTGGTCGCGAGCACCGTCATGCTCGGCGCCCTCAGCGCGCCCGCTCTCGGAGTGCCCGGCACTCCGATTCCCGCGAAGCAAGCCGGCAAGGTCGTCGCCTGGGGCTCGGAGTTCCATGCGATCGTTCCGGAGGACATCGCCGCGAAGAAGATCGTGGCGGTCGCGGCCGGCGACTGGTACAACCTCACGCTGGACTCGACCGGCCAGGTGGAGGCCTGGGGAGATCCCGGGCGCGCGCCTGTGAGCGAGTTTCCCGCCGAGGGACTCAGCAACGTGAAGGTCATGGCGGGCGTCACCACGAACGCGATCGCGCTCAAGAATGATGGAACGGTCGTCGCCTGGGGATCGGCGGCCACCGGGATCAACGACGTGCCGGCTGAACTGACCGACGTCAAGACGGTTGATCTCAGCGGGTTCGTCGGCCTGGCCGTGCGCGCCGATGGAACTGTCGTGCGATGGGGGAAGCAGGCTGCGACGTTCCCCGTGCCTGCTGGTCTCACGGACGTCGTCGACATCGATGCCGGTACGACGCATACCCTCGCCCTAAAGTCAGACGGCACCGTCGTGGGGTGGGGCGCAGCCGGTACGACTCCCGCGCCGGCGACGGTACCAGCGGAGATTCAGGGCCACGTCGTCGCGATCGGCGCGGGTGTCAACACGAGCGCCGCCGTCACGGACGACGGCAAGGTGCATGTCTGGGGCACCGTGATCTGGACGCCGCCCGCGGAGCTCGCGGACGAGAAGGTCGTCGACATCGCGATGGAAGAGAGCATCGTCGTCCGCACGGAGTCGGGCAAGGTCTTCGCGTGGGGCAACCCCGCTGCGCCTGACATCACGGCCATGACGACGATCCCTGAGGCTCTCGACGGGGAGTACGTGGGTGCGATCTCGGCAGGCGAGCGTCACAACATCGCGATCATGACGCCGTTGCAGGCGGTCAGTGCGCCGACGATTGCCGGCACAGCGAAGGTCGGTCAGACGCTCACGGCCTCCGATGCCGAGTTCTCCCTAGAGCCGGAGTCGGTCGCGACCCAGTGGAAGGCTGACGGCCAAGCGATCGCGGGTGCCACCGGGGCCACGCTGGCGCTCACACCCGCGCAGGTCGGCAAGAAGATCACCGTGACGCAGACGGCAACGCGGGGCGGCAAGACCTACGAGTCGACGTCCGCTCCGACTACTGCGGTGGCTCCGACGCAGGTTGCGTCGAGTGTGCGGGCGTCTGCTGGTGGGGTGCGGTATGGGGTGGCTCCGCGGGTTGCGGTGAGTTTGTCACCGGGGTCCGCGTCGGGGCGTGTGGATGTGTTCCGGGGTGCGAGCCGTGTGGGTTCGGCGAACGCGGTCGGTGGTCGGGCGACGGTGGTTTTGGGTCGTACGGCGCTGCCGGTCGGGACGCACACGCTGTCTGTGCGGTATGCGGGCAACAGTGCGACGTTGCCGTCGTCGGGTTCGGTGCGGGTCTCGGTGGCGAAGGCGGCCTCGGGTCTGCGGGCGAAGGTGTCGCCGAAGAAGATCGTGCGCAAGAAGACCAAGGCCAAGGTTGCGGTGACGATCTCCTCCACCAGCCCGGTCAAGAGCGGCAAGGTGACGATCAAGCTGGGGAAGAAGACGATCGGCAAGGCCACCGTCAGCCGTAGCGGACGAGTGACGGTCAAGCTGAAGAAGTTCCCCAAGGCCGGCACCGTCAGGATCAAGGTGATCTACTCCGGCAACTCCACCACCACTGCTGTCTCCAAGACCATCAAGGTCAAGATCCGCCGCTAG